>Ga0207701_10001592_pt1 | contig 23690 bp, 30 predicted proteins | sample KBSSwiSSwithPhiX_FD_184294 | JGI IMG/M metagenome (GOLD analysis project Ga0207701, IMG submission 184294) | Switchgrass rhizosphere bulk soil microbial communities from Kellogg Biological Station, Michigan, USA, with PhiX - S5 (SPAdes) (version 2) | ecosystem: Environmental > Terrestrial >... | reverse complement strand
GCGATGGATAACCGTTGCCACGTTCACATTCTGTATGACTGTGCTCTTAGCCTCTGGAGTCAATGCCGCCGAACACATTCGGGCTTGTTGAGAAAGGTACGGGATTGCGATGGAGTGCGATTGAATAATATTCAGAGACGAGACCTAGGCTGGGACCAAAACCGGGTCTCAGTACGGACGGCCATTGGACTATAGACTGTCGCGCATTATCACCATGAGCGAATTACCGTATAAACCAAACCTGAGTCATTGCCGCACACGGTCGTGATGGGCTCCCCGTTAATAACTAGCTGGTATCCCGCCTTGGCGTCGAAAGCAACTACGAATAGGTAGAATAAGATAGTCCCAGCCAGAAGAGCGAAACATATTTAAGCATAATTAGTTTTCCATATGACCGATTTACCGGATGGTGAGCGAGCGCCGTATACCATTTGTCAAGGTCGGACGAAGGACCATGTTCGATCTTCGACTGATTGATAACTGGCTTGACGACAATATGGTGATGCCAACCCCACCGAAGATGGCTTGACGATGACGTTCCGTATTTGGAACACTGCCGGTCATGCTTCGGATACGACAGCTCAGGGAGCGAAAGGGGGTGAGTTTACGGGAACTGGCACGACGTTCAGGCGTCGGGGTGGCGACTCTTTCACGTATTGAATCGGGAAAAGCCAACCCTCGTCTGAACACGTTGCTGCAACACCATATCTCTGACCAACATGAGTTCTTCATCGTTGTAGGGGCCGATCTTCTCTTGGATCGCCACAGTGGCATCGATGAATGGCTGCTCAGATTCAGGCACTCCCGCCAGCAGGTCTTCACAGACGCGTAGGTAGTGTTGGACTTCAGGTCGGATGGTTGGATGGGACGGAGTGGGAGTATGGTGACCCTCAAGTCCGTCCGCAGATATAGCAGGCATTTCACACCACAAGATCGACCGTTGGAAGGCCTGTAGTTTCTCGTAAGTCGTTTTGTGATGTCAAGACCTGCGATGTCGTTTCCACTTCAAAAAGCCACAATCTAATGGGTATTGTGCGAAGGGCATGGGACCTCGCAGGGAGCGTCTTGTAGGAGGGAAGCGAATGAGGCGCAAGGGATTAGGCGCGGTGGAGAGGGAATGAATACGGGGGTCAGTCGAGAGTATTCAGGCTATCGGCTCAAGAGCGCTAACTAAACAACATCGAAATCAGTCTTTGGTTTCTGAACACCCATAGACTTCATGAGACTCACCAACCCACTGCCGGCCAATCTTGGAATTGTTGCAGGTCCGGAGTTGATCACGTAACGAGCAACAAGATTGTAGAATTCGAACGCGAAGGTATAGAGCTTTTCGCATTCGTGATGGGATGGAAGAAATTTCGAGTTCGAATCTGAGCCGCTATGAGCTCCAACCGTGTCCCGGAAGGTCTTTAGCAGTTTCAGGGATACGGAGTGTTTTTTTCTGAACTGGTTAAATGTTTTATTCAGATAAGACTTTCCTTGGGAAGGATGCATCTTGTTCCCGTATTTCCTTCCGAAGGCAATAAACGCTGTTGCCTGATCTCCAGAGAGAGGAGTCTCTGGAAGAGAGCCAATAATTCCCGGGATCGAGTTCAAGCTATGGCCATCCGGCAATTCGAATATCTTGCAGAAGTAGAGGGCAAGAGATTCCTGGGCTGTCTTCTGTAGATACCCAACCAAAGCGCTGCTGATCTGGCTATCTCGAATCGCGACGACGTTCAAACCGATGATCCGGTGCACATCGATATCCTCACGAACCTGGTATAGCAACCTGCCTAGCTCAATATTCTTCTTGTCAGTTTTTGATCCAAGCATAAGCGTACCTACCGGGTTCTCTCCCGCCACTCCCACGGCGGCACCGGCTGCGGATCAAGAGGTCTTTCCTTATCGTGACCGTTTTCCCAGACAGGGGCTTTTCTATGGGGAAAAGAGCGGGATATCCTACTTTTCTTAAATCCCTGGGAAAGCGAAAAAGGCGTCAGCAACCGGCTTCAGGAACCGACATCATTGATCGTGTGCAGTGTTCTCTTGCGGGGAGTAGCCTAAAACCGAGCCGATCATTTCGCAAGGGGATCCGATGCGGTTTCTTCTCTTCTTGCTCCTGCTGTTTCCTTCTCCCCCTCCGCTGAGTATCTCGGCGATCTGGTGGAGATAAAGGTGTCAGGCAAGCAGATACTTCGGTAAGCGTGCGTAATCCTGGTCAGAGTCAGATTTCCGAATGTGAGTTCCGGCCTAGAGTTGCGAGTCATCCTAGGTCTGCGAAGATCGTCAATTACCGCCGATAACCCAAGACATCCTCTTCACGCACCAGCACCAACTCTTCATCGTCGCCTTCCACTTCCCTGGCGGCGTGTTTTTCGTACAGGATGTGCTCGCCCGGCTTGAGGGTGGTCTTCACAAATGTCTTCTTCTTGATCTTCTCCTTGGAATCCTTGTCCTCGACAAAGCGACCTGCCCCCACGGCAAGGACCTCTCCTTCCTCCGGTGTCTCTTGCGCGGAGTCCGGAATGATAATGCCGCCAGCGCTCTTGTCGCTCGGCTCGCTGGCCCGGATCAATACCCAATCGTGCAACGGTTGTAATTTCATCGGCGCAGGTCCTTCCATTCACACGCGGAGTTTACCAGGGCTGTCTCCAATATCCTTCATACATCAGAAAGTTATGATCATAAACACCATCAGCTTAGCACGTCTGTCATTGAAGGAACAAAAAAAGGTTCGGGAGCCATTTCTCGCCGTAGTTATCCGGTCCGGTTAACAAGACAGACCGAACAAACCAGGCAGACCAGATCAACGAGATAGTCGTTACAGACTAAACAGCCCGATGAATACCGTATGGCCGCAGCTTGTGAAACGAGGGGAAGTGAGTGAGAGCCGTGCGTTTGAGAGCTGCGAGATGACTACAATCCCGACACGCCATTTAAATCGTGATGCTAGGAGAAGTTTCAGTCATCCTAACTTTAGCCTCAGTAATATGGGTCATTGACCGTGGCAAACGCTGGCCACAGCCTCGCCATCATTGATCGTGTGTGCGAACTCTTTTCCCGTGAGGAACACAATCCGAGGTTCCCGAGGGGTAGAGAAGAAACCGCGGAAGAATTCAAACGGCCATTTCGATCATTCCTCCTGATTCCTGAGGCTTGCTACCGTTAAAGCACGGTACAACAAAGCTGGACAAACCCAATCCCGATGCTCACCGTAACAACGCAGATCAATAGGATATAAAAGGCAAATCGATAAGGTCTTAGAGAGAAGGCGGGGAACACGCCGGACACATAGAGGTAGAGGGCCAACAAGCTCACCAGCGTCAGAAAAAACAGAGTGACGACAAAGATCATCATGATCTATACCTTATCCGGTCTTGCTTCATTCATCTCTTCTCGCTTAGATGACATGTCCGCATTTTGAGTGGGATCCAACAGTCTGTTTCACGACTTACCTGGATTCATCAAGGTTGACTCAGCGAGCTTCTCTGTCGTCCGTCGACACCGCTCTGGTCGGATATCGACGGACGGAGAGCTCCCGTGTCTTGTGAGTTAAACCTTAGGCCTTCTCTTTTAGCGTGAGATCGTTCTTCACCGACTTCACGCCCGGGACCTGCCAGGCAGTCCAAGACGCTTGGGCGCTGGTCATGACATCCTGCACTTCGCCGCTCAGCGAGACCACGCCCGCATTGGTCTGAGTATGAATACCGGCGTTCATCAGATTCGCGTCTTTCGCGATCTGCGCCTTGACCCGTGTCGTAATCGCCTCGTCCTTGTCATCGATCGCCTCGCGTTTGGAGGGGGCTACGACCTGCAATTCGTTCTTCACACTCTTGACGCCGTCGATCCCTTTGGCAATCCCTTCCGCCGCCTGCTTCGCCGCGTCCGAATCCACCTTGCCACAGATCATCACCGCACCCTGGGTGGTCTCGACATTGATCTCACTCCCTTTGACCCGGGCATCGGCGAACAGCGCAATTTTGGTCTTCGACGTCAGCCACGAGTCATTGATCGGCGTCTTCTCGTCGGCCTTGCCAAGCGCGTTGGCCGAGCCGGTGATGAGGGCCCCTCCAATTACCAGAGCCGTGCAGAGTGTCAGTACATAGCGTGTGTTCATGATCGTCTCCTTAACAGAAATGTAAAAATGTGTCGTTCGTCGTCTGTCGTCACTTGCTTCGATCCCGTAGGCCTATTTATTCTCCGCAGCGTTCGGTGTCTTCCGATACCACGCGTCCGCCCACTTCATGATCTCGCTCTTCCTATCGCCGTATCGTTCTTGAACTTTGCCAACAAATTTGTCGTAGTTCCCTTCAATCTGCTGCAAGTCAGCATCGGTAAACTTGCCCCATTCCTGTTTCAGTTCGCCTTTGAACCGCATCCATTTCCCCTTGAGTTGATCAGCATTCATCGCATCCTCCTCTCGTGTATCGATTTAACTTGAAGCCACATCATCAGGCCGGAAACCGGCCGGACAGCCAGATCGCTCCCCGGTCACCCCACCCGAGCGGTGCGCCCCGTAACTAAATGGATCGCGACCAACACAATCCCGATTACGAACAGCGCCCAGGAAATCTGGACCGCGACCGCAGACACCCCGGCGAGATGCAGCGCGCCGGCAATCACGCCGACGATTAGAAACACCAGTGCATAGTACAACATGGCTCACTCCTCTCCATGGAATGGACGTTCGTCGAAGAATCCTCTGGAGCACAACCGGCATCCTAGCCGCCTCCATCAACAGACCACGACACACGGTATGCAAACGTTCAGAGACACTCTGGTATCGGAGCGGCGAAGACTGAGGAATCGGTCACGCCGGGGAAGACATAAGAAGCGCAAGAGATGGGACAGTCAGCGGAGCTTCAGAGCGAACAACACCACACTGGGCGCATTGGGTACGGAAGTCAAGCGGTATTAAATGTGGGCCTGAATAGATCAACCATACGGCCACGTTGCAAAGGTTGCCACACTCCGCGTTGCGGTATACGCCCCGGCAGCACAGGGTGATGATCGGTTCATAAGGCCCGCTCCGTGCCGTGAAATAATATCCTGACGCCGTTTGCTGTCTCAGTCTCCACGTTTTTCCATACAAGGCGAGAACCGTTCTTTTTGAGTTTTCCTCATGGAAAAGTTTACATCCCAGATCGATGTTTCTTAACACTCGCGCGTATGACCAGATTGTTTGACTTCCTCTCAATTTACCATTAGTCTGAAAATAGTTCCTTTATCGTTAAGGCAGACATTGCCTTGCGCAAGAGCTCCTAAAGAAGCCCGTCCCAGGTCCCACTCTAGGGCCTATTTTCCTGCCCTTTGCTCACCAAGACAATGCCTTCCTCTCACAAGGAGGTCGAGGCATGGCATCGAGAATCCATATAAGTGGGCTCCCCTTCTGTTACACCAATGCGCAGCTCCGTGCGATATTCGTCCCGTTTGGGACCGTGGAGTCAGCACAAGTTCTGAGGGATGCGTATGGGCATTCGATCGGCCTCGGGGTCGTGCAAATGTCCTGTCCCGAGGACGTGGAACATATCTTCAGTGCGAACCAGCTCTTTCAAGCTGAGGGCACGCATCTGGATATCTGGGAACCCCCAGACCTAGATCACTAACAGGTATGACTTCACGTTCACCGTTTCGTAAGATCCGTGGAGGAGAGGTGGGGCAGCATGATCCGTATGGGGCTACCTTCGCACCGAACGTGTGCACCATTTTCCCACGGCGACACGGGATGCGGGTCAGCCCATAGCTCACGCTACGCCTCCCGTGCCTCAGTTTCCAGCTTCTCCGGCATCGCACTCCCCGGCGCACACGTGCGATAGCACCAACACCAGCTGTCTTTGACCAGCGCGTGCTTAACGTTGGTCCCATCGAGCAGAAGCACATCCGCAAGGGTGCGCCCGCACTTGCTCTTGTGCAATCTGCTCCTATCAGTTTGTGCTCGATCACTTACAGAATAGTTGGAGGCAGAGGAAACACCGATAAATCTCGATCGGACACGATAGTTCAGCCACCGTTCCGTCAGCATAGGGCAAGCTAATACTCAGAAAGACGGTCTTGTCAACCAAGATCATCTGGGTATAGAAGAACTCCAGCCCTAGCGGAATTCCTGGAAGAATGAGGACGTAATTCCCGCACTATGTTTGGTTTGATACTTTTCTCGAATCGTCGTAGAGCCTGCACAGCCGTTGCGATCATCATCGCGATCAGCGGTCTTGTATGCTCGCCTGCAGACGGCGCGCCTGTTGCGGTGCGGTTTCCTGAGGGCACTGCCCATGGCTTTCTGCTCCTGCGGTCGCTTGCCGGGGAGATTATTGGCCACGGTGAGATGACTCAGGTCGTCAAAGAGGGAGATCAGGTCGAAAGCCACTTGGTGTTCACTTTCAAGGACGGGTCTCTGCACGATGAGAAAGTGATCTTCTCACAACAGCGCGCGTTTACGATGCTCCGCTATCACCTGGTCCAGCGCGGCCCGTCGTTTCCGGATCAGATCGAGGTCTCGATAGACCGCAGCACGGCGGAATACAAGGTGCGCTCAAAAGGAGGAGCGGATGGGAAGGAGGAGTTACTGGCTGGAGCGTTTACTCTGCCCCAGGATGTGTACAACGGCATCTTTGTCACCATGCTGTTGAACCTGCCGAAAGGGGCCAGCGGAACGGTGAACTTTCTTGCCTTCACGCCGAAACCAGAGATCATCAAACTGGAGCTGAAACTCAAGGGTGAGCACACCGTCCGCATCGGCGATCTGTCACGTAAGGCGATACAATACGCCTTTCAACCGGACATCGGAATGATTCGGGAGTTGCTCGGAAGGGCTACCGGCAAGATCCCGGACCAATTTCACTATGATTGTTGGATCCTGGATGATGAGGTGCCGAGTTTCGTGCAATTCGAAGGGCCCTTGCAACTCATGGGGTAGATCATGCGAATTGAACTGGTGAGTCCTCACTTGCTGACAAAGTCCGAAGACAAGAAGATTCCTGCACACTGACACTGGCTAAGGCGTTTCTCAATAGGTGACTGACAGCTGAGCTCATTGCGCAGGGAGATCAAGACTCGAAAGACGATGAATTGCACATTCGCAGCCTGTGTCTAACACTGATACTACAAAATTCCCCGAATCATCGTGATGACCTGTGGTTTGTTAGTTTGCTGCGGCTGACAATCGCTTGAGATGGCAGGGGGCTAGGGAGTCCTGCTACCACCTGGCTACCGAAATGACAGACGAGGAAGTGTCGAAGAAGCCGAAACGCTATAAGACCCAGCACCAACTAGTCATTCTTGATCTGTTGGACCTTGACGTACCTAGGTCTTGAAGAAGTGAAGAATCTCAGCACATTTCAGGATCGGTACGAATCGGTGCACTATCAATTGATCCCGTTTTTCGGCAGCAAGCTGCTAGGCGACATCGCGCCTGCTGACGTAGAAGCGTTCCGGGCCCAGCGGCGATTGAGGAACGGGGGATGTCCGTCTGTGGCAACGGTGAATGCAGATCATGCCGTTCTCAAGCACATTCTGAGTGTGGCTGAACGGCGGGACTTGGTGGCTTCCAATGCGGCAAAGCGAGTGCCATTGCCGGACCCGAAGAACGAGCGGGATCGTGTGTTGAGTTCAAGCGAATGGGAGGGACTTTACAATGCTGCGGCAGACCATCTAAAGCCCATTCTGTTGGTGGCGTATCACCTTGGCCCACGTCTGAGTGAAATCCTCAACCTCACCTGGGATCGTGTAGACATGCATCGTGGGTTCCTCAAGCTCCGTTCAGTGGACACTAAGACTAGGGAGCCGCGCCAAGTACCATTGACGCCCGTTGTACTCGGGGCATTACGGGACCTCTCCAAGGTGCGAAGCCTCAAATGCCCCTATGTGTTTCAGTTCGAGGGAAAGCCGATTAAGAGAGTCAAACGAGCATTCCACACAGCGGTGCGAACAGCGGGCATTCAAGACTTACGCTTTCACGACCTGCGACACTGTGCGGCAACGAACCTACGACGGGCTGGGATTGATACGGTTACGGCAATGAAGATTGTGGGTCACAAATCGGAGAAGATGCACCGACGATACAACTCTGTGTCGGAAAGTGACCTTTCCGCAGCGGCGAGGAAGTTAGATTCCTACCTTTCTAACACCTGCCACCAATTCAGCGGCAACCGGTTCTATAACTGCTTGATTATTTGGTGGGCCGTGTAGGGGTCGAACCTACGGCCCGCTGATTAAGAGTCAGCTGCTCTACCAACTGAGCTAACGGCCCACCGTGAAACAGGAAGGATGAGGTCGTATTTTTTTGCTTGGTGCGCCTGACAGGATTTGAACCTGTGGCCCTCAGCTCCGGAGGCTGATGCTCTATCCAGCTGAGCTACAGGCGCTCCCGCAACCAAGGGAAGTAACAGTAGCACAGGATTTTAGCCTCTGTCCAGCCTGCCTGAGTCATATCCGCGAGCTGTAGCAGCGGACAGGCTCAAGCGAGACAGGCGAGAAAAGTGCGATAGGCGCGACTCGTGAAAATGAAACTTCCATCCTCGATTTTCAGCCCTCAGATTTTCTCACCAGTCTCGCTTTTCTCGCCTGTCCCGCAAGTCTCGCGCTGTACGAATGCATAGGGTAGGAACACCTCGTCGCCGGTCGATGATTCTGTGGCTCTATGGATCTCATTGAGGGAAGTGGCTTCTTCCTGCGCTAAGCGATCTTCTTCTTGTCGGAGGGCGGTGGGAAGTCGCAGGATCGGAATACAGGTTTGGACTTCGCAGGCGCCATGGGTCAGACCACGACCTTCTGTCGGAATACCCATCGATCGACAGACGAGGGGGCGGTAGGCGTAGAGCCCACAGCGGCCATCTGCTTCTAGGGCTGGGCAGGGGCGATCGTGAAATTCCGTGACTAACCGGTCGATCTCCTGATCGGACCATGTATCGAGAAAAGTGGTGTGGGTGAGTTGTGGGAATGCGGCCTCCATGGCAGCGGTCTGCTCGGAAGCACGCTGGACGATTCGTTGGCGGTGATCCGGTGGCAGGCCGTTCAGCCCCTGTTGGAGAGTCTGGATGTCGAGGAGCGTGATCGGAAATGGGCCGACGCAACAGCTGGTGCAGCCGAGCCGGCATGGAACTTCACCGAGCAGGGAGGCAGAGGCCCGCTGAAACCAATGATCAGTTTTCCCATATAGAGGGGCAAGGCTGGGGTCTGGGAGCCTGTCGGACACGGGGGCTCATTCCCCCTTGAAGGAAAGATCGACGATGAGATGGCCCTGGGGTGAATAGAAGCCCTGGTCATCGATCTGGACGATTCCGTTGCACTGGTCTTGGTAGAACTCGAGAATCCATCCATTGAAATCGTAGCCTTCATCGGTCAAACCATTCTGAAAAAACCGAGTGGTGAGTATAAACCTCGAGCGCTCGATATGCCCTCGCACAAGTCCCGCTTCAATATCGTCATGGGCGGAGAGGATGTCCAAAAACAGTTTCTTTTCTGTGTCGAACACATCCTGGTAGCTGCCTCGATCCCTGATACAGAACACTTGGATCGGTTTTCTGTTCCGATCATACCCGAGCGCCACCTGGACCCATGCCCATTCATCCAACATGCTGTCGCCCATGTCCGGCGGAGTAATCGGGGTTTGCCCATGTGATTTGAGAAACTCCACAAGCAAACGGAGCGGGGGCGAGTTTTCTTTCTGACAAAATACGCGAGAGTACTGGTATTCTTCTGGCTTCGCTGCATCGGCCGGCTGAGCAGTCGATGACACGATCGGTAGTTCTTTTGCCATGCTCACTCCGGAGTATACCCACCGTGCGGGACAAAAATGGAAGTGGCTGTACTCTACGCCGGCTGGCCCCGAAACTGCAAGAACTCGGTGAAGGCTATTCCCTACAGCAAAAGTTTGTATTTTTCTGGTTGACAGCCTGTGAGCGCTTGGATAGACTCCCGCTGGTTTTCGACGCCTCCAGCGATACGACTATTCGTTCATGAACATTCATCGAGTCTGAGCGGAGTCAAGCGGAGCGAGTTCACTACACTTCACCATCTTTGTTCTTTTAAGGAGGTTGCTCGTATGGCTAAGTCAATGACCAAGTCGCAAATCGCCGATCACCTGGCCCAGAAGACCGGGTTAACCAAGAAAGCTTCCGTCCAGCTCATGGACGACTTTGCTGCCTTGGCCTATAAGGAGGCGAAGAACGTGTTTGTCATCCCTGGAATCGGGAAGCTCGTCTTGGCGAACCGCAAGGCTCGCATGGGCCGGAACCCACAGACCGGCGAGGCCATCAAGATCCCGGCCAAGCGTGTGGTCAAGTTCCGCGTGGCGAAAGCCGCAAAGGATGCGATCCTCGGAAAGAAGTAGAGGCCTCTTCTTCCACCACCGTATCCACAACGCAGGAAAATCAGAGGGCCGGCTCCCGGAAAAGGGCGCCGGCCCTCTATTTTTTCCTCGCCATTACAGTGAGGGGCCAAGCCCTGTCCCCCCCATGCCGTCGTGCCCTACCAGCCTGATCGCGTCGCCGTTTTGAACCAGTGAGTCCTCGCTGGCGATCTTCTTATTCACCGTCACCAGCACTTTCTTCTCGCGAATGAGCTGGAGGAGATGGCGAAGCTGGATGCCCTGCCGTTGAATCACCTGACGGACGGACATGGGAGAGGGAACTTCACAGGCAATGTCGCGTTCACCATCGGCAGTTTGAAGCTGACCCATTAAGGAAATCGTCACCATGATCGGATGCCCCTCATCAAAGAATGCAGGTTGAGGTTGAGGTCAAGGCTAAGGTTGAGCGCGCCCAGCCCGTTGACTCCATGCCGGTCGCTACCGATAATGCTGGGTCATGCCGTCACTGGATATCCAGAATCCCGGAATGCCTGATTTGCAATTCGTCCTGTTCGTGTCGGCCCTCTGCACCGCTGATCTCAGGACACTGAACGTCCCGTCGGAACTCCGAACCACGATTTTCGATCGCTGTTGGGCGCTAAGCCATACGGAGGCGCCACCGACCGATCTCAAAGCGCGCGTGCTCGATCTTCGCGAGGGCACGGAATTGACGCTGGAAGCCTGCCTGTCCACGATCCGCTCGTTGCTGACGGATGCAGGCATTCAGACTCTCGTCTGGGACCATCCCGTGAGTGACCCCACCCATGAGAGCACGCCTGCTGCCAAGCCCTTGATCGATCGGCTTGGGCAATTGTACCCCGATCCTCCCGAAATCGTCGATCCCGAAAAGCCGGCAGGATGAGCGACAAAGAAAAGGAGCCTCGTTATGCAGGTCACGACAACCCCGATCCCAGGCCTCCTGCTGATCGAGCCGGACGTCTTCCGTGATCCACGGGGCCTCTTTCTTGAAACCTTCCATGCCCGCCGCTACCTGGACGCCGGTATTCCGGACACCTTCGTTCAGGATAACTATTCACAGTCAATGAGGGGCACGTTGCGCGGGCTCCACTATCAAGAGCCGCATGCCCAGGGGAAGCTCGTGATGGTGACTGAGGGAGAGGTCTATGATGTCGTGGTGGATATCCGAAAGGGATCGCCGAGTTTTGGCCGCTGGTACGGAGTAGAGCTCTCGGCTGAAAATCGGCACCAGGTCTATGTACCGCCCGGTTGCGCGCATGGATTCTGTGTGACCAGTGACCGCGCTTCGTTCCTGTATAAATGCACCGACTACTATGCCCCCAGCGCCGAGCGGGGCATCATCTGGGACGATCCAGCTCTCGCGATTCCCTGGCCGGTTTCAACACCTATCTTGTCCGCTAAAGACCGTGCCTACAAGCCATTGGCCGAGATGGAACCACCAGAATTGCCACTGTATAGGCCGGTCGAATGACGAATGGACGTGACCCATTGATCTACGAGGATGACTCTGTTAATCACCGGGGGCTTAGTGATAAGATCTCGGCGACGGTGGCGGCGAAATTTCTACGAATAGGGAGGAGGACACCATGGGGAAGAGTTTAAAGGGTACCAAGAGCCACGACAATCTCAAGGGGGCATTTGCCGGGGAGTCCCAGGCCAATCGGCGCTATCTCTATTTTGCCCGGCGGGCTGATATCGAGGGATTTCCCGATATCGGAGGCTTGTTCCGGGATACGTCTGAAGCGGAAACAGGCCACGCCTTCGGCCACCTGGATTTTTTGAAGGAAGTCGGGGATCCGGCAACCGGGATCGCGATCGGGAATACCGAGGCCAATCTAAAGTCCGCCATCGAAGGCGAAACCTACGAATATACGCAGATGTACCCCGGCATGGCCAAAACGGCGCGGGATGAGGGGTTTCCTGAACTGGGCGAATGGTTCGAGACACTCGCCAAGGCGGAACGGTCCCATGCGAATCGCTTCACGAAGGGGCTCGACAGTCTGAAGCAGTCTTAGGGCTAAATTCCATCTGACCTTACGAAGGGTGAGCGGGGGGACCCCGGCTCACCCTTTGTACTTTGTGCGCTTGTATTCGTAGGACGTCACAGGAGACAATGGACTCGTGAATGGTCTAAACCTCATTACCTCCATCGATCCCGCACGGCTCCAGAAAGAGACGCAGCGCATCTATGAAGTCTGCGATGGCTGCCGTCGCTGCTTCAATCTCTGCCCCTCATTCAATACGTTGCTCGACGGCATTGACCGGTATGAGGGTGACGTCGCCAAACTCACGCCGACGGATCATCATCAGGTGGTCGATGAGTGTTATTACTGTAAACTTTGCTACAACCACTGCCCCTATACGCCTCCGCATCAGTATGCTCTTGATTTTCCCCGCTTGATGATTGCCTGGAAGAAGCACCTGGCCGCCACGCGCGGGGTGGGCTGGCGTGATCGGTGGCTGATCAAAACGGATCTGCTTGGGGCACTAGGGACTCTGGTGGCACCGTTCGCGAATCGGGTGATGAGCAATCGGTTCCTTCGCGGACTGATGGAATCGTGGGGTGGCCTCCACCGGGATCGGCAGGTCCTGCAGTTCTCTTCAGAGCGGTTTACCCAGTGGTGGGAGCGCCGAGGGACAGCACAGGTTCCTGCATCCTCACAGAAGAAGGTCGCGCTTTTTGGAAGCTGTTTGATCAACTATCAAACGACCGATATCGGCAAAGCGACAGTGCAAGTCCTTGAAAAGAATGGCGTGCATGTCGTGATTCCCGAACAACGTTGTTGCGGCATGCCCTCGTTCGATATCGGCGATACGGCAGCGATTCAGCAGGCAGCCTCGGCGAATATCGCGTCATTTTTGCCTTGGCTGGAGAAAGGGTATGAGATTGTCGTGCCGGTGCCCAGTTGCAGCTTGATGTGGAAGCGGGAATATCCGGAGATCGTCGGCGGCGTTGAAGCGCGGCGCGTGGCAGAACGAACCTTCGATGTGTCGGAATATCTCATGAAACTGAAGCGGGACGGCGCGTTGGCCACCGACTTTCAGCGGAAACCAGGTCGAGTGGCCTACCAGGTTCCCTGCCATCTGCGGGATCAGAACATCGGATTCAAGTCCAAAGAACTCATGGAGTGTGCCGGCGCCCAGGTTGAGGTGATTGAAAAGTGTTCAGGCCACGATGGGTCATGGTCGGCCAAGACGGAATTTTTCCCCCTCTCTATGCTGATCGCACAAAAGGCGGTTCGAGTGATTGAACAGGCGCCGGCGGATGTCATCGCATCCGATTGCCCGCTGGCGGGATTGCAGCTGGACCAAGCCGGCGCGATGGCCCATGCAGGCGGCAAGCCGACAAAGCATCCCATTCAAATCGTGCGCGATGCCTATGGGCTGCAGTCATGAAAGGTAGGGTGGGAGGCGTGAGAGGGGAATAACCATCTATGAAGCCGATCGCGCTGGAAGATGTCATTCCACTTGGGGACTATGAGCGGCAACGCGAAGCGTTCCGGTCGCGTATCATTGCGCTGAAACAGCGGCGGCGTATCTCCATCGGGCCGCTCGTGACCCTCATTTTTGAAAATCGCGAGACGTTGCAGTTTCAGACTCAGGAAATGATCCGGGTCGAACACATCCGCGATCCCCACAAAGTCCAAGAAGAGCTGGATGTCTACAACGCCCTCATGCCGGAATCGGGTGAGTTGAGCGGGACCCTGCTGATCGAGATCACGGAACAGGATCGGATGAAAGAGTGGCTCGACATGTTCATGGGACTCGATCATGGAGAAACCGTCGCAATCCGTGCCGGGACCGAACAGGTCTTCGGACAGTTCGAAGGCGGCCACAGCCATGAAACCAAGATCAGCGCGGTGCATTTCGTCAGGTTCCGGCCGACTGCGTCGATGATCGCGACGTTCGCCGACTTGCATATACCGGTCTCACTGACGGTGCATCATCGCGCATACCATGCAGAGGCGTCTGTTCCCGGGAGCATGCGGGAGGAATGGCTCTCCGACTTAGGTGGATGCTGAAAAATCCCACCAGCGGTGGAGTACGGGAAGAATAAAGAGAACGGACGTTCCGTACATTCAACATTGCCCATTGGGTCTACATGTCTCTTGTTCTTTTAACAAAACGTATCGAATTTGCAGCGGCACATCGCTACGTCAAGCCTGAATGGGATGAGGCCAAGAATCGTGCGGTATTTGGCCTCTGCTACAACCCGCCGGCGCATGGACATAACTACCTGATGGAAGTGACAGTCACCGGCGAGGTAGATCCAAAGACCGGCATGGTCGTGAATCTCTTCGATTTGAAGCGTATCCTGCTCAATGTGCTCGAAGAATTCGACCACAAGAATTTGAATCTCGACATGCCCTATTTCAAGGACCAGGTCCCCACATCGGAAAACCTCGCGCGTGTGCTATGGGCCAAGTTAAATAAACAAGAATCCATCGGGACCCTTCATGCGATTCGACTGTACGAGGATGAAGATCTATATGCAGAGGTGACGGCCGCAGCAGGACTCGACGTTGCCAGTGTCACCCGCCGCTACTCCTTCGCGGCAGTACAGGAGGGCAGGCCAGGCCCCGAGTGGGATTGTTTCGTAACAGTCCATGGCGCTATCGACCCCGTAACCGGTATGGTCACCGATATCGCTGTCCTCAACCGGTTGGTTGAGGAGAGGGTGGTACAGCGGTTCGACCGGCGCGATCTTCGTGAGGCCTTCGGGACTCAGTCTGTGACTGGCGAGCAGCTAGCCGAATATGTCTGGACACACCTGGTCTCTTCTCTCCCAACGGGAAAACTATCGAATGTGCGTCTCGTTCAGTCTCGGGACTTGTCCTTCGAATACGCAGGCTAGCAAGGTTTGTTTCGTTAAATAGTTTTCAGGTATGCGTGCATTCGGTCCAGGCGTCCTATGCATACAGGTCTGATCTCTGCGCTGCTGTTGCTCTGTTCCCTTTGGCCGCCGGCGGTCTGGGCTGCCGATGAAGGGAGGGCCATCGAGGAGACCATCAAGGAAGCCGCCATGGCAGCTTCAACCTTTTCAGAATCCAGAGATAAGCATGCCGTGTTGAAACTCTACACCAAGGAGTATGTCGGCATTCAGGATGGCGAGACGGAGACGAGGGAATCCATCGAGAAGTGGCTGTCGGACTATGAAGCTGAGCTCAAGAATGGAAGCAGCCTGCGCTTTATCAGCTCCGTCTCGAATCTACAAGTTCGGATACCAGGCTCAGTGGCTTGGGCAACCTACGACTATGTGTTCCAAGCCATTAGGAAAGGTGAACTCGAAGCCCAGGACGCCGGGCAATGCACCACCCTCCTGCGAAAAGAAGGCTCAACCTGGTTGATTCAGCACGAACATTGTTCGAAGATGCGATTGACGAAATAGCTTCTTGCCTCTGAGCCGATGGTGTCCCCTCGCCCCCCATCTCGGAGCGACCCCCGAAGAGAACCTCATCCTCAAGACCCTGTGGCCCCTCAGCAGGCGACCTGGCCAAGACTCAACTGCACGCGTCTCTTCTGATTCTCCCCACCTCTTTGAAGGGAGTGGCCGAGGCTGCCTTTCACTGCGCGCGTCCTTTCTATCCCTGGTGTCTTCCAAGGGCAGCCCGGTCGGCCCTCGAGTGCGCGCGTCGAACGAGCACATTCCGATCGTGCGCGTTCCGCGAGCAGGAGGACGACCGGGCTGACCGCGCTCTCTTTTATTTCAACAGATGATCCGAAATCAGCGCGGCGAGTTCGTCCTGCTCCACCACCCCTTCACGGGTCAGGAGTAGTTTGCCGTTGGAGAAAAAGTGCGTGGTCGGGTAGGTCTCGAAGGTGTGGGTCTTCTTAATCTCGCGGCAGCGGCCCGGCACGTGCATCTTGGCCTTGCCGACTTTCACGTCTAGAAACGTTGCGGCGATCTGTTCCAGGATCGGGTCGTAGGTCTTGCAGGGCTCACAGGTAGCTAACCCATAGGCAACGATCGAGGCGGGGGCGTCGGTGAACTCCTTGTAGTTTTCGTCTCTGACGTCGAGAACGGTGCCAGACATAAATCATCAGGCCAAAAGTCCGAAAGTCTGAATGCATTCGACTTGAACACATTCGACTTTCGGACTGTCTAACCGAGGTTTAACTCAATTTTGCCAGGGCTGCAAGGATGTCCTTGTCTTCCCGTGCCACCTTGATTTCTTGCACCTTCGCATAGGCGACTTTGCCGCTCTTATCGACGATGACCGTCGCACGCTTCGAGCAGTTCAAGGGCTCAAAGTAAAGACCATAGCCCTTCGCCGTGGTCCGATGGACGTCCGACAGTAGCCGATGCTTAAGGTCCATGGAATCAGCCCACGCCTTGTGTGAAAAGAAGCTGTCGCAACTGATGCCGAACAGTTCTGCATTGGCCGATTGGAACTTGGGGAAATCGTCGGTCAAGCACTTGTTCTCGCCTTGACAGACCGGGCTCCAGTCCAGCGGATAAAAGCAGAGCACGACATTTTTCTTGCCGCGATAGTCGCTCAGCTTGACGTCCTTCTGATCCTGATCCTTCAAGTTAAAATCCGGTGCGGTATCGCCTACCTTGATTTCTGGTGCTACGTCGCTCATCAGTACGCCTCCTTCATTGAGTGTAATCCAGCCTATGACACAATGTGTCTAATTTTTACCGTGCGGCTTGAATCTATGTCAACGGTCTTGAAGACCTAGCAGGATGAAAGTCTGCAAGCATTTGAAATTCAGATGGGATTTCACGCAACTTGCCAGACAAGAAAACTACGGTAACGGTCGAATTTCCCGAAAGCTCAGCATACGGCCTGCCGGTGCGGCGGTCCGGTGGTTGGCAATTGCAATGCTCTGACCCGAAGAGGCGATACGAATTTGACTACCGACTTTCGGCGACTGTCCGATCCTGGTCAATTCATCCGCCGTTTCTCTGAGGAGATCACGGATAGGCTGGTCCGGGAGGCCAGGGGCAAGAAATATTTCGAGTTCATCCACGCCGAACTTGCTCAGGCCGAGCGTATAGCACCAGTTCCGATGGCCTTGTTCATCGTCAGCCTGCAGGACCGGAATGTGATCGTTCACGTTGAAGAGGGTGAGCGGGCGATCCTGCCAATCCGATGGATTGACGTACTGATTAGTGGTGATGTCATAGGCCGTCCCCTGCGTAAGGAGGGTAAGTCCCCGCGAGAGCCGAGCCGCAAATAAAATGGTGTCCGGCATATCGCGCGGAGGCATGAGGGATGGCGCAACAGCCCCGACATGCTCATGTTCCCAGGCAAGTTTTTCCTTCAGCCCTTCGACATGGGTGGGAGGGAGCGGGATGACTATATGCGCCGTCCAGGGCCCATGGGCCGCGGACCAGGATTCTGTTGCCTGTTCGTCGGCCCGCAGGGTCAACGGACCGCCGTATTCAAGATCGTACCAGACTTTGAGTTCTTCCGGCGCCGGCACAGTTCCCCGATAGCCCACGAAATAGAGCGGGGGTCGGTTGGCTGAAGGCTTGGGAGTTTTCTTCCTGATTCTCATGTATCTCGTCAGGCGTGACCCGTCAGGCGTCAAGTCACAATTATTTTCCAGATTTGCGGGCCTTACGGCGGTCATCAGGGTTGAGGAGCCGCTTGCGGATACGCAGATTCTTCGGAGTGACCTCAACCAATTCATCCGGTCCGATATATTCGAGCGCGAACTCCAGACCCATCTCTCGTGGCGGGGTGAGGACCAGTGCTTCATCGGTACCAGACGCCCGCATGTTGGACAGGTGCTTTTCTTTACAGACATTGACGTCCATGTCTTCGTCTCGGCTATTCTCTCCAACGACCATCCCGCGATAGACCTCCACCACAGGGCCGATAAACATGGTGCCCCGTTCCTGGGTCATGAAGATGGCATAGGCTGTGCTCGTTCCGTCCTCATAGGCAATAAGTGACCCATGGGTGGCCACTGTGAGTTCACGCTCTTCCACCGGTCCATACTCAACGAAGACGTGGTGCATGATGATGGTGCCACGAGTTTTTGTCACCAGGAGGTTCTTGAGCCCCATGATCCCACGGGTTGGGATATGATACTCCAGATGCATCTCGCTCGGTCCTGCATCGGAATGAATGAGCCGCATGTGCCGCAACTCGCCGCGGCGTTTGCCGAGCTCTTCAATCACGGCGCCTTGATAGGTTTCAGGAACCTGGATGGTCAGTTCCTCATAGGGTTCGAGGACCTTGTCTCCCTCCCGGTGGATGATCACTTCCGGTTGTGAGACTTGCAGCTCGTATCCTTCCCGACGCATCTGCTCGATTAGGACACCGAGATGCAACTCACCGCGGCCCGCCACGAGGAACTTATCCGCGCTGTCCGTCTCGCTTACGCGCAATGACACGTTGGTTTCGAGTTCTTTGAAGAGTCGATCACGCAGATGCCGCGAGGTCAGGTATTTGCCTTCCCGTCCGGCGAATGGACTATTGTTCACAGAGAAGGTCATTTGGACCGTAGGCTCATCGACCGTGACCCTGGTCAGCGCAACCGGGTGTTCCGCATCCGCAATCGTATCGCCGATGCTCACTTCCTCCAAACCGGCCACCGCAACAATTTCTCCCGCCTCAGCCCGTTCCATATCCGTGCGCTCGAGGCCGGAGTAGACTGCCAGATCTGACACTTTCCCAGTGAACTGTGCGCCATCCTTACCGAGTACGATCACATTCTGCCTGCGTGCGATCGAACCGGATTGAATCTTCCCCACACCCATCTTGCCTTTGTAGAGATCTTGAATGAGAGAAAGCACCAGGATCTGGAGGGGCGCATTGGCATCGATGGCCGGCGCAGGGATCTTTTCCAGGACTGTGTCGAGGAGCGGCGTAATATCGGTGCCGGGTTTATTGATATCGAGCGTCGCAGTACCCTTGATCGCCGCCGTGTAGACGATCGGGAAGTCGAGCTGCTCATCTGTCGCACCGAGATGGACAAACAGGTCAAAGGTTCGATTGACCACGTCATCGATCACTGCATCCGGCCGGTCGATCTTGTTGATGACCACGATGGCCTTGTGGCCAAGCGCGAGGGCCTTCCGCAACACGAAGGTTGTTTGCGGCATGGGGCCTTCTTTTGCATCGATCAGGATGAGGACACCGTCCACCATGCGGAGGGTGCGTTCGACTTCCCCGCCGAAGTCGGCATGCCCCGGCGTATCGACGATATTGATCTTGACGCCTTTATAGATCACGCTGGCGTTTTTGGCCCGTATAGTGATCCCGCGCTCACGTTCCTGGTCCATCGAGTCCATGATCCGTTCCCCCATGTCGTCGATCTTGCGATGGACGTGGGTCTGTCGGAGCACGGCATCGACCAGTGTCGTCTTGCCATGGTCGACGTGGGCGATGATCGCAATATTCCGGATATCGCCTCGGCGATCACCCGGTTCAAGTTGCATAGGCATCGAAGATTCTGAGGTAGCTATCCGATCCATAAATGTTGCTGCATGCTCCCAAAAAAAAGACGCCCGGAAGTCCAGGCGCCGTGGGGAAGTATACCCGAAGCGTAATGTCCGGTACAAGCGATCTATATCGTGAAGTGGGCGTGGCTCGTAAACCTCTGTCGGCTTGAGTTTTGAGAGCCTCCACGGTATGGTGACAGGGGTACTTTTCTCCTGAAAACAAGCCTCCTTCACGAGTAACCCCGCGTAACTTATGATAGATCGACCGATACAGCTTCAGGACCCGCTTCGCCGCCCGCCCCCCCACCGACCGTGGCGCTGGTGGCACATTTCGCTCCTCGCTTTAGGGGCGACCGTCGTGATCGGGGTCTTGGCAGTTGGGGGGGTGATCTTGTACCTCTCGAAGGACCTTCCCGCCTTGGACCAGTTAGGGACCTATCAACCAAGCCTGGTGACTCAGGTCTATTCGAGCGATCAACAACTCATCGGTCAATTTTTCATTGAACGCCGCATCCTGACTCCGGTCGCGGACATTCCGGAAGGCTTGCGACGTGCAGTCGTGGCAGTCGAGGATGTCCGGTTTTTTGAACACCCCGGTCTCGACTACATCGGTATGCTTCGTGCCGCCTGGACGAATGTGCGCCGGGGGGGCAAGGTTGAGGGGGCCAGCACCATTACTCAACAGTTGGCACGTTCGCTGTTCCTTTCCTCCGAACGCACCTTTGATCGCAAAGTCCGCGAGCTCATTCTGGCCTACAAAATGGAACTGGTCCTGACAAAAGAACAAATACTCGAACTCTATTTGAATCAGATTTACTTCGGACAGGGCGCCTATGGAGTCGCGTCGGCAGCTCAATCGTATTTCGGAAAAGACCTCTCCTCCCTCACGATCGGAGAATCGGCGTTTCTAGCCGGTCTCCCGAAATCGCCAAACCATTACTCGCCTTTCAAAGCCTACGATCGCGCGAAAAAACGACAGGAACATGTGCTGACACGCATGGAGGAGGCGAAATTCATCACTGCAACAGAACGAGAACAGGCTGCAGCAGAAATACTCAATTTCCGGCGCCCTGGCGTCGAACAGGCCGCGCCCTACTTCGTCGAATATATACGTCAGCTGATGGTGGCGAAGTACGGCGAATCGATGGTCTATAAGGGGGGGCTCAAGATCTTTACGACGTTGAATATGGAGATGCAGAAGGCTGCTGAAGCAGCATTTGTAGCAGGCCTGCGCGAATTGGATAAGCGCCAGGGCTGGCGCGGTCCTCTCCGAACGGTTGATATCACCGCGCCGTCCCTTCCCATGGTCACAGCGACGACTGATCAGGCACTAAAAGTAGGCGACTATCGCGAGGGGGTCATCACCAAAGTCGGAAAAGACCAATTCCTGGTACAGATCGGCACGACGGTGGCTAATCTTGCCTTTGACGACATGGCCTGGGCGAAACGGCGGCTTACCGGGCCGGATACGAAGAAAGATGTCCTGGTCAATCCGAATCTCAAACAAGTCCTGAAGCCAGGTGACGTGATCGAGGTCATGGTGAAAAAACTGGAGCGCGGTATCGTCCATGTCCAGCTCGAACAGACTCCTGTGGTCGAAGGGGGGTTGATCGCGTTGGAGCCGGGCAAGGGCGCCATTCGGGCGATGGTTGGGGGCTACGATTTCGCCCGGAGTGAGTACAATCGTGCCGTGCAAGCCAAACGTCAGCCCGGGTCCGCCTTCAAGCCGATGATCTATGCGACAGCTGTGAGTCAGGGAATGAGCCCCGCATCGGTGATCCTCGATGCGCCGGTTGTCTATGAGCAGGACCAGGACGAAAAAACGTGGAAGCCGGAGAATTATGGAAGGAAAGTTCATGGCATGGTGAGTTTGCGGGATGCTCTCGCTCACTCACACAACCTGGCGACGGTTCGATTGTTGGATAAGATCGGCGTGAAGCCTGTCATCGAGTTTGCGAAAACAGTCGGGATTACCAGTCCGCTGGCAGCAGACCTGTCGCTGGGCCTCGGCTCGTCCTCCGTTGGGCTGATGGAACTGACATCGACCTATTGTGTGTTGCTCAATCAGGGGATCCGTGCGGAGCCCTATGCGATTCAGTTTGTTAAGGACAACGCGGGGAATGTCCTTGAGTTGATGGAACCACATCCACAAGAAGTGATCTCCAAAGAAACGGCATACTTGATTACGAACATGATGGAGGACGTGATTCAAAAAGGGACGGGCCAGGCGGCCAAGGGAATCGGTCGTCCGATCGCGGGGAAAACCGGAACGACGGACGAGTTCATCAATGCATGGTTTATCGGTGGTGCACCGAACCTGGTCACGGGCATCTATGTCGGTTTCGATGATCGACGTTCCCTCGGCGAAACGGAATCAGGGGCCCATGCTGCGCTCCCTATCTGGATCAATTTTATGCAGAAAGCCCTCAAGCCACTTCCGATCGTAGCCTTTACTATTCCAGAAGGCATCTCATTCGTGAAAGTCGATCCGGCAACAGGATTGCTCGAGGATGGACAGGAAGGAGAAACCAGTACCGTCGAACTCTTCGTGAAGGGCAGTGAGCCGACCCAGACGACTCAGCGTCGATCAGACCCAATTGACTTCTATAAACTTGATCAAACCCCCGAGGGAGCGCTTTAGCAGGAGGTTGAAAAAGGGGGATGGGGTCGCTGGGACGATTGTAACAGCTCATTGCGGCCTTGCTGAACGGCCTTTTTGAGCTTCCTGCGTAAAAACTCTCTCAGACCCGCAGCATCAGAATCTCCTTTAACGTCTGTTCAATGTCCTCCATTGAGGTGAGGAGGCTCGGTGCCAACCGCGCATATTGCGTTGCATAGGGCGTGACACTGCCAATGATCTTTCTGTGTCGAAGCCGCTCGATCACTTGGCGTGGCGTCATCCCTGCCACTTCAAAGCACACGATGCCTGCCGACAGATCTTGTGACATCGGTGTGTGCAACGTGACGTGGGGCATCTTCGCCAACCCTTGCTTCATCTGTTGATTCAGTTCGTAAATACGCCGGGTCACACGCGCCTTGCCAATTGCCTGATGGAAGGTGAAGGCCTCGTCGAGCGCCCAGCGGTGCTCAAAGGAATGAAACCCACCCGGTGTCATGTAGACAGACTTCGGCAACTCCTTCGGCGGACTGACTCCCATCCACGCATCGTATGCCCGGGTATTGAAAGTGGGAATGATGGCATTAGCCACAGGCCAGGCTTGCTGGTGCCCCCAGACAAGGCCGGTCCCTCTAGGGCCAAACATCCATTTGTGTGTCCCCGCAATCAGGAAATCGCATCCGACGTCGGAGAGGCGGAAATTTTCGACGCCCAGCGCATGGACCCCATCTACGCAGAAGATCACTCGATCCTGCTCCGCGCGGGATTCGTTCAGTTTACGAATCGCCTGGGCCATCTCCTGGATGGGAAGCTTCAATCCGCTGCTCGAATGGACCCACGTTACCGCAACGATACGGGTGTTGGGTCGAATGTTCTTCACCAGATTCTCCAGTAATTCACGTTGCGACACGTTCCTGAGTGACTCATAGAGCGGGATCTTGCGTATGGTGGCCCCTGTACGTTCTGCACTCAGCCGCAATGATGTTTCGGTTGAATAATGATCGTGCAGGGTTGTGAGGATTTCCTGACCATCACGGAGAGTGAGACCACCATAGAGAAGTCCTAGTCCCATCGTCGTGCTGTCAGTCAAGGCAATCTCCGTCGGATCGACCGCAAGGTAATCCGCTGCGGCCCGCAACACTGCCGCTTCTTGCTTTTCTCCCTGCTCAAACCAATATCCGATCGGATCGGCCTCCAATCTCTTCCTGTGTCGCTCGATGGCTTCTCTGACTGGAGTGGGATGGGACGCGAGAAAAAATCCCGCCAGATGGATGAAATCACGGGATAGTTGAAATTGGGCTCGCACCGCCTGCCAACTATCGAGTTTCAGAGGTGGGGAGCTGGCGATGGCAGTGGAAACAGGGGGT
>Ga0207701_10001591_pt1 | contig 23695 bp, 15 predicted proteins | sample KBSSwiSSwithPhiX_FD_184294 | JGI IMG/M metagenome (GOLD analysis project Ga0207701, IMG submission 184294) | Switchgrass rhizosphere bulk soil microbial communities from Kellogg Biological Station, Michigan, USA, with PhiX - S5 (SPAdes) (version 2) | ecosystem: Environmental > Terrestrial >... | reverse complement strand
GAGCCGATCGCCGCGGTGGCCAGCGCCGGCCCGGCCCGGCCGCGCTTGGCCATCATGTTGCCTTCCAGCGCCGTGACGATGGTGGCCGACTCGCCGGGCGTGTTGAGCAGGATCGACGTCGTCGAGCCGCCGAACATCGCGCCGTAATAGATGCCGGCGAACATGATGAGCGCGCCGGTCGGATCCAGGCTTGCGGTGGCCGGCAGCAGCAGCGCGATCGTCAGGGCCGGACCGACACCGGGCATCACGCCGATCGCGGTGCCCAAGGTGACGCCGACAAGCCCCCACATCAGATTGATCGGGGTCAGCGCGACGGCGAAGCCGGCCATCAATGCTTCGAAGGTGCCCATGTCAGACTCCGAACGGGCCGGGAGGCAGTCGCAGGCCGAGCGCCCTGGTGAACAGGAAGTAGGCCGCTACCACGAGCGCCAGTCCGACTGCGAAGTCGCGCACGGCGCGCTTGCTGCCGAATCCGCGCGCGATCAGCACGAACATCAGAGTCGACGCGATGATGAAGCCGGCCCAGCCGATGAGCACCATGTGCAGCACGATGCCGATGCTGATGATCGCCGGCGCGATCCAGTCCGGCGCGTCATGCCCCGGCTGGTCGAGCGGCACATCGCGCCAGCCGCCGGCGATCGCATGCCAACCGAGCACCGCGCCGCACAGGGTGAGGCCGGTGCCGATGATGTACGGGAAAAGCCGCGGGCCGACCTGCGAGTAGCCCTGGGTCTCGGCGATGCCCTGCGTCTCGTAGATCACGAACGAGCCGATGCACAGCAGCACCAGCGAGATCGCTACCTCGGCGGGGTGAATCGAACGGGCGCCAGTGGTGCTCATTTCTTCACGAGCCCGAGGTCGGTCACCGTTTTCAGCACCGTCTTCTGCTCTGCCTCGACGTACGTTTTGAACTCGTCACCGCCCATGTACAGGTCGAGCCACTCGTTCTTCTTCACGGTGGCTTTCCAGCCGTCGCTCTTGGCCATGTCCGAGACGGCTTTCACCAGCGCCTGGCGCTGCGCATCGCTGATGCCCGGCGCCGCCATCAGACCGCGCCAGTTGACGAACTCGACGTCGATGCCCTGTTCCTTCAAGGTCGGGACGTTGACGCCGTCGAGCCGTTTCGGGGCGGTGATGGCGAGCGCGCGCAACTTGCCGCTGGCGATCTGCGCGGCGTACTCGTTGTAGCCGCCGAGGCCGACCGTCAGGTGGCCGCCCATTGTCTGCGCCACCACCTCGCCCCCGCTGTTGAACGCCACGTAATTGAACTTGCCGAGTTCGCCGCCGATCGCCTGCACGATCATCCCCGCGGTCAATTGGTCGACCCCGCCGGCCAGCCCGCCGCCCCACGAAACCGATCCCGGGTTGGCCTTGTACATCGCGACCAGGTCGGCGATGGTCTGCAGTTTCGATGCGGTGGACACCACCAGCACTTCGTACTCGCCCGTCAGCCGTGCAATCGGCGTGGCCTGCGTCAGGGTGACCGGCGACTTGTTGATGAACACGGCCGAGACCATGCCCTTGCCGGTGACCATCAGCGCGTTGCCATCGCCCTTGTTGCTGTTGATCAGCTGCGCCAGGCCGATCGTGCCGCCCGCGCCGCCGACGTTGATGATCTGCATGCGCTCGGCCAGCTTCCCGCCCTGCATCGCCTGCCCGACCGCGCGCCCGAGCTGGTCATAGCCGCCGCCTGGCGCTGCCGGGACGATGATCTTGTAGTCGGCCGCATGGGCAGGCGCGGCGAGGGTCGCGAGGGCAGCGAGTACGAAGGCGGCACCGGCGATCCCGCGCCGCATGGATCGGATCTTGTTCATCGGAGCAACTCCAGGCTAGGGCAGATGCCGGCCGCAAGCGGGTGCGCGTGCGCCGGCGCGGGACTACTTCTTCAGGCCGAGTTCGGTGGCGATCTTGTCGATGCGTGCCGAGTCCTTCTCGAGGAACGCCTTGAACTCGTCGCCCTGCAGGTACATGTCAGCCCAGTCGTTGCGCTTGAGAGTTTCCTGCCATGAGGCGGTCTTCACCGCCTTGGCGACCACATCCTGCAGCTCCTTCTTCTGGGCATCGGTGATGGCGGGCGCGCCGAAGATCGCGCGCCAGTTCACCATGTCGACATCGACCCCCCCTTCGTGCAGGGTCGGGATGTCGATGCCGGGTAGCCGTTTTGGCGCCGATATCGCCAACGCACGCAGCTTGCCGGACTTGATCTGGCCGGCGAACTCGCCATAGCCGCTGATACCGGCCGCCACATGGCCTCCCATGATCGCGGCCTGCGCCTCGCCGCCGCCGGCATAGGCGATGTAGTTGACTCTGGCCGGTTCGACACCCGCAGCCTGCAGGATCATGCCGGCCAGCAAGTGATCGCTGCCGCCGGCGGAACCGCCGCCCCAGGACACGCTGCCGGGATTGGCCTTGACCTGGGCCACCAGTTCCTTCATCGACTGCAGCTTCGACGATGTCGGCACCACCACGACCTGGTATTCGCCGGTCAGGCGCGCGATCGGCGTGACCTGCGACAGGCTGACCGGCGACTTGTTGGTGATCAGCGCGCCCACCATCACCATGCCGCCGATCAGCATCGTGTTGCCGTCGCCCTTGCTCGAAGTGATGAACTGCGCCAGGCCGATGGTGCCGCCGGCGCCGCCCTTGTTGTCCACGGTCACGCGGGGCACGATCTTGTCGGCCTGCAGCGCGGCCTGCAACGCGCGGCCCGTCTGGTCCCAGCCACCGCCCGGCGCAGCCGGCACGATGACCTTGAGGCTGTCCAGCGCAGTCGCGCAGGGGGTGGCGAGCAGCAAGGCGCCGCTGGCGATGGCGGTGGAAAGAAGGCGCCGGACGTCAACGATCTTCATGGGGCTTGTCTCCGGTGATTGGATTTCGAGCGATGTTGTTCCTCGCGCCGCGCCGGGAGCTTTCAACGAGCTTTCAGCGAAGCATCAGGACATTCCCCGATCGCGATGGCCCCAGGCGGGTTAGCGATAGGTCGCGTTGAAAGGACTTTGAAAGCTGAGCCGGGCGGCGAATTCCTAGCATGGCCGCCATGGTCGAGCTACGACGCACGAGGGACGGTCCATGAACATCACAGGCATGCTGCACGGTGCCCGCCTGCTCCAGCTGGCGGGATTCCCGACACCGGAGATCCTAGGCCCCGACGCGGGCGAATCGCAGATCAAGGCGCTGATCGCCAAGCACGGGCAGGTTTTCATCAAGCCGGTGTTCAAGGGCGGCGTGGGCAAGAAGGGCAAGGCCGGGCTGATCGGTCGTGCCACCGACCTGAAGACCGCGCTAGCCGAAAAGGAGCGCCTGTACTTCTGCGAGCACCGCCACGGCAACCAGGTCGCCAAGTCCAATGGGGTGACCTTCGAGGCCGGTGTTCCCGCCGAGCACGAGGTGTACTTCTCGCTCACCGACAACACCCACTTCCGCGCACCGACCATGACGCTGACCCACCACGGCGGCATGGACATCGAGGAGCTCGACAAGACGCAGATCGTCAGCGTGCCGTTCAACCCGCTCACCGGTCTGAAGGCCTTCATCGTGGCCAACGCGCTGTCGGAACTGGAGGCACCCAAGCAGATCATTTCTCCGCTGGTGCAGCACCTGCCGAACCTGTGGGACCTGTTCCACGACTACGGCATGACCACGCTGGAGCTGAACCCGATTCGCCTGCGTCCCGATGCGAAGGGCCGCTTGACGCCGGTGGCCTGCGACTTCAAGTGCGGCTTCGATCGCGACGATCCGCGCTGGCAGCGGCTGGACCTGCCGGCCGACCTGTTCGCCGCTGACTATTCCGACTTCGAGCAGGAGATCAACCAACTGCGCACCTACCAGGGCCAGAGCGACGTCTATGTGATCAACTCGAGGGGCACCATCCTTGCGCCAACCTTCGGCGGCGGCGCCAACTCGCTGGTCACGCAGATGCTGGGTGACGACGCCAGCATCTCGTCCGACTTCGGCGGCAACCCGCCCTACGAGAAGATGAAGGCGGTGGCACGCATCTGCTTCAAGCATTGGCTCAAGCAGAGCAACGTGCTCTTCATCATCGGCGGCAAGTCGAACAACACCGACATCTTCGAGACCTTCCGCGCCATGGCCGACGCGCTGCGCGAGCACTTCGGCAAGTACGGCGCGCAACCGCTGTACCTGGTGGTGGGCCGCGGCGGGCCGAACCTGGTGCGCGGCATGGGCGTGATGCGCGACACCTGCGAGGCGCTGGGCATCCCTTACCGCATCTTCGGCTTCGACTCGGCGATGAGCGAGGTGGTGGACTACGCGCGGCGCATCGACGCGTGGATGAAAGCCGGCGGGCGGGCCCAGATTGCCGCCAAGATGAATCTCGCCGCTTGAGCGTATGGGCGCCGCATCGACCGCTGTCACGAGCCAGTGCGGCTTGGCTGCGTCACGCGAGGAGCAAGCCATGATCTCGATTCGTTTCACTCGCCGCGCCGCGCTGCTGGTCGCCGCCCTGGCGCTGTCCGGCTGCGCCGGCATGGACAGCAAGCCGCCGGCGCAGCAGATCCACGTCATGACCTCCGGCGGCTTCACCGCCGCCTACAACGAGCTGACGCCGCAGTTCGAGCGAAGCACCGGTACGCAAGTGCACACCGCCTACGGCGCATCGATGGGCGCCGCCAGCGATTCGATCCCGAGCCGGCTGGCGCGCGGCGAGCCGGCCGATCTGGTGATCCTGGCGCGGCCGGCGCTCGACGCGCTGGTGGCGCAGGGCAGGGTGGTAGCCGGCAGTCAGGTCGACTTGGTGCGCTCGTCGATCGGCTTTGCGGTGCGCGCTGGGGCGCCTAAGCCCGACATCAGCACCGTCGAGGCGCTCAAGCGCGCGCTGATCGCCGCGCCGTCGATCGCCTATTCGGCCAGCGCGAGCGGCGTGTACTACGAAACCGAGCTGCTGAAGAAGCTCGGGATCGAGGAACAGGTCAAGCCGAAGAGCAAGCGCATCCTGAGTGAACGCGTCGGAACCGTGGTCGCGCGCGGCGAGGCCGCGCTCGGTCTGCAGCAGGTGAGCGAACTGTTGCCGATCGAGGGCATCGATTTCATCGGCGTGCTGCCGCCCGAAGTGCAACGGGTCACCGTGTTCTCGGCTGGCATTTCGACGACGGCGCGCGCGCCCGAGGCGGCCAAGCAGCTGATTCACCACTTCACGTCGCCGGCAGCGCTGCCGGTGATCACCAAGAGCGGGCTCGAACCGGCCGCAGGGCGATGAATGCGAAGCGCCGCCAGGCCGAAGCAGTGAGCCGTCCGCTGCCCAAACTTTGAGGAGAGATACAAATGACCACCCTCCGCACCAGCGTGGGCCCCTTCAAGTACTTCACCGGTATCGAATCGCTGGCGCGGATTGCGACTCGCGAGGACCGCGTGTGCGTGCTCAACATCCTCGGCGGCGAGTCGAGCGAGGTCACGCCAGTCGGCCATGCCTGGAGCGGCGGCAATGTGGTGTTCGGCACCTCGCCCGGCCGGCGCGGCCAAGTACTGGAGACGCCCGCCGGCAACATCCCGGTCTACAACAACGTGCGCGAAGGGCTGGAAGATGGCCACCGCTTCAATTGCGGCGTCGTCTACCTGCCGCCGTCGGCGGCCGACGATGGTGTGGTCGAGTTGATCCGCGTCAACTCCGAGCTCGGCAAGATCTTCATTCCGACCGAGAAGATGAGCGTGCATGACGCGCGTGAGATCCGCGCCATGGCGCAGGCGCGTGGCATCGACATCTTCGGCGGCAACAGCCTGGGCGTGGCCGATTCGTGGAACCAGGTACGCATAGGCGGCGCGCTGGGCGGCGACAGCCCGGGCGATGCGCTCAAGAGAGGCTCGATCGCGATCCTGTCCAACTCGGGCGGCTTCACCACCACCATCGCGCAGTACCTGCGCATGGGCGGCTGGGGCACGACGACGCTGGTTTCGAGCGGCAAGGATGTCTACATCCACTACGCCGCACCCGAGTTCGCCTTTGCGTTCGGCAATGACGACCGAAGCAAAGCGGCGGTGCTGTACTGCGAGCCCGGCGGCTATTACGAGCTCGACGCCGAGTTCACCAAGCCGGTGGTGGCCTGCGTGGTCGGCCGCTGGAAGAGCAAGCTCACTCGCGCGGTCGGCCATGCCGGCGCGATGTCCGGCGGGGGCGACGACGCGGCGTCGAAGGAGCGCTGGTTCATGCAGAAGTTCGGCGTGGACGCGCTGTACACCCCCGAGCGCCCGGTGTGTTCGGCCAAGGGTGCGGTGGTGGTCAACATCGCCGACATTCCGGCCGCGCTGAGCGCGGTGATGGCGGCCAACGGGGTCCAGCCCGACTTCGCGCCCGAGGGCACGATGGAGCTGAAGGCCTGGTTCGGCTCCAACATGGGTGTCAAGTTGCCGCCCGAGTTGGACCTGCCCGTGGTGCGCGCGGCCTTGCCCTACGACATGCAGGTCGAGGCCTTGAACCGGCACGTGGGTACCGTGTTCGCGCGCGAATCGTTGAAGGACGCGTCGGGCGTTTCGCAGATGGACGCGAAAACGCAGGTGACAAGGCTCAACGGCGTTTCGGTCCTCGAAGCGGCGCAGTACCCGCTGGAGGCTAACGTCGGCCTGGCGCTGCTCAAGGAACCCGGCGGAGAGAACGACCGCAAGCTGGTCAGCGTCGCGGTGGGCGCCTGGCTCAACCTGCACGGCGATGCGACGCTTGCAGCAGCGCAGGCGGCACGCGAAGCGGGCAATGCGCCGAATGCCGTGCTGGCGGCGGCTCTAGCCATCGTGGGACCACGGCGCACCGAGCCTGCACGAGCCATTGCGCGCGAGATGATCGAGCGCTTCTCGGCAGCCGGGCTGAAAGACGCGCTCGACGAGAGCTTCATGCTCGATCGGCTGCTGGAGCCAGGAAATGGCGGCGCGTCGATGCTGGCCGCCCAGCCCGACCCGCGTGCCCAGGCGATGCTCGACGGCTTGCGAGCGCGCGGTGCCCGCTCGGTGTTCGTGCGCTACCTCGAGCGCTTGGGCGGCCACCCCAGTGTCGACGCCGTGCTCGCGGCCATCACGACCACGCTGGGTTGGGGGCCGTTGATGCGCAAGCGGGTCTCTCGCTTGACGGTGGAGTGTCTGCCGGTATGGATGCAGCTGTTCGGTACGCTGATCGGCGCCTCGGTCGACGCGTCGCGGCATGAGCCGACGCGCTTTTGTGGCATCGATGAGGTCGATCTGCTCGGCCGTCGCTCGCTCACCGAGGTGGCCTACGTGGCGCTGCTGCATGGCCAGCCGCGCGGGGGCGACCTGTTCGCCTTCCAAACCCTGGTCGGCCTGTTGCTGAGCAACGGCCCGGGCACGATCTCGGCACAGGGCGCCAAGGGCGCGGTCTCGTCCGACGGGCCCGAGCAGCCAGAACGGGTGCAGCTCAACAAGGGGCTGCTCGGCTTCCTCACCCACTGCGGCTACGCGCACGGCGGCAACGGCTACGAAGGCGTGGCCTTCCTGCTCGAGCAGTTCAAGGACAGCGGCCTTCTCGATCCCGGCGACCCGGCACACGGCTTGGACGTCGGCGCGCTCGCGGTGCGCTACGTCGAGTCATACGCGCGCTACAAGGCCGACAGGAAGACCGACGGCAATCTCGACATCCAGAAGATCCCTGGCGTGAACCACCCGGTGTTCAAGGACAAGCCGGTCAATCACGATCCGCGCGAGGTCTTCATCGGTGAGCTGATGGCCAAGCGCGGCGAGTACAACGTATTCCAGGTCTTCTACCGGGCACTGGTGCAAAAGCTCTTCGACGAGGGTGTCTCACGCACCGTCTACTGCGTCAACATCGATGCGGTGATCGCCGCGCTGCTGCTCAAAACCGTGTGGCCGGCGTACCGCGCCGGCACCATAAAGCCAGAGGCGTTGGAGACCGCCGCGTTCACCATCTTCCTGTACGCCCGCATGCTGGGTTGCGCGGCCGAGATCGACGACCACCTCAACCGCGGTCGCAACATGGACACCCGCGCCGCTGCCTCGGCGTGCCGATTTGTCGCCTGACGCCAAGCCAAACGGGGGGGCCGACTTCTTGAGATCGTTTCAATGGCTGAAAGCTGAGGACACGACCTGCGAGTGGCCAGCCACCTCCCGCCTTCGTGCTTCGATCGGCCACACATCGACGCGTCGGTCGTGACCGCGGCGAATGGGTCACGACGTCCCCGCTCAAGGGTTTGCGCGGATTCGGCCGTCCGGCGGCCCGGACAAGCAGCTGCCGGGAAATCCCGGTGGCCGGCGGACCGCACCCCACCGCGCGAAGGCAACTCCTTCCAAATCAATGACTTGAGCGATGGATTTGCAGCGGCCTCACGTGGCACGTCGGTTGCATTTGCCATGGCCGGCCGCATCGCCCGATGCAAGACAAGACCACGAGACAGGAGACAGGGATGGACACGATGCGCGACCTCGATCCCGCCGAGACCGGTGAATGGGTCGACGCCTTGCGTGCGGTGCAGCAGCACCGTGGCGGCGAACGCAGCAACTACCTGATCAACCGGCTCGTAGACCAGGGCCGGCGCGACGGCGTGTACGTGCCGCGCTCGTTGAACACGGCCTACTGCAACACCATCCCGCCGGAGCGCGAAGAGAAGAGCCCGGGCGATCGCGCCATCGAACATCGGCTGCGTTCGATCATCCGCTGGAACGCGATGGCGATCATCCTGCGGGCCAACAAGGACTCGTCGGAACTCGGCGGTCACATCGCCAGCTTCCAGTCGGCCGCCACGCTGTATGACATCGGCTTCGGCCACTTCTGGCACGCGCCGACCGACACGCATGGCGGCGACCTGCTATTCATTCAAGGCCACAGTTCGCCGGGCATCTACGCGCGCGCCTTCCTCGAAGGACGGCTCACCGAAGCGCAGTTGCTCGGCTATCGGCAAGAGGCCGAAGGGCAGGGTATCCCGTCGTATCCGCACCCGTGGCTGATGCCGGATTTCTGGCAGTTCCCCACTGTGTCGATGGGTCTAGGCCCGCTCATGGCCATCTACCAAGCGCGTTTCCTGAAATACCTTCACGGTCGCGGCCTCGCCGACACGGACAAGCGCAAGGTCTGGGCCTTCATGGGCGACGGCGAGATGGACGAGCCCGAGTCGCTGGGCGCGATCTCGCTGGCCGGACGCGAGAGCCTCGACAACCTGGTCTTCGTCATCAACTGCAACCTGCAGCGGCTCGATGGCCCGGTACGCGGCAACGGCAAGATCGTGCAGGAACTCGAAAGCGTGTTCCGCGGCGCCGGCTGGAACGTCATCAAGGTGCTGTGGGGCAGCGGCTGGGACGCGCTGCTGGCCAAGGACACCAGCGGCAAGCTGCTGCAGCGCATGGAGGAATGCGTCGACGGCGAGTACCAGGACTTCAAGAGCAAGAGCGGCGCCTACGTGCGCGAGCACTTCTTCGGCAAGTACGAAGAGACCAAGGCGCTGGTCGCCGACATGAGCGACGACGAGATCTGGGGCCTGACGCGTGGCGGGCACGACCCGGTGAAGGTCTTCGCCGCCTACGCCGCAGCCGTCAAGCACACCGGCCAGCCGACCCTCATTCTGCCGAAGACGGTGAAGGGCTATGGCATGGGCGAATCGGGCGAAGGCCAGATGATCGCCCACCAGGCCAAGAAGATGACGCAGGATGCGTTGCGCGGTTTTCGCGACCGCTTCCAGATTCCCGTGGCCGACGCCGACCTGGCGAACGTGCCCTTCATCAAGCTGCCGGAAGACAGCCCCGAGATGAAGTACCTGCGCGAGCGCCGTGCGGTACTCGGCGGCTACCTGCCGCAGCGCCGACGCAAGTCGGCTTCGCTGGAGATCCCGCCGCTGGCCACCTTCGATCGGTTGCTCAAGGACAGCGGCGAGCGCGAGATCAGCACCACGATGGCCTTCGTGCAGATGCTCGGCACGCTGGTGCGCGACAAGGCCATCGGCAAGCATGTGGTGCCGATCGTGCCCGACGAGTCACGCACCTTCGGCATGGAGGGCATGTTCAGGCAGCTCGGCATCTGGTCGTCGCTGGGCCAGCTCTACAAGCCGCAGGACGCCGACCAGCTGATGTACTACCGCGAGTCCAAGGACGGGCAGGTGCTGCAGGAGGGCATCAACGAAGGCGGCGCGATGTCGAGCTGGATCGTCGCGGCCACCTCGTACAGCACGAACAACGTGCCGATGATCCCGTTCTACATCTACTACTCGATGTTCGGCCTGCAGCGCGTGGGCGACCTGGCCTGGCTGGCCGGCGACATCCGCGCGCGCGGCTTCCTGCTCGGCGGCACTGCCGGCCGCACGACGCTCAACGGCGAAGGCTTGCAGCATGAGGATGGCCACAGCCACATCCTGGCCGGCACGATCCCCAACTGCATCAGCTACGACCCCACCTTCGCCTACGAGGTGGTGACGATAATCCGCGACGGCATGCGCCGCATGTATGCCGATCAGGAGGACGTCTACTTCTACGTCACCCTGATGAACGAGAACTATCCGCACCCCGGCATGCCCGAGGGAAGCGAGGCGGGCATCCTGAAGGGCCTGTACCAGCTCAGCGACGGCGGCAAGACGGCGAAGAAGGGCCACCGCGTGCAGCTGATGGGCAGCGGGACGATCCTGCGCGAGGTGATGTTCGCGGCGGAGCTTCTGAAGGCCGACTTCGGCATCGCCGCCGACGTCTGGAGCGCCACCAGCTACAACGAGCTGCGCCGCGACGGCATGGCGGCGGAGCGCTGGAACCGCCTGCATCCGACGGAGGAGGCGCGCAAGAGCCACGTCGAAGCCTGTCTCGTCGGCCACGACGGCCCCGTCATCGCCGCCACCGACTACATGCGCAACTACGCCGACCAGGTGCGCGAATCCGTGCACGCCGCGGGCCGCCGCTACGTGGTGCTGGGCACCGACGGTTTCGGCCGCAGCGACTACCGCAAGAAGCTCCGCCGCTTCTTCGAGGTCGACCGCTGGCACGTGGCCGTGGCCGCGCTGAAGGCGCTGGCCGACGACGGCGTCATCAAGCCGGCCGTGGTGGCCGAGGCGATCGCCAAGTACGGGCTCGATGCCGAGCGCGCAGCCCCCTGGACCGTGTGAGGCCCGACATGAGCACAAGCAACGACATCCGGGTGCCCGACATCGGCGACTTCAAGGACGTGCCGGTGATCGAGATCTTCGTCAAGGTCGGCGACACGGTGAAGGCCGAGGATCCGCTGGTCTCGCTGGAGTCCGACAAGGCGACGATGGACGTGCCGGCGCCGCGCGGCGGCAAGGTCAGGACGATCGCGGTGAAGGTCGGCGACAAGGTCAGCGAAGGCAGCGTGATCATGGCTTTCGAAGGCGACGGCAGCGCGGCCGCTGCAGCACCGCCCGCCGGACCGGCCAAGCCCAGCGTCAGCGCGCCACCATCGGCCGTCAGCGCGCCGGCCGGCCTGGCCGAGGTGCGCGTGCCAGACATCGGCGACTTCAAGGACGTGCCGGTGATCGAGATCTTCGTCAAGCTCGGCGACACGGTGAAGGCCGAGGACCCACTGATCTCGCTGGAATCCGACAAGGCGACGATGGATGTGCCCGCGCCGCTGTCGGGCGTCGTGCAGGCGATCCAGATCAAAGTGGGAGACAAGGTCAGCGAAGGTTCGGTAATCCTGTCGTTGGGCACGGGTGCTGTCGCGGCGGTGCCTGCAACGACCGCGCCGGCAGCCGCGGTAGCCGCGCTCGCTCCGGCTGCCGCAGCGGCCGGCGGTGGCATCGACGAAGCCGCCTTCGCGCTGGCCTACGCCGGCCCGGCGGTGCGCAAGCTGGCACGCGAGCTGGGCGCGGACCTCGGCCAGGTCAGGGGGACCGGCGACCATGGCCGCATCCTTCGCGAGGACGTGCAGGCGTTTGCAAAGGGCGGCGCGCCCGCGGCGGCGCCGGCGGCCGCCAAGGCCGCGCCGGCGTCCGGCGGAGGCGGCCTCGATTTGCTGCCTTGGCCCAAGGTCGACTTCGCCAAGTTCGGCCCGGTCGAGCGCAAGGAGATGTCGCGCATCAAGAAGATCTCGGCCGCCAACCTGCACCGCAACTGGGTCGTCATCCCGCACGTCACCACCCATGACGAAGCCGACATCACCGAACTCGAGCAGTTCAGGGTGCAGATGAACAAGGAGCTCGAGAAGTCGGGCGTCAAGCTCAGCATGCTGCCTTTCATGATGAAGGCGGCGGTGTCGGCGCTCAAGAAGTTCCCCGAGTTCAACGCCAGCCTCGAAACCACAGGTTCGGGCGACGCGCTGGTGCTGAAGAACTACTGGCACATCGGCTTCGCTGCCGACACACCCAACGGCCTGATGGTGCCGGTGATCCGCGACGTCGACAGGAAGACCGTGCCGGACATTGCCAAGGAAATGGGCGATCTCGCCAAGCTGGCGCGCGAGGGCAAGCTCAAGCCCGACCAGATGCAAGGCGGGACCTTCACGATCAGCTCGCTGGGCGGCATCGGCGGCATCTACTTCACGCCGATCATCAATGCGCCCGAGGTCTCGATCATGGGCGTGTGCAAGAGCTACTGGAAGCAGGTGTCCAGCGACGGCAAGCAGTACCAGTCGCGGCTGATCCTGCCTCTGTCGCTGTCGTGGGACCACCGCGTGATCGACGGCGCCGCAGCCGCGCGCTTCAACGTGCATTTCGCCAACGTGCTTGCCGATCTGCGGCGCGTGCTGTTCTGAAGGGACCTGCCCAAATGGCCAATCTGGTGGAAGTCAAGGTCCCCGACATCGGCGACTTCAAGGATGTCGCGATCATCGAGCTGCTGGTCAAGCCCGGCGAGGTGATCGCCGTCGACACGGGGCTGATCATGGTCGAGTCCGACAAGGCCTCGATGGAGATTCCGTCGAGTCACGCCGGGACGGTGAAGGACGTCAGGGTCAAGCTCGGCGACAAGGTCAGCGAGGGCTCGGTGATCCTGACGGTCGAGGCAGCGGGCGCCGCCGCGCCCGTGCCCGCCAAGTCGCCGGCCCCCGCTGCTGCCGCCGCACCTGCGGCTGCCGCGCCCGCACCCGCCGCCCTCGGCTTTGCCGGCAAGGCGGATCTGGAGTGCGAGATGCTCGTGCTCGGCGCCGGCCCGGGCGGCTACTCGGCGGCCTTCCGCAGCGCCGACATCGGCATGAAGACCGTGCTCGTCGAGCGATACGCCACGCTCGGCGGCGTGTGCCTGAACGTCGGCTGCATCCCCTCGAAGGCATTGCTGCACACCGCCGGCGTGATCGACGAGGCGAAGTCGCTCGGCCACCACGGCATCAAGTTCGCGGCGCCGGAGATCGACATCGATGCCCTGCGCGGCTTCAAGGACGGGGTGGTCAAGAAGCTCACCGGCGGACTCGCTGGCATGGCCAAGGCGCGCAAGGTCGAGGTCGTGACGGGGGTCGGCAACTTCCTCGACCCGCATCACCTCGAGGTCGCGCTCGCGGGCGGCGGCAAGAAGATCGTCAGGTTCGCCAAGGCCATCATCGCCGCCGGCTCGCAGGCCGTGAAGCTGCCCTTCATGCCCGAAGACGAACGTGTCGTCGATTCGACCGGAGCGCTGCTGCTCAAGAGCGTCCCGAAGCGCATGCTGGTCATCGGCGGCGGCATCATCGGCCTCGAGATGGCCACCGTCTACTCGACGCTGGGCACGCGCATCGACGTGGTCGAGATGCTCGATGGCTTGATGCAGGGCGCCGACCGCGACCTGGTCAAGGTCTGGGAGAAGTTCAACTCGGCGCGATTCGACAAGGTCATGCTCAAGACCAAGACGGTCGGGGCGAAGGCCACCAAGGACGGCATCGAGGTCAGCTTCGAGGGCGAGAAGGCGCCCGACAAGCCCCAGCTCTACGACCTGGTGCTGGTGGCGGTGGGCCGCAGCCCGAACGGCAAGAAGATCGCCGCCGAGAAGGCCGGCGTCGCGGTCACCGACCGCGGCTACATCGATGTCGACAAGCAGATGCGCACCAACGTGCCGCATATCTTCGCGATCGGCGACATCATCGGCCAGCCGATGCTCGCCCACAAGGCGGTGCATGAAGCGCATGTGGCGGCCGAGGCGGCGCACGGCGAGGTGGCCTTCTTCGATGCGCGGCAGATTCCGTCGGTCGCCTACACCGACCCCGAGGTGGCCTGGGCCGGCAAGACCGAGGAGCAATGCAAGGCCGAAGGCATCAAGGTCGGCAAGGCGGTGTTTCCCTGGGCGGCCTCGGGCCGGGCCATCGCCAACGGACGCGACGAGGGCTTCACCAAGCTGCTGTTCGACGAGGCGACCCACCGCATCGTCGGCGGCGGCATCGTCGGCACCCATGCCGGCGACCTGATCAGCGAGGTCTGCCTGGCGATCGAGATGGGCTGCGAGCCGGCCGACATCGGCAAGACGATCCACCCGCACCCGACCCTGGGCGAATCGATCGGCATGGCGGCCGAGGTCTTCGAAGGCCATTGCACCGACCTGCCGCCGCAGAGGAAGAAGTAGGCGAACGTCGTGGCCCTGAACCTCGCATTCGAGACTGTCGGCAGCGGCCCGCCGCTGCTGGTGCTGCACGGCCTGTTCGGTTCCTGCAGCAACTGGCGCAGTGTCGCGCGCCACCTCGCTGGCACGCACACCGTGCACAGCGTAGACCTGCGCAACCACGGCGCCTCGCCCTGGGCGGACTCGATGGACTACACCGAGATGGCCGACGATGTGCTTCAGTTGATCGACCGGTTGGAACTGAAACGGCCCGCGGTGCTGGGCCACAGCATGGGCGGCAAGGCGGCGATGGCGCTGGCGCTGCGTTACCCGAAGCGCGTGAGCCGGTTGCTCGTGGTCGACATCGCGCCGGTGTCGTATGCCGACACGCTGACACCCTTCGCCCTGGCCATGCGCCGCGCTGACGTGCTGGCGGCTCCCAGCCGCGTCGAGGTCCAGGCCCGCTTGCAGCAGGCCGTACCGGACCCCGGCGTGGTGCCTTTCCTGATGCAGAACCTGGTGATGCACAACGACCACTTCGACTGGCGCATCAACCTGCTGGGCATCAGCGCGGCGATGCCCCAGTTGTGCGGCTTTCCCAGTCGGCTTCTGGGGGCCCGTTTCGACGGGCCGCTGACGGTGATTGCCGGCGCGAACTCCGCCTACGTGACGCAGCTCGATGGCGCGGACTTCGAGCCCATGTTCAGCCAGGTCGAGATCGAGGTGCTTCGAGACGCCGGGCACTGGGTGCATGCGGACCAGCCGGAGGCGTTTGTCAAGCACGTCAAGCGGGCGCTGAAACAGGTAGACCCGCCTACCCGCGCCGCGCACCCGCTCTGACACCTCCCAAGACAAGACCACCGGAGACCTCCATGACCGACACGCTGCGCGAAGCCGCCCTCGACTACCACCGTTACCCGACGCCCGGCAAGATCTCGGTCACGCCCACCAAGGCCATGGCCACGGCACGCGACCTGTCCCTGGCTTATTCGCCCGGGGTCGCCGACGCGTGCATGGCCATCGCCGACAACCCGCTCGAGGCCGGCAACCTCACGGCGCGCAGCAACCTGGTGGCCGTCATCACCAACGGCACGGCGGTTCTCGGGCTGGGCGACATCGGCCCCTTGGCCAGCAAGCCGGTGATGGAAGGCAAGGGCTGCCTGTTCAAGAAGTTCGCCGGCATCGACGTCTTCGACATCGAACTCGCCGAGAACGACCCGGATGCGCTGATCGAGACCATCGCACGCATGGAACCCACGTTCGGCGGCATCAATCTGGAAGACATCAAGGCGCCCGAGTGCTTCTACATCGAGACCCGGCTGCGCGAGCGCATGAAGATCCCGGTCTTCCATGACGACCAGCACGGCACGGCCATCGTCGCCGCGGCGGCCATCCTGAATGCCCTGAAGCATGTGGGCAAGAAGATCGGCGAAGTCAAACTCGTGGCCTCGGGCGCCGGCGCTGCCGCGTTGGCCTGCCTGGACCTGGCCGTGAGCCTGGGCCTGAAGCGCGACAACATCATCGTCAGCGACGCCAAGGGCGTGGTCTACCTCGGCCGCACCGAGGGCATGGACCCGAACAAGTCGCGCTACGCCCGCGACACCAGCGCGCGCACGCTGGCCGAGGTCATTCCCGGTGCGGACATCTTCCTGGGCCTGTCGGCCGGGGGCGTGCTCAAGGCCGAGATGGTCAAGGCGATGGCGCGCGACCCCATCATTCTGGCGATGGCCAACCCGATACCGGAGATCATGCCGGAGGAGGCTCTGGCGGTGCGCCCCGACGCGGTGATCGGCACCGGCCGATCGGACTACCCGAACCAGGTCAACAACGTCCTGTGTTTCCCGTTCATCTTCCGCGGCGCGCTGGACGCCGGCGCGACCACGATCAACGAAGCGATGAAGCTGGCTGCCGTGCGCGCCATCGCCGAACTGACGCATGCCGAGATCCCGGAAGTGGTGGCCCAGGCCTATGGCGCCAACGGCCTGCGCTTCGGCCGCGACTACCTGATTCCGAAGCCCTTCGATCCGCGCCTGATCGAAGTGGTGGCACCGGCCGTGGCGCAGGCGGCGATGGACAGCGGCGTCGCGACGCGACCCATTGCCGACATGCCGGCCTACCGTCAAAAGCTGTCGCAGTTCGTCTACCAGTCCGGCAGCAGCATGCAACCGCTGTTTGCCGCGGCCAAGCGCGCGCCCCAGCGCGTGGTTTATGCCGAAGGTGAAGACGAGCGCGTGCTGCGCGCGGCGCAAGTGGTGGTGGATGAAGGCTTGGCACAGCCGCTGCTGCTGGGGCGCCCCGAAGTGATCGCCCAACGCATCGCCGAATTCGGCTTACGGCTCGCCCCCGGCAAGGACTGCGAGATCATCAACCTGCTCGACCCGGCGGTCTACGGCGACGCGGCCGACAATTACTTCCAGCTCAAGCGCCGCGATGGCGTGTCGCGAGCCGTCGCGCGGGCCGAGATGCGCAGCCGCTGCACGCTGCTGGCGTCGATGCTGGTGCGCCAGGAGCGCGCCGACGCCATGCTGTGCGGCACCTTGGGCAACTACGGCGAGCATCTGCGCTACGTGCGCGATGTGATCGGTTCGCGCCCGGGCACGCAGACCCTGGCGGCGATGCAGATGCTGATGCTGCCCGGGCGCCAGCTCTTTATCTGCGACACCCATGTCAACCGCGACCCCAGCGCCGAGCAGGTGGCCGAGATCGCGCTGCTGGCTGCAGAGGAGGTGCGCCGCTTCGGCGTGACGCCGAGCGTGGCCTTGCTGTCGCATTCCAGCTTTGGCGGCTCGGACGCGGCGTCCGCGGTGAAGATGCGGCAGGCGCTGGCCATCGTGAAGGCGCGCGATCCCAAACTGGCCATCGAAGGCGAGATGCGGGGCGACGCGGCCTTGTCCAAGCCCATCCTGGACCGCGAGTTCCCCGACTCGGCCCTGAGCACCGAAGCCAACGTACTGGTGATGCCCAACGTCGATGCCGCCAACATCTCCTACAACCTGCTGCGCATTGCGGCGGGCAACGGCATCACGGTAGGCGGCATCCTGCTGGGCGCGGCGCGGCCGGTGCACATCCTCACGCCGTCGGCGACGGTGCGACGCATCGTCAACATGACGGCCCTGGCCGTGGTCGATGCCACCTTGCAGCGGGCAACCTCCCATGTCATCGACTGAGGCGGGCGTGGGCCCGATCGTCGGCACCGGCGCACAGCGCGGCCTGGCCAAGGTCGCCCGCGCGCGCATTCCCATCACGGTGGTCGCGGCCGAGGCCTTGGCCAAGCCCGACTGGATCCGGGTGCGCGTGTCGCAGAGCGAGAGCTTTCGCCACGTCAAGCGCGTGCTTCGCGAAGCCAGCCTGCACACGGTGTGCGAAGAAGCGTCGTGCCCGAATATCGGCGAGTGTTTCGGCAAGGGCACGGCCACCTTCATGGTGCTCGGCGACCTGTGCACGCGTCGCTGCCCGTTCTGCGACGTGGCCCACGGCCGGCCGCAGGCGCCCGACCCGCTCGAGCCACAGCACCTGGCCGACACCGTGGCTCGGCTCGGCCTGAAGTATGTGGTGGTCACGAGCGTCGACCGCGACGACCTGCGCGACGGCGGTGCCGCGCATTTCGCGGCCTGCATCCGCGCCGTGCGGCAAGGCTCGCCCCGGACGCAGATCGAGGTGCTGACGCCCGACTTCCGCGGCCGCGCCGAGCTCGCGCTGGACATCCTGGCTGCTGATCCGCCGGACGTGATGAACCACAACCTGGAAACCGTGCCGCGGCTGTACCGCCAAGCACGACCCGGCGCCGACTACGCCCATTCGCTGTGGCTGCTGCAATCCTTCAAGCAGCGCCGCCCTGCCGTGCACACCAAATCCGGGCTGATGCTGGGCCTGGGCGAAACCGACGACGAAGTCCTCGCAGTCCTGCGCGACCTGCGCGCGCACGACGTGGACATGCTGACCATAGGCCAATACCTGCAACCGCGCCCCGGCAACCTGCGCGTGCACCGCTATGTCGCGCCGGAGGCGTTCGCCGCTCTGGCGCAGGAGGCACGCAATCTGGGATTCAAGCATGCGGCCTGTGGGCCGCTGGTGCGTTCCAGCTACCACGCGGACCAGCAGGCCCAGGCGGCGGGCCTCTAGAGACATCGACCCAAACCGACGGAGACAGCCATGGACAAGGACCCAACCCCCACGCCGTTCTACAAGTCGCTCTACTTTCAGGTCATCACGGCGATCGTGATGGGCGTGGCGCTGGGGCATTTCTACCCCGAGACGGGCGCTGCGATGAAGCCGCTCGGCGACGGCTTCATCAAGCTGATCAAGATGATCATCGCGCCGATCATCTTCTGCACCGTGGTGGTGGGCATCGCCGGCATGGAAGACATGAAGAAGGTCGGAAAGACGGGCGGCTATGCCCTGCTGTACTTCGAGATCGTCAGCACGATCGCACTGATCGTCGGGCTGGGGATCGTCAACGTGCTGCAGCCCGGCGCGGGCATGGACATCGACGCGAAGTCGCTCGACAGCAAGTCCATTGCCGTCTATACCGGGCCGGGCAAGATGCAGACGACCACCGAATTCCTGCTCGCGGTTATCCCGAGCACGGTGGTGGACGCTTTCGCCAAGGGCGAGATGCTGCAGGTGCTGCTGTTCTCCGTGCTGTTCGGCTTCGCGCTGCACCGCTTCGGCGGCCGCGGTACGCTGGTGTTCGACTTCATCGAGAAGGCATCGCACGTGCTGTTCGCGATCGTCGGCTTCATCATGAAGGTGGCCCCGATCGGCGCGTTCGGCGCGATGGCCTTCACCATCGGCAAGTACGGCCTGGACTCGCTCATTCCGCTGGCCAAGCTGATGGGTACCTTCTACGCCACCTGCCTGGTGTTCATATTCATCGTGCTCGGCGGGATCGCCAGAGTGCATGGCTTCTCGATCTTGAAGTTCATCAGGTACATCAAGGAGGAGCTGCTGATCGTGCTCGGCACCTCTTCGTCCGAGTCCGTGCTGCCGCGCATGATGGCCAAGCTCGAGAACCTGGGCGTGCGCAAGTCCACCGTCGGCCTCGTCGTTCCCACCGGCTATTCGTTCAATCTCGACGGCACCGCGATCTATCTGACGATGGCAGCCGTGTTCATTGCGCAGGCCACGAACACGCCGCTGACGCTGACGCAGCAGTTGACCTTGCTGGGCGTGCTGCTGCTCACCTCCAAAGGGGCGGCGGGCGTCACTGGCAGCGGCTTCATCGTGCTGGCCGCCACGCTCAGCGCGGTGGGCGGAATACCAGTGGCCGGGCTGGCGCTGATCCTTGGCATCGACCGCTTCATGAGCGAAGCGCGCGCCTTGACAAACTTGATCGGCAACGGCGTCGCCACGATCGTGGTCGGCAAGTGGACGGGCGACCTCGACGTGAAGCGCATGCACAGCAAACTCAACAACGAGACCGATGCCGAGGCGAACGATCCCGAGGCCGTGCTCGACGTGACCGAGGTCACCATGCCTGTCGAAGCGGCGCGCTGAGGTTCCCCTGCCTTCCGCCGAGCTGCGCGCCATGAACACGCCGAAAAGCAAGCACCGCATCGTCATCGTCGGCGGCGGCGCCGGTGGGCTCGAGCTGGCAACGAGCCTGGGTGACTCGTTCGGCAAGCGCGGCACCGCCGACGTCACGCTGATCGACAAGAACCGAACGCACGTCTGGAAGCCCAAGCTGCACGAGATCGCATCCGGCAGCATGGATCTCAGCGCGCACGAGGTGGACTACCTGGCGCATGCCCACTGGCACCATTTCCGTTTCCGTATCGGCGAGATGACGGCGCTGGACCGCCAGCGGCGCGAGGTGCGCCTGGCCCCCTACCATGACGACGAGGGCCGCGAGGTCACGCCCGACCGCGCGTTCGGCTACGACACGCTGGTGTTGGCGCTGGGCAGCCTGAGCAACGACTTCGGCACGCCGGGCGTCGCCGAACACGCGCTCAAGCTCGAGTCCAAGGCCGACGCGCAACGCTTCCACGCCCGCATGGTCAACGCCTGCATCCGCGCGCATGCGCAGTCCACGCCCTTGCGCCCCGAGCAACTGCATGTGGCGATCATCGGCGCCGGCGCCACCGGCGTCGAGCTCGCGGCCGAGCTGCACCGCACGACGCGCGAAGTCGTGGCCTATGGGCTGGACCGGGTCGACCCCGAGAAGGACATCCAGGTCAACCTTGTCGAGGCCGCCGACCGCGTGCTGCCGGCGCTGCCGCCGCGTCTGTCACAGGCGACGGTGGATCTGTTGCGCAAGCTCGGGGTGGTGGTGCACACCTCGGCCAAGGTGGCCGACGTGCAGCCCGGCGGCGTGCGCCTTGCGGACGGGCGCGTCCTGCCCGCCGAACTGGTGGTCTGGGCGGCCGGCGTCAAGGCGGCGGACTTTCTCAAGGACATCGCCGGCCTGGAGAGCAACCGCAGCAACCAGCTCGTCGTCAAGCCCAGCCTGCAGACCACGCGCGACGACGACATTTTCGTCATCGGCGACTGCGCCGCATGTGCCTGGCCCGAGGCCAACGGCGGCAAGGGCGGCTTGGTCCCGCCGCGCGCGCAAGCCGCGCACCAGCAGGCCTCGCATGTAGCGTCGCAGGTCAAGCGCCGCCTGGCCGACAAGCCGCTGAAGCCCTACCGCTATCGGGATTTCGGATCGCTCGTGTCTCTCGGTGAGTTCAGCACCGTCGGCAACATGATGGGCGGCCTCATCGGTGGCAGTCTGATGATCGAAGGGGCGTTCGCGCGCCTGATGTACGTGTCGCTCTACAAGATGCACGAGCTGGCGCTGCACGGATTTCCGAAGATGATGCTCGACACGCTGGCGCGCCTGATCACGCGGCGTACCGAGCCGCACGTCAAGCTGCATTGAACAGGCCCTCGCGGATGAATGCGCCTTCGCCCAAAGTCGACCCCGGCACGTGGCTGGATGAAGTGATGCGCACGTCCGGCGCGCTTTGGCCCGGTGGGGCAACGGCGCTGCAGACGTGGCAGCAGGGCCTCGCGCAGATGACGTCGTTCTGGGCCGGCGCCGTGAATCCGGCCGCCGATGGCGACCGCCGCTTTGCTGCCGACGCCTGGCGTCAGGATCCGCGGTTCGCCGCACTGCTGCAGGGCTACCAGCAGTTCGCCACGCTGACGCGCAACTCGCTGGCCGCGGCACCGCTGGACGAACGCAGCAAGGCGCAATGGGGCTTCGCGCTGCGCCAGGTGGTGGATGCGATGAGCCCGGCCAATTGCCTGGCCACCAACCCCGAAGCGATGCAGACCGCGCTGGACAGCGGCGGCGCCAGCCTGGTCGAGGGCGCGCGGCTGTTCCTGGCCGACCTCGCCAAGGGCCGCATCTCGATGTCCGACGACCAGGCCTTCGAGGTCGGCCGCAACCTCGCGACCACGCCCGGCAGCGTGGTGTTCGAGAACGAGCTGATGCAGCTGATCCAGTACACGCCCGGCACGGCGAAGGTTCACAAGCGCCCGCTGCTCATCGTGCCGCCGTGCATCAACAAGTTCTACATCCTCGACCTGCAGCCCGACAACTCGCTGGTCGCCTATGCCGTCGCGCAGGGGCATACCGTGTTCCTGGTCTCGTGGCGCAACGTCGGCGCCGCGCAAGGCCGGCTCGGGTGGGACGACTACGTCGAGCAGGGTGTGCTGCAGGCCCTGTCGGTGGCCCGCAAGATCGGCCGGGCGGACCGGGTCAACACCCTCGGCTTCTGCATCGGCGGCACCTTGCTGGCCAGCGCGCTGGCGGTGGCAGCGGCGCGGGGCGAGGCGCCCGCGGCCAGCGTCACGCTGCTGACGACGATGCTGGACTTCAGCGACACCGGCGAGCTGGGCCTGATGGTCGACGAGGCGATGGTCGCCAAACGCGAGGCCAGCATCGGCAGCGGCGGACTGCTGCGCGGGCGAGAACTGGCGCAGGTCTTCGCGGCGCTGCGGGCCAACGACCTGATCTGGCCCTATGTCGTCAGCGGCTACCTCAAGGGCCAGGCGCCACCCGCCTTCGACCTGCTGTTCTGGAACGGCGACGACACCAACCTGCCCGGACCGATGTATTGCTGGTACCTGCGACAGACCTACCTCGAAAACCGCCTGCGCGAGCCCGGCGGCACGGTGCAGTGCGGCGTGCCGGTGGACCTGGCGCGCATCGACGTGCCGGCCTTTGTCTACGCCTCGCGCGAAGACCACATCGTGCCGTGGCAGACCGCCTATGCGAGCACCCGGCTGCTGGGGGGCGACAGACGCTTCGTGCTCGGCGCCAGCGGCCACATTGCCGGCGTCATCAACCCACCCGCAAAGCGCAAGCGTCACCACTGGACCGGTACGCTGCGGCCCGATGCCGAGGCCTGGCTCGACGCAGCGCAGCAGGTCGAAGGCAGCTGGTGGCCGGCCTGGACCGACTGGCTGCGCGGCCATGCCGGGGCGCTGGCCGCCGCGCCGCGGCAGGCCGGCAACGCCGACTTCCCCGTCATCGAAGCCGCCCCCGGGCGCTACGTCAGGACCCCCGCGGCATGAACGCCGCCTTCCGCTCCCAACCCTTCAGGAGACTCGCATGACCGACATCGTGATCGTGGCCGCCCAACGCACGGCAGTGGGCAAGTTTGGCGGCGCGCTCGCCAAGACCGCCGCGCCCGAACTGGGCGCCCATGTAGTGAGGGGCCTGCTCACCAAGGCCGGCGTGCCAGGTGATGCCGTGTCCGAAGTCATCCTGGGCCAGGTGCTTGCCGCCGGCTCGGGCCAGAACCCGGCACGCCAGACAGTCATCAAGGCCGGCCTGCCGCAGTCGGTGCCCGGCATGACGATCAACAAGGTCTGCGGCTCGGGCCTGAAGGCCGTGATGCTGGCAGCACAGGCGGTGAAATGCGGCGACGCCGAGATCGTGGTCGCCGGCGGGCAGGAGAACATGAGCGCGGCGCCGCACGTGCTGCTGGGCTCCCGCGACGGCCAGCGCATGGGCGACTGGAAGCTGATCGACTCGATGATCACGGACGGCCTGTGGGACGTCTACAACCAGTACCACATGGGTACCACGGCCGAGAACGTGGCCAAGAAGTACGGCATCAGCCGCGAGATGCAGGACGCACTGGCTCTCGCCTCGCAGCAGAAGGCAGCGGCGGCACAGGAGGCCGGGCGCTTCAACGACGAGATCCTGCCCTTCAGCATCGCGCAGAAAAAGGGCGACCCCATCGTCTTTGCCGCCGACGAGTTCGTCAACAGGAAGACCAGCGCCGAAGCCCTGGCCGGCTTGCGTCCGGCGTTCGACAAGACCGGTTCGGTGACGGCCGGCAACGCCTCGGGCTTGAAC
>Ga0207701_10001590_pt1 | contig 23708 bp, 20 predicted proteins | sample KBSSwiSSwithPhiX_FD_184294 | JGI IMG/M metagenome (GOLD analysis project Ga0207701, IMG submission 184294) | Switchgrass rhizosphere bulk soil microbial communities from Kellogg Biological Station, Michigan, USA, with PhiX - S5 (SPAdes) (version 2) | ecosystem: Environmental > Terrestrial >... | reverse complement strand
AGACCGGCGCTCTTTGCACGCGTAGATTCCCGCGCAAACAAACAAGCAGGGTGGCCGAGATCGTTCGCGTCCTTCCCGACTGACCTTGAGAACAAGCGTTAGATCTCGGCCTTTCTTAATTCATCCATTTAAATTCGAGAGTTGACCCAAACAGCACAATCCTAACCCCGACGTGTTGTCTAGGATCCCCTCATAGCGAGCAATTCAGCTATGCCCAAGAAACACATCCTCTATATCGAGGACCACGAAGACACTCGTGAATTAGTATCGTTTGTTCTCCAACAGCGAGACTACGAGGTCACCACTTCTTCCACAATCTCGAACGGAGTCAGACTCGCGTGTGAGAACAGCTACGATCTGTACCTGCTTGATTCCTGGTTGCCCGATGGATCGGGTCTGGATCTTTGCCGCAAGATTCGGGAGTTTGACGCACGCACACCCATTCTCTTCTACTCCGCAGCCGCCTATGAGATAGACCGCGAGCTTGCGTTGAACAGTGGCGCACAAGGCTATCTAACGAAGCCAACACTAAACACAGAACTTTGCGATCTTGTTTCGCGGCTAATTAATGGCGGAAGCAACGGACACCGTTAGACCTTGTCGACGTCAGGCATCGGTGTGGGCCATAGCCGGGCCAGCAGGTACGCTAACAGCCAGAGCACAAACGCTGTGGCTACAGCTACGGTAAGCGAGAACTGCCAGTAAGCGCTGAAAACGCGTTCGAAGCCGGGTTGGATTTTATGCGAAAGGTTGACGTTAAGATCCGCCGCCGTGAAAAGACGCGAGAGGATTTGGATTAGTAGATACCAACCAAACGCATACAGCCAGGCTTTTCGATCCATCCCCACTTTCTTTACTGCAACAATGCTGACGAGAATTCCTCCCACATGAGCCAGCACTGACGAAAAAAATAAGCCCCACTCGAGTACAACAAATCTGAACCAGACTACGAATCCAGGGATCATCCAGATCACTGCGATTCGAATCAGAACCGTTTGTCGAAAGAAGAGTCCGATCGCTAGCAGAAGATCTCCGACGTTGCACATCCAAAGCATGTGTCCGAGTTGCTGAATTCGCCAATAGTGAACCCCTTGTGCCAAAAAAAAGACGAGAGGGAAAACGCCAAGCAGGCGAAATCTAACGTCGGGCTCTTTTATTGAAACCAACTTTGTTATTCCTTAACGGTTCTGTTAATTCCGCTTATCATTCTCTTGATAGCTGCTGAGTTTGTCTAGAATAACATCGTCGTTCATGAGCAAGTAAAACTAAGAAGGTTCTTGACAACGAGTCGAATGAACAAGAGACTTGCTTTGAAAGATTCCAGGGTGGTTAATCCCGACTGATCGCCTGAACTTGATCAGGGGAGACTCCCTCAAAGTACAAATGCCTTCACTGGAAGAGTTGCTGCGAAAATCAATCCCCGAGTTAGCCGAATTGTTCGTGCAGCGTCGTCGAGCCGTACCTAAAGGTTTACTTGAAGCACTAGAAACGGATCCACGACAGGGTGCTCAGCTGCTGGCAAAACGCATTCGCGGACGTTATCGATCGAACCGTTCTGAGGGTCAACGTCTCCACAATCTGCTCCGCTTTGAGATTGAACTTTGGGCCGACGGGTTTGGTCTCGTCGCTGGCGTCGACGAAGCCGGAATGGCGCCGCTTGCGGGTCCAGTGGTGGCGGGTGCCGTCGTGTTGCCACAAAACTACAAGCTTCGCGGGCTGAATGATTCGAAAAAGATTCTCGATCCCGAGAAGCGCAGTGAACTTGCTACTCAAATCAAGCAGGACGCGATTTGTTGGTCGGTTGGCATTGCAGAGGTCGAAGAGATCGACAAAATAAACATCTACCACGCTGGTCTACTGGCGATGCAAAGGGCCGTACAAGGATTAACCACCGCCCCTAACTTTGTTCTGGTCGACGCGAGAAAGATTCCAAATTGCACCATTCCACAGCGAGGGATCATTCGCGGTGATGCGCTGTCTGCGAGTATCGCTGCCGCCTCCATCATTGCTAAGACGACGCGAGATGCACACATGCTTGAGTTGGATGGAGTGTACAGTGGCTACGGTTTGGCCTCTCACAAAGGCTATCCCACTCCCGAACATTGCCGCGCACTAAAGACGTTGGGAGCACTCCCTATCCATCGTCGAAGTTTCGCTCGAGTTCGTGAAGCACTTGGACTTGATCCGATTCAAACCGAACTCTTCCCCACAGAGTTAGATCTCGCTGCTGAGATGGCGGATGAGATGGCAGCTGCCACTGGCGCATAGTTGTCCCCACTGGTCTACTTAAAGAATAACTTTAGGCTGAGAAGATCATGGCTGCACTGACGGAATACAAGAAAAAGCGGAAGTTCGATAAGACGCCGGAGCCTGGTCCGACAAAGAAGCGCACAAAGACTGGACGGATTTTTGTAATACAAAAGCACCGGGCAACTCAACTTCATTACGACTTTCGGCTGGAAGCAGATGGTGTGTTGAAGTCGTGGGCAGTTCCGAAAGGTCCTTCACTCGATCCAACAGTCAAGCGACTCGCAATGCAAGTCGAGGATCATCCTGTAGATTACGCAAAGTTTGAGGGTGTTATCCCTGAAGGCGAATATGGTGGCGGTACTGTGATGGTGTGGGACTACGGAACGTATAGTCCCGAGACCGATGACGTTAGCACCGCACTCCGCAAAGGCGAGCTAAAGTTTGAGCTCAACGGGCAAAAGTTGAAAGGTTCGTGGGTTTTGGTGCGAACGCGAGATCGGCAGTGGTTGCTGATCAAACATCGCGATTACTACACGACCGAAGAAGAAGTCACGGAACTTGCGCCAGCATCGATCCTAACTCGCCGCACACTCGCGGAGATCGCCGAAGATGAAGGCGGAAACATAAAGAAGGCGGCTACAGGTGACCCGAAGAAAATCCCCCGTCGCACTGGCGTCAAGCGACGAAAGAAAGGTGCGAAGGCAAAGGTCTGGCACAGCAAGGGGGCGGGATGATAACAGGGAGCAGGAGCCGCAGGCAGGAGCACGAACAACGGACCTTGCTACTCCTCCTAATGAATAACTTTAACTACTCCGCCGGCAACAATCCTCCGTACGACAACTCTCCATCAACTATTCGCGCGGCACTCGTGTAGGGATGTATTTCCGTTTTATCCACCTTCAGTATATGAATCACTTCATGGCCTTTTGACTTTAAGTGGTCGGCGATAAGACTACGGTGGCATTTCCACCAAAGCGATTCTGCGCACATAAAAGCTGTCGGTGAGCTCCAAGCTATTTTGAGCAATTCGCTAATGCCATGGTTGAAAGTATCCGTCTCCATGTGATCTGCATAACCGCGAAAAGAAGCATTCTTCCATGCACTGTTCTTCGAATTCGGCAGCGGTTTACGCATGCCGCCCAGTGACGGGAGATGGCGATATTCAAGGCCGATGCGAGCTAGATCTTCGCTCAACTGCTTTTGATTGAAGTGAGGGAGTCGTCTTGAGATTGGATACGTGCGCACATCAACAAGCGTTTTGATCTGGTAAGCGAGAAGGAGTTCTTCGAACTCAACAGCAGTTCGCGTCGAGTGACCAATGGTCCAAATAGTCAGTGGCTTGATTCCCGTCATTCGCTCTTCAATGACTTGAAAACTAAGAAATAACTTCAACTGTAGGCCCGCCGACCCTTTAAGTCTTACGTCAAATGTGCTTGATGTCCTAAAGATAAACTTCAAGTCGAAACCGGCCACGCTTTGCTAACAACGGCTTCCACAAGTCGCCCAACCTCCGCACACGCGACGGAACATTATCGATCCTGAACTGCTCCATCTTGATTCCCTTCTCGAGCTCTTGCCACTTCACTGGCGTTGACACTGTTGCCGACTCAGTCGGCCTGATGGAGTAGATGGAAGCGAGTGTGCGTCCCCAGGCGTTTTGGTTGTAGTCCACGAGCACCCGTCCCTTCGGTCGTTTCGAAACCTGATAAACCGCCGTCAGCAATTCGGGCATCTGGCTCGCAACTGCATGAGAAAACTCTTTCGCAAAGCTCCACACCTGCTTCTGAGTTGGTCCACGCTGGATTGGGATATAGATGTGAATCCCCTTTGAACCTGTCGTCTTCGCGTAACTCGGCATCTTTAGAGAATCAAGCGCGGTCTTCAGGACTAACGCTGCTTCCACCACTTTTTCAAACGATGCGCCCGGCACAGGATCGAGATCGAAGTGGAGATAATCAGGCCGATCTACATCATCACACTTTGCATACCATTGGTTGAGATCGATGCAGCCAAGATTAATTACCCACATCAACGACGGCACATCCTGAATCATTGGGAAGTCAATTACATTTTCGGACTCATGCTCGATGAGACAGATTTCAATCCACGACGGCCTGGGTGATGGCGCCCTTTTCATGAAGAAGAAGTCCCCTGCTGCCCCATTCGGATAGCGCTTCATCACCATTGGGCGCTCTTGAATGTGTGGGAGCAAAACCGGCGCGACGTCCAAGTAGTATTGCAGGAGGTCTCGTTTTGTGATTCCCAACTTGGGCCAGAATGGCTTGTCGAGATTTGTGAGCTTAACGATGCGGCCGGCCACATCAACCTCAAGACCATTCTTGTTCTTTGGAAGCTTTATCGAAGGTATCCGCTTCAGCGGGGGCACTTGACTGCGTCGCACTTCCGCGGGATGGAATTCGCGTGTGGGAAAGAATTGCCTCGGCATTTAGTTAAGGTATGACTTGAGGCTACGGTTGGCTGGCCATGATAAAAGCTGAAGTATCACTTTAGAAAAACTGGGCTCAAACGTTCGACTACGTCTTCGACAACCCTTCGATTTCGGATTCAATTGCCTCTAATCCATTCATCAGCACTTTGCGATACGATGGATTTGTCGCGTGTTCCAGTTGCTGTAGCAAGCGAGACTTGGAAAGGTTCAGCGATTCAATCCGTTGCCGTCGTTGACGCTCTTCATTTGACTGGGCCCGGGCCGGGTCGTGGGGCCTCGCTGAATTCCCTTCCTCGATCTGGTCTGCAACCGCTTTGCTTTCCCAACCGCGTGCCATACAGGAGTTCCTAAATAACAGTGCCGTCTTTGATCACCGCATTCTTCGGCACGAGTATGATTCCATCACGAATGAAGTACGTTCCGTCTTCGGCACTTGCTTCATGGATTCCCGCTTCATTCAGAAGTCGAACGCCCGAACCGATGCGTGCATTCTTGTCGATTATCGCGCGTCGGATGATGCTGCCTTCGGCGATTCCCAGGCGCGGTACTCCTCTCGCCAGATCGGAACGCATATCATCGAACGTTTGATAATAATCGGCGCCCATCATGTAAGAAGCGTCCAGCTGAACACCCTTAGAGATTCGACTGCGCAACCCAACTACAGAGTTTGTGATCTTCGCACCGCTGACGATGCACCCATCACCGATGATCGAATCGTTGATTACCGAGTCGTCGATCTTAGAGGGAGGCAGGTAACGCGCTCTCGTATAAACAGGAGCTTCGGCGTCGAACAAGTTGAACTTTGGAATCTTGGTTGTAAGGTCCAGATTCGCTCGATAGAAGGCCCCGATGGTTCCAATGTCTTCCCAGTATCCATCGAACATGTAGGCCTGCACGTTGTGAGTTTTGATTGATGCAGGAATTATTTCCCGACCGAAATCAACCCAACTTGAATCTTCCTGCAATAATCGCTCGAGTCGGTCGTATTTAAAAACGTAGATACCCATCGACGCGAGGTACGGACGGCGCGCAGCTTCGGCCGCATCGAGTCCGAGTTTGGATGTATCAACCTGCATCGATAGCAACTCATCGCCTTTGGGTTTTTCTTTAAACTCTATGATGCGTCCCTGCTGATCGGTTTTTAGCAAACCAAACTCGCTAGCCGCCTGTGGCCCACAAGGAACTACTGAAACAGTCACATCCGCATTTGTGTCAGTGTGGCGAGCGAGGAAGTTTCGATAGTCCATTCGGTAGAGATGATCGCCTGACAAGATGAGCAACGTATCAATGCCCCAATCGCGAATGTGCGGTTGCACTTGTCGCACTGCGTCGGCTGTACCTTGAAACCACTGCGGACTCTCGGGCGTTTGCTCCGCGGCTAGTATCTCGACGAAGCCGTTTGAGAAATGCGAGAACCGATAAGTTTGAGCGATGTGGCGATTGAGTGAAGCGGAGTTGTATTGCGTCAGCACAAAGGTGCGCAAGACATCTGAGTTAATGCAGTTTGATAGCGCAATGTCGACAAGCCGGTACTTCCCTCCAACCGGAACGGCTGGCTTGGAACGCTGCTGAGTGAGCGGGTACAGACGGTTTCCGGCACCACCACCAAGAATAAGTGCCAGCAGTTTAGGATTCGCAGGCATTCAACAATCGTTCGTTATGTCGCACAGTGACTACCACCTCGCGGTCGCAGGTGGGTTGCTGACTGCGCAACTTCAACTTAACTGTTTGGATTAACTACGAAAGAAGAATAGACGCAAACCGCCGCGGCTATCAAGAACGAGTCGTTAGTATGCGGAAGAAGTCGAAACCGCTGGTCTCGTGCCGGCAGCCTCCTGGGCGATTTTCACCCCAACACTCGCGCCAATGCGCGTCGCTCCGGCTTCAACCATCTTGCGCGCATCGTCCAATCCTTTTACGCCGCCTGATGCTTTGACTCCGAGCTCGGATCCCACCGTGCGACGCATCAACGCCACATCAGCAACCGTGGCTCCGCCTTTCGCAAAACCAGTTGATGTTTTCACGAAATCTGCGCCGGCATTTTTTGCGGCCAAACAAGCGCGGACTTTTTCGTCATCTGTTAGAAGGGCCGTTTCGATTATTACTTTGCAGATGACGTTGTATTCGTGAGCGACCTGGACCACGGATCGGATGTCATATTCAACGAGACAGTCGTCGCCACTTTTCAAGGCGCCGACGTTCAGGACCATGTCGACTTCTTTCGCGCCATCAAGAATCGCCCGCCGGGCTTCATAAGCCTTTACGTCAGGCACCGTTGCACCGAGGGGAAATCCAATCACCGTGCACACTGGAACGCCCGTGCCGCTGAGATTGCACGATGCGACACGCACCCAGGTCGGGTTCACACAAACAGAAGCGAAGTGATACGTCGCGGCTTCTTCACACAGCTTCTTAATGTCTTCGTCGGTTGCTTCGGGCTTTAACAGAGTGTGATCGACGAGGCTGGCCCAATCACGAGCCGAACCAGTTTGACCAAGAACCAGTCCGATACGAGCAGCGCCTGCATCGACGATGCGATGCATACGTTCAGGACAGCGATCAAAACACTCCGACGTACAACCGCACATCTTCGCCTGATCAGAACCATCGCCGTTCAAGCGCGCGACGATAGCATCAGTGATCTGTTCGATCAGGAGTTCGTAATCGCCGTTGTTTGAGTAAGACATTTTGGAGTGCGGTCCCAACGAGTCGGGATCACCGCTTTAGCCAAGGGTGACCAGCAATAGCTCAAAAAACCGATGCCTATTCTAACACGTTGGTCGTCCCGCACACTCTGGCTCAACTTGCTGTTGGTTGACGTGCAGTTTTCGATTTTCGTCCTGCTGGAGCAGTGGCGGCGCGTTTCGGCCCGGCGGCTTCGGCACGCGCGATTCTGAATGAGTAACGCGACACTCTAGGTGTGACGTCTCTCAGAGCGCAGAACATTTCCGCAGATTCATCCTTACCAGTCAGACTATCGAAAAATGTCTTCAGGCGGCTCCAGTCACTCTGTTTTGTTAGGTCGACGTTTTGTTCCAGCTTGTTTGAAAAGTCAGTTATCGTCGATGTCTTGTCTTCTGAGTTCCAGCTTTCTATCTCTTCAACAAGGTAGAGCGAAACAGTGGGAGCACCTGTGATGACACCCAGCAGGATCATCACGGCTTTGTATTTATAGCTCTCTCCGGCTTGCACAAATGTCTTCAACTCTGCTGGTGGAAGGCTTACTTTGATTAGCCTGTAACAGTTCAAAAATCTCTTGACCGCGCGTGGCGAACGGCCTATCAGCTTCGCGAGAGACGTCATGTAATCGATCTCGTGGTCGCTGAGAGTCAGACCGACGGGTGCTAAATCCAATTCATCGTCATCGTCACCCTCGCTGTCAACTTCGTCCCCTGTTTCGCTGTCACTCGCAGTTGTTGTTTGTTCCTGCTCTTCACTCGATTCGCCAGCGGTCATTTCGCCCTGTAGTACATTCGTTCCCGCATCGCTTTCCAACACCGCATCAGTAGCAGGCGACTCATCACTTTTTTCCAAATCATTCGCCGGCGAGGATTCGCTGCCCGCCGCTCCATTCGTGGGAGCGTCCACCTTCAATCCAGTGTCGCGGTCAGAGTCGTTTTCATTGGCGTGGCCGTTACCGCTTACCGAATCGCCAATCGGTTCAAGCGGCACCGAATCAATATGAGCGTCCGCTTTCTTATCTCCATTTGAATCCTGATCAACTTTCACAGGTGCGCGATAACGGATCTGGTCCGTCAGGCCCTGAATAAATGACTTGCAAACGCCTTCTTCCATCGGGCGCAGCCAAAACGGAATCTGAAAGATCTTCTCTAAGTAATCGTGAGGCGTTGCACCCTCCGTGCTTCCCTCTTCGTCGTCATCCTTTTCTCCATTCTTCTTCCCTTCATCATTATCCAGGCGTAACCATTCATAACTCTCCTGGAGCGAGCGCGTGACCCAGCGAGCATCGACGCCTACGACGACGACAAAGATCGGAAACGCCAACAACAAATGAATCGCCTGAAGCACTTCGACAACACGCTGAGGAGGGCAGCGATCAAGATCATCAATGTAAAGAACTATTCTATTGATGCGGTTTTTGTCGTGAGTTTCCTTCCCTTCCCTTTCTTCTGTACGCTGCTGCTCAAACAGATCGCGAAGTTTTTCAAAATCACGACGAATCAGGGCAAGCAATCCCAAGTGCCGGCGATAATCCTCCGCAGCAGCGCGGTCTTCGATAAACTCTGCGAGGATCTTGCTGGTAGTTGTCGTCTTGATCTTATGATCGAGATCTTCAATCTCCCGTCGTATCGCCGCTGCTTCAGTCTTAGCTTCGTTCATCTGTTGAGTCAGCGCAGTGACTTCCGCGTTTAATTCACTCATACGTTTTTGGCGTTCGCGCTCGACAGCAGCGTCATGATCCTCAAGAGCGCTTAATGCCTCGCTGAACTGTCGCCAGATCGGCAACGCCGCGGTGAGAAAAGTTCCGATGAGACCAACAACGGCCAGGAGACGCGCCGGAAGCGTTACCGTCCTGGATAACGAGGGCATGAACGATCCGACTAATGGAATCAGGGTTAATCCCGCTGCAAGAAGAAATCTTCTCCGCACTTTTGCGTCGGTGCTGAACAGTTTCCACTGAGCAGCGATGCGATTTCTAAGACCCTTTACTTCATCATAGTGCCGGCGGAAACCCGCGACCGTGGTCCATTGATCCGGTTGAATCCCGACGCGTCTTAGTAACACTTTGTCTTTCTCGCTCAGCTTGATCGGGATCTGAAGCTGGTTCAGCTGTTCTTCGGCTTGACTGCGAAAGCCGGCTAACTGAGTCGCGGCGATATCTTTCTTTTGCTCCGCCGTAGTCGCGAGGTTTGTTGCTTCTCTCTTCTTGACCTGAAGTTGATTCTTTTGTTCTTCAATTTTTGATTTGATCTTGGACTCGATCTCTTTCTTTACGCCAAGCTTGTTCATCAGTTCATCTCGTCGTGCTTCGACGATACTGATTTTTTCTTTTTCTGTTACTCTCAGGTTCGCAAAGATGTGATCGACAAGACTGGCCCATAGATTTCCTTCTATGTAGTGCCACGCGTTGAATTCAATCTGGACGATGTTTTTGTAATAGCCGATCTCGTTCTGTTTCTTCGTCTCGGCTTTGCGTGCCTTGCGCGAAAGCTTTTCGACTCGCTGACGCATCTGCCGCATGAAGTGACTTTTGCCGGATCCCCAATCACCGAACAAGCCGATCGACAGCGGTGGCTCAACACTCCATGCTGATACGAGTGATGCCAGCGCGTTCACGTCGTCTTCGATGTTGAGAAGATCTTTGCCGTTCCAGTAGTCGGTTGCGAAACCGGCGAGCGCTGGTCTCAGATCCGATTCGGATTGAACGTCATCGGCGGGTTCAGCGGTAGCCGTCGCATCTGGACGTTTCTCTACCAAAGGCTGCCATGGCGTAAATCCCTGCTGAGCTTGTTCAGTCGTTTCTGATGATGGACCTGCTGTACTGGTAGCGACAGATTCGGTTGTCGGTTCGACCGCTCCTACGGTGAGAATGCTCTGCCATTCATCAGGCTCATCATTGGGAAATGACTGAAGAATAAAATCAAAGAAACGTTGACGAACCGCGGCAACATCGATGGCCGCAACGAGTTGCCGCATCTCCCCCGGCCACGGTTCTTCATGCCAAATTCTAAGCGTCGCAGCGACAAGATGGCGCGAGTGAATCGTACCGTCCGACAGCGGTCCGGGTATATCGGTGCCTGAAAGTGGAGCCAACCTAATGGTTCTGATGGAGTAGGTTTGAGCTAATTCGAAAATTCTAAGTGTGCTTGGCGAGACTGGAGGTTTGCGAAGAACCGGCCGGCTCCAGTTCGGAAACATCTCACGGTATGTCCGTCTGTATTGCTCCAAATTCCCGGCTGTGAGTTCTTGCAGGAGAAATCCAGCCGCAGACAATGACTCTGACGAATAAAGTTCGCCTGCCTGAGTAAGACCAAATAATAAGCAGGCCGGCGAAATTGGCGTTTCTTGTGCTGCCGAGCCCGCCATTAGGCGCGCGAACTTTATTGATTCGTCGACCTCTTCAGTCCATGTGAACCTCTCTAGCTCATTCGGTATCCACCCACCAGAGGATTGTGACGGACTCCGTCGAGCAACGCCGGCCTTGCGTTTTGGTTCCGTCAACCCGGCGAGTCGTAGAACGCGCGCGGCGATACGTTGAAGTGTTGTCGTTTGCTCGTCAGGGGTCCCTTCTGCGATCGGCTTGACGTCGATCATCAGTGGTTCATTCCGATTACGAAAGAAGGGAATCTCTTCCCACGAACAGTAGCGAACCAACAGAGTCAGAACCCGCACTCCTCGTTCCTTTTCCAACGACAGGAGCAGCTCGCCTTGATCATTCGTTATCCAGGAATTGCTCAAGTAGGTCGGTGACAACATCAGAAGCACGACCTTTGCGTCCGGCAACGCACTTAGCGTTTCTTCGTCCAACCTCCCTGGAAACTCCTCCACGCGATTGAACATCAGCCGAAGATCAACGTCGGTCGGAAAAAGAGAAACCAGTTGGTCTTTCCACTTCTCTTCTTCCTTCGAGTAACTGATTACGATCAGTGGGGGAATTGATTTGGGCGCGTCTGCGGGCATCCGATCCTCCCGGGTTTCGCAAGGCGTGTTCTAGGAAATAGAGGGCGGTTTTTGCGAGGCCGCCATCGCTGATGAAACTTCTTTGAGACGGGGTCTATAGTAGCCGACGAGCATCATGGTGCCAATGCGGAGCTACTCAGTAGGAGTGAGATGTTTATAGTATTAACAACAAAGGAGACACTTCGCAGTTAAGAGGAGCGGACAGGATCTTAAGGGTCACGATGAAGATCCGTTCCGCTCCTCTTAACTGCGGCGGAGGTATCTGTAGTTGCGTAATCTATAAACATTGGCCTCCTGACGGAGGCCATCCCAAACGGTCGTGGTCGTCTCAGCTATGAACATTCGCCTCCTAACGGAGGCAAGCACTCACCGGAATCGCTACTGACTCGAATCAGTCCTGGATTGCTGGGGCAACTCCCACAGCAGTGCCGTATCTTTCCGAGCACCTGTCACCAACAGGCGACCATCACTGCTAAACGAGACTGGATAACGAGCTTCACTCAACGTCGTCAATAATTCGCCGGACGTTGTATCCCAGAGCTTCACTCCGCTGTCGTTCGCAGTCGCGAGGATTGTTCCGTCGTGGTTGAATTCGACTGAGACAGATCTAGAACCGATGCTCGGCAACGCTAGTTTGAGTTCACCAGTTGTCATATCCCAGATCTTCCCTGCCGAAACCTTGTCGCTCGAAGCCGTCACTAACCAACGGCCGTCAGGACTGAACACTGCATCGGTCGTCTCACTCTTCGGAAGTTTATATTTGAGTTCTCCCGACGAAACGTCCCAGATTCTGGTATCGCCAAAGTAAAAGGTCGCGATGCTTTTGTTGTCAGGGCTAAATTCGAAACTCTTCATCAAGTCTTCAAGAAAACCTTTCTTCGCAACCTCAGCGACCAGCGACCCGTTTTCCACATTCCAGAGTTTCATGCCACCTTGTTGCTCAACGGTGAGCAGACGCGTGCCCGTCGGATCAAAACTCGCGCGATAGATACGCTCCTTGTTTTCAATGGACGCCTGCAATGCTCCTGTGCTCGCATTCCAGATCTTCGCCGACTTGTCACCATTGATGGTAAACACCCAACGGCCGTCGGGACTGAATCCAGTTTGCAGCGCGAGGAAATGTCGGGTGCCTCCAAAAAACAGAACCTTAAGCACCTCCTTTGTGCCGCTGCTTTGCGTGTCATGGTTCAGTTTGAAGCGTTCCTGGCCACTGATTGCATCGGCAATCGCTACCAGGTCGTCTTCACGTTCGGCCAACACCAGACTGCTATCCGGACTTATCGGCACTGGACCAAACTCTTCTTCATAACTGAAGCCCGACTTGAGTTTTGTTTCCAGATCTTTCTTTCGTCCGGTGATCGTGGCTTTCGTTTTCCACGACTCGACGTCCCACACGCGAACGCTCTTGTCCAGATAGTCACGCGTCGCCGCAAGCTTCCCGTCAGGACTAAACGAAAACCCACTAACGCCATCCTTCGCTGTCAGTTTTGCTTTAAGAGTTCCGGTTTCAGTGTCCCAGACGGTGATGGATCGATTAGTACCACTCATCGCAACCAGGCGATCGTCCGGGCTGAAACTGATAAGCGCCTTCCGCCCTCGGAATCGTGAAGGGCCTTTGTAATCCGGAAGCGTAGCTTTCAATCGCGCGGCTAGCTTGTTTGTTTGTTGAGCCGGTCCGGTTGTTTGCGCTGCAAGCCAGCTTAGCGGAGACAGGGTGACACACAGGACTAGAATCAGAACTTTACGCATGGTGGTACGTGTTCCTTCTTTTGAACTAAGTATACCTGCTTGAAGAATAAGGACCGCTTGCTGCTACCGCGAGTGCTCTATGGCAGTATTACCGGCGTCACAAAACTCTTTGGAGTGCGGTGACCTGTCACCGCTTTATCCGCCTGGGCCTTGATGAGAATCATAGAAAAGCGGTGACAGGTCGCCGCACTCCAAAGGCTAGCGTTGATATTGGCGCCCAATGGCGTCGATCTTTGCCACTCTCTTTTTGTGCCTGTCTTCAGTGATCTCCGTGTTGAGCCACGCAGAAACTATCTCTCTCATCTCTGCACTACTGATTGTTTTACTGCCGAGCGTGAGAACGTTTGCGCCGTTGTGTTCCCGCGAGTTGCGTGCGACCGCTACTGAATAACAGGCGGCAGCGCGAACACCTGGAACTTTGTTCGCCGTCATCGCACTACCGACGCCTGCACCATCGATGATGATACCGACGTCTGATGTACCTTCGGACACAGCTTTAGCGACTGCGTGCGCAAAGTCGGGATAGTCGACTGCTTCCTCTGAGTAAGTTCCGAGATCCTGAACCCTGTGGCCCAGATCAGTTAGAAAGTATCGAAGATCCTCTTTCATCTTGAAGCCGCCGTGGTCTGCGCCAACCGCTATCAACCTGGAGTTCTTTGAGCCGTGTCTGGGAACTCTTCGAACTATCTCAATCTTCTTTTCACTGATAATGTCGGCTGCTAACGGAGTTAGCCGCGCGGTTTCGGCGATTCGCAAAACGGAGCCGGATTCAAGGCCGCGTACGTCATCCTCCGTGATAACTGACTTCGACGACTCGTCACGCGTTGGGCTTGCCTGGTCCACCGGTGTGGGTGTCATGTTGACGAAACGGCTGGGCGTGGGCTCTGGTGGTTTTGGACCCGCGCTCGTACCTGAGAGTACTTCTCGAACGAGAGCTCTGACGCGGTCCCTGGTGCTGTCATCAGGCATAGATCAAACTTTCACGTCGCGTAGATCCAGTATTCGACCGGAGGCTCCAAGGAGTTTGCCTGATCGAAAAGTGAAGTCCACGCGTCCGACATAAATACCGCTTCGGCCCACCTGAAAGACGAGAGTCTCTTGTCCGCAAGGTTGTTTGATTCGTTCAGGCTGTTCCATGAACGTGTGCGTGTGACCGCTCGCGATGAAATCAATTCCGTCCACCTGCGACGCTACCTGACCATCACCGACATCACGTGGCCGCGGGTTTTTATAGAAACCGAGATGCGACATCGCCACGACCAACGCGCAACGCTCGGCGCCGCGCAAAGTTTTCACCATTGTCTTTGCAGTTTCGATCGGATCAAGATAAGTCACGCCCTTAAAGTTTGCGGGAGTAATCAATGCGACCGGACTTATTCCCAAACCAAACAAACCGATGCGAATGCCGCCGACAGTTTTCACGACATAGGGCTTTACAACTCCTTCGAGCGGTGTCGCCTTCACATCATAGTTGGACGAGACGACATCGAAGGTCGCAAATTTCAAAGCCGCCGCCAGCGCGTCAACGCCGTTATCAAACTCGTGATTACCGAGTGTGCTCGCGTCATACCCAATCGCCGACATCGATTTGTATTCCACTTCACCTTTGTAGAAATTGAAGTACGGCGTGCCTTGAAAAGCATCGCCGGCATCCACCAGTAGCGTGTTGGGATTCTCTTTTCTGGTTCGCTTGACGAGTGTAGCGCGCCGCGCGACGCCTCCCCTCCCTGCATACTGATCGTTGTCAGGAAGAGGATCGATTTGTGAGTGCGTGTCGTTCGTGTGAAGAATCGTGATGACTGTTTCGTCCACAGCGGTCGTCGATAGAGAGAACCGCTGTGGAAGGGTGATGATTCCCGCACCGAACGCAGCTGAGGTTGAAAGAAACTTTCGTCGATTAATCATTGGGAGAACTCGGAGCGCGGGTCGGGCCTGGGCCAACTTGAACAAAGCGATTATCTAACGTAGCGCGTATCGGTCGGCCAGCCTTCGTTTCCGCCTTTACGTATTCCATCACAGCGTCGCGAATGGTCATGTTGAGTGGCGTAGTGTTCTTTGCTTCCTGGAACAGCGCGTAATTCCCGCTCGCAAGCTTCAGAAGATAATCGATCGTCACAATTGAATATGTGGCTGCCGGATCGATGTCGCGTTCCGTCGCGTTGGGACCTAATAGTTTCGCGCTGATAAACTCAGGACGATCCTGCTCGTTCCAGCGAAACTGAATGCGAGCACCTCCTTGTGCGTCACGTCCGCGCGTTACGTTTTCCAGGAGCTTCAGCAGCTGAGCTCCCGTTAATTCGACTTCGACCAGTGCATTTTCAAAAGGCAGCAATTCAAAGATGTCGCTCGCTCGCAGCTGCCCCGGCGCGATTGTGTTCTTTCGCAAACCTCCTGCATTGGTAATCGCAGCTACGACTGGCCGGCCCTTTGCCCGGGCCTGAAACATCATCGCAGCGGTTACGAAGCTGCCGAGCGACGCTGCTCCTACTCCGGACTTCTTTAATTCGCCGTCGAGAGTCCCAATCACAGTGCTCAGCTCACGAACTTTCGGGCTGTAAGAACTGATGATTTTCTGCAATGCAGGATCGTCAGGAATACTTGCATCAACTTGAGTCTGAGAAACCTTCGAATTGACTTTTGCGGGAGCAGCTGCGGCGCCTATCTGAGGTGTCGGCGAAGCCTGGCAAGGTTCAATCGCCTGGCTTTGCGCAAACGTCGCTTGCGTGGAGAGCCCCATGAACAGCACGGTCCAGGCCGCCGTCATCAAGCATGAGCGCAGTGTTAAATAGCGCATTCCTGTTTTATCTCCAACGTTTTGCGGTAGAACATTTGACCGGGCAGGAGAGCTTGCATAGTATGTCGCACCACGCTGCACATTCGCAACCAGGTTTTACGAGCACGAATTTCACTTCGACACACACCGACAGGAGAAAACAACTTGGCTACAAGTTCAGCTCAAATCACTTCGGAGTTTAGTAATCCGAATCTCGAAGTTCTGATTTCGGAAGAACAGATTCGGACTCGGATCAAGGAGCTCGGTGCGGAGATAACACGCGATTATGCGGGACGAAATCCTCTGCTGATCGGAGTCTTGAAAGGTGCCTGCTTCTTCCTAAGCGACTTAATGCGCGCAATCGACACGCGTGTGGGTATCGAGTTTATGGCGATCTCGAGTTACGGCTCGTCAACACGAACCTCAGGCGAAGTTCGAATCATGAAGGATCTGGACGTACCGATTGAGGGACGAGACATACTTGTTGTCGAAGACATAGTTGATACCGGGTTGACGCTGTCGTACCTGCTGGCGAACCTCGAATCGCGCGGAGCAGCGAGTGTGAAGTTGGCGGCTCTGCTGGATAAGTTTGAACGACGTCAGAAGGAAGTGAAGATCGACTATCTCGGTTTCAAGATTCCCGACGAATTCGTGGTGGGTTATGGACTCGATTTCGCCGAGCGCTATCGAAATCTGCCGTTCATTGCGGTGCTGAAAAATCCGGAAGCGTAGTAGGGGTTGGTCTTTGGTCTTTCCGCTCTTTGATTGGTTTTTCTGCTCTTTTATCTGCCATCTGACATCTGAAATCTCAGATACGAAAAACGTGGGAGGAGCCCTGTTTGAAAACCTATCTGCTTATCTCTATCGCCTTGCTTTGTCTTGCGCCTAGAATCGCATACGCGCAAACGGATTATTCAAAAGTCGAAATCAAGGCCACGAAGATTTCGGGCAATGTCTACATGCTCGAAGGCGCCGGAGGAAACATCGGCGTCTCCGTCGGCGACGATGGCATTTTGATTGTCGACGATCAGTACGCTCCCTTGGCGGAGAAGATAAAATCCGCGCTGCAAAAGTTGGGCGAAGGCAAGTTGAAGTTTATTTTGAATACTCACTGGCACGGAGATCACACTGGCGGGAATGCTGTGTTTGGCCCTGACGCTCCGATAATCGCACACGACAACGTGAGAAAACGGATGTCGACTGAACAGAAGTCCGAGTTCTTCAAATCCACTACGCCTGCTTCACCAAAAGAAGCGCTGCCGGTCGTCACGTTCAATCAGTCGTTGTCAGTGCATTTCAATGGAGAGGAAATTCGTGTAATCCATTTTCCGCAAGGACACACGGACGGTGATAGCGTCATCTTTTTCACTAAATCAAACGTCGTACACATGGGAGATGACTTCTTCGCGAATCGCTTTCCATTCGTGGATCTCGAAAGTGGAGGCTCGGTTCAGGGGTTGATCAAAAACATCGCCGACATCATGGCCAAGCTTCCAGCGGACGTTAAGCTCATTCCCGGACATGGTCCAATCTCAACGATCGCTGATCTGAAGACGTATCACAACATGCTTCTGGCAACGACCGACTTCGTGCAGAAGAAGATGAAAGCAAAGAAGTCACTTGATCAGATCAAGAAAGATGGATTGCCTGAGGAGTGGAAATCGTGGGGAACCGGTTTTATCAAAACCGATCTGTGGCTTGAGATCATCTACAAAAGCTATTCAACGACCCCGTCAAAAGCACCACGAAACAGCCACGGACACCAGTAGGAAACAAATAGCGTTCAAGGTGCAAAAGACTGGCGTTCAAAGTTCACTGAAATAATCCAACTTAACTAAATGCAGTAGGGAAGGGCGGCTTGCCCCCGCTCAATGTCCACCACATTCAACGTTGAGTGTAAGTCACATTGAGCAGGGGCAAGCCGCCCTTCCCTACTGCATTTGTCTGAGCTTGATTAGTTCCGTCGCGGCTTGAGTGTGGCTATTTGGAACGCTGCGCCAATCGGCTATTGAATCGATGACAGAAAGCTTTTACCCGCAGTCAATTTCAATCCAAAATTATCAGCGATAGTCTGCCCGATGTCAGCCAGTGATTCTCTCGTACTGAGATTCACTCCTGGTCGCGCGCGCTTGCCGTAAACGAGCAGCGGTGCATATTCGCGTGTGTGGTCCGAACCCGGGAATGTTGGATCGTTCCCGTGGTCGGCTGTGATCATCATCAGGTCGTCATCACGCATCGCCCTTTCCATTTCCGGCAAACGTGAATCAAAATGCTCCAACGCCTTTGCGTACCCTTCGGTATCACGCCGGTGCCCGTAAAGCATGTCGAAGTCGACCAGATTGGAGAAAATCAAACCTTGCGAAGAATCGTTGAGCGCGGCAATGGTTTGATTTATCGACTGTTCGTTGTTCTTCGCGGTTAGATCTTTCGTCACACCCAACGAATCGTAAATGGAAGCGATCTTGCCGATGCAAACAACGTCAAGAGCCTCGTCAGCGAGTGCGGGCAGCAGATTCTCGCGCGGTGGCGGTACCGCATAGTCGTGACGGTTTTCAGTGCGATAGAAACCGCCCGGCTCACCGAGGAACGGTCTCGCGATGACTCTGCCAACCTTGTGCTCACCATCCAGAATCCGTCGCGCAGTTTCACAAATCTCATAGAGACGCTCGAGAGGAATCACTTCTTCGTGAGCTGCAATCTGAAACACCGAATCCGCCGATGTGTAGACGATCGGCTTGCGCGTCTTCACATGCTCCTCGCCCAACACTTTTATGATCTCAGTTCCTGATGCTGGGACATTGCCGAGTATTCCGGGCACCGATGTTTCCTTTACGAAACGATCGATAACGTTTGGCGGAAAGCCGTTGGGATAAGTTGGAAATGCACGCTCGAGAATGATTCCGGCCATTTCCCAATGACCGGTGGTGGTGTCTTTGCCATTCGAACGCAAAGCACAACGGCCGTAAGATCCCACGGGCGTAGCGAGCGGTGGCAGTCCCTGCAATGGTCGAATATTTCCGAGTCCGTAACGTTGGAGATTAGGAAGATTGAGCTGTCTTGATTCGAGTATGTGACCGAACGTGTCGGAGCCGGCGTCGCCCCACTCAGGCGCATCCGGCATTGCGCCGATGCCCGCGCCGTCGAGAACTATTAGAAGGATGCGATTGAACATGTAATGGTGAATCGTGAATGGTGAATCGTGAATAGGTCCTATACGTCTAATTGGACCTATTCACTATTCACTATTCAGGATCTACTGTCTCGGCGCGACGTATCCATCCCGCGATCTCACCTGCGTCTTATCTTTCACGCCTTTTATCTCTAAATGAATCGCACGAAACTTTCCATCGCGAGCTTTGTTTGTCGGGTAATAGCCGAGACTGTACAAAGTGCCGATGTCAGCAGCAACGCGAGCAAAAGCCGCGCGCGCATCAGCAAGGCTCGCCGCCACCAGACTCCTGCCCCCTGAAGATTTTGAAAGATCATTCATTTCCGTGCGCGCAAGATTGTAGAGCGATCGGCTTATCGACATTCTCTCGAATGGACCCATCTGGCAGAAGTTTGTGTAGTCTTCTGCTTTCGCGCCCTTTAAGAAGATCTGCTTGTAGCGCGCGAGCTGTTTTTGCGAAAGCGCGAGTCGACCATCATCCTGGCAGTCGCGCATCAGACGATCTTCGACAAAGTCTTCCGTGTTGATTTGGATGAAATAACAAGCAATACCCGCTTTGGTCAGCTTCGATCGTACTGAAGCGAAGTCTGAATTGCTGGCCGAATCAACTCCATCAGTTAGCGCCACAATTGCCCGGCGCCCTCGCACCTCTTCGCGCGGTGGTTCACCGAAGATATCCGTCGCAACGCGATCCAACGCGTCGTAGTAGGGTGTCCCATTGCTGGAACCGAGATTGTCAATCGCAGTTTGCAGCGATTCCCGATCGTTCGTCAGTTTCGTCAACACTTCAACAGCCGCGATCTTGTTTGTACCTTCGGGAAGAGTATTGAAGGCGACGACACCAACTCGATCGCCTGGCCGTAACGAAGCGACAAAACTCTTAGCCGCCTCTCGAATTAAGGCGACGTCATTGCTCGTTGAACCGGATGTATCCAACAGAAGTGCGATCTCGAACGGTGTTTGTGCGGTGCCGAAATTCGTGATCGTCTGAAGTTTTCCGTCTTCGAAGAGTTGGAAGTTGTCTTGTCGCAAACTGGAAAGCGGGCGACCGCTGCTGTCAGTTACGACCGCAGGGACCGAGACGAGTTGCGTGTCGACCCTGACTACGTCACCTTCGTCGACCTCGTCGCCGGAGTTTGCTGTTTTCGGTGGCGTTTGTTGTTGTGAGCCAGTCACGCGACGGGGACGTTGCTTTTGTTCCTGCGCCCCAATCTGCGACTGAGCGACAGTCAACGCCGCCATTATCAAGAGAAGAAGAGCCACGGTCATTAAAGTGTGGGACGGTTTGAATCTCATGATTAATTAACTTCAGATGGGCCCGCGCGTTGGGAAACTATAGCTGTAAACGCATGAACTGCAAAACCGTTCCGAAACGACAGCAGCCAGGAGCGAGAGGCAGGAGCAGGATACACAGGAGCAGCAGCAGCAGGCAGGAGCAGGATAACTTTTTCCTGCCCTGCGTGCTGCTCCTGCTCCTGTTCTTCCTGCCCTGCGTGTTGCTCCTGCCGCGGATCTGCTGAACTTGACACTCCTTCTGGCTTTTCTTAGCATGACTTGCCCGTTAGGGAAGAAGATCTTTGATTGCAGCGTGCCGAAAGATTTTGAGATCACACATTGGCAGGAATGCTGTATCGCAGGCACGTACGTCAATGGTAGACGGCTTCCCTTACAAGGAAGAGGTTGGGGGTTCGAGTCCCTCCGTGCCTACCATCATCAAGATCTCAGATTTGAAAATAGCTTTGCGGAGTCGTAGTTCAGTTGGTTAGAACGCCGGCCTGTCACGTCGGAGGTCGCGGGTTCGAGTCCCGTCGGCTCCGCCACTTCATAAAAGACCATTCTTCGGAATGGTCTTTTGTGTTTTTCGGCTAAGAATTCTCCGGAAAATAAAAATCACCTCAGACAATAAACAGTCGTTTTGTTGTATTGACGCCGAGAGAGAAGTGGATAGAATGCGGCCACAGGCGCTATGTCACTGGGGTGAGGACAGTGACTTTGAGGCTGAATGTCTCCGCCAACCTTGAGAGGCCGATGTCGATCATCGGCCTTTCGGTTTTTCCGAATGGGAAGCAGGTCCACAGATTCTCACAGATTACACAGATTAGAATTTAAAAAGGGACGCTGAGCGATTACTCCTCTTTGTTTTTAGAATCTGTGTAATCTGTGTGAATCTGTGGACCTGCTTCCCTTTTCCCTTTTTCCCTTTTTCGGTCGATAATCCTCCGAAATGATCTCCGTCGCAGAAGCAATTCAGATTGTTCGAAACCAAACTGTCTCCCTTCCTTCAGAACGCGTTCCGGTAAGTCGTGCGCTGGGACGCATACTCACTGAAGACATTCTGGCTGATTCCGATCTTCCGCCGTTTAATCGCGCGCAAATGGATGGGTATGCCGTGCGCGCCAGCGACGTTAAAGAGACTCCCGTTCGTTTACGCATTGTGGGTGAGTCGGCCGCAGGGCGCGGCTGGCACAACGAGCTTCAGGAAGGCCAAGCGGTGCGGATCATGACCGGCGCTCCTGTACCAGCGGGCGCGGACGCGGTCCAGCAGGTTGAGTTAACTCACGAGCTGCGCGACGGAACGGTTGTAGAGATTCTTGAGAGCGTTGAAGTTGGTCGCTCAATAGTCAACCGCGGGAAAGAAATCACTGAAGGAACAACCTTACTGCGTCCTGGCATTCCGATCACGGCCCAGATGGTCGCTGTGTTGGCTTCATTCGGATACGGCGACGTGAGTGTGGGACGCTCTCCACGTGTTGCCATCTTCGCAACTGGTACGGAACTAGTCGATGTCGATGAAAAGCCAGGTCAGGATCAAATTCGCGATTCGAACAACTATACGATCGAAGCCTATGCGCGATTGGCAAACGCCTCGGTTGAAAGATTGCCACTCGCCGGAGACGAACCTTCGACACTGGCTAGACGAATCAAAGCAGCAGCCAAAGAAGCTGACATCGTTATTACTTCCGGCGGAGTGTCGATGGGAGTTTACGATTTTACAAAGTCGGCATTGAAGGAACTCGGGGCCGAGATCTTTTTTGAAAAGATAGCTCTCAAGCCAGGTAAGCCGACGGTATTTGCGCGTCTTCCGAGTGGTACGTTGCTATTCGGTTTACCGGGAAATCCTGTTTCGGTGTCTGTCACTTTCAACCTGTTCGCTCGCACAGCAATCTGGACCATGCAAGGCGCGAGCGAGCCAGCACTAAGACCAGAGACTGCTGTGTTAGCTCAAACTTTGAAAGCGGCAAAGGATCGAGAAACCTACTTCCCTGCTCAGATCTTCACCAATGATGACGGTCAGTTAGTTGCGTTCCCTTTGAAGTGGGGTGGATCATCTGACTTCGTCTCATTCGCTTCAGCAACCGCGCTCATTCGCTTACCGGCCGCTGCGGGAATTATGGAAGCAGAATCGATTGTAAAAGTTGTTCGATTGCCTAACTAATCCCGACAAGCTGAAGCGGATCGAACATTACAATCGCAAGTGTCATCACGATCACTCTGAATTTATCCGTCAATGCGGTGAAGCCACTAAAGCCAGGCAAACGCGCAATTCTATCCTCAACTTTTCCTTTCAAATGCTCCAATCCACTTGCGCCGCGAAACAAGGTTCGCACGACGTGATTTGTTTCGTGTTCCGCTTTCGGTCCCTGCCCCACGGGCGCCCAGAATCGCGACACAATAAACCTCGCCAGATCCTGCGAAAACTTTGTTTGCGATAACTTAACTCGTGCAACATTCCAATAGAAGTTTGTATGGATCGACTCCTCTTGCACGATGCCGGCCAGTAACTTCTTCAAAACCGGATGGCCCGAAAGTTCACCCAGTCTCTGATACGCCTGGAGCGCAGTGATCTCATTGATCGTTCCCCAAACCATGTGGGCCGCATGAAAGTGTTGCCCGAACGGCCTGACAGCAATGTTCAGCAAGTAGGTTTGAATCTTGTAGTAGGCAGGAATCTTGCGCATCGCCTCCGTCTGCCACTTCTCTTCCGTGGGATATCCTGCCTCGTTAAGAAAGCGGTTCAGTAAATTTCCGTGATGAAGCTCTTCAATGCTCCATCGATCCATAAACTTTCTTATCACTGGATCGCGGCCCGTCGGCGTGCGTAGCAGTTCCCGATAGTACATATCGGTGTAGTACTCGATGTCCCGCATGTACAGCAGCACCGGAATAAACGCCGGGTTAAGCGGATGGTTCTTGATCTCATCCCACTTGATGTTGTTCACGTAGTCCTTTGAAAGCGCCCTGGGCTGTCGTTCATACCAGTCCAGAACGTCTTTATCGGTTTCAAACATAGAGTCTCCTGAAAAGGCGAGTAATCGTCTAAACGTCGTCGATCTATGTACGATAAACCCTTGGCTCGTGGATTTAGTTCAGATTGTTCCCCGACTGACCGCTGAGGAAGAGCGGCTGAATCATAGTTTAGGAGGCGCAAAATGATAAACAAAAAACTTGCGGATGTCCGACTAAACTTCAGTTTGTCGTCGACGTTCGGTTGGATCCAAGTTTCCCTGGCACATGGAACTTCGGTAACTCACGACAACTGAAGGAAGCTCTGATCCAGTGGGTATTCAGTACCGTCCGCGGTAGCGGATGGCCACGACTCAACGTCATGAGCATAAAGGTCCTACTAATATCGTCGCTTGAGTGGTCGCCATCCGCTACCGCGGACGGTACTGAAT
>Ga0207701_10001588_pt1 | contig 23723 bp, 11 predicted proteins | sample KBSSwiSSwithPhiX_FD_184294 | JGI IMG/M metagenome (GOLD analysis project Ga0207701, IMG submission 184294) | Switchgrass rhizosphere bulk soil microbial communities from Kellogg Biological Station, Michigan, USA, with PhiX - S5 (SPAdes) (version 2) | ecosystem: Environmental > Terrestrial >... | reverse complement strand
ATTGGTGACAGCGAAACCATGAAGCACAGTATCTGTAATGTTCGCCTGTCCATCGCCATCAGTATCTTCCAAATAAAGAATATTGGGTGTGTCTGTCACTAATACACCTTTCTTCCATCGCATAATACTGTTAGGCAACATCAGGCCTGACTTAAACACAGTCCTCTTATCCATCTTGCCGTCGCCGTCAGTATCTGAAAGGAGAATTATATTGCCGCTCCCGCTTTTGTCCAACGGGTACCCGTGCATTTCGACTACGTATAGGCGGCCATATTCATCAATTTCCATATCTACCGGGTCAGATATCAAAGGTTCCGAAGCTATCATTTCAATTTTGAAGCCATCAGCTACCTGGAAGGTAGAAAGCGCATCCTTCGATTCTATTCCGGAATGACTTTGAGATTTATTCTGGCAGCTTGAAATAAAAATCATCAGGACCACTGCGATATTAAGACGACTCAGTTTATAGCTTGAAGAAAAATCCATTTTATTTTTTTATAAAATTATAAATTCAGGATGTGATAAATTTTCAATCAATCCGATAAAGATCCGTCGAATTTTTCCTTTTAGAATAGCCCATCAATTTAAGTCGCGCCATTACAACCAGGGTTTTCACTTTTCGGATCGGTATCAATGGCCTGTTTTCTGTGGGTAGAAGATACTTGCCAGGGGAACTAAAAAATTGCTTGCTTGACCCGGGTGACTACGCTTTTCGGGATTTTGTTTTGACCTTGTGGAATAAATAAATGGTCTTTTATAAAATCAAATATAAATTAAAATATCAAAGGTTTGAGAATGGTCAATAAGTTTAAAAGTTAACATAAGAATCATTTACCGAATATGTTTTAATTCTCCTCGTCGTATTCGTAAGATCAGCATACTCATTACTGGTCCGGAAGAATAAATGTTCGAATAATAGTTTTTTTTCCTAACTTAATTTGCCCTATTATTTTTTGCAATATTAATTGGCGGTACATAAAAGGTTCTTCAGATCTATTTAATTTTTCAGCGAACGATAATTACGCGGCATTTCGAAGTTTTTGATTGTTGCTTTCTTTATTTTAAAAATGTTACTTGAGCAATGAAATCCCAGGACAATAGCCAATCCAGGAGAAATTTTTTAAAGAAGTCGCTAATAACAGCCGGCTTTTATCCTCTCCTGCGCGAAAATCTTTTCTCCTTGATTAATGGTGCTTCGGGAGATGGTTTTAAAGTTCATATTTTTTCGAAGCACCTGCAGTTTCTGAACTACCGGGAAATGGCTGAAGCAGTGGCTGAAATGGGTTTTGATGGGATAGACCTGACCGTTCGTCCCGACGGCCATGTGAAGCCTGAAAGGGTTGAAGGCGATCTGCCTAAGGCTATCGAAGCTATGCGTAAGGTTGGTTTAGCGCCATTGATGATGACAACAACCGTTGAAGATGCAGATAATCCTACAGATAGAAAAGTATTGGAGGTGGCTGCTAAACTGGGGATCAAGTTCTATCGCATGAACTGGTTTTCTTATCCTGAAGACAAGCCAATCCCCGATTCTTTGAAGCATTTCCAGCAAAAAATAAAAGACTTAAGCTATTTGAATAAAGAATTAGGATTGACCGGGTGTTATCAGAACCATGCCGGAAACTCGGTAGGTGCTTCCATTTGGGAGTTGTGGGAATTATTAAGGGAGGCAGACAAGAAATATATGGGGTTACAATATGATATCCGGCATGCAGTTGTTGAAGGTGGCCAGTCATGGCAGAATAGTCTGCGCCTTGTACAATCACAAATCAAAACACTGGCAATTAAAGACTTTTTATGGGCGAAGCAAAATGGAGAATGGAATACACAAAATGTTCCGTTAGGAGAAGGTATGATAGACTTTAAAACATACTTTAAATTATTGAAACAATACCAGGTCAATGTGCCTGTGTCGCTGCACCTGGAACACCCTTTAGGAGGTGCAGAGCATGGAGATACTAAAATTTCGGTTGATAAGAAAGTTGTTTTTGATGCGATGAAAAAGGATTTGCAAAAAGTTCATGATCTGTGGCAACAAGTTTAACATAGCTTTCCTATGTTTTAGGCTATGTTCCTGTGCTTCTGTGTGGTTAAAAATCTTTACGATAAGGGAATTTCAAATTCGGACACAGCTTTTTTCACTTTTGCCTATGGAGATTGTGGCCGGGAGCTATACCGGAAAAGTAGTTTTGCTATAACCGGTATTTATTTTGTATCCCGGTTGCTTCCCTGATTTGCTCATCATAAGTAGGAATTTCATACTCCTTTAGAATTTCTCTCACTTTAATATCCGGGTCAAGACTTTCGAGCGTTGCCCAATTTTCCGGATGATATATTTTAAAGTAGATTTTCCTTCCGTATTTTTTTTGTATAGCATCAAACTTTTTTACATTAGGCCATATATGAAGAAGCTCTTTTTCAAGATTCACGGGCGCGCAAACCCACCTTGCAAATTCCCCGTCTAATGCAATTACATCGCCTGTTATATCAATTATCTGCGCATTCTCTCCTGTGGCGGATACTATATAATAATGATTAAGCCACGCATGATTGCGTAACGTATTCAAAAAAGGTCCCTGGGAAGAAAAACATAAAATCTCAGCACCTCCCTCTTTTTGGGAATTCCATCCATCGGTCCACTCCGCATCATAACAAATCTGCATACCTACATTTCCGAAATCAGTTTTGACTACATCCTGCTTAACTGGCCCGGGTGTAACCCCGCCTCCTTTGAAATAACTGTCGGGAATTATTTCCGTTGAAGTAGGGTGGATTTTATGAAACACACCTTCCTTGTTTCCCTGACGGTTCAGCAATATAGTACTGTTATAAAAACGACCGTTTTCCTTTGTCACAATGGGACATGTAATGTAACAATGCTGCTTCCTCGCGATATCCGCCAACATACGGGTAGTCGGCCCTTGAGTATTTATATCTTCTGCAACCTCTGATAGCGTCTTTGATTTCTCTGCTTCATCTACCCACGATATATTTACCATTTCAGGCAGACATATAATATCCGGTTCAAATGCAAAGACATTCTCCATCCTTTCAACAATGTCTTTCATTCTTTTCTCCATAGTTTCCACCGGCCAAATCCCTTTCAGACTTATAGCGGCGACCCATACTTCCCGGGGAAGCCGGTTTGCCTTTCTGACTGTCTTATTTGGTAAAGCCTGGTCGTTCATTTCAATGCGTTGTTCACTTATTTACTTGCAACTGCTGATCTGTATTTATCCTGGATCACCTTTTCATTTCTTAAATCCTCCGCATAGGTCGGAATGTTAAATTCCTTCAGGACGTTCGAAAGTATTAAATCGGGGTCACGGCTTTCGATGGTGATAACATCTGTTGTATTCCATACTTTGACGCCTATTCTATCTCCATACTTTTTGAATATTTTTGGAAGCAGCTGATTGGTTGGCCAGGTAGACACATTTACTTTTTCGAGATTAATCGTAGCCCATACATATCGCACAAATTCTGTGGTAGTCTTAAGATCATTTCCCGATGTATCAATCACCCGTGCATCTCCTCCTGTGCTGGATACGATGTAATAACTATTTCTCAGGGCATAATAGTTAAGCATTCTCCCCCCAGGAAACTGTGATGAGAATAACACGATGTCGGCTCCTTTTTTCTTAAGATTATCCCATCCGTCTGTCCAGTTTGCATCAAAACATATTTGCATGCCAACTTTTCCGAAGTCTGTTTCAATGACGGGCTGATCAATTGCTCCGGGCACAGTACCCCCACCTTTAAAAGCCTGGTCGGGAAAAATTTCGGTTTTTACCGGGTGAGTTTTATGATACACGCCGGCAATATTTCCTTTGCGATCAAGCAGCAGGCTGCTATTATAAAAATTCCCGTCTTTTTTTGTGAACAAGGGGCATACAACGTAACCATTAATTTTCTTTGCGAAAGCTGCTATCCTGCTTGTCACCGGCCCGGGAATCTTTTCGTCCTCAGCTAATTCGGATAGTGGCTTTTCTTCTTCGACCCACGAGGTATCAAACAACTCCGGCAAGCAAAGAAGGTCGGGCTTCATCTGGGCAACCTCTTCCATTCTTTCAAGAATTCGTTTTATCCTGGATTCCCTTGTGGTATCGGGCCAAAGTCCTACTAAGTCAACACTGGCCACGCGGATCTCCCTGGGTAATTTCTTTTTTTCATTAACATCATCAGTTCCGGTATGAGGATTGGCAGTAGCGATAGATGGAATGGCTGCACCTACCATTCCCGCGCCCAAACCCAGGGAAGAATTTTTTATGAAATTTCTCCGCGAAACGTTTTTCTCACTATTCATAAATATTATTCTTACAATTCAGGAAACTCTTCACATAAAGGTATCGAATAATTTTTAGCCCAAACCACAGGTGTAATTCTAATACACGTGATTTATCACGTCAGGTGAAAACAAGACTCTCACCAGGCAGCAATTTAAATTTAGCCGAACCTCGTGATGGCGCACCGGTATTTAGTTGATCATTTGTGACCATTGGTATCAACAAGGTATAGCACCGCATCTCCACTGAATGGTGGACTAAATGACTGTGAGGATGACCCGGCAGTTATCGGACTTTGACGCGTCGTCGTGCCGGTGGCAGGGTTGAACCATTCTACCGACAGCTTTCTGTTGTTAGTCATAGCTGAAAGGTCCACTGTGAATGGGCCACCATTTGAAGTATAAACAAGGTACTCGGCACCGGTAGAAGAAACCTTTGCAAGACAGTACCCTGTCGAACTTAGAACAGGTTGGGCATTAACCTTTGCGAGGTTCATCTTGCGGGAATATTTTAGAATATATCCAAGATTATCCCTGAAATTATCCCACCTGGGATCCGGCGCATTGCCGATACCGTTAATTGGAGCATTGACCATATTCCGGCCCTGTCTCGTATAAGAGACAATATAAGGATCCATGAAAGCTACCTGGTTGCCGTTGGCGAAGTTCTGCCATACATAATTTCGGTTTTTCTGAGGAGTATCTTTCCAGATCTCCCAGTAACTATGGTCGCTGTCATTAAGATTGACTTTGCAGGCCGGTTTACCAGTTCCGCAAGATCTTACGGGAGAAACCCGGCCCCAGGGAGCCACCCAGTCTGCGTCGGTGTTATAGATATCCCGGTCAGTTAGTGAATTGTCCAATCCTCCCAATCCGATTGGATGTTGAAACCGCATCCCTTTCTCACACGTTCTCACAAATGATATAAGGCGGTTATTCCACCAGGTTGAATTTTCCGATGCTTCCTGTGAAACTATCCATAGCACATTGGGCAGATCGTTTAGCGTGTTTAAAAGTTTTTTGACATAGACATCCTGAAATTCGGTTATTGCATTTGGCGCATTCATCGTAGTAGCGGCAACTGCGGACTCAACAGATCCTCCCCTGTATCCATCATCGACTCCATTGACATTATTGGGTCCGGAAAAAGAGTAGCCGTCGTTTGCGCTCCGAAAGCGCAACAGCCATTCACCGCTGAACAAATATACACCGGCGTATATGCCTGCGTTGCCAAGAGCCTGTACCCGTTCACGTAACCGATCGAAATATTTCTGGTTAAATTTTGTGAGATCAAATTTCAATCCACCGTCGGTCGCTATTCCCGGACCAGTCCGCAGCCAAGGAAACGGCGTTACGGTAATATCGGGCGGGGACGTATCCGTAGATGGAAAACCATGGAATTTTGGAAGCTCGGTGGTCCAGATCAAAGTGAAATTGTGATCGTGCTTCTTAAGAAACCTGACAAACGCATCAAAATCCAACTTTTGAATTGATCCGTTACTTCCCCAATCCTGCAGCGTATTCCAGGAATGCGATCCGCAAAGGATAATCGTTTTTCCGTTTCCGTCCTGGAAATAATTCGGATTTTTCGAAACTCTCAATGGTCCACTGATTGGCATCTTCACAGCGCTGGATTTTTTGCCGATGCCTTCTGAAGCTTCCAAAAGAAGAACCCAATCACCTTCACCAACATGGTTTTTTCCGGGAGGGGTGAATTGGTAAGTGCTCTTATTCGCGAAAGGTGAACCGGAAATGTTGGTGAAAGTTCCACTTGTCGGATCGAACCATCGTGCCTTTGTACTGCCTGCCATGGCGGTCATATCCACCGTGATACTTCCATTATGAGAAGGCGGTATATAAGCTACAAGCAATGTCCCTTCATAGGTAGCCGCTGCGGCCACATAATCGGAGTCCGTAGATATGTTTCCACCTGCAGTAATTAATGTTTTCATACCAGCCAGGCCAGAAGGAACCAGTTTCCACCATGTGATGGACTTAATGAATTTATTGAGCCGTTCCATGTCAAAAGCTCCCTGTGTATCCAGGTGTTTCTGCCAATCAGGAGAACGAAAAGGCCAGATATATCCATTGCCTGAAATATATCCACCAATGGTAGTAAGCCAGCCCCAATATTGGAATCTTCTCACAGGCTGTATAGCATTAGGGTTGACGTTGTTGCCATCCGGCCCTTCCTCGTCATAAGGTTCTTCCAGTAAAAACGCCGGCATAACGGGGGAATGTGAATAAGCAATGCGCCCAAGAGTAGGCACGTCTAAAGTTCCCTTTTCTCCCCAGGTATAGGCACCATTCAGTGTCATTTCGTCGCCAAAATCTGCCTGGTCCGAAGCGCACTGTCCCGGACCCGGTTCGGCGGTGTAATCAGCAGACATCTGCCCTTCAACACTTTTAAGACCAGTAATGAGTGCTCCTTCAGCTTCTTTCTGAGCAGATGTAAAATTGCCCATATCTCCCAAAAGCATCCACACAATGTTCTTTTGATGTTTATACCTGCTGGCTATCCACTTGCCATAAGCTTGTGATCTTACGGCGCCATTGGCAACAAGCTCGGGCATCCATCCCTGGTTACTATTGGCATAGCCCACATACGCCGGGAACATGAAAACCATGATACCCTTAGATTCACAGTAAGCAAGGAAAGTATCTACATATTTCCAGTACGCTTCATTAGGCGTTGTAAGATCGGGTGCCTGAGCCGCCGTATCCGTATATACCAACGATCCGGTCCAATCTGACCCATCTAATCGTTTAAGAAAAGGCATATCACCATTACCATTGAATGGCGGATGATTGCCGCGCGGATCATGATTGATCACATGGAATTCAATTGAATTATATCCGTGTGAAACGGTGTTACTGATAAAGGTTTTATAATCGTTGACGGGTAGTGAGGTCACAAACCAGGCTGTTCTTCCGAGAATGGGAAATGGCTTGTTATTTTGATCAACGAGATAGCGACCATTCGTGCTCTTTTTGAGAGGAAAAACCGGGGCTTGCGCACTGCAAATTAAAGATGTTCCCAAAATCAGAATTGCAAGACCGCAGAGGTTGATTTTATTTATCATCTGATATGAAGTTTTTGAAATGTATCATCAAAAATCAATATCAACTTGCAAACGACCGGGTAAATGGCCTATCATAATTTCCGCGCTTCATTCAATTTTGTCGTTTGAAATATTTTAAGACATATTTTGAATATCAGCCTTCCAAACTTAGTCATCTTTTTTAATCATCTTCAGGAAACTTATTTACATTGCATTTACTGAAAGAAAAAGCTCGTTGCCTCCCGAAAAAAACAGGTGCATACCTTTTGCATTCGCTAAGAATATCTCTCAGCCAAGAATGACCTGCATTCTAAAGCTGCAAGAATTGAAATAAAAAAAATACTAAAGTAATGTTCTATAAATAGAAAGGCATGAAAAAAACACTCCATGAAGAAGTCTTATACAGGTTGAGATGGGAAAATATCAGCGGCAGTAATTTTCACATGATTGGTATGGAGCAAAAAAGGACGAGGCTTGTTTACCTCGCTTTCTCTCTTTGTCTGTTTTTGACTACAGGTGTTCTTTTTGCACAGCCAGGTTCTACAAAAAAGGAAGAGGAAAATCTGAATGTTTTTAGGCAGTGGATCAAATGGAATAACCCGGGAAGCATGTCGCTTAACCATCTTACGAGACAGGCCGAGGTCTACTACCACACCAGAGACAAACAGATAGCGAGATTAAGAACAAAAAGTGACTGGCAAAAAAGGCAACAGTTCGTAAAGGATAAATTAAAAGAAATAATCGGTCCCTTTCCAAAGAAGGAAGCTTTGAATCCCGAGATTACCGGCATCATACATAAAGAAGGTTACAGGGTAGAGAAGGTCATTTATGAATCCGTCCCCGGATTTTACGAAACAGGCTGTCTTTATATTCCGGATAACCTTAAGGGTAAAGCTCCCGCAATCCTGAATGTTTTTGGACATGACCAGGCATCCTTCAGGGAAGAGTACTACCAGGTCATTATCACAAATCTTGTAAAAAAAGGCATGATCGTATTTGCAATTGACCCGTTAGGGCAGGGTGAACATGTGCAATATTATGATCCGGAGATAAAATTCTCAGCGATTGGATATTCAGTTATTGAACATGAGTATATGGGAAATGTGAGTTTTCTTTCAGGAGTTTCACCCGCAAAATATTTTATCTGGGACGGCATAAGGGCCATCGATTATCTACTCACACGGAAAGAGGTGGATCCTGAGCGGCTAGGGGCAACTGGATTTTCTGGAGGTGGAACTGTTTCGGCATATTTAGGTGCATTTGACGAAAGGTTGAAAGTGGTAGTACCATGCAGCTGGCCACTCACCTTCCAAACGCAGCTCGAAACTAAAGGAATACAGGATGCTGAAAACACGTTGATACATGGCCTAACTAACGGTATCACCTTTGAAGATCTGATAGAAGTGCGATCACCAAAGCCGACATTAATGGCATTTACAACACGCGACGAAAATATGGCATTTCAAGGCGCACGTGATGCGCTGTGGGAAGCAAAAAAAGTATATACTGCTTTCGGCAGAGAAAATAATTTACAACTGGTTGAAGATGATGCGAAACATGCATTGACCCCAAAAATAAGACTGGCCATTTATGCTTTTTTCCAAAAACATTTTAATCTTCCCGGTAATCCTGCAGAAGAGAAGACTGATTTGCCGACAGTAAAAGAATTAACTGTAACGCCTACGGGCCAGGTTGCTACCTCCAAAGGTGGAAAAATGATTTTCGATCTTAATAAAACCGAATCCGAAAAACTAATCAAGAATCTTGAGCAATCACGAAAAAATATGGTGAGCCACCTGAAGAAGGTTAAAATAGAAGCAAAGCAAATTTCGGGATACATGATTCCTTCCACGGATAAAGACGGGCCATTTATTAATGGAAGGTACCAGAGAAGTGGCTATACTGTCCAACTGGATGCTATTGCGGGAGAAAGTGAAGAATATGCTATTCCGATTCTTTTGTTTAAACCTGATGACAATTTAAAACATCCCGCAATAATTTATCTTCATTCAAAAGGGAAAATCACGGATGCCGAACCTGGAGGTGAGATAGAAAAACTGGTGAAAAACGGGTATATAGTTGCGGCTGCTGACGTTCTCGGCGTTGGTGAAATTAAGAATACTGCTACAAGGGGGGATGCCGAGGGATATACAGCAGTTTTAATTGGCAGAAGTATGGTTGGCATCCAGGCCGGGGATATAGTAAGAGTAGTAAATTATTTAAAACGTCAAAGTAATGTAGATCCGCTGAAAATTGGCGCAATTGCCTATAATGAGATGTGTCTGCCGCTTGTCCATGCCGCTGCGTTTGATATTTCAATTAATAACATCGCATTGATAGGATCATTGATTTCTTACCAGTCGATTGCAATGAACAAGTTTCATAAAATTGGAATAACAAAAAGACCGAATTCAGATTATTGGCACCCTGTCGAGGTTGATTTTTCATGGGGTATTGCTTCAGTATTGACTGCCTATGATTTGCCAGACTTAATAGGAAGTATCGTCCCGAGAAGAGTTGTGTTGGCAGATCTGAGAGACCAAATGCTTGAACCTGCTCCGTCAGAATTAATTAACAAGGAAATGGAGTTTCCCCTTTCTGTTTATGCTAAGCAGGCACCTGGAAAGCTAAAGATTTTGGATAAGATAGATGACCTTAACGCCGTTCTGAAATGGGGGTTTGAATAATTTCATGGGCTCAAGCAATGAAACAATAAGCATTCAGGCGAAGTGTGAATAGCTAAACAAGCCGAAGTGAAGCTACCTCTATCAAAGTTAATTGGAGATTAAAAAGATGGTTAAGGACTTCGGTGACTGTAAAGTTGGACAGGCTTTTTATGGGCTTTTGCTAAAGACGAATTTCGGTCAGAGAGAATTTGAGATAATTATCAATTAATAAATAAACCATGAAAAAACAAGTGCTGATCATTTCAATTTCTCTTTTGCTACTGCTGTATTTCAGTTCTTGTGATTCCGGTTCATCTTTGGATAAAAATGCTATCTCTACCGATACCGCAACAATTACTGCCGGTAAAACGTCTTTCATTCAAAATTGCAGCGGTTGTCACAATTTCAGGCAGGATGGAATCGGTCCGCAATTGGGAGGATTAACAACTCAAGTTCCTGTTGATTGGATCAAGCATTTTATCACAGACTCAAAAAAGGTGATTGAATCGGGAGACGAACGAGCCCGGCAATTGGTTAAACAATATAAGGCCGAGATGCCATCATTTGCCGCTTTTACAGACGATGAACTGAATGGGATCATTGCTTTCCTGAACACCAAAGCGTCGCCTTATCAACATATGTCTAAAGATAATGGCAAGGAGTTATCAAACCCTATCGCCGACTCTATCAAGCGTTCAAACTTAATAGTGGAGTTACAATTGGTAACGCAGGTTCCTGCTTCCATTGACAGCGGTAAGTTGCCACAGACCAGGATTACCAAATTCGACTTTGAACCGCGTAGTGGCAGCTCGCTTATCCTGGACCTCCGGGGTAAGTTGTATAAACTGCAAAATAATGAGCCGATTGTTTATCTGGACATTGCCAAACTGAAACCAAAATTTATTCATGAGCCAGGACTGGCCACTGGATTTGGAAGTTTTGCTTTCCACCCTGACTTCGCCAAAAACGGGCTCTTATATACTACACATACCGAAAGTCCTGGTTCAGGCATTGCTGACTTCTATTTTACTGATTCTATTGAGGTGAAACTACAGTGGGTGTTGACTGAATGGAAAACGGAAAATCCCGGTGCCGCTACCTTTTCAGGAACAAGCCGCGAGCTGCTTAGAGTGAATATGGTGAGTGGCATTCATGGCGTACAGGAAATAGCTTTCAATCCTCTTTCTAAACCCGGGACTGAAGACTATGGTCGGTTATACGTATGTGTCGGAGATGGTGGTTGTGTAGACGAAGGGTATCCCCATCTGGCTCATAATAAGGAGAAGATATGGGGTGCTATTCTTCGCATAGACCCAGCGGGCAGAAACAGCGCCAATGGGCAATACGGAATCCCCCCGAATAATCCGTTTGTCAAAAATCAAAATACCAAGGCGCTTGGAGAAATATATGCCTTTGGTTTTAGAAACCCGCATCGTATTACCTGGACTAAGTCAGGTAAGATGCTTGTCTGCAATATTGGTCACAGAAATATTGAATCGGTGAACCTTATTGTTCCGGGTCATGACTATGGCTGGCCGATCCGGGAAGGTACTTTTCTGTTTGACCCATACGGAGATTTGAATAAGGTTTACCCACTTCCTGTAAATGACAGTATTTATAAGGTCACTTACCCTGTTGCACAATATGACCACGATGAAGGACTTGCTATCTCAGGCGGGCTTGAATATTGGGGTACGACCGTACCGCAATTAGCAGGGAAATTTTTGTTTGGTGATATTTCTCCCGGGAGGTTGTTTTATATAAATATAGCTGATATAAAGCTCGGCAAACAGGCAACTATTAGAGAGTGGGACGTTTCAGTAAACGGTACTCCCACCACACTCAAGGAGCTTTGCGGAGGTGAACGTGTAGCTCTGCACTTTGGCAGGGATTCGCGGGGTGAGTTATATATATTAACCCACACCGGGAAAGTGTATAAGTTAGTGAGTGCATCTATAAAACCCTCAACTGTTCGTGAACCCGGACAGGCTAACTAAATTAAGATCGTTCAATGCTTCGGCTTGAAACAGGGCTTGTGAATTTTTTGGAGCCTGCATCGGAAATGAACCTGAAATAAGTTTAGAGCTTTAATTGTAATATCTAATATCTTATGATCAGACAAAAAAATTTGAAATGAACAAAGGCTTTATTCTTAAAATAGTATTGTCGGTATCCATATTTACTCAGTATCCTGTCGTAACGTGCTTCAGCAATGAGAATCGCCTTTCTCTAAAGCAAATTATTGTGCGAATATTTGATGAGCATGGTTCTCCAACTGCTGCCAGAATCAGGATAACAGCGCACGACTCAGTCTATTATGCTCCTGGAGGCCACCGCGTTGATTTCCCTATTACCAAACGTGAAGGAGCTAACGGTGGTGTGGCAGACGTTATGCTTGATAACAACAGAAGATTTGCGTATGTGGAACAAACATTCAAAATAGATCTTCCCGAAAAGGAGGCGATAAGGTTTGAAGTCGCAAAAGGTTTTGTTTATCGCCTTTTAGATACAATAATAAATATAGCAGCTGAAACAGACACTATTAATATCAAATTGGAAAAATGGTTTGAGTTTCCCCCCGGCCATAAATGGTACAGTGGAGATGTCCATGTCCACTACATCGATTCGTCCACTGCGTTATTGGAAATGAAAGCAGAAGATGTGAATGTGTGCAATATTCTAATTTCTGATTTCACCGATGACCAGGCAAGTTTTCGCGGTGCCCCGGAACCTATTTCCGATTCTCTTCATATCGTTTATTTAAACCAGGAATACCGTCAGGACCGGCTGGGACACGTTAATTTATTAAATCTGAAAAAATTGATAAACCCTGTAAAGCCCATCAGGGAATACGAATACCCGCTCAACATAAAGGCGATGGATGAAACACACGCCCAGGGAGGACATGTATCATGGGCTCATTTTGCAGCGTGGCCCGCCCTTGAAGGCCCTCTTGCTATTGTGCTGAAGAAGGTAGATGCAGTTGAATTGCTTTGCACCATCGATCCTTTTGAAGAACCCGTATTTGTTTCTCATGTGGTGCCGGATCTGCGCATGAATTCGGGATTGAGACTATGGTACAGACTTCTGAATTGCGGTTTGAAAATTCCAACAAGTGCGGGAACAGATAAAATGAGTAACTGGGTAACAGTTGGCGCCAACAGGGTTTATGCGTCAATAAAAGGGGAGTTCAACTATCAACGCTGGATTGATGCGTTGGACAGGGGTAATAGTTTTATCACCAATTCACCGATGCTTTTCTGTACTGTTGATGGTAAAAATCCAGGTGATGAAATAAATATTTTAAAACCGGGCACGGTAAAAATAGTTGCTGAAGTATATACCCAAATACCTGTGGATAGACTTGAAATTATTGCCAATGGTGAAGTGATCGCAGAAAAGATAATTGAGAAAGGGCAGTATAATGCTAAACTCGAAATTGAATACAAGACGGGTAAAAGTGCCTGGATAGCGGCAAGAACGCATCAGTACAACCAAAAAGATAAGGTCCAGGGAGTAAGTTTTGCAAAACGCCGTGATGATGGAGGTGGAACAACATTCTTAAACAGGTATTATGGAACTTTGAGGCCAGAAACTGCCTTTGCGCATACCAGTCCCGTTTATGTAATAGTTGGCAACAAGCCAATTCGTTCCGCAAAAGACGCTGAATATTTTATAAAATATCTTGAAAACGCGATCTCGTGGCTTAAGAAATCAGGCAGCTTCCCCTCAGATGAGGCCAGGCAGGAAGTGTTGGACTCTTTTAAGAAGGGGATAGAAATGTATCGTGTACTGGCGAAATAAAATAGACAGCTTGCTTATCCTGCGGTCCGGAAATTTTTTTAAGATGCATGTAAATAGGGAGAAACTAATTGCGTTGAGAATTGTCAGATCAGGACGACCTGCATTATAAGATTGAATAAATAGAAATAGAACTTACAAAAAGAACGGAGTGTATTCTCAAAAAAAAGTATGAAATTATTATATGAATTAATCTCATACAAGTTTGGGTTTGAAAAGGATCAGTTATAAAATCTCTAAGTTCATATGAAAGAAAAAATGACCAGCCATAGTAACCTTTTTTTGTTGATCTGTATGTTTTTGATAGCAGAAACTCTTGTTGCACAAACAGATTCCGCGGCAAATAAAGCCCAGTTTGTTTCTGCAAAAAAAGAAGCGGAAAATTTGAATGTTTTTCAGCAGTGGATCAAATGGAACAACCCGGGGAGCCTCGCCATTACCCACCTCACGAGGCAGGCAGAAGATTATTACACGACGAGAGATGAAGTGATAGCTAAATTAAAAACAAAGGGTGACTGGCAAAAGAGACAACAGGCAGTTAAGAATAAACTAAAGGAAATAATCGGTCCTTTCCCAAAGAAGGAAGCTTTGAACCCGGAGATTACGGGGATCATACAAAAAGAAGGATACAGGATCGAGAAAATCATTTATGAGCCCGTTCCAGGGTATTATGAAACAGGCTGCCTTTATATACCTGATAACTTAAAAGGTAAAGCGCCCGCAATTTTGAATGGTTTTGGACATGACCAGGCATCCTTCAGGGAAGAATATTACCAGGTTATCATAACAAACCTTGTAAAAAAGGGGATGATTGTGTTTGCAATAGATCCGTTAGGACAGGGGGAGCATGTGCAATATTACAATCCTGATATAAAATTTTCAGCCATTGGGTATTCGGTCATTGAGCATTGCTATTTTGGGAATGTGTGTTTTTTAGCAGGAGTTTCTTCAGCGAAACATTTTATCTGGGATGGTATGAGGGCAATTGATTATCTGCTCACCCGCAAAGAGGTAGATCCGGAAAATATTGGAGTAACGGGCTTTTCAGGAGGGGGAACTCTAACGAGCTATTTAATGGCGTTTGACGAAAGAGTGAAAGTGGCAATCCCGTGCAGTTGGCCCACCGCATACAGGAGGCTGATTGAAACCAAAGGCGTGGGGGATGCTGAAACCGTATTAATCAATGCTCTTCCAAAAGGAATAACCTTCGAAGATCTTTTGGAGGTCAGGTCGCCAAAGCCAACATTAATGACGTTTACGTCACGTGATGAATACCTGTGTTTACAGGGCGCCCTTGATGCGCTAAGAGAAGCAAAAAAGGCGTACGCGTCTTTCGGTAAAGAAGATAATTTACAGCTGGTGGAAGATGATGCTAAACACTCGCTGACTCCGAAGATAAGACTGGCTATGTATGCTTTTTTCCAGAAACATTTTAACCTGTCGGGTAGTCCTGCCGAGGAGAAAACTGATTTACCGACAGTAGAAGAATTGACGGTAACTCCAACCGGGCAGATAGCGACATATAAAGATGGAAAAATGATTTTTGATCTCAATAAAGCAGAATCCCAAAAGCTTATTCAGAATCTTGAGCAATCAAGAAAAAATATTGCGGAGCATCTTAAGAAAGTTAAAATAAAGGCAAAGAAAATTTCAGGGTTTAAAACTCCTTCCCTGGAGAACAAAGGGCCGTTTATGAATGGCAAGTACCAGAGAAATGGATACACTGTGCAACTGGACGCCATTGCAGGAGAAAACGGGGATTATGCTATTCCTATCCTGTTGTTTAAACCCGATGACAACCTGGAGCATCCTGCCGTGGTTTACCTCCATTCAGAAGGGAAAGTTACGGATGCTGAGCCCGGAGGCGAGATAGAAAAATTAGTCAAAAAAGGATATATAGTTGCCGCCCCTGATGTGTTGGGTGTTGGTGAAACAAAACATACCGCCGGAAGGGGTCACCAGCTGGGCTATACTGCGGTTTTAATCGGTAGAAGTATGATTGGAATCCAGGCTGGGGATATAATAAGAGTGGTAAATTATTTAAAAAACCGGAATGATGTTAATCCACTGAAAATTGGTGCCGTTGCCTTTAATGAAATGTGTCCTGCACTTATTCATGCTGCAGCATTTGATTCTTCAATTAATAACATCTCGCTTATTGGTTCGCTCATTTCATACCAATCAGTTGCCATGAACAGGTTTTACAGAATTGGCGTAACAAAAAGGCCGGGGTCAGATGATTATTGGCATCCTTTTGAAATCGATTTTACATGGGGCGTAGCGTCGGTATTGACTGCATATGATTTACCGGATCTAATGGGTTGCATCGCCCCGAGAAAAATTGTATTGGCAGATTCCAGGGATCCCATGCTCGAGGCAGCCTCAACAGAAATGATTGACAAGGAACTTGAATTTCCCCGCTCTGTATATTCTTCTGTACAAGCACGGGGTAACCTGAGGATATTGAAAAAAATGGATGACCTTGCTTCAATGGTGCATTGGGGGTTTGAATAATTTCCGGGACTTCATCGTTTGAGGTAGTGAATCAAATAAGATCTACTTTAAGCTATAAAATAAAAAAGATGAAAGTATATAATCAACAAAAAAACCTGGTCATTACGATCATCCTTCTTTTTGCTTGCGTAATGAATAATACTTCTGCGGGAGCAGGAAAATCAATTCAGCCTATAAAACAAAAGACCGCTCCCATAGCTAAAAAGCCCCGGATAGTTTTTCTTATTACCAAGGATACAAACAACTATGAGGCAGATAAGACAGTGCCCCGGTTTGCCGAAACACTGGAAAAAGAGCATGGTTATGAAGTAACCGTTCTGCTGGGTACCGGTGATCATGGTTCTTATCGATATCCCAGCATGGATGCGCTTTCCCAGGCCGACCTGCTGGTGGTCTTTGCACGACGCATTGCTTTGCCTCATGAGCAAATGAATGCTATAAAGACGTATCTGAGTAAAGGCAAGCCGCTGATAGGCATCCGCACAGCTAACCATGCTTTTGCGGTACAAGGTAAGATTGCGGATGTGGCGGACGGCTTTGAAGACTGGCCGGATTTTGTTGCAGATTTTTTTGGTTGCCAAAACCGTGGCTATGGCCCTCATGAACTTGGCTATGATGTAACCCTCGTTCCTGAATCGGCAAGCCATCCTATTGTGAAGGATCTTCAGATAAAACAATGGCATAGCAAGGGAGGAATTTATAAAGTAGCTCCCTTGCTTGATAAAGAAGCTACTGTTTTGCTGATGGGAAAAGCGAACGATTCAGTCGAACCAATTGCATGGACACGCAATGCAGGCAAGAGCAGGGTTTTCTATATATCAATGGGCTACCCTGATGATTTCCAAACACAGCAATTCATAACGCTGTTAACCAACGGCATCAAATGGGCTTTGGATAAAAAAGAATAAAAGATAACTAAATAGTATATTATGGGGTTACTGGTAGAGTGGATAAATCATGTCGTTGGACGAAATGCCTGAGATGTTTAGTCACCCCCTAATGGGTGTAAACTATTTATGCTGATACTCTTTGCCTGGTTGCCGGGTTAATTTTTATCCCACCACAATGGCGTCATTGGCAGATCTTTCCCGCCAAGCAATGCTTCGCCCGCTTTTACGCCTTCTTTATTGGTCTGCTTCTCCAAATCAAGATATGTCAACCTTTTGATAAATTCCCCTGCCTTTATGTCTGCATTGTCAGAATGGAGCACCGGGTAGATCTGCTGAACTCCTGCTCTTCTCAGGTCGGCCCATGCTTCCATTCCGTCAGGGTACAAGGCCAGCCATTTCTGCTGCGCCAGTTGCTTGCGTTGCATGACCGGATCGCTGCTCCATTTTATTGGATAATCATTCATCGGGGGAGAGTTAAAATAATCGTTAGGCGCTATGGGCGTGGCAGTGCTGTTGATATAAGCCGTAATAGTAGCATCATTAGTGACACCCCATTGCCGCATAGATGCTTCAATACCCTGGTTATACAATTCTTCCGCTGTACCGCCCATGTTCCATCCATTCAATGCACCTTCTGCCCGGAGGAAAAAAGCTTCCGCAGTATGCATGATATCCTGTGCGGCGGGCACGTTGCTCCAATCATTGCCACCGCCTACTACCCAACGTGTCCCAACATTAGAATTATAAGTAGGTTGATTTATCCCGACTATTACCTCGGAGGCAAGCATTCCATTTCGTCCCCCGTCATAGCCATTGGTGCTATCGGTTTTTTGAAAATAGATGCCAATCCTTGGATCATTGTATCCTTTCAATACTGATTCCATCGATGCGCTCATGCGGAACTCATTCCATACGGCAATGGAAGACAGCCCTCCATAATCGTCTCCTACCGGTGGTGTCTTCGCCATCAGAGCATCGCTGGAAATATCCGTCATTACCCCGGCCGCTAAGGCAGCCTCAGCTTCAGTCTGCGCTTTTGCAGGATTCACTTTGGAGATACGAAGGGCAAGTCTTAATCGCAATGTATTTGCAAATTTTATCCACTTACTGACATCTCCCTGGTAAACCTTGTCGAAAGCTCCGTAGGGAGTTGCTCCTGTATTGGCTTTTAGAACCGCCTCCGCCTCTGTAAGTTTAACAAAGAAATCATCATACATTTTTTCCTGGGAATCGTACGTTACGTTTTCTCCGTTGACTCCTGCATTAAAGTAAGGTATCGGCCCGTAATAGTCCGTATTTCTGTGGAAGGTCCATACCCACCAGATCTTTGCCAGCGCATTTTCAGCCGAGGCTGGGTCTGTTTCGTCCATCAAGGTCTTTAACTGAGGTACGACTTCGGTATATATAACTTTCCATGGTACCTCCAGGTCGGAGCTCGCCCACGCATACCTGTCGTACGTATAAGTAGCTGTCATAAAGAAATATTGGGCATACAGATCAGCGAATAAGTTCTCCCCGTATTGGTAGCGCCAGTTTATAAAAGAAGACGCAGCTAGTGCCCTCGAAAACAGGCGGGGAAATTCTGCGGGCGTCAGGTCCGTCAGTTTAGTCTCATCGGTATTGAACTCATCGAATTTTTCCGTACACCCCGAAGGCACAATCAGAAGCCATAAAAGACCAAGGCTGCAAGCCGATTTCAAGATTGTTTTTACAAGCGCTTTCATAATCAATTATATTTTATAAAGATAATTTTAAATTAAGGCCAATGCTGCGTGTAGGAGGCAGTGTGCCATATTCAAGCCCCTGCAGGTTGCTGTTGAAGAGGTTTATTTCCGAATCAAACGGAGCCTTGCGTTTCTCTATTCCGGGCAAATCTACCTTTGCGTATCCCCTATAAAAATAGACAACATTTTTCGCTACAAGAGAAAGTTTGGCCTCTTTAATAAACGACCCCCGGAACTTGGTAAACCTATACCCTATGGAAAACTCTCTTAACCGCACGTTTGTTGCGTCATATGCGAATTCTTCGGACCAGGCGTTTGTGCCGGACACACTGGTCCAGAAGGTCTCGGCATCTATCGGTGTGGTGTTTTTGGAACCATCTTCCAGCACAGCGGGCAAAAGCCAACTACCTGGCTCGCGGTACGGGCTTGTATAAGCAGGGGTTCCATCGGCCGCCATTATTGCATCGCTGGCAGATATCATTTCGCCTCCGAAACGGCCGTCAACCAGGAGATTGAAAACAAAGTTTTTGTAAGTAAAGGAGTTATTAAGACCCAGTGTAAAATCGGGATTGTAGTTGCCGATCTTGATAATTTCATCGGTTCTTTGCGGTCTGCCGTCAGCCGCAACTATAAAATCCCCGGCGGCATTCCGTTTCCAACCAAAAGCATACAGGTCTCCAAAAGCCCCGCCCACTTTCGCCACGGATATTACATAGTCAGTAAAATTTTGATCCAGTTGCACCTGGTCTATCCCGGGCAATATTTCGAGCACCTTGCTTTTGTTCGAGGCAAAGTTTACGCCGACATCCCAGATCAGGTCTTTTTTAATAGGGGTTGCGTTTAGCACCACTTCCACTCCTGAATTCTCGATATTGCCAGCGTTGATATATTGAGAGGCGAACCCAGTTGCAGGTGGAGTGGGGACCTTGAGCAATTGGTTTGTAGTATTAGATTTATAGAATGTAAGGTCGAAGTACAGCCTGTTGCCAAAGAATCTCCATTCTGTTCCTGCTTCCCATCCTGTGGTTAATTCAGGTTCCAGCTCTGGGAAAGGCGAAACAACATCCCTTTGGATACCGTTGGGATAGATGGTGTATGTTTGTTTGTTCAGGTATGGGGGGCCGCCGCCACCCGTTTTGGCATATCCCACTCTTACCTTGGCGTAGTCCACTATAGAAGGCATACTGATCATATCGGATAAAATGACGCTAAGGCCAACCGAAGGATAAAAAGAGGAATGTGGTGATGGCAGGGTGGAGAAATATTCCTGCCTTGCAGTACCGTCGAGATATAAGTAATCTTTGAACGACAATTGGGCAGTACCGTATATCGCCTGTCGTTGAATGTGCGTATTTGCATTCCAATTGAATTGGTCTGCTTGTGGGGCAAATGCCAGGTTGAACCTGTTGGGAACGATTAGTTTTCTGGCGCTAATACCCGTAACATCATCCCTGTTGTCTAACACGGTACCGCCAATATTATAGCTGATCTTGAGGTCATCGGTAATGTTGTTTCGGCCGGAAAACAGCAGATCAATGTTTGCTTGCGTCGTCCTGACGAGGTCATAGCCAAATGAACCATTATCACTACCGGCAGCGCCCGGGGTATTGTTATTGGCCTGGTAACTACTTTTATTATTATTTAGGTCCAGGGAAAAAACTGCTTTTACATCAAGCCATTTTGTAATCAGGTATTTTCCGGAAATCAACCCCGTAATCCGGTCTACTCTCTCATCTGAACGTGTGTTGTGCACGGTCCAATATGGGTTTCCATAAAAAGGTGAAACATACCAGTAGTTAGGCTTTATTTCCCCTGTAGTAGGATCAACACTTTCATAATTTTTTACATCTTCAAGACGAACAGTGCGTGGAATCCTGTCAATGTTGATGGTAGCCGAACCACCACCCACACCGGGTTTGCCGGATATTTCCTGGTGTATATAGGTTACTTTAGCATCGGTAGAAAAACGTTTGCCAATATTAGATGTGAAGCGGAGATTAACTGTATGCCTGTTTAGAACATTTTCAGGAACCACGCCGTCGGAGTGAAGGTGAGCATAAGAAAAATACGTCTGTGTTATGTCTGTTCCCCCGCCAAATGCGACAGAGTTGTTTACAGTTAATGCATTTTCGAAAAATCCTTTGAGGTTATCAGGTTGCTTAGCTAGAGTGGTTTGCTTGCCTGTCCAGTCGGTAACCTGTTGCCCGGCTATTGCCGGTCCCCAGCTTTGAGGAGAATTAGCGCCGAATACTCCGCCATTTCCCTGAGCGAATTCATTCTGCACCTCAGGTGACAACATAGGACTATCAAAAGTAATTCCGGAGTTGAAATCGACTGATAATCTACCTGACTTTCCTTTTTTTGTGGTGATTAAAATAACGCCATTGGCCCCGTTTGTTCCATATAGCGCCGTTGCGGCAGAACCTTTCAGCACATTGACACTTTCCACGTCGTCAGGGTTAATGCTGGAAATGCCATCGGAGCTGTTGTTTGTATTACTGTTATAGCCGTAACGGTTAAAGCCGCTTGAGTTGTCGACAATGGCTCCGTCCACCACAATAAGTGCGCCGTTATCTCCGGCAATAGAACGGTTACCACGCAGCAAAATTTTTGCGGAGCTTCCCGGGCCAAATCCTTGTGACGTAACCACCATTCCCGCCACCTTTCCACTGAGAGCATTAGCAAGATTGGCATGCCTCACTTCATTGATTTGTTCACCGTTAACCTTTTGAGTTGAATAGGTAAGGGTCCGCGTCTGCCGTTGAATTCCCAGTGCCGTTACTACTACATCTTCCAAGGTTGATGTTTCAGCTTCCAACGTAATGTCAATACTGGCCTTACCTGCTACAGGGACAGTAATTGTTTTATAGCCTACATGGCTGAAACTTAGAACAGCATTCTCTGAAACATTAATTACAAAGTTTCCCCTATCATCCGTGGTAACACCCCTTGTTTCACCTACAATTGAAACCGATACGCCGGCGAGCGGATTTCCTTTTTCATCTTTCACTTTACCGGTAACATCAATAGCAACTGGAATAGGTGGAATGATGTTTTCCTTTTCGCTAGCATCGTTGTTGCTAACTACAATCGTTTTGCCAACGATATTGTAATGAATGGGCTGGTCTCTAAAACACTGTTCAAGCACTTCTGTCAAAGAAGCATTTTTCACGCTTAGACTTACCAGCTTGGCCTGTTGCAAACCATCCTCGTCGTAAAAAAAGACATAATCAGACTGTCGTTCAATTTTTTTAAAGACTTTTTCCAGCGAAACATTTTTGCCGGATACAGTAATCAATTGTGAGTAGCCTTTGGCACTTACCTGTATGCAGGCAGTAAGCAGCATAATGGCCAGTAATTTCATAATCCGCAGCGTTTTAGTTAGGGTGGTCCCTGACAAAACAGGGGCTTTTAAAACAGCAGTTAAATACATAACTTTGATTTGTTTTGGGGTTAACTAATATTCTTCGGCTGTGGTCCAAACATCTGTCGAACAGTTAGCTCATTCAACAGCCGTTCGGGCTCGATCCCCGAACGGCTTTTTTACGGCTATGGTGTTACTATGATTCTTTTATCTTCTATCCTGAATTTTACTTTACTGAGTTCAAGCACTTTTAATACTTCAGATGCATTATTGTCCCTTGAAATTTTACCCCCGAATCTCCGCTCCGGTACTTTACCTGCATAGCTGATATCTACATCATACCAACGGGCTATTTGTCGCATCACTTGTTGCAGGCTCGCTGAGGCAAACTGGAAATACCCGTTCTTCCATGCTACCGCTTCTTCAGTATCTACATGATCAATTATTTTTATTGACTTATCATGCAACCTCGCCTGTTGTCCGGGTTTCAACGGCACCGCTTTACTATCTTGATTTATTTTTACGCTGCCTTCCAATAAGGTTGTTTTGACAGCAGCCTCATCGTTATAAGCCATGATGTTAAAGCTGGTTCCTGTTACTTCAATCTCCGCCCCATTTTCTGAAGGTGTGGCTATAACTACTTTAAAAGGCATGGCAACGTTTTTTGCCACTTCAAAATAAGCCTCTCCCGTTATCTCAACCTTTCGTTCATTTCCCGCAAATGCTGCGGGAAAACGAATCGATGAAACTGCATTAAGCCATACCTGGCTGCCATCGGGTAATTCGATTTGATACTGCCCCCCGCGGGGAGTGGATATGGTATTGTAAACCGTTTCATCATTTCTTGCATTCCCGGGATTATAAGACAGTTTACCATTAAGCTTGAGAACCCTGGTATTACCTTGTTGGGCGAGGATTCCATTCTTTGCATTGTCCAGCACAATAGTAGAACCATCGCCAAGGGTTAAGACAGCCCTGTTGCCACCTGGGGCCAGGTCTCTCTGGGTTTGTTTTGTTAGTTCATTAGCACTGCCTGCAGTTGCAGGCTTCGAAGGAGTTTTATGTTGCAATGAAAGGTAAGTTCCGATCCCGACAATGATAAGCAAAACTGCAGCGTATCGCACCCAGGAGAGCTTATTCAATTTGCTACCTTCATTTTCTATTTCTTCGATTTTTTGTAAAGTGGTTTCCCAATTTTTTTGCAATCGCTGTTGCAATACTTTCGGCAGGGGTTTGCTAATTTCCGGATGGCTGGAAAGTAATCGGTTGATCAAATTTTTTTGTTCCTGGCTATACTCGTCCACCATTAGCCATGTCAATAAAGTTTCCGTTTCTTCAGGTGTGCACTGGTTTTCCAGGTATTTCTGAAAAAGGACTTCCAAATTTTGATAATTGCTCAACTGCTGGGTTATTCTGT
>Ga0207701_10001586_pt1 | contig 23731 bp, 22 predicted proteins | sample KBSSwiSSwithPhiX_FD_184294 | JGI IMG/M metagenome (GOLD analysis project Ga0207701, IMG submission 184294) | Switchgrass rhizosphere bulk soil microbial communities from Kellogg Biological Station, Michigan, USA, with PhiX - S5 (SPAdes) (version 2) | ecosystem: Environmental > Terrestrial >... | reverse complement strand
GGATCAGCATCCGCGACACGTACGGACCCGCGCGCTCGGCGATCGTGTCGCCCGACGCGTCAGCTTCGCGCACGCCGGACTGATCGGCGAGCGTCATGTCAATGCCATTCGAGGCGATCAGCGCATGTGCGCATTGCCATCGATTCTACGTTGGGATGCATGCGACTCCACACCCGCGCGAACATGCATACGAAGCGCCCCACGCTTCATAGCATTTCCGGAATAAGTCGGCATCTGAACATTTGTACATCATTGCAACGGATTGCGCCCAACGGCGGCTCTACGTCTCCGTATGCGTCGAGAAACGCTGGTTGCGCACCACATGGGGCGATCGATCTCGGCGAGAGAACCCGCCTGCTCCGCCTTCGGTCTGTCGAAAAATTTTGCACCTGTAGTCTGCAGGACGTATCGCGCTTGAAATGAAACACTTTAAATTCAAACACTTGTGATACTACAGCTATTGCGGGAGCGTTTCTTGCACCCTAATCTCACGGTGTGCTTCCACGATCACTTGCGCATTCGGACTATCGGAGATTACTTTGTCGCCAAATACGATCATTAAAACCGCCGTCGCCGTCCTGGGTTCCGCATTACTCGCGTTCGGGAGCCTTGCCACAGCGGCCATTTACCGCCAAGTAATCGATCCGCCAATCTTTTTTGGTGTGGGCTTGTTCGACGTCGATGCGAGCTGCATCCCAACAACAGACGGATTGGCGTTCTTGACACCCGGCGTTGATTGCGGCGCAGCGGACATTGTCGATCTCCTGCTGCAAGGAAATGATCCTCCGACCGGGACGATCCGTTTCGCCGGCCCGCAACCGACGAACGTCATTTCGGGCGCCGTTACCGGTCTGCTCTGGTTCGATCAGGCACTCGTAGGTATCGACACCACTTTATTGTTCGGCGCGGGAACCGGCGACTTTTCCAACCCCGGTGGTTACTCGCTGCAGTATTTCGCCGGTCCTCACGTCTCGCCGAGTAACGAGACGTTCAATCCAACCGCGGTGCTTTCCTGCCAGTCCTCAGACGTTATTCTTTTGGCTGACGTCGTCGATCCGGGGCAATGTTTGGCGCTCGCGGGGGACGGCGGAATCGCAATGCAGGAACCCGCCACCCTAGTTCCGGAGCCCGGAACGGTTGGCCTCCTGTTGGGTGCATTGAGCGCGGTATTGTTCGCCAGGCGCAGAGCGCGGTCGATCTAGCATCCGAGACCGTCGGATGAAGCGCGCCGGCATATCGCCGGCGCGTTCTTGCGTGAGGCGGCTCAAGGGCGCCGAAGCTATACGGTTGCAGGCTCGTTCGACGTAGCTGCCAGTGCTTGTTCTACGGCTTCGCTAATTTGCCAGGTTGATCCCGCGGACCAAGCCAACTCGAAGTCGCGAGCGTCCATGCGCTCACGCGCTGTTTTGATTTCGGTCTGCAACCGCCGTTCGGCTCGCGGCGGGCGTAAGAGCGCGAGCCTTTCGCGCAATCGCTCCACTGCCGCACAGAGCTGAATGGCTTGATAGCGCTCGCCGCGAGAGTTCAGCAGCGCCGCAATATCTTCGATACATCCGAGCAATTCCTCGTGCATCTCGAAGGCCTGAAAGGCTCGCAGGGCTCCGGTCAGGCGGACGCACGCCGCGCGCAAATCGTTTTCCGCCAGATCGGCCCTCCCCGTCCACCACAGGGAAGTGGCTTCCCCGCGCTTATCGCCTGCTTCACGACAGACTTCCAGCGCCTTCACGAATGCCGCCCGGGCGGACTCAAGATCGCCACTGCGAAGCGCTAACTCCCCTAGACTCAGCTCGCATTCGCTTTCAATTTCGGCGTAGTTAACGGCGCGCGCAATCGCGGCGCACTGTTCTATAAACTCGCGTGCCTTGCAATCATCACCTGCGTAAGCATGGATCTGCCCGAGGTGAAGCAGCCCGATGGCTTCGCCAATGCGATCGCCGATCTGCCTGAATATTTCAAGCGCTTCCGCCTCGCCTTTTAATGCGCTGGCCGCATCGCCCGAATGCAGTTGCACAAGCGAAAGCGTCGATAGAGTTGCCGCGATGTCTACAGGTTCGCCTAGCCCGCGACGAAGTTGCAGACATTCTTCCAGCATGTTCCTGGCTTCGACGTAATTTCCCTGTCCGTCGGCCAGCCCTGCGCCAACATAGAGGCCGTGGGAGTGAATCAGCGGTGATGACTTCACTGCGGGTAATTCCAGCGCGCTTCGCACGTATCGGCGCCCCTCCGATGAGTATCCGCGCAGGAGCCAAAACCACATCAAGGCCACTGCCAACTTGACCGATATGATTGGATCGACACCACCAGCGAGCGCAACTGCCATCGCCGAACGAACGTTGTCGAGGTCTTGTTCCAGCCGGTCCGTCCACGAAGCCTGTTCGGCGCCCTGAGCGCCCCGGTTTGCCGCCTTGGCCATTATGAAAAAGTACTCGCAGTGGGCGGCAGCGATTGCTGCATGCTCAGTTCGTGCCTGGAGCTTCTCGCGCGCGTAATCGCGAATCGTCTCGAGAGCTCGATATCGCGCCCCCTCGTCGCCTTCCTCCGTGTTGATCAGAGATTTCTCGACGAGCGACGTGATCAGGTCGAGGATGTCGTCGGCTTGCAGCGGCTCGACGCCGCAGATCGCTTCCGCAGCGGGGAGATCGAAGCTTCCGGCGAACACGGCGATTCGCGCGAGCAGGATCTGCTCGTTTTCCTGCAGCAGATCGAACGACCAGTCGACGAGCGCACGCAGCGTCTGCTGGCGCGCTTGCAGCGTTCGATCGCCGCTCACCAGTAGCTTGTACCGATCCTGCAGGCGCTTGTTGATATCGGCGAGGCTCAGCGATCGCACCCGCGCAGCTGCGAGCTCGAGCGCGAGCGGAATGCCTTCGAGTCGCGCGACGAGCTCCGCAATCGCCGGCGCCTCGCGCTCCGTCAGCGCGAAACTCGGCTTGTGGAGCTTCGCCCGCTCGACGAACAGCTGGACGGCCGTCGATTCGGTCAGCGCGTCGAAGCTTCCGCTGCGCGACGGCACCGGAAGCGGCTGCACGAGGTACGTTTGCTCGCCCGGAACGCGCAGTGCGGTGCGGCTCGTCGTCAGGATCCGGACATCCGCCGCCGCCCGCAGGATCGCACCGGCAAGCTCGGCGCTCGCGTCGATGATCTGCTCGCAGTTGTCGAGAATCAGCAGGAGCTTGCGCGACTTCAGATGTGCGCACAGCGTTTGGATCAGCGGCCGACCCCCCTCCTCGCGAACACCGAGCACGCGCGCCGTCTCGCCGGCGGCGAGCGCCGGATCGCGGATCGTCTGCAGGTCGACGAACCAGACGCCGTCGGCGTACGCGTCCATGACGCCGGCGCCGATCTGCAGCGCGAGCCGCGTCTTGCCGAGGCCGCCCATGCCGAGCAGCGTCAGCAGGCGCGTCGTGGCGAGGAATCCCTCGATATCCTGTCGCTCCCGCTCGCGCCCGATGAACGTCGTCAGCTGCTGCGGCAGGTTGTTAGGCGTCGCTTCCAGTTCCCGTAACGCGGGGAAGTTCTGAAACAGCTTCGGATGGACGACTTGGAATACCGCTTCCGGCGTCGCCAGGCCCTTCAGGTGCACGTTGCCGAGGTCCTTCAGCGTCACGCCGGCCGGCAGGCAAGCGCGCAATAGATCGGCGACCGCCTGCGAGACGAGCACTTGCCCGCCATGCGCCGCGCCCATGATTCGCGCCGTGCGATTGATCGTGCTGCCGAAGTAATCGTTGTCGCGCGCCTGGACCGCACCGGTGTGCATGCCGCAGCGGATCGCGAGTGCCATTCCCGCCGTCACGGAAGGATCGAGCAGCGCGAGCTGGATATCGATCACGGCACCGAGGCAGTCGTTGGGATTGGCGAATGCCGCGTAGATGCCGTCGCCCGTCGTCTTCACGATCTTGCCGCGATACGCCTCAACGGTGTCCCGCAACAGCGCGTCGTGGCGCGCCACTGCCTGCGCCATCAGCTCCGGCTGCTCTTCCCACCTCGACGTGCTGCCCTCGATGTCGGTGAAAAGAAAAGTTAGGATCGTCGAGTCTGTCATCCGAAACGTGCGCACCCGAGCAGGGTTGTATCGTACATATCGTACCGGCGCGGCTTATTGCGGGGCAATCCGAATTTTCGGCACCCACGTTATAGCGCACGCTTCCCCGAAACACGAGTCTGTGCGATTCTCGACCGCGCCCATGCGGCCATCCGCCTCGGAAAACTCGACTCCATGCAGCGCGTCGCCGGCAGCACGATTAGCAACGAAGAATGGAGGCAACTCGCGGATGCGGCGCACGTGGCGAGCGAGCGCGCGTACTGCCGCTACAGCAACTTTCGCGTCGGGGCCGCGGTCCTGAGCAGCGATGGCGCGATTGCACTCGGATGCAACGTCGAGAATGCCTCGTACGGCCTGACGATCTGCGCGGAACGCAATGCGATTTTTCGCGCGATCGCCGATGGGGCGCGCACGATCGTCGCATTGTCGCTTTATACGCCGACGCCGGTTCCCGTAGCGCCGTGCGGCGCGTGCCGCCAAGTGCTTGCGGAGTTCGGCCGTGAAGCGCTGATCCGCTGCTTCTGCGACGGTCCCGATGTGCTGACGTTCACGCTCGAATCGCTGCTGCCGCAACGATTCGCGCTGGATTAAGGGCCTAGCGCGGTCTACAGGTTGGGGCTTAGACGGCGTCGCGCCGTCTCGATGTCGACACCGCTGCGCACCGCGTAGTCGTCGAGCTGGTCCTGCGCGATCTTGCCGACGGCGAAGTACCGCGCAGCGGGATGCGCGAGATAGAAGCCGGCGACGGAGGCCGCCGGCAGCATCGCGTAGTTCTCCGTGATCTCCATGCCGGCATCCCGTGCGCCGAGCACGCCGAATAGGTCGGCCTTAACCGAATGGTCCGGGCACGCCGGGTAACCGGGTGCGGGGCGAATGCCGCGATATTCCTCGCGCACCAGCGCCCCGTTGTCGAGGCTCTCGTCGCGAGCGTATCCCCACAGCGAGCGGCGGACGTGCCGATGCATCCATTCAGCAAACGCTTCGGCCAGGCGATCGGCGAGCGACTTCAGCATCAGCGCCGAATAGTCGTCGTTTGCACGCTTGTACGCCGCCACACGGTCGTCGACAGCGCCGCCGGTGGTCACGGCGAACGCCCCTACGTAATCGCGCGTGCCCGAATCCTCGGGCGCGACGAAGTCCGCCAGGCAGAGGTTCGACTTTCCCGCGGGCCGCTCGTTCTGCTGGCGCAGGTTGCGCCACGCGAGGAGCGGCGTCGTGCGCGTTTCGTCGGTCCACATCACGATGTCGTCGCCGCGCGATGCCGCAGGCCACAAGCCGACGACACCGTCGGCTTCGAGCCAGCGGCCGTCGACGATCTGCGCGAGCATCGCCTTGCCCTCGGTGAACAGCGTGCGGGCCGCCTCCCCGACGATCGGATCGTCGAGGATCGCCGGAAAGGGTCCGGAGAGCTCCCATGCCTGGAAGAACGGCCCCCAGTCGATGCACTCGGAGATTCCGGCAAGGTCGACGTTCCTGAAGACGCGCCGTCCGATGAACGACGGAACGGTCGGCGCATAGCCCCGCCAGTCCGCCTTGAATGCATTGGCGCGCGCCGTGGCGAGCGTGACGAGCTTCGGTCCGCGCTTGCCGGCGTGCTGCGCGCGAATCGTCGCGTAGTCGTCGCTGACCTGCGCAACGTACGATGCGCGCTGGTCCTCGGACAACAGGCTCGTGACCACGCCCACGGCGCGCGACGCGTCGGGCACGTACACGGTCGGCCCGTTCGCATAGTTCGGCGCGATCTTCACCGCCGTATGCACGCGCGACGTCGTGGCACCCCCGATCAGCAGCGGCAATGCGAAGCCCTCGCGCTGCATTTCCGCCGCGACGTGTGCCATTTCCTCGAGCGACGGCGTGATGAGTCCCGACAGTCCGACGACGTCGGCGTTGAGCTCGCGCGCGGTCGCGAGAATCTTCTGCGCGGGCACCATGACGCCCAGGTCGACGACGTCGAAATTGTTGCACTGAAGGACGACGCCGACGATGTTCTTGCCGATGTCGTGCACGTCGCCCTTGACCGTCGCCATGACGATCTTGCCCTTCGAGCGCGCTTCGGTCCCGGATGCGAGCTTGTCGGCCTCGATGTACGGAATCAGATGCGCGACGGCCTGCTTCATCACGCGCGCACTCTTGACGACCTGCGGCAGGAACATCTTGCCGGCGCCGAACAGGTCGCCGACGACGTTCATGCCGTCCATCAGCGGACCTTCGATCACCTCGATCGGACGTCCGTTGCGCGCGGCGACGAGCGCGCGCGCTTCCTCGGTGTCTTCGACGACGTACGTCGTGATGCCCTTGACGAGCGCGTGCGTGAGACGCGCCTCGACGCTCGTTTCGCGCCACGCGAGGTCTTCCTCGACGCGAATGCCTTTCGCCTTGTAGTGCTCGGCGAACGCGACGAGTTTCTCGGTCGCATTGCCGCCGTCGGCGGGGCGGCGATTGAGCACGACGTCCTCGACGAGCGTACGCAGCACCGGATCGAGCTGATCGTAGACACCGAGCTGGCCGGCGTTGACGATGCCCATCGTCAGGCCGGCACGTATCGCGTGGTAGAGAAAGACCGTGTGGATCGCCTCGCGGATGGCGTCGTTGCCGCGGAAGCTGAAGCTGACATTCGAGATGCCGCCCGACACCTTCGCGTGCGGCAGGCGCTCGCGGATCCACGCGGTTGCGCGAATGAAATCGACGGCGTAGTTGGTGTGCTCGTCGATGCCGGTCGCGATTGCGAACACGTTCGGGTCGATGATGATGTCTTCGGGCGGAAATCCGACGCGGTCGACAAGCAGGTCGTACGCGCGGCGCGCGATGTCGATGCGGCGCTGGTAGCTGTCGGCCTGTCCGCGCTCGTCGAAGCACATGACGACCGCCGCCGCGCCGTAGCGCATCACGAGCTTCGCCTGCCGCAGGAACTCGGCCTCGCCTTCCTTCATCGAGATCGAGTTCACGACCGGCTTGCCCTGCACGCACTTGAGCCCCGCCTCGATGACGTCCCACTTCGACGAGTCGATCATCAGCGGCACGCGAGCGATGTCGGGCTCCGACGCGATGAGGCTCAGGAAGCGGACCATCGCCGCCTTCGAATCGAGCATCGCCTCGTCCATGTTGACGTCGATCATCTGCGCGCCGTTTTGCACCTGCTGGCGCGCGACGTCGACGGCCGCCGCGTAGTCGCCGGCGAGGATCAGCTTCGCGAACGCGCGCGACCCGGTGACATTCGTTCGTTCGCCGACGTTGACGAACAGTGCACGGTCATCGATGTTGAGCGGCTCGAGCCCCGCCAGGCGCAGAACGCCGCTCACTTGCACAACGAACCGGACGGCTGGTGCGTGCTTCGGAGCTCAGGCAACCGCGAGCTCCAGCGCCGCGGCAACCTTGCGAGGCGGTACGCCGCGAACGGCCGCGGCAATCGCGCGAATGTGGTCGGGCGTTGTGCCGCAGCAGCCGCCGACGATGTTGACGAAGCCGCTCAGCGCGAACTCACCGAGCATCCCCGACGTCTCGCTGGGGGTTTCGTCGTAACCGGTGTCCGACATCGCATTGGGCAGGCCGGCATTCGGGTAGCACGATATGAACGTGTCGGCGACGCGCGCCAACTCGTCGATGTAGGGACGCATCAGTGCAGCACCCAGCGCACAGTTGAGGCCGACGGCGAGCGGCCGCACGTGGCGCACCGAGTTCCAGAACGCCTCGGGTGTCTGGCCGGACAGCGTGCGACCGGACGCATCGGTGATCGTTCCCGACACGATGATCGGCAGCCGTGCGCCGCGCCGATCGAACGCCTGCTCGATCGCGAACAGCGCCGCCTTCGCGTTCAGCGTGTCGAACACCGTCTCGACGAGCAGCAGATCCGCGCCCCCGTCGATCAGGCCTTCGGCGGCTTCGGAATAGGCGTCGACGAGCGCATCGTAGGTGACGTTGCGTGCGCCCGGATCGTTCACGTCCGGCGAGATCGACGCCGTGCGGTTCGTCGGGCCGAGCGCGCCGGCGACGAAACGGGGACGATCGGGTGTCCGAACCGTCCAGCGATCGGCACAAACGCGCGCGATGCGAGCAGCCGACTCGTTGATCGCGCGAACCTGCGATTCCATCCGGTAATCGGCCTGCGCGATGCGCGTGGCGCTGAATGTATTCGTCTCGATCAGATCGGCGCCCGCTGCCAGATAGGCATCGTGGATCGCGTCGACGGTTCCCGGCAGCGTGACCGACAACAGGTCGTTGTCGCCCGCGAGATCGTGCGGATGGTCGTGGAACGGCCCCCGGAAATCCCGCTCGGTCAGCCGGCACTGCTGGATCATCGTGCCCATCGCGCCGTCGAGGACCAGGATTCGCTCGCGCAACAGGCGCGTAAGCTCGGCGGTGCGATCGGGTTGCATTTCGGTGCGAGTCATTCGAAGATAGGCGTCGCAGTTTAACATTCGGCACTCGTGCGGCCGCCGCTGGCAACCGGCCCGCTGCGTGCCGAACAGCGGAACCGACGACGATGAAACACCTGAAACCGAAGGAGGCCAGCGACTTCCTGCACCAGAACCCGCAGGCAGTGCTCGTCGATTGTCGCAGCGAGATGGAATACCTGTTCGTCGGCCATCCGAGCGGCGCGCATCACGTCGCGTGGAACGACGGCCCCGACTGGGACATCAATCCGCATTTCGTCGGACAAGTGAAGAAAGTGGCGAGCATGAACCGGCCGGTGGTGCTGATCTGCCGCAGCGGCCAGCGGTCGATCGCCGCCGGCATCGAGCTCGAAAAAGCCGGGTTCTCCGACGTCTACAACGTGCTCGAAGGGTTCGAGGGGCCGCTCGACGACAGTCATCACCGCGGAGCGGTAGGCGGCTGGCGCAAGGAAGGCCTGCCCTGGGAGCAGACGTGACGCAGGAGTGCCGCCGGCGCCGTGGCCGCCGCCTACGCTGACGGCTGCGGGTCGCGCAACCGCAGCGACATGTAGGCAACCCCCGGAAGCGGATTGACGTAGTAAGCCGCGCATTCGCGGAACCCGAGTGACGCATATAGCGCGCGCGCTGCGTCCATCGTCGCCAGCGTGTCCAGCCTGATCTCGCCGTAGCCGATCGCCCGCGCACGCGCGATCACCGCTTCGGCCAATGCACGTCCGGCACCGGAGCCGCGCGCGGCCGGCCGCACGTACAGCCGCTTCACTTCGCCGACGTCACGCCCCTGCGATTCGAGCGGCCGCAGCGCGACGCAGCCTGCAATGCGTTGCCCTGCTTCCGCCAACAGCAGGCAGCCGCCCGGCGCCGCGTAGTAGCCAGGCAGTTGCGCGAGTTCGCCGTCGAAGTCCTGGAAACACAGGTCGACGTCGAGCGATGCCGCATATTCCCTGAACATCGAGCGAACGACCGCGACCTCGTCGGGCACGCGTGCGTCGCGAATCAGGACGCCGTGCACGCGCCGACCTTGAGGTCGCTGCCCGGGTACTGCAATTGCAACTCCTTGAGACGTGCAACGGCCGTCTGCGGCGGATCGCGAACGACGAGCATCGACTGGGTGACGCCCGACGCCCGCGGCTCGACGCGCGTTCCCGCGACGCCACGCGTGGCGAGCGCCTCGACCCGCGCATTGGCGGCGCCCTCCGTTCGAAACATGCCAAGGGAAACGGTGAACTGGCCCTTTCCCAGGTCCACGACCGACAGATCGTCGATCGCGAGCAGCCGCAGTTCGGCGGCGCGCTTGTCCGCCGCGCCGCGCGTTGTGACCGGACCGGTGTTGACCCACCAGACGGGATCGGCGCCCGCCGAACGCTGCGTGAGCAGGCGACCCAGCTGCAGCGGCTCAATGTCCGCCAGCGCCCGCAGACGATCGGCTTCCGCGAACGGCCCCCATTCGACGCAGACGTCCGGCAGCGCCGCGACCTTGCCCGGTCCGAGCGCCGCCACCTGCTGGGACGACAGCACGCGAATGCGGTCGGGCTGCACCTGCGCGCCCAGACGTCCGGCTTCGCTTTGCGCAGCGCGATCGAGCCTCGCATAACCGAACAGGACGACGTTCGCGAGGAGCAGCAGCAACAGCGCAGTGCGCATCGAGCGAGTCAGCGCGGCAGCAGCGCCAGCACGAGCACGCCTTCGAGCACGAGATTCTCGACGAGCTCGACCGGCGCGGCGAGGTGAGGTGAAAGGTCAGGTGCGCTGCCACCCGCGAGGTAGCACGTAACCTCGGGACCGTGGCCACGCACGCGGCTGCGCATCTGCTCGATCGCGCCGCAGGCCGCCTGCACGGCACCCGAGAAGAGCGCATCGGCCGTAGTCGTTGGAAAGTCGTGAAAGCTGCCGGGGGGCGTGCGCAGTCCGGCGGTGTTGTCGGCGAGCGCACGGAGCATCAGGTCGATTCCCGGAAGGATCAGGCCGCCGCGAAACACGCCGTCGCCGTCGAGCGCGTCGATCGTGACCGCCGTGCCGACGTTGGCGACGACGCAGCCGCGGGGTACCGACTCGTTGGCTGCGACGGCGCGCCGTCGCGCGGCGACGAGTGACACCCAACGATCGGCGCCGAGCTGCGACGGAACCTGGTAGCGATTGAAGACGCCACCGGCCTCCGTGGTGGCCGTCAGCCATTCCACCGGCAAGCGCCAGCGCCCGAGCTGACCTTCGACGCGGACCCGCGCCGCTTCGCCGGCGACGTTGACGCCCACGGCACGGGCCGGCCGCTCGAGGTTCTGCCAATCGCGAACGGCGAGCGAACCGATGTCCTGGTTGGCGACTGCACCTCGCGCCGTCCATCCGGAGGGGCCACGCATGGCCCATTTCATCCGGCTGTTACCGACGTCGATGACGAGAATCTGGGTCACGACCGCGAAGATGGACGAAGGCGCAGGCGGATTGCCGAGCGATGACGCCGCTCCCCGGCGAGCAGGGGCGAGCGCTCAGGCGCGACGCAGCGAGATTTCCCCGGTGAGGAAGCGCGCCCGGCGCGGGCCATCGGCGAGCACCAGCGCGCCCGTGCTGTCGACGCCGGCGACCGTACCCTTCACGCTTTCGCCATCGGGCAGCAGCAGCTTGACCGGCTTGCCCTGATACGCGTGGCGGCGCTGCCATTCGGCGGCAAACGGGGCGAAGCCATGCTCCGCGTATTTGGCCAGATTGATCGCGAGTTCGGCCGCAACGCGCGCAAGCAGCCGGTTGCGGTCGATCGGCGGCGCGCCCCGACCGGCGACGGCGGTGAGGTCACTGACCGGCTGCGCAATGTCGCGCTTGATCGCCGTGGGCAGGCGAACGTTCAGCCCGACGCCGACGACGACGGTCGACGGGCCGAGGGCGTCACCGTTGAGCTCGACCAGGATACCGCCCACCTTCAGATGCCGGTAGACGAGGTCGTTCGGCCATTTGAGCTCGACGCCCGGCAATCCTTCGGCTTCGAGCGCACGGACGACGGCGACACCGACTGCCAGCGAAAGGCCCGCAACGAATCCCGCACCCTGCTCGAAGCGCCAGCCCAGCGAGAACGTCAGGCTGCCGCCGGCAACGGCCGTCCACACGCGGCCACGGCGGCCACGGCCAGCCGTCTGCCACTCTGCGGCCAACAGCGCGCCGTGGATATCGCGGCGGCTCGCGCGGCGCAGCAACTCGCTCGACGTCGAATCGACCTGATCGATCACCTCGACGGCGATCGCTGGATGCAGCGGAATTCCAGGCGTGCCCGGCGGGAGAATCACGTCCTCGTCGTTCGCCGCCGGAAGCAGCGGAGCCTTGGCATCCGCCGGCGCGACGTCGAATTTGAGATCTTCGAGCGCCGACCGGATGGCCGCAGCATCGAGAAAATCGGGCGTCGCGAGCAGACGGTAGCCCCGGCCGCGGACGCGTTCCAGCGCGAGACCCGCCGTTTCGGCCTGTTTCAGCAACTGCGAAACGCGGGCGCGCGTGAGCCCCACCGTAGCGGCGAGATCCTCGCCCGAGTGGAAGGCGCCGTCCGAAAGTTGGCGCAGCAACGAGAAGCCCAGAGGAGTAAGCACTAACCCACCAGAACGTCTAAAACGTTAAATTCTAGCAGACCCGATGATCAATTGCACGATTTTTGTCGGCGGTAGCCGCAAAGGGGATGTGCGGCCGAACCGATGAATTCCAATGACCGTCAGTTCTGCCGGCGATTAAGGTTGCCCATCAGGCCTTCAGCACGCCGCGGCGGATCTGGTCCTGCTCGATCGATTCGAAAAGGGCGCGGAAGTTGCCTTCGCCGAACCCTTCGTTGCCCTTGCGCTGGATGATCTCGAAAAAAATCGGCCCGATCACCGTTGCCGTGAAGATCTGCAGCAGCATCTCGTCGGTGGCCGGCGCCCCGTCGATCAGGATCCGGTTCCGCGCCAGGCGCGCCGTGTCCTCGCGATGCCCCGGCAGTCGCGTCGCGAGCGCCTCGTAGTACGTGTCGGGCGAGTCCTGGAACGTGACGCCTTTGCCGCGCAGCGTCTCGACCGTCGAATAGATTTCCGCGGTGCCAAGCGCGACGTGCTGGATGCCTTCGCCGCGATAATCGATCAGGTATTCCTGGATCTGGCTCTTGTCGTCCGCGCTCTCGTTGATCGGAATGCGGATCTTCCCGTCGGGGCTCGTCATCGCCTTGCTCTTCAGACCGGTCAGCTGGCCTTCGATGTCGAAGTAGCGGATCTCGCGAAAGTTGAAGAGCCGCTCGTAGAACCCGGCCCATTCCTCCATCCGGCCGCGGTGCACGTTGTGCGTCAGGTGATCGATATAGGTCAGTCCGGCACCCGCTGGATGCTGGTCGACGCCGGGCAACGGGACGAAATCGATGTCGTAGATCGAAACGCCGGCGCCGTCAGCCGCCGGGTAGCGGTCGACGAGATAGATCAGCGAATCGCCGATTCCCTTGATGGCGGGAATGTTGAGCTCCATCGGGCCGGGATGCGCCTCGACGCCCCACGCACCGTTGCGGACGCATTGCTCGAACGCCTTCGCGGCGTCGCTGACGCGAAACGCGATCGCGCAGATGCTCGGGCCGTGGACGCGCGCGAACGACTGCGCGAACGAGTTCGGCTCGGCATTGACGATGAAGTTGACGTTGCCCTGGCGGTACAGCAGCACGTTCTTCGCGCGATGACGCGCAACCGCGGTGAAGCCCATCTGCTCGAACAACCGGCCCATCGCCAGTGGATCGGGTGCGGCATATTCGATGAACTCGAACCCGTCGGTTCCGAGCGGGTTGTCCCACAAGTTGCCGTGCGATGCGGTTGACATATCGGTTCCAGAAGGTCGATCCGTCGAGCCGACGATCCTAGTGCAAATTCCGTTCGCCGTGCGCGACGCTAGGCCGATCGATTGACCAGCAGCCGTTCGACATCGGCCGACAGCACGTGTTTCCATGCGCCGGCGTTGTCGCGCGCGGCAAGCCATGCCGCTGTGTCAACGACCGTGTCGGCGAGCGGGCGAATCTCAAGCCCCGCCCGTTGCGCGCGCGAGCAGTCCATCGTCATGAAGCCGCCACTGTCGGGTTCGCTCGGCGGCAGCCACAGCGGCAGGCCCGTCCAGGGCGTGACGCCCGCGTCGACCAGCGTGGCGTCGTCGATCCACGCGGGCGCGGGTGCTGCGGGTGACGCGGCCACGACCGCGTCGACGAGATCGCCCATCGTAAAGTGAAATGCAGGACTGCAGGCGTTGAACGCGCCGGGGACGTCGCGGGTGCAAATCTCCAGCAGCCAATTCGCGAGATCGCGCGCATCGATGAACTGAACCGGGCGCTCGCGTGGCGCCGGCACGACGGCACTCGCGGCCCGATCGCCGAGCAACGAGGGATGCACGAACCGTGCGACCCAGTAACCAAAGCGGTCGGTGCCGTCGAGCGGGCCGACGATGAGCCCCGGACGCACGTTGGTCGCACGTTCGGCGAAGATGCGCTCGACCACGGCCTCGCAGGCGGCTTTCAGTGCGCCGTAGTGCTCCATCACCTGCTCGGTCGCTGGATCGTCAAGCGTTGCCACTGCCGTGCGCTCGTCCATCCCCGGCTGCTCGGTCTTCGCGTAGACCGACATCGACGACACGAACACGTACCGGTTGGTCCGCGCTGCGAGCAGGCGCGCGCTCGCTTCGACGATGCGCGGCACATAGCCCGAGCAATCGACTACGGCGTCCCACGCGCCACCGGCCAGCGCGTCGAGCCCCGGCGCAAGCTGCGGGTCGCGATCACCGGCAAGCGCCGTCACGCGATCGCCCCACGGCACGGGCAGCCGGCCGCGCGTGAAGATCGTCACGTCATCGCCGCGGGCAAGGGCCGCTTCGACGAGATGACGGCCCAGGAAACGCGTGCCGCCAAGAACGAGCAGTCGCATGGCTTGCACCCCTACGGCGTCATTCGCCGCAGCAGTTCGGCGTGCAGCCTGCGATCGCCGCACGCCAGCACGTCACCACCGTCGTGGCACGAACCGCCTTCCCAGTTGGACACGACGCCGCCGGCGTTCTCGATCAGCGGAATGAGCGCCTGGATGTCGTAGGCTTGCAAACCGGTTTCGATGGCGATGTCGACAAGCCCCATCGCCACCTGCGTGTAGCAATAGCAGTCGCCGCCGTAGCGAACGAGGCGAGTGCCGTCGGTTGCCGCAGCGTACGCGTGCACTTGCCGATCATTCTTGAAATGGCGCGGATCGGTCGTGACGACGACGGCATCGTCCATCCGCGGGCAGCGGCGCGTGCGCAGGGCGCGACGCTCGTCGCCGCGCATCCACGTGCTGGTGCCGTTCACCGCGACAAACGACTCGCCGACGAACGGCTGATGCGTCACCCCCACGCGTGGCCGATCGCCGTCGTTCAGCGCAATCAGCGTCGCCCAGTGCAGGTGGCCGACGATGAAGCTGCGCGTGCCGTCGATCGGATCGACGACCCACGTGAACCGCGAACGGCCCTGCAGCCGGCCATGCTCTTCGCCATGGATACCGTGATCGGGATAGCGACTCGTGATCGCCGCGCGGATCACCGCCTCCGCCGCGCGATCGGCTTCGGTCACCGGATCGTAGCCGCGCGCACCGCCCTTGTCCTCGACGTCGAGAGGGGCGCGGAAATGCGGCAGGATCGCTTCCCCGGCCGCGATCGCCGCTTCCAGCGCAAACGCAGCGAACGCGGCGTCATCCGCGTCCGACGCTTGAATTCCGCCGCCGGGTGGAAGCGATGCCACGTCAGCGCGGGACGATGGCAACGCCGGCGAGCTTTTCCTGGGCCTCGATCAGCGACGGAACGTACTTGTCGCCGAAGCCGAGCGCGTTGGCCGTGACGAGGCTCTGGTGCACCGCCTCGCCGACGATCGACGGCAACATCATCGACTCGGTGAAATGGGTGTAATAGCGCAGGTCCTTCGCCGCGTTGGTCAGCGTGAACTTCAGACCGGACAGGTCGCCGCTTTCGAGCATCTTGCCCACGAGCGCCTGGAACAGGCCGGAGTTGACGCCGCCCGCCGAGATGACTTCGTGCAGTTTGCGAATGGACAGTCCCGACTTCGCCGCAGCGGCGCACGCCTCGGCGGTTGCCGTGCAGATCGCCTGCGCGATGAAGTTGTTGATCAGCTTCAGGATGAGGCCGTGTCCGGCGGGCCCCGCGTGGACGATGTTCTCGCAAAACGCCGACAGCACCGGCTTCAGTTCGGCGAATGTCGCGTCGTCCGCGCCGACCATGATGTTGAGGCGGCCCTGCTCCGCCTCGACGGCCGAGCGTGCGAGCGGAGCATCGACGAACCGAACGCCCTTCTCCGCGAGGAGCTCGCGCATCCGCGTCGTCGTCGCCGGCTCGCTCGTCGACGTGTCGATGACGATCAGCCCCTTGCGTGCAGCGCTGGCGATCCCTTCATCGCCGAGCATGACCTCCTCCACCTGCGGCGCACCGGTGACGCACAGGATGACGATGTCGCTGCCCTGCGCGAGCGCCGCGTAGCTCGCCGCTTCCTTCGCACCGGCCTTGAACAGGTCATCGGCGACCGCGCGATTGCGATGCAGCCGCAGCGTTACCGGGTAGCCCTTGGCGATCAGGTTCTTGGCGATGCCGTGGCCCATGAGTCCGACGCCGACGAAGCCGATTCGTGCATTGCTCATTGCGCTGTTCCTCCTGTTTTTATCGTATGCATTGCCGATCGCTGCCGCGCTCGGCGTCTTGAAGCGAGAGATGCGATCAAGCCACGGTCACCGGGTCGAGCGCAAGCTGGCGCGCGCGACGACGGTCGAGCAGCGCCACTGCAAGGCCGCTGCCTGCGATGACGACCATGCCGGCCACCGCGAACGCGTCGGGAAACTGCCGGTACACAACCCATCCCGCCAGCGTCGCCCAGACGAGTTGCATGTAGGTGAACGGCGTGATCGACGACGCCGGCGCATGCTGGAACGCGAGGATGAACAGGAAGTGCCCGAGCGTCCCGAGCAGGCCACCGATGATGATCAATACCACATGTTCCCACGGCATGTTCACGGGCCAGTCGAACGTGGGCGCGGCGAATCCCATCACCAGCGTGCCGATGACCGCCGGATAGAACAGCAGCACGCGCGGGTTCTCGCCCGACAGAAGCCGCGTCATGATCTGGTAGCCGGCGTAGAACACCGCGGCCAGGAGTGCCAGCCCGGCGGCGCCCTGGAAAATCGTGCTGCCGGGCCGCACGATCAGCACCATCCCGATCGCCCCGGCGATGACGAACGCGATCCGCAGCGGCGTCAACCTCTCGCCCAGGAACACGCGCGCCATCAAGACGACGATCATCGGAGTCGAATAGTTGAGCGCCGTCGCCTCGGCTAGCGGTAGCGCCTTCAGCGCGCTGATGAAGAATACCGACGACAGCAGCAGGATCAGCGCGCGGACGATCTGCAGCGGCAGCCTTCGCGTACGAAGCAGGTCGAAACGCATGCTCGGGCCAAGCCACACGAGCATCGCGATCATCTGGACACCGTAACGCGCGAAGATCAGCACCGGCAGCGGGTAGCGCTGCGTTGCGAACTTCATGATCGTGTCGAGCAGCGTGAAGCAGAACACCGATGCGACGACGAGCAGTATCGCCGGGGTCGGCACGTGGGCGTGGCGCATCGCTGCGATTATGGCCGAACGCGCCGGCGGCGGTGCCGAGGGCATAATAGACGTTTCGCGCGCGCACGGCGCCCGCAACGACACCGGATGGAGGCCTCGCATGGCTTTTCCTCGCACAGCTGGCGCATCGGCGCTGACGTGGCTTGCGACGCTGCTCGTGGCCGTGGCGCTGGCCGCGTCGCCGGCATTGAGCCAGACGGCTGCGGCGCCCGCCAACCGCGTCGTCATGCAGGTCAGCGACAACGACCCCGGCAAATGGAACCTGGCGCTCAACAACGCGCGCAACCTCCAGGCCGATCTCGGTGCGTCGAACGTCGAGATCGAGATCGTCGCGTATGGTCCGGGCATCGGCATGCTGAAGTCCGATTCCGTCGTCGGCAACCGGATCGGCGAGGCGCTCGGCAGCGGCGTCAAGGTAGCCGCGTGCGAAAACACGATGCGCGGCCAGAAGCTGCAGAAAGCCGACATGCTCGGCGGCATCTCGTATGTCGGCGCCGGCGTCGTCGAGATCATGCAGCGGCAGCAACAGGGCTGGGCGTATCTGCGTCCGTAGTTGCGCGGCCGCCGGCCGGTCGCGAGATTTCGAAGCTCACGCGGGTGTAGTTCAATGGCAGAACGGCAGCTTCCCAAGCTGCATACGAGGGTTCGATTCCCTTCACCCGCTCCATAGCGCGTCGCCCGGCACGCGTCCCGACGACAGGCTGGAAACCGCCGCCCTTTGCTATCCTCGCGCCATCCCAACCGCCCGCAGGACGCCATGAAGGATGCCTCGCTTCCCGTCACGCTGATTGCCGTCGGACTCGGCTGGCTGCTGTGGCAATTCCGGCTCTTTCCTGACGTGGACTGGATCATCTCGCTCGCCTTCATCGCAGCCGGCGTGGCGGTGCTGGTCATCGACGGCTTCAACAAGAATTCGGTCGTGGTCGGACCGTTCCTGATCGCGATCGGCATCGCCTGGCTGCTGCACGACCGCTACGACACGCAGTGGCGCTTCATCGTCCCCGTGATGCTCGTGCTGCTTGGCGCACTGATGCTCGTCGCACGGAGCCCCAAGGTGCCGGAGCGCAGGGCCGCCGCCGAGCGCTGACGCGTCCGCTGCACGCCCCGGCCGCGCATTGGCGTAAACTCCGATCGACGCTAGGGGTCCTTCCTGCAGCGCAGGTCGGTGAGAGAACACCCTTGGAACCTGTACGGATAATGCCGGCGCAGGGAAGCGTGGGTCGTCCACCGCTCCCGTGACTCGCACCGGCCACGAGGAGCACGATGAACGCCAACGACCAGTTCTTCGCCCGCGACGCGAAAGTCGATTCCGCCGCCGTCGCCCCCCTTCCCGCTTCGCGCAAGATCCACGTCGAGGGGTCGCGGCCGGACATCCGCGTGCCGATGCGCGAGATCGCGCAGACGGACACGCCAGCATCGTTCGGTGCCGAAAAGAATCCGCCGCTCGCCGTCTACGACACGTCGGGGCCGTACACCGATCCTGCAGCGCAGATCGACGTGCGGCAAGGACTGCCGGCGCTGCGGGCCCGCTGGATCGACGAGCGGAACGACACCGTGCTGCTCGACGCGCCGACGTCGGCGTTCGGTCGCGCGCGCCTTGCCGATCCCGCGCTTGCCGGGTTCCGGTTCGACTTGCATCGGCCGCCGCGCCGAGCGAAAGTCGGCGCGAATGTGACGCAGATGCATTACGCGCGCCGCGGCATCGTGACGCCGGAAATGGAGTTCGTCGCGATCCGCGAGAACCAGTTGCGCGACGAAACGCTGGCGCAGCTTCCCGAGAGCCTTCGCCGCCAGCATGCGGGCCAGAGCTTCGGCGCCAGCATCCCGCTGACGATCACGCCCGAATTCGTCCGCGACGAAGTTGCGCGCGGCCGCGCGATCATCCCGAACAACATCAATCATCCCGAGAGCGAGCCGATGATCATCGGCCGCAATTTCCTCGTGAAGATCAACGCGAACATCGGCAACTCGGCCGTGTCGTCGTCGATCGGCGAGGAAGTCGAGAAGATGACGTGGGCGATCCGCTGGGGCGGCGATACGGTGATGGACCTGTCGACGGGCAAGAACATCCACGAGACGCGCGAGTGGATCATCCGCAACTCGCCGGTGCCGATCGGCACGGTACCGATCTACCAGGCGCTCGAAAAGGTCGACGGCAAGGCCGAGGATCTGACGTGGGAGATCTACCGCGATACGCTGATCGAGCAGGCCGAGCAGGGCGTCGACTATTTCACGATCCACGCCGGCGTGCTGCTGCGCTACATTCCGCTGACGGCGAAACGCCTTACGGGCATCGTTTCGCGCGGCGGCTCAATCATGGCGAAGTGGTGCCTCGCGCATCACCGCGAGAGCTTCCTCTACACGCGGTTCGCCGAGATCTGCGAGATCATGAAAGCGTACGACGTCGCGTTCTCGCTGGGCGACGGCCTTCGTCCCGGATCGATCCACGACGCGAACGACGACGCGCAGATGGGTGAGCTCGCGACACTCGGCGAGCTCACGCAGGTCGCGTGGCAGCACGACGTGCAGGTGATGATCGAAGGCCCGGGCCACGTGCCGATGCACATGATCAAGCACAACATGGACGAGCAACTGCGCCTCTGCGGCGAAGCGCCGTTCTACACGCTCGGACCGCTGACGACGGACATCGCGCCCGGCTACGATCACATCACCAGCGCGATCGGTGCGGCGATGATCGGCTGGTACGGCACGGCGATGCTCTGCTACGTGACACCGAAAGAGCATCTCGGGCTGCCGAACAAGGCCGACGTCAAGGACGGCATCATGGCGTACAAGCTCGCCGCGCACGCCGCCGATCTCGCCAAGGGGCATCCGGGTGCGCAACTGCGCGACAACGCGCTGTCGAAGGCGCGGTTCGAATTCCGGTGGGAGGACCAGTTCAATCTCGGTCTCGATCCCGACAAGGCGCGCGAATTCCACGACGAGACACTGCCGCAGCACGGCGCGAAGCTCGCGCACTTCTGCTCGATGTGCGGTCCGCACTTCTGCTCGATGAAGATCACGCAGGATGTCCGCGAGTACGCGGCGAAGCAGGGACTGAACGAAAGCGACGCGCTCGCGAAGGGGATGGAGGCGAAGTCGATCGAATTCGTCAAGGCGGGCGCGGAGATCTACCGGAGGGCGTGACCGCTCGGCCGCCCGAAGATCTCCGACGGCAGCGCTGTCATGACGCGCAAGCGACGAGCAGCCGAACCGCGCGGCGCGATCCGCGTCGGCCTGTCGGGCTGGCGCTATCCGCCGTGGCGCGGCGTTTTCTATCCGACGCGTCTGGCGCAGCGGCGCGAGCTCGAGCACGCGTCGCGCAGGTTCTCGACGATCGAGATCAACGGCTCGTTCTACTCGCTGCAGCGGCCCGAGTATTACGCGCGCTGGCGCGACGAGACGCCAGACGATTTCTCGTTCGGCGTAAAGGGAGGCCGCTTCATCACGCACATGCTCCGGTTGCGCAATTGCGAACAGGCGCTCGCCAATTTCTTCGCGTCGGGCATCGCGAATCTTGGCGCGAAGCTCGGGCCTGTGCTGTGGCAGCTGCCGCCCACGTTCCGCTTCGATCGCGAAGTGCTTGAGCATTTTCTCGCGCTGCTGCCGGCGGATGCAGACGCTGCGACGGCGCTCGCGCGGCGACACGACGCCAAAGTTGCCGGCCGGGCAGCGTGCCGGTTCGCCACGTCGCAGCCGTTTCGGCATGCGCTCGAGGTGCGCCACCCGACGTTCATCGATGAAGCGTTCGTCGACCTGCTGCGGCGCTACGCGATTGCACTGGTCGTCGCCGACACCGCCGGCCGATGGCCTTACGCGGAGGACATCACGGCCAATTTCGTCTATGTCCGCCTGCATGGGGACAAAGAACTGTACGTGAGCGGCTACGGCGATGACGCGCTCGACCGATGGCGCGACCGGCTCGTCGCGTGGAGCGAGGGACGTACGCCCGCCGGCGCGCGCCTCATCTCGCGGAGCGCACCAAACGCCCGGCACGACCGCGACGTTTTCTGCTACTTTGACAATGATGTCAAGGTAATGGCGCCACGCGATGCGGACGCACTTGCCAGGCGGATTCTCGGCGCAGGCGGCAACCTGGTGCAGCCCCAGGCGAGCGGCGACGACGCAACACCGACACCGGCGATGACGAAGGTGCGACGAAGCGAACGCGCCAGATCATCGTGGCCGCGCGCGGGCATCGGCTCCGTCACGCGAAAACCATAAGGAGGAACGCATGGACAAGCGACGCAGGAAGTGGCTGAAGACATCCGCGGCCGTTGGTGCGGGCGCGCTCGCAACGGGCGCGCTGCCGGCTACGGCGCAAACGGGTGGCGAGGTTCTGTTCGCGCACGAGGGCAGCTTCATCCCGGTGCTCGGCACCGCGCAGCGGTTCCAGGTGCGAAGGATCTACTGCGTGGGGCGCAACTATGCTGCGCATTCACGCGAGATGGGATCGGATCCCAATCGCGAGCCGCCGTTCTTTTTCCAGAAGCCCACCGATGCGGTCCAGCTCGTGCCGCAAGGCGTGACGATCGACCACCCGTATCCCCCGGTGACGAAGAACTATCACTACGAAGTCGAGCTCGTCGCCGCAATCAGCAAGGGCGGCCGCGATATCCCGATGGCGTCGGCGAACGCGCACGTGTTCGGCTACGCGCTCGGACTCGACATGACGCGCCGTGACCTGCAGCAGGCGATGGGGAATGAGAAAAAGCCGTGGGAGATCGGCAAGTCGTTCGATCACTCGGCGGTGATCAGCCACCTGCACCCGGCGACCAAAACGGGGCACCTGAACAAGGGCGCGATCTGGCTCAAGGTCAACGGCACGACGAAGCAGTCGAGCGACCTCGCCAACATGATCTGGGACGTCGCCGAACAGGTGTCGCATCTCTCCAGGTATTACGAGCTGTTCCCCGGCGACATCATCTATTGCGGCACGCCGGAGAACGTCGGCCCGGTTGTCGCCGGCGACGTGATGCAGGGGCACATCGACGGGCTCTACGACATCAACGTGAAGGTCGTGTAGCTGCTTGCGAAAGGCGAGGGTGTGCGCCCTGGTTCATTCGGCGGGCCCGAGCTTCACGCGGTAGCCGCCCGACTTCTCGTCGCGCTCGAGCAGCAGCATCCCGTGCGACGCCGCGTCTTCCAGGAGCTCGTTGAACGAGCCGTAGCCGTAGAACGACTCGTTGAAGCCCGGCTTGCGGCGCCGCAACGCCTGCTTGACCATTGAGCCCCAGATGCGCTCCTCGTCGCCTCGCTCGGCAATAAGCGCTTCGATCGTCTCGACGGCGAGTTCCAGCGCTTCGGGTCGCCGGTCCTCATCCAGCGTTGGCACCTGCTTCGTCGGAGGCGCGTCGCCCGCTGCACTCGCTTTCGTCGCGCGCTTCTTCGCGGGTGCCTTGCGCTTGGCGCGCACGAGGTCGTCGTAGTAGATGAACTCGTCGCAGTTCGCGATCAGGAGGTCGGACGTCGAATTCTTGACGCCGACGCCGATGACGACCTTCGCGTTCTCGCGCAGCTTAGACACGAGCGGCGAGAAATCGGAGTCGCCGCTGATGATGACGAACGTGTCCACGTGGGTCTTCGTGTAGCAGAGATCGAGCGCGTCGACGACCATCCGGATGTCCGCCGAGTTCTTCCCCGACTGCCGCACATGGGGAATCTCGATCAGCTCGAACGACGCTTCGTGCATCGGTGCCTTGAACGTCTTGTAGCGATCCCAGTCGCAGTACGCTTTCTTGACGACGATGCTGCCCTTGAGCAGCAGCCGTTCGAGCACCTTGCCGATGTCGAACTTCTCGTAGCTCGCGTCGCGGACGCCGAGTGCGATGTTCTCGAAATCGCAGAACAGCGCCATGCTGGTGACTTCAGGAGGTGCGGGCATGTAGGCGGGCAAGCCTCGCGGCTCGCCGGGAAGGGCAATGCCGCACAATACCAGCACCGCCTGGCCCTACTCCGATCGCAGGCTATCCGAATGGATTCGAACGATGACTGTACCTTCGCTGTCGCCGGTCGAGGCGCGCGTGCTCGCCGTGCTGGTCGAGAAGCAGCGCAGCGTCCCGGACACGTACCCGATGAGCCTCAACGCGCTCGTTGCCGGGTGCAACCAGAAGACGAGCCGTGCGCCGACCATGAACGTGAGCGACGCCGACGTGCTGCAAGCGCTCGATGTGCTCAACGGCTTCTCGCTGATCGTCGAGACGAGCGGCGGCCGCGTGATGCGCTACGCCCACAACGCGGAGCGCGTGCTCGCGTTGCCGACGCAATCGGTGGCGCTGCTCTCCACTCTCGTGCTGCGTGGACCGCAAACGGCCGGCGAGCTGCGACTCAACAGCGAGCGACTGCACCGCTTCAGCGATATCTCCGCAGTCGAAGGATTCCTGCACGAACTCGCGGAGCGCGCCGCCGGCTCGCTGGTGGCCGAGCTTCCGCGGGTGCCCGGCACGCGTGAGACACGCTGGACGCAACTTCTGACCGGCGCACCGCCCGCTGCTGATCCACCAGCGTCGGCGCCGCGGGCGCCGGACGCGTCGGACGTCGGCAGGGGATTGAGCCACCTCGCGGCCGAGCTCGATGCGTTGCGGGCCGAAGTCGCGGCGCTGAGGTCAGCCGTCGCCGAGCTTCAGGCGAGGGAGTCCGGCACCTAACGCGAGCCGAACAGCAGGCGGTCGACGCGTGATGTCGA
>Ga0207701_10001584_pt1 | contig 23762 bp, 18 predicted proteins | sample KBSSwiSSwithPhiX_FD_184294 | JGI IMG/M metagenome (GOLD analysis project Ga0207701, IMG submission 184294) | Switchgrass rhizosphere bulk soil microbial communities from Kellogg Biological Station, Michigan, USA, with PhiX - S5 (SPAdes) (version 2) | ecosystem: Environmental > Terrestrial >... | reverse complement strand
AACCGAGCTTCGCACGCGCTACCGCGCGTGCTGTTAGAGCGCGGCGGTAGCCGCGCGAAGCAAGATTCACCAATTCACCAATTCACCAATTCACAGACTCACAGATTCACCAACCCACCAATTCCGTTAGCGTCCGCCCCGGCCTCCACCGCCACCGCCGCCGCCGGGACCGCCGAAGCCTCCCGGACCGCCGCGTCCGCGCTGCGGACCGAGGAGCGGGTTGTTGTTATTGTTCTGGCCAGGCACCGCCGTCGTGCCGGTATCGATGATGACGTTCGTGACCACCTCGGAACCCTCTTTCATCTCGGGATTGGCATCGAGGACTTCGATGTTCGTCCCGTCCGAGACTCCGAGGCGCAGTCTCACCTGCTTCAGCTGTTTGTTCTCGAACACCCACGCCTGGCCACGCGATTCCTCTGTGGGCAGAGGTCCAAACAGCGAGTCGATGGTCGTCGCGGTGGTGCTCAGCGCGGGCGCGCTGTCAAGACGGCTCGTGCGCGTGGGTCCCTGTCCGGCCGTGCCTTGATTCGCGGCGTTCTGGCCGCTGTTGCCATTGCGCGCGCCGCCCTGGCTCTGAGGTCCGCCAAACCCGCCGCGTCCGCCTGCCTGACCCTGGCCGTTCTGGCCGGGGCCGCCTTGACCCTGGCCTCCGCCGAATCCGCCGCGGCCACCACCCTGTGCCTGACGCTGGGCCATGCGCTCCTGGAACGCCGCGCGTTCCTCGGGCGTCATCGCGGCCATCCGCTCTTCCATCCGCTTGCGACGCTCTTCAGGCGTCATGTTTGGATCGAAGCCGCCACGGCCTCCGCCGCCATTGAACCCGCCGCGGCCGCCCCCCTGCATTCCGCCCTGGCCGCCGCCATCGGCAGGCCCACCGTTCGCGGCCATGCGATCACCGCCGCCCTGCGCTTCCGCCGGCGACCCCTGACGTTGACGACGCTCTTGCCCCTGGCCTTGTCCTTGTCCAGAAGGCTGTTGTCCCTGCGGCGATACGGTTGCCTGCTGTGTGGGACGTGAGCCCTGGCCACCGGCCGCCGCTGCTACTGCAGGAGCGCCGCCGGTCGTCGGTGCTGAGCCGGCGGGCTGACCGCCGCCGCGCTGTCCGCCGCCTGGGACAACACCCTGACCGCCGCCAGGACCGCCAGCATTGCGCCGCCCACCCTGTCCTCCGCGGCCAAAGTCAGGTGGGGGTTCCTGTTTCAACGCCGCGAAGACCTCGGTTGTCGGACGGAACCGCGTCGCCGCGACCGGCATGCGAAGAACGTTGTTCCTCCGCGTGATCTCAATCTGTACGTTCGCCGTCATGCCCGGTTTCAGCTTCAACTGCTGGTTCGGAACGTTGATCACCGTCTGGTAGGTGACGACGTTCTGCACGGTCGTCGGCTGCAACCGGACCTGCTGGACGGTCCCGGTGAACGTTTCCGAGGGGAAGGCGTCAACACGGAAATTCACGTTCTGCCCGGTGCGCATGCTGCCCACGTCCGCTTCGTCGATGTTCGCGTTGACCTGCATTTTGGTCAGGTCGGCGGCGATGATGAAAAGCAACGGAGCGTTCATGCCGGCGTTGACCGTCTGTCCAAGTTCGACGGCACGCTGAATCACGATGCCGTCGATTGGCGCCTCGATGACGGTGTGCGCGCGGTTGACCTCGGCGGTGCTCAGCTGAGACTGCGCCTGCACGAGCGCCGCCTCGGATGACTTGATCTGCGCCTTGGTCGACTCGACATTCACCTGCGCGGTCTCGAGGTCGGTGCGGGGCAGCAGGTTCTTGTCGGAAAGCGCCTTGGCCCGTTCGAGCTTCTGCTGCGCGTCGGTGAGCGTCACCTTGAGCCGTTCGAGATCCGCCTGCGAGCGCGTGACATTCGCTTTCTGCTGCTCGATCTGCGTGTCCATGATCGTCGGGTCGAGCCGCGCAATGACCTGTCCCTTTTTGACGAAGTCATTGAAGTCGGCATACAGGTTCTGAATGGTGCCGCCGACCTGGGTGCCGACCTGCACGGTCGTCACGGCTTCCAGAGTGCCCGTTGCCTGCACGACCTTCACAACATCGCCACGGGAAACCTGCGCCGTTCGCACCTCGGGATCCTTGGTGTTCTTGCGCATGTAGTACCAGCCGCCGGCGCTGCCGACAACTGCGAGCAGGATGATGATCGTTATGAGCTTTTTCATGTGTGCATCTGGTCGCTATGAGTGCCTGGGCACCCCCGAACGCAGTCCTTTCAGCCTTCCTCGAAGATCGAACGTTTACTGGCCGCCGGTGCCACCACCGCCGGTACCGCCCGTGCCGCCGGTTGCGCCAGTCGCCGCGCCGCCGCCCGTGACCGCCGCGCCCACGCCGCGCGTGCCGACGCGCTGCGCAGTTTCGTAGTTCACGATGGCCTTCCGGTAATTCAGAATGGCGCGCAGTTCGGCGATTCGGGCGTCGGCAAAGTCGCGCTGCGCCTGGACGACCTCATAGTTGGTCGCCATGCCGACGTCCAGCTTGCTCTGCGCCGCTTCGAGTCGTTTCAACGCGAGTTCGCGCGCCGCAATCGTCGCCTGCACGCTCTCCTGGTTGCTCTGAACGGTCAGCCCGGCGTTCATGACCTCGGTCGCGATCTGGAGTTCGAGCGCCTTCAGGTTCACTTCCGTTTGCTGCAGCGACAGTTTGGAGCGCGCGACCGTCGCTTCCTGCGCGCTGGCGCCGAGTGGGAAGGCGAAGTTCAACCCGACCGACCACGTCGGGGCATCGAGGCCACCGATGTTGCGCAGCGAGTCGAAGTAGCCCGACCGCTGGAGCAGGGTGCTGCTCGTCGTCGAGATGCCGGTGATCGGGTCGGTAATCCGAGACGTCGAGAAGATGTTTCCTCCAACGCCATTCAGTCCGTAAGCCCCGACGAGGTTCAATTGCGGCCGCGTCGCGTCCACCTGGTTCCGCAGGTTGATGTCGCTGATCTTCAGGTTGTTCTTCGATTGCTGCAGATCGGTCCGATCCGCCAGCGCACGCGCTACCGCAGCCTCGATGTTGATCGGCTCGGGAGCGGTCGACGGACGATCAACCGGGTTGATCGATGACGTCCAGAGTGGATCTTCGGTACCGCTGACGAGCAGCCGCTTGAGCACCAGTTCCGAAGTTCGAACGGCTGCTTGGGATTGCACGAGGGTGTTTCGTCGCGACGCGGCTTCAGCCTGCGCGGACACGACGTCGATCGGTGCCAGCGTTCCGATTTCAACCCGGCTCTGGTTGTCCTGGACAAGGCGGTTGGCGAGATCCAGCGAGTTCTGGGCCGCTTCGACCGCGCCGAGTGCATAAACGAGATCCCAGTAGGCGTTTCGCACGTTCGCCGCCGTCGTTGCCGAGGTTGCCGTCAGCGTGATTTCGTCGTTGCTCTGCGACAGACGGTTCGTCTGCAGGGAGGCGCGCGTCGAATCGATCTTGAATCCGCGGAGCAGCGGCTGCGTGATGTTCGCAGTGATGCCCGACGAGTACTGCGGGTTGCGAATGTTCACGGTGCTCGGGCTGTTCAGTCGGCTGTTGGTCCATCCGACGCTATAGTTGCCGCCGCCCCGAAAGAGATTCTGCGCGATGCCCGCTGACCACTGGTTGCGCTGGCTAGTCGTCACCGACGAAATGCCCTGAATCGTCTGTGTCGGAAACGTGCTGGTTGACGTGTTGTTCAGCGCGGACGTCAGATTGACCCGATAGTTCGCCTCGAGGCCAGCGATCGTGAAATCCGTCAGCCGCGGGGTGATACGCGCAACGGCGATGTCGATGTTCTTGTCCATCGCTTTCTGCACCGCGTCTTCGAGACCCAGATCGACGACGGGGCCGGGCGTCCGGAACGGCGCGCTGGTCTGCGGCACCGGCGCGAGTTTGGGCAGCGTTGCAGGCTGCCCCCCCTGCTGTGCCTGGACCTGCGATATCAGTTCCCGGGCGTGGTCGAGGTTGGTGTCCTGCGCGGCGGCGGGCCATGCGGACGCGAAAACGAAGCCGGCTGCTGCCAGCATGCGTGTCTTACTCACGAAAGCCTCCAAAAGAGTGGTGCGAGCTGAGAGATTGCCGCCTATCGGCGGCCGTTGGGATCATTCTTGCGACGTTCGGCCTCGCGCTGCGCAAACATCGCGTCCAGCTTGACGCGCTGTTCGGGCGTCAGCAGACGGTGCATGCGATACAACATCACCGTTCGCTGTGTGGTCAGGTTGGCGCGTGCCTGTTCCGCCTGTCCGACCTGCCGCGCTACGACGGCGATGTCCGCCGTGCCTTCCTTGATGAGCTTTGCCACGGCGTCGTCGAGCTTATCAAGCTCCTCCTTGGCTGCGCGCAACGCCGGGATCGTCGCCTGAAAAATGTCGTCGATGTCTTTCGACTGCTTGTCCGAAATGCCTAGTTCAGCGCGGGTCTCCGGTGCCTTCCACCACGGGATCCGATGCTCGTCCTTCCCGCGACCGTCGCTCTTCCCGTCCTGACCGCGGCCGTCGGCGCCCCGCCCGGCCTGTTCCGGCTTCTGAGGGGTGGCCTGATCGCACAGTGACGAGGGGGATGCCGGCGCTGCACACGCAAGGGCGGCTGCAAAAACCCAGGCTATTCGGCTTGCCATACTTGTCTGACTTTCTCCGGGATGGGTTACGTGGTGTATTACGCCCCACTGCGGCATGCCGTTTACCTTCTATTGTGAACCGGGATACTCGTTTTTCTTCGATTGTCACACTTAAATCACTGATTCGGGAGGAGATGTTTGAATGGCCATGTCCTTGCACGAACGGACGGCGCCGGGACACCGGCGGACTGGAGCGTTCGGGGCGTGCGAATCGCGTTGGCGGCGTGCTTGACCTTGGCCCTTCTCCTCGTCGGCCTCAGCCTCGGGCGGGCCTCCGACCGCGACGAAACTACGTTAACTGTCCAGGTGTCATCCGCGGACCACGAACAGGAAGAGGGCTACTTCTCGCTCGGCGACAACGCAACGGTCCTGGCGAAGCCCGGCACCGATCTCTACAGGTTCCTAACTCGGCAGCGAGGCCACAAGGTTAGGGTCGTGCTTCAGGAAGCCACCCGCCCAGAGCTGTCGAAGTTAGAGAGATAGCACCCATAGCGCGGAGCTTTAGCTCCGCGTCAGGGCGCCCAATCGCACAACCCGCTTTCGCCAACGCTCTGACGCGGTGCTGTGCACCGCGTCGGGCGATTATCCGCAGAACCCTTCCAGCCTCCGGATCACCTCGCCAACGATATTGTTCGGCGTCGACGCACCTGCGGTAAGGCCGACGACGATGGGACCGGTTGGCGGGAGCCAGCCGCGGGTGAGCTGCTGGACGCCCGACGTCGTCGATGGCGCGCCGACCGGCCGATGATGGATTTCATCAGCCGACAACATGCAGCCGGGATCGGCGATGTGATAGGTCCGCACCTTTTCGGCACAGATCCTCGCCAGATTGCACGTGTTGCTGCTGTTGTATCCCCCGATGACCAGCATGAGATCTGGTGTCTGGTCCTCGAGGAGGGCGATGACGGCGTCCTGCCGCTCCTGTGTCGCGCTGCAGATCGTGTCGAATGCGCGAAAGCGCGGGGCCAGTCCTTCTTCACCGTACCTGTCACGCATCGCGGTCCGGAACATCTCACCGATTTCCAGCGACTCCGACATCAGCATCGTCGTCTGGTTGGCGCAGCCCACCCGTTGCAGGTCGCGATCGGGATCGAAGCCGGGGGAGGCCGCCCCTTCGAACCGCGTCAGCAGGGCGGCTGCATCACCGCCGTGTCGGATGAAGTCGCAGACGATCCCGGCTTCCGCGCGATCGAGCACGACAAGGTATCGGCCGTCTGGATACTTGAGAGCCTGCGAGGCGGTTGCGCGCGTCTCTTCGTGCTTCACTTTTCCGTGAATGATCGAGGTGAACCCGTCCTGCGCGTACCGCACCACGTTCTTCCAGACGTTCAACACCGAACCACACGTCGTGTCGACGAGCGTGCATCCCTGGTTTGACAGACGGGCCATTTCGCGGACCGTCACGCCGAAGGCCGGGAGGATCACGACGTCATCCTTTCCAAGCCGATCGGCGTTTTCGCCAGGATCGGACAAGAAGCGGATGCCTTCGCCCCTTAAACGATCGTTGACATACGGGTTATGAATGATCTCGCCGGTCAAGAAGACGTTGCGTCCGGGAAAGCGCCGCCGCGCCTGGTAGGCGTAATCGACCGCTCGATCGACGCCGTAGCAGAATCCAAATTCGCGGGCGAGGTGGACGACCAGGCGGCCGCTGGCGTACTGAAAGTCGCTCGCGCGGACGCGATCGACGAGGGCGCTGTCGTAGGCCGCCGCGAGTTCGCCCGCGACGGCTTCCTTCATGTCGAGGCCCTTGCGAAAGATCAAGGGCTGGGGTGAACTCACGAAACCTACCTGGATCGGTCGCCAGCGCGCGGGGTCAACTCGTCAAGCGCCCGCAGCTCGGGTACCGCCGCGCGCGACAGCGAGGCGTCGAGCTCGGAGAGGAAGGCCTCGTCGCGAGTGTCGGCGATTGGCGTGAGTTGAATGCCGCTGCTGATTGGAACCGTCGGCGTATTCATGCGAGCCTGCGCGGTCGTCCGCGGTGACTGAGGCGTGAACGGATGGCGCAGATCCATTAGCTGGCCGACGCCGACGCCGACGATGAGGCCCGCGGCGGCCGCCGCCGCGATCCACCGAGACGCGTGCGATGTTCGGGAAGTCAAAGGCTGTGCGAACCGCGGAAACGCAATCACGCGTGCCGGCCGTTCGGCCGCTTCCAGCCGACGGAAAATCGACGCGTGCTGTGCGGATAGGCGCTCAGCAGAAAAATATTCGTCAGCTTCTGCGGTGGCGTCGACTCTCGCGTTCTGCAGCCATGCCGACAATTCGGCGAAACGCGCCCGGCACGTCGGGCAGCTTTCGAGATGAGGATGGGGCTGTCGAACTCCGCTCGTTGCCTCGTCCGTCCAGACCGCGGCAAGCCCGGCATCGTCCAGGTGGGCACTGAGCCTCAACCGATTAAGAATGGACACGACGTCTCTCCACTTTCGCTTCACCCGCGTTCGCATCGCCCAGCAGCGCTCGCAGTTTGCGAATCGCGCGGAACAGATGCACGCGGACCGTCGATTCGTTCAGTCCGGTCAACGCACTCACCTCGCGCGACGTACACCCTTCGTAATGGCTCAGCATGAACACCGAACGCTGGCGCTCAGGGAGCTTCGCGAGAGCCTGCGCGAGCCGTTCCCGGCGTTCGCGCGCGAGGAGCTGATCTTCCGGGGACGGGTCGTTGCCGGCGACACGCTCGCCGAAATCTCTTTCTCCAGCCGGACCATCCGGCATTGGCGCGATCCAGCGTTCGCGCCGGGTCCGCGCCTTGATTCGATCCAGGCACCCGTTAATGAGGATGCGCGTGAACCAGACTTCGAACGGGAGCTCCTCTCGAAAGGAGGAGAGGTGGGAATACGCCTTGACGAAGGCATCCTGGACCGCCTCGTCCGCCTCGGCGACATCGCGCATGTAATGAAACGCGATTCGCGACGCGCGTCGCTGGTGCCTGCCCACCAGTTCCGCGTATCGCTCACGCGCTTCGGCGTGCCGCCCTTCGGCCTGCAGGGCCTTGACCGCCGATGCGGCACCACTGTCCGCTTCGCGGCCGGTAAAGCCCGCTGCCTGAGCTCCTGTCATGAACTACGCCTCGAACGGGGACCCGTTTACCCTGGGGTGAAAATACAGGCGAAAGTGTAATCGACTCCGACCTTATTATATCGAGAAGAATAGGTGTCGGGATCCCCGGTCCGGGATCCGGGTCCGTCTTGGCGCTTTGCGCTTCGGTGGGGACAGGCTCAGGGGTTCGTCGATGGCTGACGCAGGGTGACGAGCTTGGTGCCGGGAAAGTAGACGTCTAACACGGCCGTAAGCTTGGCACCAGCTCGGATGCGGGCGAGAGCGCCGGCCTGACACAGTCCGACACCGTGGCCGAATCCTCGTCCGTCGAAGACGAAGGTGGTGCCGATGTGCTCGACTTTGAACCATGTACTCCGGATCGATCGACTTCCGAAGCTTTGTGTCAGAACGTCGCGCAGGTCTTCGCCGCGGACGATGCGTTCTTCGGACCCGTGAAGCGCAATCTGTTCAGCACGGCCTGCAGGATCCCGATCCAGAATCTGAATCCCGTTGAGTCGCGCGCCGACGCGCGTGCGCACATCCTTGTTCAGAGCGGAGACGATGCTGGCCTCGGTCGCTTCGTAGCGCCACACCGCATGTGCGCTCTCCGCGGGCCCGTCATCGGGAAGCGAGACCAAGTACGGACGCCCCTGTCCGCGCCACACCTCGTCGGCTCGACTGGTACGCCCGCCGCAGTCGGCATGGAAGAGCGCGTCGGCCGGCCCGCTTCCAAACCACAGAACCGTCGCTGTCGTTCGCTGCACCGCCTCGGTTGATTGACCGGCCCACCTCGAGGTCGTCAACCGCGACGGTTCAAAAAGCTGACAATGCGTTGTGGCGCAAAGGTCGAAACCTTCCGCATTGTGGCGGCCGAGGTGCGCGAGCGCGTAGGTTCGTCCGATCACCGCCTGTACCTCGAGCATGCGCTCGACCGTGGCGGGGTCGCCGTCGGGGGGAGCAAACTCCGAGAGGATGGCGGCCTGGACGTAGGTTTCGAACGGAACCTTGCGAATCGTCAGCCGATTTCCCTCCCTGACGCCTACTCTGATTGTCGAAGGGGCCGGCGGTCTGGACGATGGCAGCGTCGCGCGCGTGGCAGGGGCGGAACAGCCCGCGAGCGTGCCAGCCACGAAGAGAGCCGAGAGACACACCACCACCTTCATACCTGCTTTATCGGCGCGACGCCGGTATACACTTAGCGCGCCACATACCCCAGCCGTGGCCCGCCAATCCTGATGCCGCGCATTCTGGTCATAGACGACGACACTGCCGTGCGAGAGAGCATGGAGCGCATGTTGCGCTCTGCCGGCCATACCGTCCGGTCCGCCGGCAGCGGGGAAGAAGGCTACGCGCTCGCGCGCGATGGCAATTTCGACGTCATCCTGTCGGACATGCGCATGCCCGGCATCTCGGGCCTCGACGTTCTTCGGAAGCTCCGCGAGCAGCGGGTTGATTCGGTCTTCATCATCATGACCGGGTTCGGCACGATCGAGACGGCGGTCGAAGCGATGAAACTCGGTGCCGTCGACTTCGTCCAGAAGCCGTTCTTTCGTGACGAGCTGCTGATGCGTGTTCGCGCGGCGGCGGATCGCCGTCAGCTCGCGCGGCAGGTCGATCTGCTTCAACGGCATATCCGCGACGGCGGTCCGCTGAACGATCTGATTGGGGAAAGCGCGCCGATGCAGCAGGTGAAGCTGCTGATCCAGCGTGCGGCGCCGGCGCCGGGGACGGTTCTGGTCACCGGCGAGACCGGAACGGGCAAGGAGCTTGCGGCCCGCGCGATTCACTCGGCCAGCGCTCGCGCGAGCGGACCGTTCGTCGCGTTCAATTGCGCGGCGCTCACTGAGTCGTTGCTGGAGAACGAGCTGTTCGGTCACGGCAGAGGCGCGTTCACCGGGGCTGAGGGCGCGCGCCCCGGGCTCATCGAGCACGCTTCGGGCGGCACCCTCTTTCTCGACGAAGTCGGGACGATGTCGACGACGCTTCAGGCGAAGCTGCTGCGCGCAGTCGAAGCCGGCGAAGTGCGGCGTATCGGCGAGAACGATTCCCGCAAGGTCGATGTGCGCTTCGTCGCTGCCACGAACGTCGATTTGAAAGCCGCGGTGGATGCGGGAGGCTTTCGAAGCGACCTGTACTACCGTCTCAATGTGCACCGGATTCACATGCCGCCGCTCCGCGACCGCGCGGGCGATCTCCGACTCCTCGTCGATCACTTCGTGACGAAGTACGGCACGGCAAGCGGCGTCGAGCGGTGCGGCGACGCGGCCTGGGCTCTGCTGTCCGCGTACTCGTTCCCAGGCAACGTTCGGCAGCTCGAGCACATCATTCAGCGAGCCGTTGCGATCGCGCGCGGTCCTGAACTCGGTCCCGACGACCTGCCCGAGGAAGTGCTCGCACCGCCGTCATCGCCGCCCTCGCGGGAGAGCACCGTCGCCGCGGCGCGCGAGCGCGCGGATCGGGAAACGATCGTCTCGACCCTGGCACGGCACGCCGGCGAAATCGGCGCTGCCGCCCGCGAGCTGCAAATCAGCCGCACGACAATGTGGCGGCTGATGAAGAAGTACGGGATTCCGAATCCGTAAAGCTTCCAGCTCCCAGCTCCCAGCTTCTAGCCTGTCGCGCCGAAGCGCGAAGCGCGAAGGCGGACGAATCGCGACGCGCGTTTCATTGCTGAAACGTCCACGTGTTTCACTTCTGCAACCGAACCCGTCTTCACACCATTTCAACCGACAGTAACTCGTCCCATATCAAGGCGTTGGGCGATCCGCACAGTGTGCGCGGGTTCGGCGCGCCTCTTGCCACATCCATCTTTTCGGGTTGGCACGGGAGACCACAAATCCATGACCATTCGTCCAGTTTCGCTTCTCATCGTCGACGACGACGAGCCGCTTGCACGCATGCTGACCGACGCTGCGCTTGCGCGCGGCTTTCGCTCGGAGTGCGCGACCTCGCTGGGGGCCGTGAACATTGCGCTCGACCGTGGCGCGTTCGACGTGGCGTTGGTGGATCTCGGGCTGGGCGCCGAGTCGGGATTCGATGTCATCCGCCGGCTGAAGCAGCAAACGCGCGACTCGGAGATCGTCGTGCTGTCGGCGAGCACGTCGCTCGCTTCGGCGATCCATTCCTACGAGCTTTCGGCATTCGCATTCGTCCAGAAGCCGTTCGATATCGATCAGTTGTTCGCGACGATCGATCGCGCGCTCGAGCACCGGCGTGTGAACCTCGACAACCGGCGCCTGCTGTGGGAGCTGCAGACGATCAATCAGATTGCCGACGGCATCGCCCGTTCGCAGGAGCTCGATGATGTCCTCGCGGGCGCGCTCCGGCGCACGGTTCGAGCGCTCGAAGTTGCCGGCGGTTCAATCTATCTGAAGGAGGAAGCGACCGGCGTATTTGGCGACAGGACCTTCATCGGTCCGCAATCCGTGCACGAAGTGTGGACCAGCCTGAAGACGCTCGGGCTGCGGCCCGACGACCGGGTGATCGGAACCCGCACGCCGCTGCTCGTCGACGATTTGCGTACGCTGCTGCCTCGCGCAAGCGCGCACACGATGCCGGCGCTGAGCACGCTGACCGTGCCGATTGTCGCCGGCGACGAACTCCTCGGAACGATGACGGTGTGCGCGGAGAGTCCCGGCCGGTTCGAGCCGGCGGACCAGCGCCTGCTCGGTGTCATCGCCGGGCAGATCGGCGTGGCCGTGCAGAACGCAGGCCTGCATGATTTCGTCAGCCGCGGCAAGCGGGAGTGGGAACAGACCTTTGACGCAATCGCGGATCCGATCGCGGTGTTCGATCGTAGCGGGGCGCTGCTCCGCGGCAATCGGGCGCTCGCCCTGCATCTGGGCCGCGACGTCCGGACGCTGCGCGGCGCCACCTGCGTCGACGTTGGGTTCTGCACCTCGAGCGGCAGCGAGTGTGTGGTCACACGCGCCGTGGCCAACGACGGCAGCCACACGGAAATTACCCTACCGGACGGACAGATATTCAGCGTGACGACGTTTCCGGTCGACGGCGGGCCGGATGGCGCATCGGTCGTGCAGGTGGCCAAGAACGTTACCGAAGACATCCGCGGCAAGCGACGGCTGCAGCAGCTGAGCGACGAACTGACGCTGGCGAACGACCGCTCGATGGCGGCGCTCGATCGGCTGAAGTCAACGCAGGCGCAGCTGCTTCAGGCGGAGAAGCTGTCGGCGATAGGGCAGCTGGTCGCCGGCGTGGCTCATGAGCTCAACAATCCCCTCACCAGCGTCATTGGCTACGCACAGCTGCTCGAGGACGAATTCGATACGCCTGGCGACATGCGATCTGCCGCGGAACTCGCGCAGGACATGCGGCGCATTGCCCAGGAGTCCGAACGCGCGGCGCGAATCGTGCGCAATCTGCTCGCGTTCGCCAGACGTCAGGCGGCGGCGAGGGCGCCCCAGGATGTCGCCGACCTGTTCAGCCGGGTGATGGCGCTCCGATCCTACGAGCTGCGACTGAACGGCATCGAGCTGGTGACTGAGTTCGGCGCGGGCCTGCCCCAGGTCGTCGCCGACGGCAGTCAGCTGCAGCAGGCGCTTCTCAATCTCGTGTTGAACGCGGAGCAGGCCATGCGCGGGCGCGCGGTCAAGCGTCTGCACGTCGGCGCCCGCTTCGACCGGTCGGCTGGCGCGGTCGAACTGTTCATCAAGGACACGGGCCACGGCATCGACCGGGCCAATCTTTCTCGCATTTTCGATCCGTTCTTCACCACTCGCGAAGTGGGAGAGGGGACCGGCCTCGGGCTCAGCATCTGCTACGGGATTGTCCGCGATCACGGGGGCCAGATAACCGTGGAGAGCATCGTCAATGCTGGAACCGCGTTCTCGATGCTGCTGCCTGCTCGCGTCGACGGAGGCAGGACGGGCGAGTCGATTCTCGTCGCGCACGCGGAGCAAGGTGAGCGGGACTATCTCGCCGCCGCGCTGGGCGGGTGGGGCTGCGATGTCGTCACGGCGTCGTCGAGCGCGGAGGCGCTCGACGCCTGCCGCCGCCGTCCGCTCCAGGCTGCCTTCGTCGATCGCGGTGTGGTTGCCGCCGACCTGCCGGGCTGGCGGATCACCTGCAGTGAATCCGCGCTTCCGCTCGTGCTGATCTCGATGTCGGCCGACGAGGGGGAACTCGAGACTTTCGGGCGCGATCATGCCAGCGCCGTGCTGGCGCCGCCCTTTCAACTCCGCGCTATTCGAGCCGCCGTTCGTGCCATCGCCAAGGAGTGTGTATGACCGCTCAGCCACCTGTTCTCGTCGTCGTCGACGATGAGCAAGGGATCCGTGATGTCGTCGATCGATTTGCGCGCCGCGCCGGATTCGAAGTGATCGCCTGTTCGGGTGGCCGCGAGGCGATCTCGGAGTTGGGCACGCGTCACGCCGACGTTGCGCTGGTCGATTTGCGAATGCCGGACCTGGGAGGGCTCGACGTCATTCGAGCGATTCGCGACCTGGATCCCCGATGCCAGACGGTGCTGATGACCGGGTATGCAGCGGTCGAGACCGCCGTGGAAGCCGTCAAGCTCGGCGCGATGGATTACCTGAGCAAGCCGCTCGACTTTGGTCGCCTCGACCAGCTGCTGACGACGGTTCGAGAGGAAACGGAACGGCGTCGTACGCTCCTCGCTCTCGAAGGAGACGTCGCCAAGCGTCTCGAGTTCTGCGGCATGGTCGGCCGGGTGCCGGTCATGCAGGAACTCTTCAGCATGATCCGGAGGCTTGCACCGCACGTCAGGGCTGCGCTCATTACGGGGGAGACGGGTACGGGCAAAGAGCTGGTTGCGCGGGCACTGCACCAGTCGAGCCCTCGACGGGATCGTCGATTCGTCACGGTCAGCTGCTCGGCCGTGACCGAGACCCTCTTCGAAAGCGAGCTGTTCGGGCACGTCCGCGGCGCATTTGCCGGCGCGACGGAGAACAAGCCGGGCCTGCTCGAGCACGCCGACGGCGGGACACTGTTTCTCGACGAAATCGGCGAGCTGTCGTCGCCGCTTCAGGCCAAGCTCCTTCGCGTCCTCGAGCTCGGCGAACTGCACCGCGTGGGCTCGCTCGAGCCGCGCCGCGTCAACGTGCATGTGATCGCCGCGTCGAATCGAGACCTGCGGGCAGAAATTGCCGGGGGCCGATTCCGAGGCGATCTTTTCTATCGCCTGAATGTCGTCGAACTGAAGCTGCCGCCTCTGCGCGAACGTCGCGAGGACATTCCGTATCTCACGGCCGCATTCGTGAAGGAAACGAGCGAGCGACTGCAGAAATCAGTGGCTGGCCTGACGTCGGGCGCCGAACGGCTGTTGGCCGCCGGATACTGGGACGGCAACGTGCGCGAGCTGCGCAACGTGATCGAGCGCGCGTGCATCCTGGTCGAGGGCGAGTTCATCACCGAGCGCGAACTGGCGGTCAGCATGCCGCCGTCGGCGCCGCCGGCTCGAGACGTGGCGGGGGCGACGCGCGGTCTGCCGGAGGATGCAGAGGCCAGAGAGCTTCTCGCCACGGTGGAGCGCGAGCACATTCAGCGTGCGCTGGTTCGAGCGGGCGGTAACAAGAAGGCCGCCGCCAAGATGCTTGGCCTGAGCCGCCGCGCGCTCTATAGAAGGCTCGAGCGCCTCGATCTGTCCGACACGATCACCCGCCGTCGCGAGAACGCGGAGTTGGCAGAGGCGTAAAAAGTTAAAAGTGAGAAGTTAAAGGTTAGAAGGCATCATGAAAGGAATGAAACAGCCGCAACCCGCTCGCGACGACGTGCGCGTCAACCGTGTGCTGATCGTCGACGACGAGAACGGCGTGCGAGATTTGATGGCACGGTGGCTCGAATCCGGGGGGTATGCCGTGACGACCGCGGCAAGCGCGGAAGAAGCGCTCGGACAGTTCGAGGCCGCTCCGCCTGCGGTGGCGCTGTGCGATATCAGGATGCCGGGGCACGACGGGATCTGGCTTGCCGAGCGCATCAGGCAGCAGTATCCGGAGACCGCGGTGATCATGGCGACCGGCGTGCACGATGTCGGACCCGCGGTGTCGACGCTTCGCCAGGGCGTGATCGACTATCTGACCAAGCCTTTCGGGCGCGATCGGCTGCGCGAAGCGGTGACGCGTGGATTGGAGTGGCACGAATCAGCGTGGGACGCGCGATGCTGGCGTGAGTCGCTCGAGCAGGAGATGGCGATTCGTCGCGCGCGACTGAGCAATGCGATTGCGGCGGTCGAAGTGAACAGCGAGGAAGCGCTCGACTCGATGATCGCGATGCTGACGCTTGCTGACCGCGACGCCTACGCGCACGGGCATCGCGTCGCCGCACTCGCCGTCAGCATCGGGCGCATGCTCGGCCTGCCGGACGAGGCGCTCACCACGATTCAACACGGAGCATTGTTGCACGATATCGGGAAGCTTGCCGTGCCGGAGGCAGTGCTGCGAAAGCCTGCGCCGCTGACGGTCGAAGAAGTCATGCTCGTCCGCCTGCATCCCGAGATCGGCAGTGAAATCATCGCCGGCGTCCCCTACCTGGAATCCGCAGTGCCGATCGTCAGGGAAGCGCACGAGCGGATGGATGGTCTGGGCTATCCGCGCGGAGTGCCGGCGTCCGAAGTCTCCATTGGCGCGCGCATCGTGTGCGTCGCCGACGCCTACGACACGATGACCCGGCCCCGCATCTTTCGCGACGCACTCGCGTCCCACGATGCGCTGCTCGAACTCAGACGCTGCAGCGGCAGCCAGTTCGATCCGCTCGTGGTGGAAGCCTTCGGGCAGATGATCAGGGCGCTCGAGAAATGCTGAGTGCTGAGTGCTGAATGCTGATTGACGATAACTGATTGCCGATTACAATCATTCAGCATTCAGAATTCAGCCTTCAGTATTTCACTCATGCAGTTTGAGCCTGTCATCGGCCTCGAGATCCACACGCAACTGCTGACCGAGAGCAAACTGTTCTGCGGCTGCAGCACGCGATTCGGCGCGGCGCCCAACGTCAACACCTGCCCGGTGTGCCTTGGGCTGCCTGGCGCGTTGCCGGTGCTGAACCGCCGCGCGGTAGAACTGGCCGTCAAGGCGGCGCTCGCGCTCGGGTGTACGGTGCATCCGACGTCGATCTTCGCGCGCAAGAACTATTTCTACCCCGACCTTCCGAAGGGCTATCAGATCTCGCAGTACGATCGGCCGCTCGCCACCGATGGCGCGCTCGAGTTCGAACTGAAAGGCGAGCCCCGCCGGGTCGGGATTATCCGCGTCCATCTCGAAGAGGATGCCGGCAAGTCCCTTCACGACGGCTTGCCCGATTCGGATCGGATGACGGCGCTCGATTTCAACCGCAGCGGCGTGCCACTCATTGAGATCGTCAGCCACCCCGACGTTCGGTCGGCCGCAGAGGCCGGTGAGTTCTTCAGCCGCATGCGCGCGATCCTCGTCGCGACAGCCGTCACCGACGGCAACATGGAGGAGGGAAGCCTTCGCTGCGACGCGAACATCTCGGTCCGCCGTCCCGGTGATCGGCTCGGCGTCAAAACGGAAATCAAGAATCTGAACTCGTTCCGCTATGTGCAGCGCGCGCTCGAGCACGAGATCGAACGTCAGATCGCCGTGATCGAATCCGGAGGAACCGTTGAACATGAAACCCGCCTGTGGGATACGACCACAGGACGGACGCTTTCGATGCGCAGCAAGGAAGAGGCTCACGACTATCGCTATTTTCCAGAGCCGGATCTTCCGCCGCTCCAGATTGACACGGCAGCCATAGAGGAGTTCAAACGGACACTTCCGGAATTGCCCGACGCGCGGCGGCGGCGCTTTGTGGCTCAGTACGCCCTGCCAGAGTACGACGCGGGAGTGCTCACGCAGTCGCAGGGCCTGGCCGCCTATTTTGAAGCGACCGCGGCGGCGACCGGCAACCCGAAGGCCGCCAGCAATTGGATCATGGGTGACCTGACCCGCAAGTTGAACGAGCTTGGGACCGATATAGAGTCAGTAGCGCTCACGCCTGAGGCGCTGGCGGGACTGATTCGGCTCGTCGACGCAGGCACCGTCAGCGGACCGACGGCCAAGGACGTCTTCGAAAAGATGTACGGGTCGGGCCGCTCCGCGGCCGACATTGTCGCGGCCGAGGGGCTTGCGCGGATTGACGATGAGGCATCGGTCGAGGCGGCGGTGCAGAAAGTGCTGGCCGCGCATGCCGACGCCGTCAAGCAGTACCGCGCAGGCAAGAAACAGACCTACGGGTTTCTCGTCGGGCAGGTGATCAAGTCGATGGGTGGAAAAGCCAACCCCGCGCTGGTGAACACGCTCGTTCGCCGCGAACTGGAGAAAACCCCCGCGTGATCGAGGCGTATCACGTCTCGAAGACGTACGCGCGGGGTGTCTACGCGCTCCGCGACCTGTCCCTCCGTGTTGAAAAAGGGGACTTCGTCTTTCTCACCGGACCGAGCGGAGCAGGAAAGTCCACGCTTCTTCGCCTGCTGATCCGGCAGGATGTGCCAAGCGAAGGACAGCTCATCGTCGGCGGGCGCAATCTCGCGACGCTGACGACTCGGCAGATCCAGTCCTATCGACGATCGCTCGGGTTCGTCTTCCAGGATTTCAAACTGCTGCCGGGGAAGACCGTGCTCGAGAACGTGTCCTTCGTCCCGCGCGTGCTTGGCATGGCTGAAGCGCAGCAGCAACGCCGCACATTTCAAGTGCTCAAGTGGGTCGGACTTCAACACCGCATGAATGCATATCCGCTCGAGCTCTCAGGCGGCGAGCAGCAACGCATCGCCATCGCCCGCGCGCTCGTCAACGATCCGGCGATCATCCTTGCCGACGAACCGACAGGCAATCTCGATCCAGACCTGTCGCTCGAGATCATGAACCTCTTTCGCGAAATCAACGCGCGCGGCACGACGGTCGTGGTGGCGACGCACGATCGTGAGTTGATCCGGCGCGTCGGGCGGCGGGCCGTGACACTCGATCACGGCAACATCGTCGAGGTGATGTAGGCGAAGCGATGCGGGCGTTCAATTACTTCATCGCCGAGGCGGCGGCAAGCTTGTGGCGTGGCCGCAAAGCTGCCGTATTCTCCGTCATCACGATTGCAGGCGGGTTGTTCGTCCTCGGCTTCTTCCTCGTCCTCAATGCGAACCTGCAGCGTCTCGTCGCCCGTTGGACCGAGTCCGCCGAGCTTTCGGTCTACCTGAAGGATGACGTGACGGCGGACCAGCTGCGCATGGTGGACGAGCTGATTGCGGGCAGCGGGCTCGCGGCCGAACGCGAGTACGTGTCCAAGACCCAGGCTTTGGTGCGGTTCAAGCAGGACTTCCCTGATCTGGCCAACGCGACAGACCGCCTTGGAAACAATCCATTCCCCGCGTCCTTTGAAATTCGTCTGAAACCAGACGTCGGCGACGCTGGCGGCGCGGTCGACAATCTTTCGACCACGCTGGGCGATCTCCGGGGGGTGGCTGACGTCCGATACGACCGACGCTGGCTCATGCGATTGAACTCCGTGGTTCGGCTGCTCAGGGGACTTGGTGCCGGTATCGTCATTCTGCTCGGCTTCGCCTCGGCCCTCACAGTTGCGAGCGTGGTCCGGCTTGCCGCGGCGGCGCGGGAGGACGAAATTGAAATCATGACGCTCGTGGGCGCACCGCTGGCCTACGTTCGAGGGCCGTTCGTCGTCGAGGGGGTGCTTCAGGGAGGAGCAGGGGCCCTCCTGGCTATGGTGCTGCTGTGGGTGGTGTTTGCCGCTGCCAAGGCCAAGTATGGCGTCGCCGCCGCGGAGGCCGTGGGTCTGGGAGCGATTACATTCTTGCCAGTCTGGCTGAGTCTCTTCCTGGTTCTGGGGGGGATGGTTCTTGGTTGCCTCGGCGGCTTGATTGTCGCCCGCGCGGTCCGTTGACCGCGCTCGGCATACTGTCGCGTTTGACAGTCCATCCGTATACGCCTACACTGGTCTTACCGTTTACATGTCGCACGTGAGGAGTCGCATGGCACGCGTTGTCAGCCCAGATCGGGTTTTGAGCGCCCCTGTCAATCTTCCTTCCGACTTCTACCGTCAGGAATTCATCAAACACCGGGAATGCCTCCAGCAACAACGTGAGTACTTCTCCGAGCGCGCGATAACCGATGCGGATCACGCATTGGCGCTCGTGCTCGGACACCTCGAACAGCTCTGCGCTAAAGACGGCGCGGATCAGCTGTTGTGCCAGCTCCTGAAGAAATTCAACGCCGTCACCGGCCTCTCACGCTGGTCGGATCCCAAGCAGCTTCACTGACCCCTCGTCTCCAAGCTCTTCGCACTGACCTGAACGAAATCCTTCGGGCAGGTGTCGCCACCGTTGATCCCTTCCGTCTCGTGCGTGATGCCGTTTCGCGCGGCGTGCTCGACCGTTTCTCGAGCCGACCCGCCTCCGTCGTGTCGGCAGGCAAGGCGGCGTGGCTGATGGCGTGCGGACTCGCCGACGGGCGCTCGTCTGGTTTCGTGTCGAGCGAGGTCGGCGGAATCGTCGCGGGGCCGCGTGGGCCGTTGCCGTTGCCAGAAGGATTCGAGTGGTTTGACGCGTCGCACCCGTCTCCTGACGCAATGAGCGAAGCTGCGGGACGACGGGCATTGGAACTCGCCAGTCGCAGCGCGTCGCAGGGCGGACTGCTCGTCCTCCTGTCGGGAGGCGCCTCGGCGCTGATGGCGGTGCCAGCCGACGGACTGTCGCTCGCGGACAAGATGCGCACGGCGCGTGCGCTCATGAACGCCGGAGCTCCGATCGCGGACCTGAACTGCGTACGTAAGCATCTGTCCGCCATCAAGGGTGGACGGCTCGCGGCGGTGGCGCGTCGGACGGTCACGCTCGCGATCTCCGATGTTCACGGGCCAATCGCCGATGACCCAGCCGTGATCGGATCGGGTCCGACCGTCGGCGATCCGACGACGTATGCCGACGCGCTCGAGATCGTCGAACGTGCCGGTGTCAGAGATGCGATTGCGCGTCACGCGCTCGAGCATCTGGAACGAGGCGGCGACGAGTCGCCGAAGCCGGGCGATCCCCGTCTTCAGGATGGCTACTACGAGGTCATCGGCAACCGCGAGCTGGCGGTTGCGGGCGCCGCACGCGCGGCCGAACGGCTTGGCTATGCCGTCCACATTTTTCCGGAGGCGACGAGCGGCGAAGCCCGGGACGCAGGGGCGGCATTCATCTCGAGAGCGCTTCGGCTCGACGGCAGTCAGCGAGCGTGCATCGTCGCGTCCGGTGAAACGACCGTCCACGTGCGGGGTCGCGGCCGCGGCGGGCGCAACCAGGAATTTGCGCTTGGCGCGTTGCCCGCGATCGACGCCGCGCCGCACGGAACCGTCATCGTGCTGGCAAGCGCCGGAACCGACGGCATAGACGGGCCCACGACTGCCGCCGGCGCCATCGTCGACGCCACCACGACCGGGCGCGCGACGCGTCAGGGCATCAGCGCGGATGCGGCGCTCGCGGCAAACGGAGCGTATGACTTCTTTGCTCCGCTCGGCGACTTGATCATGTGGGGGCCGACCGGAACCAATGTTGGCGACCTGCATGTAGCCCTGGTCGAGCGGTGATTGGCGTAGCCGGCCCCGACTTCCGCCTCAAGGCGGAAGCCACGGAGGAGTTTTGTAACGAGCGCTCGATCTACTTCAGTAACGCAGGAAGGACGAGCGACTCGATGACGATAGGCCGCGCCGAAAGCGGCACGATCCTCAACGGTGCGAGCGTTTCGGTGGTGACCCTGGCAGCGGCAGGTTCTCGAACTGTCGCCGCTGACACGCCAGCTGGCTGCGCGCCAAAGATGTTCGTGACGCGCGGCATGGCGATACGTTCTGTCGAGACTAGTGCCGAGTTCGTCGGAATGGACGCAGAGGCGGCGGTCGGCGTCGAGAGCACCGCTTCAAGATCGATGGGTGGAACTCCGCTGGCAATCGTCGGTGCTGGCGGTTTCGGAGGCGCGGGTGGTTCCACCTGACTCGGTACCAGCGCAAAAGACACCACGGTGACGACGACAGCCGCCGCCGCGAACGCCTTTGCCGCGAATGCGTAGCGCATCGCCGGGAAGGTGCGCGGGGAGCCCGGGGCGTTGAGGCGGGACAGCACGCGGCGCCGCAACCCGGGTGCCGGATCGACCTGCATAATCTCGCGTACCGCGCGATCGATCGCGCGGTCGAGGCGTGCGTCGTTCAATGAGCGTTCGTTATTCATAGGCATATCCGAGCGCGGACAGTTTGCGCTTCAGTACGCGTCGGGCCTCCGACACGCGCCACTTGACAGTACCGAGTGGCGCTCCAAGCATTTGACTGATTTCCTCGTACGTGTGCTCACCGGTCCCGGCCAGGAGCAGTGCGTCGCGCAGCTTTTTCGGTAACGTGCCGATCAGTCGCGTGACGTTCTGCTGCAGTTCCTCATCGACGAACGTCTCTTCCTGTGATCGGCTCGACGACGCCACTCTTTCCATTTGATTGAAATCCGCCTCACCCGCGTCTGCCGGTGGCGCGGTGACGGCCATTCGCAGCCACCTGGATATGCTCTTCCGGCGATCGATCGCCTTGCGCCAGGTGATGGACAGGAGCCACGTGCGGAACTGTGCTTCGCCTCTGAAGGTTCCAAGCTTGCGATACGCCGTCACGAATGCCTCCTGCGCCACGTCGTCCGCTTCGGCGGGGGAGCGCACGCATGCCAGCGCGGCGCGGAAGACCGCGCGCCGGTTCCGTTCGACCAGTTCGCCGAACGCATCGACGTCGCCCGCCTGCGCCAGGCGCACGAGATCCAAATCGGTCGCGGCGGAAGGCTCGGTTCCGGTCACACAGTCTTGAGACTGAGCCACATCAGGTCCGGTTGGAAATTAATGGCGAAGACAAAACGAAGAAAAGGTGCCAGCCACCTTTCCCGGGAAGGTGCCAGCCACCTTTCTGGGCACACCACACAAATTATGGCTGTTTCACGCTTAGAAACTAGAATCGACAGAGTGCTTACACACGAGCAATTGCTGAAGCTCATGCGCGAGAAGCTGGATCACCCGGCGACGCCGCGCGAGATGCTCCAGCGCCTTAAATTGCCCCGCCACGAGCGTCCGGCATTCAAACGGCTGCTGACGGAGTTGGTCGAAGACGGCGCACTCGTTCAGACTCGCGGAAACCGTTTCGGGCTTCCCGACAGGATGAACCTCGTGGTCGGCAAGGTCTCCACCCACCCGCGCGGTTTTGGATTTGTCGTCCCCGACCGGCCGCTGGAGGACGCCAAGGGCGACATCTACATTTCCGGCAGCAACCTGAATCAGGCGATGCATGGCGACCGCGTCGTCGCGCGGATCGAGCGGGTCAGCGACGGCCGTGTCGAAGGGCGCATCGTCCGCATCCTGGAGCGCGGGTCCGCGTCGGTAGTCGGCAGGTTCGACGTCGACGCGTCCGGCCTGGGATTCGTGGTGCCCTTCGATCGCCGTCTCATCATGGATGTGCAGATTTCATCCGATGAACGCCAGGATGCGCAGCCGGGCGACATGGTGGTCGTCGAGATCACGCGCTGGCCGACCCCGGCGCGCGGACCGCTCGGCCGCATCATCGAAGTCCTTGGCGACATCGACGAGCCCGGGGTCGACAACGAAATCATCATCCGCAAGTACGGGATTCTGGACGAGCACAGTCCCGAAGCAATCGAGGAAGCACGACGAATCGGATCCTCGGTTCAGGAGAAGGATCTTCGCGACCGCACCGACTTTCGAACCCTGACGATTGTGACGATCGACGGCGAGCACGCGCGCGACTTTGACGACGCGATCAGTCTCGAACAGCTGCCGAACGGAAACTATTGGCTCGGAGTGCATATTGCTGATGTTGCCCACTATGTTCGAGAGGGTTCGGTTCTCGATCAGGAGGCGTACGAGCGCGGAACGTCTGTGTATTTTCCGGATCGCGCGGTCCACATGTTTCCCTCGGAGCTGTCGACCGGACTGTGCAGCCTCAATCCGAACGTCGATCGCCTCGTGCAGTCCTGCCTCATGGAAGTCGATCGACGCGGCGCCGTCGTCCATTACGAGCTTCACGATGGCGTGATTCACAGCATGGCACGCATGACCTACACGGACGTCAATGCGATCCTCACGACTCGGGATGCTGAAACCATCGCGCGGTATGAGCCGCTGGTGCCTTTGTTCGAACGGATGCGCGACTTGTTCGAGATTCTCAACAAGCGGCGTTACCGCCGCGGGTCGATCGATTTCGACCTGGAGGAGCCAGAAATCGTCCTCGACGACGAAGGGATGGTCGAGGAAATCATCGCTGCCGAGCGCAACGTGGCCCACCGCCTCATCGAGGAGTTCATGCTGCTCGCCAACGAGACCATCGCCGAACATCTTCATCAGCGCGAGGTGCCAACGTTGTATCGCGTTCATGAAGATCCAGATCCATTGAAGGTGGAGGAATTTGAAGAATTCGTCGCCACGCTCGGCTACAGCCTGGAAGTGCCGGCGAATGACGTCAAGCCACGTCATTTCCAGAAACTGGTGGAGAAGATGCGCGGCACGCCGGAAGAAAAGCCGATCGCTTTTCTTATGCTGCGGACGATGCAGAAGGCGCGCTACGACGAGCAGAACCGGGGGCACTTCGGGCTGGCAGCGAAGAGCTATACGCACTTCACCTCGCCGATTCGCCGGTATCCCGACCTCGTCGTGCACCGCACGCTGCGCGAGTCACGCCATGACCTGATGAGCACGGATCGAAAGGACGAACTCGTCGAAGACCTGCCTGAGATTGCCCGGCACACTTCGGACCGGGAGCGCCGCGCCGCCGATGCCGAGCGCGAACTGGTGCAGTGGAAGAAAGTGCGGTTCATGGCCGACAAGGTCGGCGATGAATTCGAAGGTTACATCACCGGGGTTGCGGCGTTCGGGTTGTTCATCCAGCTGATCGAGCACTTCGTCGAAGGTCTCGTGCACGTGTCGACGATGGCGGATGACTACTACCGCTTCGTCGAGCGCGCGCACATTCTGCGCGGTGAGAACACCGGTCGTGTGTACCGGCTCGGCGACCGGGTTTCGGTGCAGGTGATCAAGGTCGACATGGAGCGGCGTCAGGTCGATCTGGGGCTGACCGAGATTCTCGACCGCGTGCGCGAGTCGGAACGGAATCGAGGCCCGCGCACGTCGCGCGCCGGCTCGGCCGGTTCTCGTG
>Ga0207701_10001583_pt1 | contig 23764 bp, 18 predicted proteins | sample KBSSwiSSwithPhiX_FD_184294 | JGI IMG/M metagenome (GOLD analysis project Ga0207701, IMG submission 184294) | Switchgrass rhizosphere bulk soil microbial communities from Kellogg Biological Station, Michigan, USA, with PhiX - S5 (SPAdes) (version 2) | ecosystem: Environmental > Terrestrial >... | reverse complement strand
ATCCGTGGCCTAAATTCCGTAGCCGCCAAGTTGGAGGCCACCGGCACACACGGATCTAACCGGCCACGGACGAACACGGAGCAACACGGAGAAGACCGCTTTCGTTGACGAGCGAATTCAAATTCCGTGTTTGTCCGTGGCTCGCATTCCGTGTTCATCCGTGTTCATCTGTGGCTCGAATTCGGTGTTCATCCGTGTTCATCCGTGGCTCGAATTTCCGTGTTCATCCGTGTTCATCCGTGGCTCGAATTTCCGTGTTCATCCGTGGCCAGGTTTCGTGTTCATCCGTGGCCTAGAAGGCAATCACGACGCCGGCGCTGAATTCCACCTGCCAGACGAGATCGGTGTTGACCGACACCAGGCAGAGGCCGGGCGAGCACACGATGGTTCGTCCTTCAATGTCGGCGAAGGTCGTGAACACGCGACCATCGACGCGCGCCCCGAGGTGGCGCGTGGGTCTCAGCTTGGCGCCGCCCCCGGCGCTGATCACGAAACGAATCTCGTTGTCCCCTTCCGCGGCGTAGCGTGTGAGTCCCAGGAGGCCTGTGAGAAACGGCCGGGCGCGACCCTCGCCAAATTCCTGAAGTCCTCCCGCCATCCAGTGGTCGACGGTAATTCGCCACTTTTTGGGCGGCGCCAGAACACTCCCCGGCACGTCCACGGCCGCGTTCTGATGCGTGAAGAACCCTTCGAACCAGAGCCCGTCGTGCATCGCGACGTTGAGCACACCGCCGATTGCGGTTGCGCCATCGAGATCGACGTCCTGGTTCGTCACGCGCTCGAAGAACCCTCCACCCAGCCGAAACCCACCAAACGGTGATACCTCGACCTGCTGCGCCGACACCGCCGCGGGAGACGCGGCGAGGCCGAACGCAACGATGGCGGCGAACCAGCGGCTCATGGTGCTGCCAGTATGACCCAGTCGGTGGGCGATCCTCTCTCCTTGACAAACTAGGAGAGTCGTCGTATCTTCCTAGCCACACTAGGAGAGCGCATGGGGAAGAGCACCGAACTGCTGCAGGGCACACTTGACCTGCTGATTCTCAAGGCCATTTCACTCGGGCCGCTGCACGGATACGGGGTCCTCCTCCGGCTCCAGCAAATCTCGAAGGACACGCTGCAAATTCCGCAGGGATCGCTCTATCCGGCGCTCTACCGTCTCGAACACCAGGGACTGGTCACCTTCGAATGGGGGGAATCAGAAAACAAGCGCCAGGCGAAGTACTACTCGCTCACCGCCGCAGGCCGGAAGCGGCTGCGCGAGGAAACGGATTACTGGCAGCGGCTGTCCGGGGCGATTGGTCTCGTGCTCGACGCCGCTCCAGGCGACGTCTAGGAACGCCACAATGAAGATCCTTGCCTCGCTCAAGTCTTTCGCGCGCGCGTCGATGCTCCGCGCGCGAATGGAGCGCGAAATGGACGACGAGATGCGGTTTCACCTCGAGGCCAGGACGACCGATCTCCAACGCCAGGGCATCCCGCGGGCCGTCGCCGAGCGCCGCGCCTACGCGGAATTCGGCGACATGGTGCGCTGGAAAGAGGCGGGCCGCGAGGCGCGCGGGCTGCGGATCGTGGACGACGTCTTCGCCGATTTGCGCTACGCCATCCGAATGATGCGTCGCGCACCCGGGTTCACGATCGCCGCCGTCGTCTCGATCGCGCTCGGCATCGGCGCCAACACCGCGATCTTCGGATTAATCGATATGTTGCTGCTCAGGCCCGTGGCGGTGCGAGATGCGCACGAACTCGTGCACATCACGACCACCGGCGAACGCAGCACCGGCAGTTCTGGTTCGTCGAACTACCCCTGGTTCCGCGACGTTGCATCGCGGACGGATCTCTTCGCGGATGCGATGCTCGTCAGGCACGACCTCTACAAGGTCAGTATCAGCGGGCGCGTCGAACCGCTCATGGGGCAGCGCGTCACGACAAACTACTTCAGCCTGCTCGGCGTGTCGCCGGTTCTCGGTCGCGGGTTCCTGGATGCCGACCAACCTGAAAAGGGCGCGAGCCCTGTCGCCGTCATCAGCTACGGGTTGTGGCAGCGACGATTCTCGGGGAGTGCGGACGTGCTCGGCACGGCAATCACCGTCGAGCAGCAACCGTACACGATCATCGGTGTCACACCGCCGGACTTCACCGGCCTCCTTGTCGGCTGGACCGTGGACGTGATCGTGCCGCTCGACTCCGCCGAATTCATCGATCCGCACAACTGGTTCACCATGCCGCTCATCGCTCGCGTGAGACCAGACGTGAAAGCATCCTACGTTCGACAACAGATCGAACCCATGCTGCAACGGTTCGTGGCGACCGGTGTCGCGGAGCGCTTCCGCCATCGCTATCTCGAGCACGTCGCGGTCGATTCCGCGCAGCGAGGACTGAGTGATTTGCGCGTCGAGTTTTCCAGTCCGCTCCGCTTGCTGATGGCGGCCGTGGGGCTCCTGCTGCTCGTCACCTGCGTGAACCTTGCCGGCTTGCTCGTCGCCCGCAACGTCGCGCGCCAGCATGAAATCGCCATGCGTATGGCGCTCGGCGCCGGCCGGATGCGCATCATGCGACAGTTGTTGACCGAGAGCGCACTGCTCGCGCTTCTGGGATCGGCCCCAGGGGTGCTGCTGGCGATCAAGAGCAGCAATCTGCTGGTCGGGTTCCTGCCGCAAGACTTTGGACCCCTCTCGATCGCCGTCGCAGCCGATTGGCGCATTCTGACGTTCGCTCTGTGCGCGACGATCGGTACAACATTGCTGTTCGGGCTCATACCGGCATGGCAGGCCGCCCGTCCCACCGTCTCACCTGCGCTGCACCGCACCAATCCCCGGACGAGTACCGCACGCGTTCGCGTCGGGCAGGCACTGGTCGTCGCACAGTTTGCGCTGTCGATCGTATTGGTCGCCGGCGCGGTGCTGCTGCTTCGCAGCCTGCTGAATCTTTCACGCGTCGACACCGGCTTCGACAGGGAACGTGTCCTCGTCGTCCAGGTAGACCCGCACGGAACGAGCTACGAGCGCGATCGACTGCGTGTGTTCCAGCGAGAAATGCTGACGGCGATAGCGAGCCTGCCAGGTGTGCGTCACGTCAGCCTGTCGACGTCGACGCCGTTCAACGGCAACATCGACGGCAAACGGCTCGCCGTGCCGGGCGTCGCGCCTCGCGATGCTGACGATAGCGTCATCCAGGTCAATCTGGTGGGCCCGGATTACTTCAACGTCTTCGCGATACCGATCCTCCGAGGCAGGCCGATTGATTCGCGCGATCAGATCGGCAGCGCACCGGTTGCTGTTGTCAGCCACGGGTTTGCACAGCGCTATTTTGGCGACGCCGGGACCGCAATCGGGCGTCGGTTCACGACGGGCGGAGGCGACTCGGCGGTCACGTATGAGATCGTCGGTGTCGCCCGCGATGTTCGCTACCAGAACCTCCGCCGATCATCGGAGCGGCTGGCTTATCTCCCATGGTTTCAGGCACGCGACGTACGTCTGGCACCGTTCGAATTCGTCGTCGGCACGAATGAAGACCCGGCAAATTCGATCAACATGATTCGAAGCGAAATTCAGCGACTTCGTCCGGATGCGCCCGTGCTTGCGGTGCGGACGATGGCCGGAGTGATCAACGCGCGATTGTTTACCGAACGTCTGCTTGCCGCGCTCGGCACCTTTTTCGCCGTCGTCGCGCTCACGCTTGCGGCAGTGGGGACCTACGGACTCCTGACTCACTTGGGATCCAGGCGAGTACCTGAATTTGGGGTTCGACTGGCCCTGGGCGCGCGACCCAGTCAGATGGTGTGGATGACGATCCGCGAGAATCTGACGCTGGCCGTCACCGGTTCCCTCATCGGCATCGCTGCCGCGGTCGCAAGCCTGCGCGTGCTCGATAAGCTGCTCTTCGGTTTGTCGCCATCCGACGCGGTCAACCTGGCGTTGGCGGCGCTAATCCTGATCCTGGTTTCGCTCGCCGCCACGATTGTGCCCGCGCGGCGCGCGGCGTCCGTCGATCCCCTGGTCGCGCTCCGGTACGAGTAATCGCGCGAAAATTCCACGACCGGCTGATAGCTTCGCAAATTTCCTGAGTATTTTGCCGGCGGGTTTGATCCGAATCAATCATCCCCCCTTTGGCCCCGGAGCTATACTCCCGCTCACGATATTTCGTGAGCGAACACGCCATGGGCCTGACACGACTATTCGTGACTCTTGCGCTTTCCGTCTGTTCGCATGCCAGCGTCCTGTGCGCATTCCCCGCCGATTCAGTGAGCGGATCTGGCATTGAGGGCGAAGGACAAGATCCGGCGAACCCCACGCTGTCGCGGGATCAGCTGGCGGCAATCGACCGCTGGGTTGGTGACTACACCGAATGGAAGGCGTGGTTCGCGAAGTGGCACAACCGCGCGGAACCGGGGTGGTTCGGAGTGCGCGAGCGGCGCCCGCGTCCGGACCCTCCCGCGGCGTTGATCGAGACCTGCCCGGTCGGCGCGAACGCCGACAGTCGTCTCGTCGACGCGTGCCGGCTGGTCGAAGAGTGGCGCAACGATGATGTCGCCACCGAGATCATCAAGCAGCAAGTCGCTACCACTCGGGCCCAGAAAGAAACCGAAGATCGCAGCGTGTGGTGGCGTCACGTGCACCTCGATGCGCTCTGGCCGATGACACAGGGTACGTCCGGTGTCTACGGTGTGCTCGGACTGCACGCCACGATGGACTTGACCGGCCGTGTCGAAATCTTTCTCGCCCCCGGTGCATTTTTGATGCGCGTGCCTGGTCCGGCGGGCCCCGAGTGGAAACCGGCAACGGATTGGGGCCTCAGTTATCGGGTCACCGACTTCAGGATGCCTGGCACGCGGCGTCCGGTTACGCTGCATTTGAATATCGCCAGAGTGTGGCTGTTCGGCCAGCGAGAAGACGTGCCGGGGCAGTCGGACATGTATCTCGCCGGCTTCTCACTGACCTTCCGGAAGGTAGTCACGCACTAGTTTCGCGCGGAGAGCGCCGAGAGTCTCGCGCGATATTTTCGCCGCGCTTTCGGCACGTGCTTTCGGCACGTTGAAGCGGCAAGCAGACTGGACTAGTCTTGGGAAGGAGATCTTTCCCATGCATCGCCCTTCCAGTTCCGCACTTCTGGCGTTGCTGTCGGCCGCGGCGGCAACTTGCATCGCCCTGTCGGCGCAAACCACATCCCTTCGACTCGTGTCGACGCCATGGCCACCGTTCACGAACGAAGTCGAGCCTCGGTTCGCGCTCGACCTGGTCGAAGCGGCGCTCGACCGGTTCGCAACGCGCGCAACGACGACGATTGTGGAACCGGACAAGTTCACGCCGTCGCTGCTCAGCAACGCGTTCGATGGCAGCGCCGCGGCCTGGAAAGATCCGGAACGCGAGAGGGCGCTCGTGTTCTCGCAGCCCTATCTCGAGAACCGGCTTATTCTCGTCGGTCGACATGACGAGGATGTCTCGGCGGCATCGCTCACGGATCTGAAGGGCAAACGGATCGCCATCGTTGACGGCTATGCCTACGGTGAAGGGCTCACCGCTTCCGGCGCCGCGCTGGTGCGGACGCGCAGCGAGGAAGACGGCCTGACGCAGCTGCTTGCCAACAAGGCCGACTACGTGCTGATGGACGACCTCGTGGTCCAGTACATCCTGAACAACTACCCGAACGAAGCGAAGACACGGCTGAACGTCGGGTCGAAGCCGCTCTTGACGCGGCCCCTCTACTTCGCGGTCAGGCGATCGTACCCGAACGCCGCGACGATCATCAGCCGCTTCAACTCGCAGCTTCGCGGGATGATTGCCGACAAGACCTATCATCGTCTGCTGCACGTGACGTGGATCCGTGCCGATGTCGATGGAGACGGCATCCCGGAATACGTGCCGCAAAGTGATCAGGCTGGATCGGTTCAGCCCGTACACGCCTACTCGCTCTTTGCTGAAGCCTCGAGTGCGGAAGCGCCGAAGCGCTTCTACTACGGCGGCACGGTCTACACCGACTGGGCGTCAGTGCCGAATCGATACAAGGTCGACGATCCGCGGTACCCCGATCCGCGCCGGTCGACCGCCAGCCTTTTCCGATTCGTGTGGTGAGACGGACCGACGATCGTCGGTGTTGATATGAAGTACTGATCGATCGTCAGGCCCGTCGCCGGCCGACGGCAATGGCCCGCCGCGACGGCGCAGGGAAATCAGCGCCAGCGCGAGTCCACCCCCCAGCACCAGTCCGATGATGACGGCGAGCCGAATGCGTGAGTCCGCGATGGCGACGGCGATCACGGCCGCAACCATTCCGAGCCCGCCGATACCCTCCACACGGATGTTCGCCATGTTGATCAGCGCCGGTGTCGGCGGCGCAAGACGTCTGGGAACGAACGTCGGTGGCGTCCCACGCCGGTTCCGGGCGAGGACGAGCGAAAGCACCAGGCCGCCCGCGATACTGAAGACGAGAAGAGAAGACAGCAGCGGTTCCATGGCCGCCTCCTTTAAGAGGACCGGTCGGCGCGTGGGCAGGCTGCCCGTGTCAGCCGGCCGGTCGAGCTGGTGATTATTGTACTAGTACAATAATACAAGTGTCAAGCGAGAAATCTCAGGGGAAAGAGCGGCGCCGACCTATCCGCCGGCTTTGATCGCGTAGACGTGTTTCAAGCCCCGGAAGATGATGAGGCCGTCGGAAATGGCGGGGGTCGCCATCACCACCTCGCCGATCGAGTTTTTCGCCAGTTCTTCGTACTCGGGTCCCGCTTTGATCACATAGACGTCGCCGTCTTCGCTCGCGCAATAGATCTTGCCGTCGGCTGCCACCGGGGAGGCGCTGAACGCACCGCCGGTGCCGCCCAATCTTTTCTGATAGACCTGTTCGCCGGTGGCGGCCTGGTACGACGTCATCACGCCGTTGTTCAGCACGTAAAGCATGTCACGGTAGATGAGCGGTGTCGGAATGTATGGACCGCCGCGCTTGGTGCTCCACGACACGAAGTCGCTCTTCGTCGCGTTGTCCTTCAGCGTGATATCGCCGGTCGCACCAGGCTTGATCGCAAATATCGGCTGTACGCCACGATAGCCGTTGGTGACGATGACGACACCGGGGCCGACAATCGGCGTCGGGATCGCGATTTCGGAATTGCCGGAATACTTCCACAACTCCTTGCCCGTCATCGGATCGTACCCGCGCGTGAATGTCGTCGCCTGCGTCACCAGTTCAGCCTTGCCATTTGCCTCGAAAATCGTCGGCGTCGACCACGACGGAATCTCCTCGCGTTCGGTTCGCCAGATCTCCTTGCCGCTGTCGGTATCGAACGCGGCGAGAAACGAACGCCGCTGGATATCGCACTGCACGATCACCATGTTCTTGTAGATGATCGGCGAACTGCCAATCCCCCATTCGTAATCCGGATCGAAAAACCATCCGGCGTTGAGAACGCCGAGATCTTTCTTCCACAACAGCTTTCCATCGACGTCGTAGGCGTAGAGACCTTCAGACCCGAAGGAGACGATCACGTGACGTCCGTCGGTGACGGGAGTCGCTGACGCCTGGCTGGACTTCGGATGCCGCTTCGTTTTCGGCGTCCCTTCATACGCCAGTTTGTCCCACAGGACCTTGCCCGACTTTTTGTCGAGCGCAATGACCCGCCACGTGTGCTTCGACGAATCGTTCACCGGCTCGACATCGCCGTACAAGCCGGTGCGAATGCCCTGATTCGGATCGCTACTGATCGCAGTCGACACGAACACACGATCGCCCCAGACGATTGGACTGGAAACCGCGACGCCCGCAACCTGTGCTTTCCACGCGACGTTCTCGCCTGTGGCGAGGTTCCACGTGACGGCAGTTGGTTTCCCATCGGCAACACCGGCGGCATTCATGCCGCGAAACGCCGGCCAGTGCTGCGCGGAGAGTGAAACGCTCACGACCACACATGCCGACGCGATCAGGCCATTGCGAAAGGCGCGTTTCATCACTTTCCCTCCACCCGTGTGTAGACGATTGAGTTTCCTTGCGGCAGCACCATGTTGAAGCCGGTCACCCTGTCGCCGTCAATCTGGAAGACGACCGACACTCCGCCCATCGCGATCCCGCGAAACGTCGTCGCATCCTTCGCAGCAAGTACGCCTCGCTGTGCCGGAGGCATGCCTGGCGCACCGATCGAAAGTCGCGTACCGGCGACGACGATGGTGATCTCGACACCTGCCGGGTTCTTATACGACCCCGCAAACCGCTCGAGCTGGGCCTGGTCCATTTTGAATTCTTCGGGAACTTTGGCGCCCGCGTGCTCGAGTAGTGCAATGATCTCCGTCTTGTTTCCCGTTTTCGCGGCTTCGAGCGCTTCGGAGAGATTCGACGCGGGCAGGCCGCCAGTATCGAGAATGTATTTCGCGAGGGCCGCGTCTCCCTGGTCGACGGCGGCGCTCAACGCCCCCTCTTTGCCGGGCGCACCTTTCGCGATCAGGAGTTTGGCAATCTCGGTGTGTTCAGGCCTCCTCTTCTGCGCCGGACTGACCGCGAGCATCAGCGGCGTAAAGCCGTAGAACGAATCCTTCACCGTGAGATCGGCACCCTTATCGAGCAGCACCTTGACGACATCGACATGACCGTGGTCGCAGGCAAAGAACAACGCGGTCGTGCCGTAGCGGAACTTCGAGTTCACGTCGACGCCTTCGTCGAGAAGCGTCTTGACCGTTGCGGCGTCCCCCTTTCGCGCCGCGGCCTGCAACTGATCGGCCTTTGACGGCGGCGGTGCCTGGGTGAGCGCGATGATCGCTACGAGCGTGGTGAGCAACTGCATATATTCATGCCCCCTGATGATTCCGCCTATTGTGCTCCTGCAGTCAAGTGTTCCCGAGGGGGCTTCGCCCTCGGACTCCCCACACGCTTGCTCGCGGGGCCCCGCGATCCCCGCTCCGCTCGTGTGGGCTCACTCGCGCGCTCGTTCGCGATCGTCATAATCTAGGCAGATGTCGGATCCGAAGGAGGCCTTGCGGGCAGGCGACGCGTTAATCATCGTTGACGTCCAGATCGACTTTTGTCCCGACGGAGCATTGCCGATCGAACGCGGTGATGCGGTCGTGCCGGTGTTGAATCGCTGGATTGCCGCGGCGCTAGACGCCGGCGTTCCCATCCTGGCGTCGCGCGACTGGCACCCCCGGGGCCATCTCAGCTTCATTGAGTCCGGCGGACAGTGGCCGGTTCATTGTGTCCAAGACACTCCCGGCGCGCGATTCCATCCGGAGCTGAAGCTTCCGGATTCCGCAATCGTCGTGACCAAAGGCGTGCGATTCGATCGCGATCAGTATTCAGCCTTCGATGCGACGGGCCTTGCGACGGAGTTGCGGAAAAAGGGTGTGACGCGGTTGTGGGTGGGCGGCCTCGCCCAGGATGTCTGCGTGCGCGCAACGGTCCTCGACGCGCGTCGTGAAGGACTCGAGACGATCGTGATTGCCGATGCCACGTGTCCGGTCACGAGCGCCGGTGGCGACCGGGCCAATGAGGAAATGCGTCAGGCGGGTGCGCGGTTCGCAACGACCACCCCGTGATCTCTCCGAGACATCGATGCGGCAGCGCCGAGGACGATCGTCACGTGGTGTGTCGCGCCATCATCAAGGAACGGCATGGCCAGCGGATCGACGGCCACGCCATCGATCTCGGCGGACGCAACGCCGCGGTTCACATGATCCGGGTTGTGCACGGTGACGATGTAGCGTGTCGTCCCGCGCGTCCACGTCAAGGAGTATTCCGGCCAGAGCGTCGGAATGCACGGTTCGATGCTCCATGTTGAGCCATGCAACGACAGACCGAGCATCGCCTGAACGGCCGCTCGGTACATCCAGCCGGCTGATCCCGTGTACCACGTCCAGCCGCCGCGCCCAACGTGCATCGCGTGCGCGTAGACATCGGCGGCGACGACATAAGGCTCGACGCGGTACCGCTCGACGCCTTCTGCGGTCCGGGTGTGATTGATCGGGTTGATCAGGTGGAATAGCTCCATTGCCACATCGCCACGCCCGAGCTTCGCCAGCGCGATCACCACCCACAGGGCGGCGTGCGTGTACTGTCCGCCGTTCTCGCGCACACCGGGCGGGTAGCCTTTGATGTAGCCCGGATCGTGCGCCATGCGATCGAATGGCGGCGTCAGCAGCAGCACCAGTCTCGCGTCGCGCCGGACCAGGTGCACCTGCACCGCGTCCATGGCGCGAGACGCGCGCCTGGGATCGGCGGCGCCGGAAATCACGGCCCACGACTGGGTCAGCGAATCCAGCTTGCATTCATCATTCTGCGGCGACCCCAGTGGTGTCCCGTCATCAAAGTAGGCGCGCGGGTACCAGTCGCCGTCCCACGCCAGTTCCGCCATCCCGGTCAGCCACCCGGCTTGCTGATGGTATTGGTCGGCGAGGTCGGCTCGCCCGCGCCGTGTGCAAATGGTCGCGAACTCGCGCAGCACAACGATCAAGAACCATGCGAGCCAGACGCTCTCCCCGCGCCCGTCATGTCCGACGCGATTCATGCCATCGTTCCAGTCGCCCGATCCGATCAACGGAAGACCGTGGGCGCCGTACTTCAAGGCGTGGGTGATGGCACGGACCGAGTGTTCGAACACCGTGGCCCGCTCCGTCGACACACTCGGCAGGATGTAGGCCTCTGATTGCGGCGGTTCAAGCGGTGGCCCCTCGAGAAAGCTCACCTCTTCATCCAGCACGGATTCATCGCCGGTCTGCGAGACATATGTGGCCACTGCGTAGGGCAGCCACAGGAGATCGTCCGAGCAGCGCGTGCGCGTGCCGCGGCCGCCGGGCGGGTGCCACCAGTGCTGGACGTCTCCTTCGACAAACTGTCTCGACGCGGCATGCAGGAGATGTGCGCGACAGATCTCGGGTCGCGAAATGAGCAGCGCCAGCGCGTCCTGAATCTGGTCGCGAAAGCCAAACGCGCCGCCCGGCTGGGACGGCCCGCTGCGCGCCCAGACCCGGCAGCTCAGTGACTGATACAGCAGCCAGCGATTGACGAGGAGATCGAAAGAATCGTCTGGCGTCTTCACCTGGACGACATCGAGTGTCTCGTCCCACGACCGGACTGCGCGATCGAGCGCAGCCTGGACGTTGTCGAGAGACGAATAGCGGTGCGCCAAACCCAGCGCCTGCTCGCGATCGGCGGCCTGCCCGAGGACGAACGCCACTCGGCGCGATTCGCCTGGCGCGAGCACGACCTCGACCTGGAGCGCGCCACACGGATCGAGACCAGCGCCGTGCCGACCTGCCAATCGCGAGCGCAGCAACGCGGCCGGACGGCTCAGCGATCGATGGCGGCCGATGAACTCGCCGCGATCGCCGGTGTGCGACTGCACGCGGCCGGTCGTCGACCAGAAGGCGATCCGCCCGGCAAACTCGCTGTTGTATGTGTTGCGCGCGAGAATGACGCCGCGATCCTCGTCGACCTCAGTCATCACGAAGCGGCGATCCTCCTCCCGGGGAGGTCCCAGACACCATTCGACGTAGCCGAATATGCTCAGCCGTTTTGACACGCCCGACGTGTTGGTCAAGGAGAGCAGCGCAAGTTTGACCGGATCATCGGCGGCGACAAACACCGCCAGCTCCTGTGCCAGCCCGTCAAGCGCGTGTTGATACCGAGTCATGCCGGCGGAATGCGCGATCAGCCAGCGTCCGTTGTTCGATCCCCGCGGCAACGGACCGGGCGTCGCCCCCCACACCGCGCCGGTGTCCTCGTCGCGGAGATAGATCGCTTCGCCAGTCGGATCTGTCACTGGATCGTTGGCGAATGGGGTGAGCCGGTTTTCACGACTGTTCTCGTTCCATGTGAACGACGAGCCCGACGCCGTCACGATGGTTCCGAAGGTCGGATTGGCGATGACGTTCGACCAGGGAAGCGGGGTCTCGCGATCGCCGTCGAGAGCGATGACGTACTCGCGGCCGTCCGACGCAAACCCTCCGAGGCCGTTGGGCAACGCCAGGTCGGGCACGCTCACCGGTTCGCGCGCGGGCGCGGGAACGCTGGCTTCAGCGGCGACTGGTACATCCTGCTCGCCATAGACCCATGGCGCCGAGCGTTGCAGCTGCGATCGCATCTCGCCGAGGTCACCGCGCAGGACGGCGCGGGCGACGGCACCGAGCAGGTGGCGGTCCGCTTCCGCCATCCCCTCGCTGCGTAGCAGGAATATGCCGCCCGGCTTCTGCAGCCAGCCGACGAACCGCGGCTCCTCGACGAGCCTGGTCAGCGCGTGGTGGGTCTCGTCCAGGTATTCAGCCGGATGCTCGTTGACGATCACAACATCGGCGCGCAGTCCCTTGACACGCCAGTACTCCTGCGCGCGCAGTACCTCGCGGACGAGCGGGATCGATTCGGCGTCGGTGATGCGGACCAGGACGATCGGTAGATCGCCGGAGATGCCGTATCCCCATAGATTTGGCTGCCCGAACGTATTCGCGGCCAGGTCTTCAGCATTGATCAGCGAGCGATCGGTGCCGAAAACGCGTGACGCCATCCGATCGAAGAGCATCGCCTGATCGTCGGTCAGACCCAGATACTGCAGCGTCGTGTGCACGTGGGTGAACGCCATCGAGAGCACCCGGGCCGCAGTGCTGCCGTCGCGATACTTGCGCGCCAACGCGAGCGCCGAGTCGCGATCGTCGGTGACGCCGGTGGCGAAGGTCATGCGCACGAACGCGCCGGGAGGAAGATGGACGCGCTCGCGGAGCGCGGCGATCGGATCGAGCACCGCCCCGGTCGTGCCCGACAGCGCGCGGCCATCGAGCGCTGCCGGATTGGCCGGGCCCCTGCCGCGACCGAGGAACCGCGCGCGATCGGTCTCCCATTCGATCGCACCGCGCGCCCGCCCGTCGAGGCCGAGCACGTGGAACGCCCACACCGCCGACTCATCGGCTGCGCGCCGCCGGCGGGTGAAGAGCAGCGCGGCGCTCTGCGGATCGAATTCGGTCTCGACGAACAACTTGCCAAACGCGGGGTGCGCAATATCGTCGGCCTGCCGCGCCAGCACCAGCTCCGAATAGCTGGTGACCTCGAGATCGCGCGGCCGATGGCCATGATTGACGATCGACAACCGTCGCACTTCGACGTCGTCTTCGGGCGAGATCGATACCTGCAGGGTGGTCTCGAAATCGCCGTCGCGGCGGCGGAAGGTCGCCTTCTCGAGGTCGAAGGTGACGTCGTACTTGTCGGGCTCACGCCCGACTGGAAGATAGGTGACCGACCACACGCGATGCGACCAGGGATCACGCAGGTAAATGAAGTTGGCGCCGCTGTCAGATGTCCAGTCCTGGCGCTGGCGCGTCACCGCGAGGTCGCGCCAGGTGCTGAACCCGCCGCCCGAGTTGGTGATCAGTGTCGCATAGCGGCCGTTCGAGAGCACGTGCGAGTGGGCGTTGCGCGTGTGCGGCGTACGGAAGTGCCGCGATGCAAACGTGGGAACGATCGGCGACGATGTCGTGCTCTCTACCGGCCGAGGCTCAGAGAGGATCGCCTCTCGCGGAATCCGCTCCTGCAGCAGAAGCTCTGTTGCCTGCACTCGCGGATCGGCGTGGAAGCGCTCGACGAAGCGATCGCTACCAAGCACGTTGGCCAATGCGACAATCGACATGCCCTGGTGGTGGGCGAAGAATGCGCGGACGATCGTCGGCTGAGGCGGGTCGCCGGGCTCCGCCCCGTCGACGGGAATCCTCGGCTGATAGTCGATCGATTCGTAGAAGCCGAACCTGCCCTCGAGCCCGGCACGGGCCAATGCCTCGAAGTTGTCGGCCGCGGCCGCGGGATCAACGAGCGCGCCGAGGGCCGTCGCGTACGGAGCAATCACGAGATCTTCGGCAAGGCCGCGTTTCAGACCGAGGCCCGGCACCCCAAACGCGCGGTACTGATAGTTGCCAGCGCGATCGGTGAGCGAGTAGGCCGATTCGGAAATGCCCCAGGGCACGCCCCGCTCCTGCGCGTATTCGACTTGGCGCCGGACACTCACGCGACAGCTTTGATTCAGCAGCGTACCGGTAAAGCTGCGCATCAGCAGCTGCGGCATCAGGTACTCGAACTGCGTACCGCCCCAGGCCACCAGCACCGCCCGGCCATGAACGTTGGTGACCGGCCGTCCGAGATGGAACCAATGATGCTGCGGCACGTCGCCCTTGGCGATCGCGATAAAGCTCGCGAGGCGCGCTTCTGACGCGAGCAGATCGTAGAACGAGCTATCGAGACGCCCAGGACCTTCGGCATCCGCCAGCCGATACCCGATCGAAAAGATGCGACGACGACGGTCGTAGAGAAACTCGAACCGCATCGCGTCGGCGAGCGCCGACGCGCGTCCAGCAAGCGATTCCCACACGTCGGCAGGGACATCGGGCGACACCTCCAGTTCGCCGACCCGGTCCAATGTCGCCTGCGTCCAGTACTCGATGTCGTCCCAGTCGGTGGCGACGTCGGAACGGGCATCGCCGGCCGCGACATTGGCGAATGCGCGTTCGAGATCCGCGGCCAGCGCCGCGACGTCTTGGTCGCGCGGCTCGTCGCTCGCAGCGCGCCGCGCCTCGTCGGCAATCGCGCGTGCGATTTCATTGATGCGCGTCACGATGCGGCGCGCCCCGGCGGCCGCCGTGCTCGACGCCGTCACGGCGGCCAGCACCTCGGCCGTGTCCTCGAGCCCGTCGAGGCGCTGCAGACGGGTCTGCGGCAGGCCGACCAGCGTCCGCAATCCCTGGGCAAGGGCGATCAGCGCACCGGCGAGATTGCCGCTGTCTACGGTAGATACGTAGCGTGGATGAAGCGGCGCGCGTGTGGAGGTGTCGTACCAGTTGAGGAAATGACCTTCGAACCGTTCCAGCCCTTCGAGGCCGGTCAGCATCTGGTCAAGCCTGGTCGCCAGAGCCTTGCTCGAAATGTACCCGAGGTCGTGCGCCGCCAGCGTCGACAGCAACCCCATCGCGATATTGGTCGGCGAGGTCCGCCGCGCCAGCGTCGATACCTGGCCGTACTCCTGGAAGTTGTCGGGCGGCAGCCATCCGTCGGCGTTGGTGACGAACCTTTCAAAGTACCGCCAGGTCTTTCGCACCGTGCGTCGAAGGCGCGCACGTTGTCGGTCATCGAGCGGGCGAGCACGCGCGCCGACCGGCAGACTGAGCCAGCACCCGATCCCCGGAGCAAGCATCCAGAGAAAGAGGAACGGCGCGGCAAGGCCGAGCGTGTTGCGGCCGCTGACGACGACGGCGAGAGCCGCAACCGCGGCAATGATCGGGCTCGCGCTCATCTCGCGGGAAAACCGAGCGAGTGCCTCCCAGGCCGGCAGACCCGCTCCTTTCGCCGCCGAAGTTGACGCGGTTTCCCACTCGAGCAGACGCCGTTTGGTGACCGCCAGGCGCACGATTGTCAGGCCAATCGCGTGCGCCGAATCGAACGCGTGATACGCGAGCAGAGCGACGCCGAGCGCCACCTGCGCGAGGGCGGTGACCGCATCGTTTCGGACGTTTCGCAGGAACACGGGGACTGACTGTGCGCGGGCGGGGCCGGTCAGCAGACGCGCGAGCACTGGCAGCAGCTGGGACGCGAGAACCGTCACCACGGCAACCGTCCACAGCAGCGGCGAGCCGGGCAGTGCCGTCCATCCGGCGATGAGCAACGCCAGCAGCGTCGGTGCGAGCAGGCTGCGCCGGAGGTTGTCGAAAATCTTCCAGCGGCTGATCAGCGGCAGCGGGTTGCGCTTCAGGCCGCGCCGCGAGGGAACGGCCGGAAGCAGCCACAGCAGAATCTGCCAGTCGCCGCGGATCCAACGATGCTGCCGGCGCGCGTGCGTCAGTACGCTCGATGGGTATTCGTCGACCAGTTCGACATCGGATACCAGCGCGGCGCGCGCGTGGAGTCCCTCGAAGAGATCGTGGGAAAGCAGCGCGTTCTCCGGCACGGAGTCTTCGAGGGCGCTCATGAATGCGTCGACGTCGTACAACCCCTTGCCGGTGAAGATCCCTTCGCCGAACAGATCCTGGTATGTGTCCGATACAGCGGTCGTATATGGATCGACGCCGGTGTGTCCTGCGTACAACCGCGCGAAGAGCGATCCTGCGGCGCTCTTGAAGGTGACGCTGACGCGCGGTTGAAGAATACCGTAGCCCTCGGTGACGCGGCCGACGGCGGGATCAAACCCCGGCCGATTCAACGGGTGCGTGATGATACCGATCAGCTCGCGCGCGGCATCGCGCGGCAATCGCGTGTCGCTGTCGAGCGTGATGACGTATTTCACCGACGGCAACAGCCCGAGATCGCCGACCTGAACCGAGAAGCTCGTGTCCGTCGCACCGCGCAGCAGGCGGTTGAACTCTTCGATCTTGCCCCGCTTGCGCTCCCATCCCATCCAGAGGCGCTCGCCCGGATTCCACTGCCGGTGTCGATGGAACAGGAAGAAGCGTCCTCCCGGCGCGTCGGCGTAGTTCTCGTTCAACCGTTCGATCGCTCGGCGCGCTGTGGCGAGGATCTCTTCGTCGTGCGGCTGGGTCTCGACCGGCGCATCGCGAAAGTCGCTGAGTATCGCAAAGTGAATGTGCGGATCGAGGTTGCCGACCGCCTGGACTTCCAGGTGCTCGGCAAGATCGATGGCGCGCTCGACACTGTCGAGGATGGTCGGGACGATGACCATGGTTCGGGCGTCACTCGGGATCTCGTCGTACTCGATCCGCGGGAGGCGCCGGGGTGGCACGAAATAACTGATCAGACGCTGCAGAATCTGGATGATGAATTCGCTCGCCGGCACGGCGATGAGCAGTATCACGACGAGCAGCCAGGCTCCGTGTGCCTGACGCGTGGAGGCATACCACGCCGCGGCCGCCATCGACAGCGCGGTGCCGAGCGCGATCGTGCTCAGATATCCGGGCGTCGCCCAACGGAACAGGAATCGGCGGAGCCGCTCGCCGAGCTTGGGCACCCACGCAATGCTGTTCTCGAAGGCGTCGCGGCCGGCACCGATCAAGTGGTAGCCAACATGTGCCGAGCGCGCCTCGATTGGGCCGCGCTCGGCGCCGCGCCTGGCGTATTCCACACTCTTCAGCGCGACGCGGAGCTGTGCTTCACCCGTCGGATCGGCCAGTTCCTCGATCGCATGGCGATAGCGATCGCGGCTCCGGAAATCCATTCGTCCGTAGACGCCGGCCGGATCGCGATGGAGCACCTGTTCGACGAGACTGACGCTCTCGAAGAACTCGCTCCAGTCAAACGTCGAGACGAGGCGCAGACTGCCGACCAGGCTGGCCATCGCCGCTTGTTCCGACGCCTGATGTCGCCCCTCCGAGGTGATCGCCTCTTCAACGGAGTCGCCGCGGGCGGCGAGCGCATCTTCGAGATCGCGGCGTAATGCCGTCGCGTTCTCGAATTCCTGCGATCGCTGCAGCAGCCGGATGATGAACGCCGGGTGCAGCCGGGCAGGCCATGCGGCTGCCGCGATCGATTGTGACGCGAACCGCGTGACGAGCCGATCGGCCAGTTGCCGCTGCGTCCGGCTGACGGCGAGCACCTCGCCATGAATGCGCACGTGTTCCACCAGCGCGAGCTTCAGCGCGCTCGGCCATGCCCAGAGCTCCCCCATTGTCAGCGGCGCGATGGACTGGAAAGCCGCGATAAATCGTTGGAGCCGCTGGGCATCGAGCCGCAGACCGCTCAAGCGGATCACTTCGCTCGCGAGCGCGTAGATTCGCGGCTGACCTGCGAATTCGTCGGCAGCCACATTCGGCAACCGTTTGAAAAACGACGCAGGCAAATCACGCCGCACGTCGCGCGCCGTTGCCGAAACGACAAAGTAATTGTCGAGCAGCCATTCGGCGGCCGGAGACGGTGGTTCACCGGCTCGCGCGTCGTCTGCGAGCGAGCTGTACACACCCGTCAGCACTCGCATGTGCTCGTCGAGACGACGAAGATGGGCGCGCGCGCTGGCACCGCGGCCGGCGGTGGTGAGAGCGGCGGCAAGTCGGCGCGCACGCTCCTCCAACAGTTCGACGCCGAGAAGCTCAGCGGCAAATGACGAGGCGGGGATAGCCAGCTTTCTGGCGGAGAACACCATACTGTGTAGAGCGCGACCCACTCGCGAGCGCTCACTCACCTCTTATGCAAGCTGAGTTACAACGGTTGACGCGAACGATCGGAGCTTTCGGGCGGAAAAGAAGAGTTGACGCGGTTCGACCCACGATTTGCCGCGACGTGAATCGATACTCGCGACGTAACCTGCCGCTTAGCTCATCAATGGCGCCAGCTCTCACGGGCGTGGAGCGACTACGCCTTTCACCGCCCACGCGCGCGCTTGGAGCACGAAGGGACCATCCTTTCGTGAATTCAACAGCCGATCGCGAAGACGCCCTTCGAGCGTCGCGCGGCCGGCGTCGGACAGCGACGCCACGTATGCACCGGCCGGCCCCTGCCCGCCGAGAAACGGGGTCCAGTAATCATCGAAGGACGAGAACGCGAGATCGATGACGATCGGTTGATCTTCGACGTCCTGGAGTCCAGCAGCGCGCCAGAGGGTCGCGAGTCCGCCTCGCTTCGAGAGCGGCATGTTCCGCTCGTCGCGCGCAGCAAGCGCCGGGTCCAACGCGACCGCTTCATCCCAGAACACGCGCAGCATTCTCATGCCGTCGCTGTAGTCCCATACCGCCGCCGCGACCACGCCGCCCGGTCTGGTCACTCGCGACATCTCACGCACAGCCGTGTCGCGATCGGCGACGAAGTTCAGCACCAGCTGTGAGACGGTCTTGTCGAAGGTCGCGTCGCCCCACTGGAGTGCCTGCGCGTCGCCGACCGCAAACCGCAATCGCTCATCCGGCGCTTTCGTTTGCAGATGCTGAATGAACGCCGCCGACGGATCGACTCCCGTTACCCGAGCGGACGGAAACGCGTCGGCAATGGCAAGCGCAAGCGAGCCACTCCCGCACCCAACGTCGAGGATCGAGTCAGACTCGCCGATCGCGACGAACTTGATGAACTGCGTTGCCAGCCGCCGACTCCATCGGCCCATGAATCGCTCGTAAGGATTGGCGTCGGCAAAGAGCTCTGTGTGTGGTGGCATGTAATCTATGTACGAGCAAAAGCCGGAATGCTGAAGCGTTTGCGATACGCGCCGCCGTTGTCGATCAAGGCGCCGACGTATGGCTCGCTCGCCACGAGGCATGGTACTCGCGAAGCACCGCGATCGCTTCATCGGCATTCGCGACACATCGAGGGATCGCGAGATCGGCGGCAGATGCGAGAGGCGGATTCTCAGCGAGCATCGTACTGCGAGTCCACTCGACCAGGCCTGGCCACATTTTGCCGACCAGGATGAGCGGCGCGCTTTCGAGGTGTTTCACCTGAAGCAACTGCCAGATCATCATGGTCTCGAGCACGGTGCCGATGCCTCCGGGCGCGACAACGAATGCGTCGGAGGCAAGCACGAATTGGTGAAGTCGGGTGAAGAAGGTCCGGTGCTCGAACGCCTCAGTGACAAACGCGTTGACCTCCTGCTCGAACGGGAGGTCGACGCGAATGCCGATTGATTGGGCATCCTTGATCGCCGCGGCACCTTCGTTTGCCGCTTGCATCAGGCCCGGCCCGCCGCCGGTAATGATGTCGCAATCCATCTCGGCGAGAGCGGCGGCCACGCGCCTGGTCTCCTCATAGCCAAAGGATCCTGGCTGGACCCGCGCGGATCCGAAGATCGTCACACGACAGCGATCGCGACGAGAGGCTTTGAGACGGGTCAGATTGTTGACCACGTCCCAGAGTCCAAGAATCGAATTGACGAGGATCCGCTTGACACCCTCTTCGTCGGTCAGGCTGACTGCAGCGGTCGTGTCCGCCTGGGCGCGATCGTTCATGATGGTTTCCTCCGTGACGACACCACAAATTGGGATATACAGTGTTCCTATTGTGAATCAACGACGCAGCAACAGCGTCGACAAGGAGTGCACATGTGCGATCAGGATCACTTTGAGGACGATCGACAGAAGTACGAGGCGCTCGGGCTGGTCACGCGCCGACAGTTTGGTGTCGTTCTCGGCGCCGGTATCACGATGATGCTGCCAAAGGTCGTCAACGCCGTCGCGGTGACCGAATCGGACGTGACCGTGACGACGCCCGACGGCACCGCAGACTGCTACTTCGTGCATCCAGCGAGTGGCGCCGCGGCAGGTGTGCTCGTCTGGCCTGACATTTTCGGACTGCGTCCCGCGTTTCGCCAGATGGGCAAACGACTCGCGGAATCCGGCTACTCGGTGTTGGTCGTGAACCCGTTCTATCGCGCGAAGAAGGCACCGACCGCGCCGAACGGCGCGGCGACACCGATCGCAGATGTACGGCCGCTGGCGCAAGGTCTCAACGAGACGACGCACATGGCCGATGCAAAGGCGTTCATCGCCTGGCTCGACAAACAGCCGTCGGTTGACAAGAACCGGAAGGTTGGCACTCAGGGTTATTGCATGGGCGGGCCAATCGCTTTCCGCACCGCCGCGGCGGTGCCCGATCGCGTTGGCGCGGTCGCATCGTTCCATGGCGGCGGACTGGTCAACGACACGCCGAGCAGTCCGCATTTGCAGGCCTCGAAGACCAAGGCGCAGTTTCTGGTGGCGATCGCGGAAAACGATGACCAGCGTTCGCCGAAAGAGAAAGATGTGATGAAGGAGATCTTCGCGAAGGCTGGCCTGCCGGCGGAAATCGAAGTGTATGCGGGTGCCGCGCATGGTTGGTGTCCGCCGGATTCCGGCGTCTACAACGAGCCGCAGGCGGAGAAGGCCTGGACACGCTTGCTCGCGCTCTACGGCAAGGCGCTGGCGTAAGCAGCGGGGACGAACGGCAATTTTGAGAGTCACCATACATTCTTGTTATCTCCCCGCTGTGACGGAACGATTTCCGTGCTTTACGGGTCGTTGACGCCGGCAGGGCTCGGATGTTGCTTTGGGCTACGACTCCGACGGACAAACACGGTCGTCGGAGTCGACCGATCGCGCCCAAGGTATGTTGTCGCCGGTTACATCAACCATCGCCTGCTCGTCGCCGCCCTTGGAGAACGCCGAGTGGAGTTCTCGCCTGGGGCTATCGAGGCTGTCTATCAGGGCTCGGGCGGTGTCCCGCGGGTAACTGGTCGGACTTGAGCGATCCGTTTGCGGTGACCACGCCGGCGGCCGACCCGAACGACCACGAGCCGCCGACGGTGCCTCCCGGCTTCTGGGGCGATGTCATCGATGGTGCCACTGAGGCGATGGTCTTCTGGGGAAACGCCACCGACAACGTGACCGCTCAGGAGCACATCCGATACTACTTGTTCCTGAATGGGCAATCGGAAGGCGCGACCGTTGACCCCTACCCGCATCAGTTCACGATGTACCTGACCCTCGGCATCGTGAACACGATGGAGGTGTATGCCGTCGACGAGGCAGGAAACCGCTCCGCCACGGCCACGGTGACGATCGACCTGAGGGCTGCCGATTCCGCACGCTAGAGTGCTAGCGCGTCCGCTCGCGTCCCTTTTCGATTTGCGCGAGCAATCGCGCGGCTGTGTCCCTGATTGTGACCAGATGGTCGGTCATCGACTTTTGCTGGGCAAGGAACTCGTTCGTCTTTCGTTCGGCTTTCCCCAACCACGTGCCCAGCTCCTCGGCGATCTTCATCAGGTTTTCGTCAAGGGCTGAAACAGAGCCGGTTGTGCCTTCGTTGGATCCGTCCAGTGACTTGTTTGGAGTGATGGTCTCGTTCGGCATGGCATTCTCCAATGCAGGCTCGACAGGCAGGTCGCGCAGCTGCAGTACGATCTTATCGCTTAATACGCCCGTGTGGACTCGGCCGTGGACAGCCTCGTGACACTCATTGCCGAGTGAACTCGCCATCGTTAATGCCCATCCTTCGAGCGAGGATTCCAGAATCGCGAGGAGGCGCCGGCAAGACGATGACTTCAGGACGCCGTATCGGTCGAATCAATTCACGTGCCGTCGGATTTTTCATGCTGACCGACCTGCGGCAATGGGCGCGAGTCATTTCAGCCCGTTCACAACGAACAGGGTGCTCAGTCGGCGACCGTACGAGTAACAATACGATTGCCCATCTGGCGTCATTGCGAGGCTGTAGGTGGGATATCTGACGCCCGCGACATCTGAAGGTGCGAGCGTTCGCCACGCTTCCGCATGCCCGGTCGCGACGTCGACACGAAAAACGTTGACGCCAAACTCACCGCTCGCTTTCAAGAACACATATCGTCCCGACGCCTCCCACCGGGAGATGCTCGCCCCGATTGGGACGCCAGTGAGCGTGCGCGACTGACTGCCGTCGACCGGCGTGAGCACGATAGAGCCGGCCGCGCCCATCGAAGCCACAATCCGGCCATCCGGGCTCACTGCACCCGCGGCGGCACCCTCGACCAACCGGCGCGGCGCGCCGCCGGCCACATCCTGCACGAACAGGAACGGAGGACGTTTGGATTCTTGCGCTGCGATCAGAAGGCGAGACCCATCCGGAAACCACCGTCGGGCCGCAGTTTGATCGCCTCGTTCGGCGGAAGCGCGCCTGTCGCGATACGCTCAGTGAGCGTCGGCCCCTCGACCAACTCCATGATGAGCCCATGAGTGGAATCCGAGTCTTCGTAGCCGTAGATGTGTGCGACGTTCGGGTGGTTTGGTGCAAGGAATTATTCACGGCGGGACCCCTAGACACAATCCTCACGACAGGCGGCACTGCGCAATGCGGCGCTGATGCGCTTCTGCAGGCGGTCGACAAGTGCCGCGACGAATCGAAGCTGTTTTCGCGCGCGATGGCGAACGGTCTGTCGGCGAATTGAAGCAGACGCTGTCCGCATCGACTCATCGCGAGCACCGAATCAACCACATAGCTGTGAAAGGTTATCGTGCGACTGGCTGGATCCGTAAGTGACCGCTTCGAGGCCCGTTAGGGGCTGGCTCGCCGCACTGGACGATATCCGCAACTGCCTGGTCTGTGAGGCGGCCTGAACCTTGACATGCGCCAAGCATGCACGCATGCTTATCACATGTCGAGGATGGTCCAAATCAGGAATGTGCCGGACGCCCTGCACCGCAAGCTGAAGGTCCGGGCCGCGGACTCGGGACAGACGCTCTCCGATTACCTCCTGGCCGAACTTGAACGTCTGGCCGCGCGACCCACGCGCGACGAGATGCTGACGCGACTCCACAGTCGAAGGCGCGTGACCCTGAAGACGCCGGCCGTGGTGGTCATCCGGGCGGAGCGCGACTCGGCGTGATCGTCGTCGACGCTTCGGCCCTCCTCGAGTTTCTGCTGCAAACTCCGCTTGGCACCAGAGTCGAGGCCCGTCTTTTCCGAGACCAGGACGAGTTCCATTCACCTCACCTGGCAGACGTTGAAGTGACTCAGGGCCTCCGACGCCTCGTTCGGACAGGCGAGGTGTCACCTGGCCGGGCGGCCGAGGCCATTGCCGACCTCGCCGACTTCGATCTCCACCGTCACCCTCACCTCGATCTCCTGACTCGCGCGTGGAAGCTGCGCGACAACGTCACGGCGTACGACGCCATGTACGTCGCGCTCGCAGAGGCGCTTGATGCACCGATCGTCACCTGCGACACGCCGCTCGCCAACGCGCCAGGTCACCGGGCGCACATCGAAGTGATCGAGTGACGGTTTCGGCGGACTGCCGCACATCAGTCGGGTGACCGCAGCAGAAACTTCCAATCGTCGACGTATGCCGCTTCGCCATTCGCATTCCGCGGCGAGCGCCGTGTCGAGGTTGGCCGGACGCCAGGCCGTCCTATTGACATTCTGTAGGTGGGCGCCTACCCTCCTACAGAAC
>Ga0207701_10001582_pt1 | contig 23780 bp, 23 predicted proteins | sample KBSSwiSSwithPhiX_FD_184294 | JGI IMG/M metagenome (GOLD analysis project Ga0207701, IMG submission 184294) | Switchgrass rhizosphere bulk soil microbial communities from Kellogg Biological Station, Michigan, USA, with PhiX - S5 (SPAdes) (version 2) | ecosystem: Environmental > Terrestrial >... | reverse complement strand
TCCCTTCTCCGCGAACTTCATGCTGAAAAACGGCAGGCCGTCCTCGCTTTCGCTCACTTCATAAATCGGAAGGATGTTTGGATGATCCAGACTGGCCACAGCCTGTGCTTCTCGTCGGAAACGCTGCAGCGCTCCGTGCGAATCAGCGCGATAACTAAGGACGCGCTTTACCGCGACGATGCGCCGGGAATGTCGTTGCCGGGCGCGATAGATCACGCCCATGCCGCCGCAGCCGATCTGCTCGAGAATTTCGTAGTTGCCTAAGAACCAAGGCTTATGTGGCGCGTCCACCTCGTCGAGTACAGTTTCATAAACCGCCTGAGATAGCTCGTCTCCGCCCTCCAATCCCTCGCACAGGAGGCAACTCACGCAAACTCCGGTGTCGAGTTGCATGGTTGCCCCACACTTCTCGCATTTTGCGTGCTCTTTGGTAGCGCTTGGAAGCGGATTGGAGCGTGGATCTGAATCTGTCATTGCAATTACTCGGTTCCCGTTGCGAGTGACGCACACAGGTAACGGATCTCGTCGTCCACGTCAGCAGGATTTTCGACGGTTTGCGAGACTTCATCGCGCAGCAGACTGCGGTAACGCTGGCGCATGTTGTGCAGTTGTTTTTTCACGGCAGTGTCAGCCATCCCCAATTCGTCCGATAATTTCGCATACGACACTGCATCGCGCATGTCTGTAAGGTGAGGGCTTAGTGCTTGGAAAAGCCAGAGCTTGCCTTTGCTCTCGCACTCTTCGCGCAGCCGTTGATGCGCATGTTCTACCACTGTTGTGGCCCAATTAAGATCGAAGAGGCGCTCCGGTGGCAGTGATTCGAGCGCTTGCTCCGGAACTAATAATTGCGTTGGCGATTCCACCATCCAATCGTCCCACGAAATGAACTCCACATTACCGCCACGTTTGCGGGCATGAGTTTTCTCAGCGGCATTGATAAGAAAATTTTGAAGCGATCTCAACAGGAGCGAACGGAAACGACCGCGATTTCGGTCGGCGTGCTGCAGCCAATTGTGCTCAAGTATTGTGACAAAAAAATCCTGTGTGAGGTCCTGGGCATCCTCAGTTGAATAGCCGCGGCCGCGAACAAACCAGAAAATGGGACGCCAATAAGTCCGGCAAAGCTCGGCGAGCGCGTCGCGGGCCTTTTGCTCTTCGCTTCCGTTGGCGGCAGAAAAGATGAGGCTCCAGCGGGTAGTGACAAACTCGCGAGGTGTGTCTCCACCCCGGTCGCCAACGTTCCCGTTCACGAGAGAACATTGTAGTTCTCGCTCTTCTACACAAGCAATAAACGGTGAATTTAGGGCCGGGCAGTTGCTTATCTTCGCGCGAATGCCGAAGTCTCAGTGATGGCGAGAATCCGATTAATTCTTTCTCGCAAGAGATATGAGCTAGACGGTCTGCCGGCGGAGGGGCTCGAACCCACACGATCTTGCGATCACTGGATTTTGAGTCCAGCGCGTCTGCCAATTCCGCCACGCCGGCGTTGTAACACAGGCGTCCTGCCTGTGAGTCGGGCTTCCGGGCTCGCGCGGGCTAAGTTCCGATAAATTCGAGCGTTCGCAAACCGCGCGGTGGCCCCAGAATCTCGCGAAGAATAATTGCGCCGCGCAAACCGGACGTCGATGCGAGCAACGTGGCGACGTCTGTTTTTGGTCCCTGCGCTTTGGCAATTGTCGGCGTCACTCCGGCGTAAGTCTCCGCGGGTGCTTTGAAGATCGGCGTCGGCTCAATCGGCAACTGTTCTTTCTGAACTTCGAAGGCGGATGGAACCATTTTTTCTGCGCCTCTGACCGTTCGCGGTGGAGGAATTTCCTTCGGAGTTGCCTCGCGTTTGCGGCGCTTGTCTCGTCTTAGTTGCGAAAGCGGTGACATCGGCGGCTGCACCGGCGCAACCGGACGGGGCGGAATTTCTGTCCGAGGTGCCACGGGCGGCGGTGGTCTTGAGGTTGGAGGTTGGCCAAGGGCTTCCAACAGTTTGCGAATCCGATCTTCGTCCGAATCCGTCGGCGGGCGCTGCAATTGCGTAGGCGTTCGGGGTGTCGATGCTCGCTTTGTCTGATCTTTGCCTGCTTTGGCTGCTGTTTTCGCCAGAAACTGGAACAAGACAGCGACCGCGACAAGCAATAGGAAAAGCAGATTATCGAAACTAACGGCAATCATGATTACATCTTTGTTAAAGCGTTACATCGTTAAGGCGTTGAAGCGAATTTGCTGGCAGTCCGTGGAACGCTTCACAAATCATGTTCCCTCAGTCCGCGGCTTTTCGCCGCCTGCAATTGATTCGCGCATCGACGTATCCGCCTGCACGTTTTTCATCCGGACGTAATCCATTACGCCAAGATTACCCGAGCGAAACGCGTCTGCCATTGCCTGGGGTACGAGCGATTCGGCTTCCACCACTTTGGCTCGCATTTCCTGGGTCCTGGCTCGCATCTCTTGCTCGACAGCCACGGCGGCCGCGCGGCGCACTTCGGCTTTCGCCTGCGCAACGCGCTTGTCGGCCTCGGCTTGTTCGGTCTGTAATTTCGCGCCGATGTTATCGCCGACATCGACATCGGCAATATCGATCGAGAGAATTTCAAATGCGGTGTTGCTATCGAGACCCTTGGCCAACACTGTTTTTGAGATGCGGTCGGGATTTTCCAGCACTTCTTTGTAGGAATGGGCTGAACCAATCGCGCTCACGATACCTTCTCCGACTCGGGCGATGATCGTTTCTTCAGTCGCGCCACCTACGAACCGATCGAGATGTGAACGTACGGTAACACGCGCTTTGACCTTCACGCCGATACCGTCTTGTGCGACTCCGTCAATCGTCGTGCGGCCCATGTTTGGGCTCGGTGCGTCGATCACCTTCGGATTGATGCTCGTGCGCACTGCTTCCAAAACGGTCTTGCCAGTTCCCTTTGTGGCAAGGTCAATGGCGCAGGCGCGGTTGAAATCGAGCGTAATGCCTGCCTTATCAGCAGCAATCAGGGCGAGCACAACATGGCTCACATCGCCGCCTGCCAGATAATGAGCTTCCAGGGGATCACTCCGAACATCCAGACCTGCTTTCACTGCCGTGATGCGATTGTCCACAATTAACCCAACCGGCACTTTCCGCAGTCGCATTCCAACCATCTTACCCAGGCTCACCGGCGCATTTGCGATCCGTGCCCGGAGCCAGAGACCAAAAAAGTTGAAAAGAACAACCGCCAGCACGAACGCGAACAGCGCCAGCACTGCGATGCCGACAAGATAAAGCGATTCCATATTGCAGCGGAGAGTATCGGAACCGAAACAACCCGGAAAGTTCTAATTGGTGGAACGCGTTCTCCTCAACGCGTTGGCAAAATAAACACTGCATAGCCGGCGGATACAGGTACGTTCGGCGAGCATAATCCGCCATCGTCTTAGAAGCCGATCCACGCGTAGAAGGTCCGGTTCGCGAATCGGTGAGTTTTTTGCTCGCCTTACGCGGCGCTTTTCGATAAGAACGCAATTCCCATGATTTCGCGGTTGCAGGGGCTTCGTTAGAGAACTCGAGATTATTCCCAAATGCACACACTTGAAGAATGGCAACAGTGGTATCAGTCGGTTAGCGTAATAGAGTCGCCGCCTCGCGTGCCTCATCGGCCATGCGAGGAACCACTACTTGAAGCGTGGGACAATCGTTTGGCCGCGCAGAACGTTTACTTTGATATATGCGTTGCTAAACACATCGGCCATGCTCGCGTTGCTGACGAAAAAAGCGTCGCCTCCCTTCGAGTCGATCAAGGATTGGCGAAGCCTGCGATAGAAAAAGCTGTCGACGCGTTTATTCGCGATGGTTCCTGGCCGGCCCTGACACATCGCGAGTATTTGCATCTGATCGTCCGCATTCAGCTCGCTCGAAAAGTCGTAGCATCCATTCGGGAGGGCACGCCTCAGGGCATGGTTGTTAAGAGCCAAATGCCTGACCTTGGAAATCGTGAGTACGCGATCCGGTGGTTTCTGATCGATCTTTGGAATATGGCAGGCAAAGCCTTCCTTGCTGCGATAGCGCGTGACTTCCTAGAAAAGCGAACGGAATCCGTAAGCGATAGAGGCCAGGTCGAACAATTCGCCGGCGAACGAACAAATTGATCCGGGAATTGGTGCTCGGGGCGGGACTTGAACCCGCATGCCTTTCGGCATACGCCCCTCAAACGTACGTGTCTGCCATTCCACCACCCGAGCTTTTGAATTTGGAATGCGCCAAAAATCTTCCTTCAATCTGCGCTTGTTGGCAACTCACTCTTACTCTTACTCATGATCGTAATCGAAGCGAACCAGCATAATTTACGAACGTGGTTATCCCTGCGTGAAATCACCTGATCAGTGGTTAGGTTTCTGAAGCGAGCGGGAGATGAGCACAAGGACGATTACAAGTGAGGACGAAGAATGGATCAAACTCGACCTGCACATTCATACGCTGGACGATCCCAAAGACGCAGTGGATTACTCCGCGCATCAATTGCTTGAACGCGCGCGTACACTTGGCTTTCGCGTCCTTGCGATCACCTTGCACGATGCAGTCTTTAATCGACGGGAAGTGTTCGCCGATGCAGCGGCCATGGGTATTCTGCTTATCTCTGCCGCGGAGATGCGTTTGCAGGGCGCGGACGTCATCGTGCTAAATGTTAGCGCCACGGAAATGGCGGAGTTGAAAAGCTTTGATGATCTGCGACGCCTGCGAGAGCGGCGTGGCGACTCAATTTTTACAATTGCGCCGCACCCGTTTTACATGTTTGGGGGCTCGATCGGATCGCGATTATTTCGAGAGATAGATTGCTTCGATGCAATCGAGTTCTGCCATTTTCACGTAGGCCTCTTTAATCCCAATCGCCGTGCGAAAAGAGTGGCGTCGCGTTTTGGCAAACCATTGATCGCCACCTCCGACGCGCATCGGCTCCACGCTTTTGGGCGTCATTATACCAGCATCCCCATGCCCTTCGCGCTGACCGTCGAGAATGTTTTCGCAGCCCTGCGCAATGGTCCGCAGCGCCTAACGAGTCCCGCGTGCAGTCTCGCCGATCTTGTCAACGCGATCTATTTTGTCTTCCTTGCGCATCCATTTCGAGTGCGCCGCAAGATGGCCGCTTCCAAAAGACAATCTTCGAGTGGTGAAACCCGGCTCGCGCCTTAAGGGCCTAACCGGAAGGCGATTCGGGCGCCAGGTCGTAGATTGCGCCCCAGTCCCCCGATGCGATGCGACGCGCCGTTGTTTCCCAGGGCCGACTGCTGCCCTTATAATTCTCCGTCTCGTCTCGGCCCCAGAAAATGTAGCGCACGCCCAGAGCCTTAGCGGCTTCGCGCCAGTTCGGCGCACCACGCATCAAGGCCGTCAGCTGTCTGTTGGGATTGTCGTAGTCGAATCCTTCCGTCCACAGATGGCCCGGATACCCCAGAACAACTTTGCGGCCTTGGAGCAAGAGCGGATGATTATAGGTCGGGTAAGCTGCGAAGCGAGCCTCAACCGGCAAAGGCCGGACGGCGCTGCCAATCGCATCGAGTCTTGCGCGCTCGATGAGTCCAAAGCCTGGATGTCCGGCAGCCAGGCCGCCGAGTAACGTGACAAAACCGGATGCGAAGAGTGCAACGCACGTGACTGCTCGTTCTGGAAAAGCCCAGCGCCCAATCAGATCGCTCCACAAGAATGGAAGAATCAGAAAGTAACCCCACACCATCAGTTTGAGATTGTCCCAGTCCCACGGTGCGGTTTGAACGAAATATCCAATCCCGAAAATCACAACCGCAGACAGCACAAATACGATGTCCGCGGGAGGTTTTTTACCCCAACGCCAGCCAGCCTTCCAAGCGTGCAAACCGCATAACGCTACCAATGCTAGCGAGAGCAGAATCCATAAGCCAAAGTTCGTCAGCCAGAACTGGAAAAACGGTGCGATTACGCCGTTCCATGTTTTTTGCAACAGTGAGCCAAAGCTAGTGGCAGATCCAAAATTCGCAGCCCCACCCAAGCGAAAGAAGGGCGCGCCGAAGTCCGCTGAATCCTGCACCCAGCCCGGGTGCCATTTCACCATTGATTTCGCATGGAACTGGTCGGTAACCAGCCAAACGAAAAACGTCGCGGGAATTAAAGCGGCACCAAACAGCGTGATAACGTGTCTGCGTATGGGCGCCCCGTTGAAAATTTTGGGCCACGCTACCCGCTCAAACAACAGCGCAACAAGCAGCACGATGGTCAGAGCGATAAAGGTATGCACGTGAAAAAGTGGCATTGATGCGTAAAGGGAGAGTTCAATCCAAAAAGGTAGGGGGCCCTTCCTCTTGCCGCGGTTACCCGCGATGGGCGAACCGGCATCATCGTCCCCAACTGCAGGCTGGGTTTCCGGGGGATTCGTGTTCGCCTCAGCCTTCGCAACTGCTTCAGCTGAGGAGACCTCAGGTGCTGGCAAGTCCCGAGCGGAGGCCATGGGAGTCTCACGAAAGTATTTTTCCCGCCAATGCCACAGTAGAACCAGCGCCGCCGGGATTGCGTAAATCCATCCGCGCTGCGTCACGAACATGGATAGCGGAATGCTTTTCCAAGCGATTTTGTTGCCGCCTTGATAGTCCAAAAATTTCAGGGTCTTCAAAATCTGGAAGCCGGCTATTCCGCCGTTGAACAAAAAACCTGCAACACCAAAGGTGCCGCCCCATCGGAAAAACGCGTAAAACGTTGCGAGCGAGCCAAGCAATCCAGTCCAAACCAGTCCGCGGATTAGATCGACGTGCACGAGACAAAGCAAAGCGTTGAACAAATCGATCCCAGCCGGATACCTTAGTTTGCTAAAGGCGTAGATCGGGCTGTCTGGCCACACCCGAACGCCACTCGCGAAATTCCTGATCATGGCGATGTGGAGGGAAAGATCACCGAGGTTATTAGGCGATTGAATTTTCAGTTCGCTGCCGTCGATATACAGCAGCCAGCAAAAAGACCGCACCGCAAACAGAGCGAAAACCGCGGCCACCAGCCAGAACCAGATTTTTTTGTAGCGCCAAGTATTCTTGGAAGGCTTTGCCTCAGAGCGGATTCGTTTACCGGGGTCAGACGTTCCCAACCAGGCGGCCACAGCAAAGGCACCACCGCATATCAGCGCGAGAGCGGCGCTCAATGCATTCAGGCCGTGGCCGGCCATTCCGAGAAGGAGGCCGCAGACAACCGACAAATTGACAAAGGTTAGACCTGCCGAAAGCCACTTCATCGAATGAGCTGTTATTTAGCCGGTCCTTTCCCGACAAACTCCGGCGCTCTGCCAGGAAAAATATCTTTGAAGACGTCGGCCTTGAAGTAAACCTTCGACGGATCTTGATAGTTACGAACGGTAACCGTGTCGGTGTAATACGTGCCTTTCAACTTCGATTCGACCTGTTTGATTTTGTCTTGCTGCACGAGGAGAAAATCACCATCAAGATTCGCTGGCATGTTTCCTCCTTCGTAGTAGCCGACGCGATCGAAGTCTCCGAGCATCCACGGCAGCGGATAAGTGCTGGAGCGAATGAGATGGCCAGTCAAATGGTAGTACGCCGGATTTCGTTTTGCCAATGTAAGAAGCGGTTTGGTTAGTTTAAAGACGTCGTTGTACGTCTGCACGTACGCATAAGGCTCCTCGGGCGAGCTGCAGCGGAAGTAGTTTAGCCAAATGGACGTGCCGAGCGACATGCACAAAAGGACGGCAATGGCGCGATACGCGATCCGCAAATGTTTTGGACGAACCAGCAGTACCGCTGCCCCAAAGATAATAAGAAACGGCCACCCAAAACTGATAATGCACCAGGGCGTTTTGTATTTGACGTAACTATAGGCAAACAAGGTTCCGACGCCGTAGATTGCCAGATAACGCAGATTGAGATTCTTAAATTTTTGACAAAACACGCAAAGAATTAATCCGGCCAGCATTGGCAGTTCGTAACCGAGAAAATCAGCGCGACCGCCCTCCAGCGACGGCCCCATCAATTTCAACCAATAATCCCACGGTTTTTCGTGCCCGTGACCGGCGGCGCCGGTCTCGGTCCAGGCCTTAAACGCTTGAACCAGGCCTTTGACGCCATTCCAATTAAGAAAAAATCCCGAATAGAAAACGACGACCGCGGCTGCGCCCACGCCGAGGACCATTACCAGATCGATGTACCTCCATGTTTGTTTCGCTGCCTTGGCGTCGGGAACGCGGCTTAGTGCGCAGGAAACCATCAGAACTGGAATGGCAATCACGGCGCAGGCGAGATGAATTGCGTAGGTTTCCTTGGTAAGGACCATGCCGGCTATTCCCATCCCTGCATACCATAGGTAATTCACCCTCCCGGATTTCCAAAGGCCGAGCAGTCCCAGAATGAACATCGTCGAGAAAAATTGCAGCCACACTTCGTGGATCGCGTATCGCCCGTAGAAAACAAATCCGGGAGAGACCGCCATGGCTAACGCTGCTATTCGGCTTACGTTTCGCCCGACCAACGGCTCGAATTTCAGCATTAGCCAGACGCACCCAATGCTCACCAACACAACGGGCAGCCGTATGGCCCAGAGATTGCGGCCCAGTAAACTTTCTGATAGCAGCAGGACGTAAAAGTGCAGCGGTCCGTGATAATTCGTTGGGTCGTATCTATAAAATCCGTTATGCAGGACCTGATCCACAAACCAGCCATTGATGCCTTCATCGAAATGCGGTGGTTTGATGCCCAGCAGGAAAAAACGCAGGAACGCTGCCAGGCCCAAGATTAACCAGGGAGTCCAGCCTGTCTCTGCCAGGCGCGCTTTCCACGTTTCCAGGTAATTGCGCAGCCCCGCGACCGCGGGAGAATATTCTGCTGGCGCGCCGCCTTCGGCGCTGCTAGTACGCGCTGCCATGCGCATCCTTGTAACCGGTGGCTGTGGATTCATCGGGAGCAACTTTATTCGATATATTTTGCAACATTACAAGCCTGCGTACGTGACCAACGTCGATGTGCTCACTTACGCGGGCAATCTCGCCAATCTGGATGGCGTGGTCGAGGAACATGGCGAACGCTACGAGTTTTTCAAAGCCGATATCGCAAATGCCGATCAGATGGATGCGCTCATGACGGAGCATCAATTCTATGCGGTTATCAATTTTGCGGCTGAATCGCATGTGGACCGCAGCATCAACGATCCGCTCAATTTCATTCATACAAACGTCATCGGCACCAGTGTGCTGCTCGATTGTGCACGCCGACATGGCGTCCAGCGCTTCGTTCAGGTTTCGACCGATGAAGTCTATGGTTCGCTGGGTCCCACCGGTAAATTCAACGAGCAATCGCCGCTCGATCCCAGTTCGCCCTATTCGGCCAGCAAAGCTGGCGCCGATCTGCTCGCCCTTGGCTGTTACAAAACCTACGGCCAGGAGGTGCTGGTGACCCGCTGTTCCAACAACTACGGGCCATTTCAATTTCCGGAAAAATTGATTCCGCTCATGATCATCAAGGCGCTCCGTGACGAAGCACTCCCGGTTTATGGTGACGGCTTGAATGTTCGCGATTGGATCCATGTTACGGATCATTGTGCTGCCATCGTGGCCGCGCTTTTCGAGGGGAAACCCGGCCAGATTTATAACTTCGGCGGCGACGGAGAAATGGTGAACATCGATCTCGTAAAAATGATTCTCGATAAACTGGGCAAGCCCCACAGCCTGATTTCATTTGTCACGGACAGGCTGGGTCACGACCGCCGCTACGCTATTGATTCGTCGTTTGCGAACCGTGAGCTGAACTGGAAACCGCGTCGCAGTTTCAATGAAGGCCTCAATGAGACCATTGGGTGGTACGTCGAAAACCAGTCGTGGTGGCAACCTTTGCTTGAGCGCGCTGGAAGATACTGATCATTCTATCAACTTGTGATTTTCGATGCCGGAAACACCGGCGGCTGATTGTTCTTACGTAGGCAAGCATGAAAATCGTAATTCTGGGCGCGGGCGGACGGCTTGGCGCGGCACTGTTGCGCGAATATCGCGATAGGTTCGAGGTCACCGGCTTCGATCGTACGCAACTGGATCTCTCTGATTTGAATGACCTGCGGGAGAAACTGCAGGAGACAGGTTTTGACGTCCTGATCAACGCAGCAGGTTTCACGAAGGTCGACGTTTGCGAAACGCAACCGGAACGGGCGTTTCTGATCAATGCGGAGGCGCCTCGCGTTCTTGCCGAGATTTGCGCTGAAAAGAGCGCCAGACTGATTCACTTCAGCACCGATTATGTGTTCGACGGCGAAAAACGCGAGCCGTACACCGAAGAAGATGAAGCGACTCCAATCAGCGTTTACGGTGAATCGAAGCTGGCTGGAGAAAAAAATGTGCTGGCTGCGCAAGATCGGAATCTCGTGGTGCGCGTCTCCTGGGTTTTTGGACCGGATCGTCCGAGTTTTGTAGACGCAATGGTAAAAGGGGCACAGGAAAGTGAGCGCATCGATGCGGTGGCCGACAAGTTTTCGACGCCTACCTACACGTTGGATATCGCCGAGATGCTTGGGGGCATTTTGGATGGTTGGAGCCTGCGCGTCCCCGCGCCGGAGGGCGTGACGCATCTCCAAGGGATCCTGCATTTCGCAAATGCTGGACACTGCAATTGGCAGGAATATGCGCAATGGGCTCTGGACTGTTGCCGCGACGCCGGCGTGCCTCTCAGAGTGAGAACGGTCGGCGCAGGTAAATTAGAAAACATGACCAACTGGATCGCGCGCCGCCCCGTTTATTCCGTGCTTTCCACCGCGAAATACACCAAATTGACCGGCATATCACCTCGCACTTGGCGGGAAGCCGTCTCTGATTATATTACGCGCTTCTATACTAAAAAATGAAAACCAACATTCTCACTCTTACATTGTCGTTCATTTTTTGCCTGACTGCGCGGGCCGAATTGAAATGGGAGCAAACTGCCGTTGAGCTGCACCCGGCGCGTGGTGACAAACAGGCGATCGGTCATTACAAATATCAGAACGTCGGCAAGACACCGGTTCATTTTAAATCGGTCCACGCCTCATGCGGCTGCACGGCTGCGCAATCGCAAAAGGATCAGGTCGGGCCCGGCGAAAAGGGTGAGATTACAGCCACGTTTAATATTGGCGATCGCACCGGCACTCAGGTTAAAACCGTGACAGTAGAGACCGACGAGGCCGCGAATCAGAAAACGGTCCTGACTCTCAAGGCTATTATCCCGCAGGAATTAGAGATCAGTCCGACTTTTGTGTTTTGGAAACAAGGCGAAAAGCCTGACCCAAAGACAATCACGGTCCACGCCGGGAAGGATTTTAGCGTGAAAAACATTAAGGTCACGTCGTCGAGTCCGGATTTTCAGACCAAAGTGCAGGAAACCGGCGAGGGACAGTTCAAAGTTGACGTTCATCCTAACGAAACGAGCCGTCTGCTTGCATCGACTTTGACGATCCAATCCGAGAATTCGCCCAAGACATTTTACGCCACTGCGCGCATCACGACTGCTCCGACTGCGCCTGGTGCTCCAGCTATTCAGAAAGCCCCCGGTGCTCCAGGTGCCCCGGCTGCTCCGACGGCCCCGGCTCGTCCGTCTGCGCCGACTGGTCAAACCCATTGAAATTTTCGCTTCCACGCCAGGTCCTTATTCTTGCAGCGTTGTCGCTTGTTCCCGGGGTAGGGCAGGCAATTTATTTTCGCGACAAGATCTCGTGGCAATCACCAATTGCGCCTTCGGAAATGGTGAGCGCGGATCAGGCGCGCGAGTGGGGGGATACTACTGTCTGGGTCGACGCTCGCCCGGACGACGAGTTCGCTCTTGATCACGTGCCTGGTGCGGTTGCGTTGAACGAAGATCGCTGGAACGAATTGCTGCCGCAGTTTTTAGCTGTGTGGTCGCCGGGAAAAAAGGTCGTCGTTTATTGCAGTGCGCAAAGTTGTGATCTTGCCCGCGAAGTGGCCGAACGCCTGCGCAAGGAAGCGCAGCTTCCAGATGTGTTCGTGCTCGAGGGCGGCTGGGAAGCCTGGGTCAAGAAAAACAGATAGAAGATGCGCTTTTCGCTCGGCAATTTCATCTGGCGGATTGTCGATCTTATTATCGCCGCAGTTTTCATCTACGCCGGCGTGCTTAAAGTACTCGATCCCGTTCAGCTCGCCCACGATATCGATCATTACAAAATTCTACCGTGGGCGGTTGGAGTCGGACTCGCGTTTTATTTGCCGTGGTTGGAGATTTTTTGTGGTCTTGCGCTGATTTTTCGCCTGTTCTATCGAGGAGCGCTGTCAATTTTGACTTCGCTCGTTGTGGTATTCCTCGTCGCCACCATCGCTGCAAAAGTTCGCGGTCTTGACATTACCTGCGGCTGCTTCGGTCATGCGAGCCAGAACTGGAGTTTTCCCGCGCACCTGGCGCTGGATCTGGGAATTCTCGCTGTTCTGGCTGTGCTTTGTTACTGCAGCGTCGCGCGAGCGCGTGCGAATGCCTCGCCGATGCCTACGTCATGAGGTTTATATCGAGACCAGATGATCAGGAAACTGAAGTCCGGCAAATATCGCCTGTACTCACAAAAGAAAAATCCGAAAACGGAAAAGCGCCGGAATCTGGGAACGTTTAAGACAAAGACCGCAGCCCGGAAACACGAGCGAGCAGTTCAGTTCTTTAAGCGGCATTAAGTGTTACGTGCTTCTCGAATTTGACGGGCGCGATTGCCTGGCGCTTCATTTTCATCACCCTGGATTTTGTCGACTTGATTGGACTACGCTTCGTGTTTCACACTGTCTGGGCTTAGTCACCGATGAGACCGTTCCGGCTTACCCTTGGATGCTCGCTTTGTCTGGCGATTTTCGCGACGGCGGGATGCGGCCGAAAATCGACTAGCCAAATCGGCGGTGAACTGTCCGCCACCCAATCACCTTCGGTTTCCACTCCGGTTCAGTCACCAGGTTCATTGGCGTCGCCAAGCCAGGCGCAATCACCACAGACAAGCCAAGGCCCAGCGCTCGATTTGTCGCGACTGGAGAACAGCGTCCAGCCGGCAGTGTTTTGGATCACAGTGTTTGATTCGTCTGGCAACTTGCTACGTACTGAGACTGCTTTTTTCATTTCAGGCGATGGCAGATTCATTACGACGGCGCATGCAATCAAAGACGGAGCCAATGCTGTGGCGAAAATGGCTGATGGCAGAATTCATGATGTGACCGGGGTCCTGGCAGCTTCCACAACGCTCGACCTGGCTGTTCTTCAAGCCGATGTGAAATATGTGCCATTTCTGACGTTGAATAAGAATCCAGACCTCGAGACTGATAGGCGGGTCGGAGTGGTAGGCAGCGGGCTGGGTGGAACTGATGGAGCCCCCCGTGATGTGAACATCGTAACACGGCAATCCGATCGGCTAGAAATCGCAGGTCCAATTTCTTCGACTTCGATCGGCTCGCCGACTGTAAGCGAAAAGGGAGAAGTTGTAGGCGTGGTGATATCAGCCGGTGAAAAAGCGACGGTTCGACCTTCGAATGCTGTGGACTCGTTCCTGCGTGGAATTGCATCCGACGCCAAACCGCGATGGCCGGAGACTGCCCAAGCTGCTACTACGCCTACACCCGCGCCTCGCCCAACGCCGAAGCCACACTTAATTTATGCGCCAGCGCCGGCATTTCCTTCTGACGTACGTTCTCGTCCAGGCGGAGCGTGGTCCGGCCGCTTCAGGCTGAACTTCAATGCCAGGGGAAACGTGACAAATGTCCAGGTTGTCCAATCGACTGGAAATGTTGCCCTCGATCAATCTGCACTCAATACACTTCGGCAGTGGAAATCCGCCCCTGGCCAGGAATGGGCAGCGACGGTTCCCGTTACATTTCAAAGCAGGTGAAGACAGAAGCCGCAGCTCCGGGCTTTCGCATAAAATCCGGCTGGGCGACTGCTGTGTTGCTTACGGGTCCAATTGGTTCGCCTGCGCTTCGCGATAATCGGACGATCGATTTGTCCGATCCACGAGTTCCCGAGACGCGCCAGCCCTACCACGCCACCTTTGGACAACTTGAAACGGACGCGAAAAAGACAACCCGGCGCGCGCGTATCGTGCATCGCATAACAACGCAATCCATCACGGATCTTCTCTCAGATTATCGGGGGAAAGGTTATTCGATTACGCGCGCCTCTCTGGTGATTGGAAGTCAGCTCGATCCTGCTTCGATCGCAAATCCGCACATTCGCGCGCACGCGCTCGAGGGCCAGCTATTTCGCTCGGCAGTCGAGCAGGCTTTGAAGGTGTACGGTATTCGCACGTTTATTCTCCTCGAACGCAATGCTTATGATAAAGCGGCAACGGAGCTTAAAAAATCCAGCGTGGATGTTCGGCGGACGATACGAAACATTGGACGATTCACTGATGGTCCCTGGCGGGCGGAGCAAAAACTCGCCGCGCTCGCTGCGTGGTTTTCGCTTGGCAAGAGGTTTGCGTCTGGAGCGAGCAACCAGAAATGAAAATTCGCGCGGCAGCTGAGGCCGATCGCGGTGCCATCTGGAAAATCTTTCATGAAGTGGTCGCAGCCGGCGATACGTATGCAATCGATCCGGAGATGTCGCGCGAAGAGGCGCTGGCTTACTGGTTTTCGACGGACACGCGGACCTACGTCGCGGACAGCACAGTCGGCATTGTAGGCACTTATATTTTGCGGCCTAACCAGTCTGGCGGCGGCTCGCACGTTGCGAACGCGGCGTTCATGGTTGCTCCTGAGGCGCGTGGTCAGGGAATTGGTCGCGCGATGGGTGAGCATTGTCTGAGTGAAGCGCGCCGCCTCGGTTTTCGGGCGATGCAATTCAATTTTGTTGTTTCGACCAATGAATCTGCCGTCCGTCTGTGGCAGCAGCTAGGGTTCAAGATCGTTGGCACTTTGCCAGGTGCCTTCTGTCATCCCGAAAACGGATACGTGGATGTTTATGTTATGTACTGCTCTTTGCTGTCGTGATGCAGACAATCGTGTCTGCGTGCAGGCAGCGGGCCAGAATTGCTGACATCCAACCGACGATCTGATTTTCATCACCCTGCGTCCGCGTCCAACCATCCATCCGCCCCCGACGCCGCGATCGTAACTCCGGTTGATTATTGATCTCAGCGAGCCATGGCAGCTGTCGCCGTGTTATCGAAAGAACCGAGAGCGCCATAACGCCTCGACACAGCGAGGCGGCTACAACAAACAAACATTGCAAAAGAGATAATTTCCTGTTGAACCTAGGTGGATGCAGACAGTGATCCAAGTCATCACCACTGGGCGTGGATCGCTGCGGGAAAAGATCATGACCGATCCGCAGCTCCGGCGGTTTGATCTGATTCCCACTGAACATCAACGACCCGGTCGCCCGCACGGTTGGGCCAAAATCCATAGCGAGACCGCGCACGGTGCGATCAATCTGGAATGGCACGGCCGCAGCAGCACTTTGATTTGCCGGGTCGTAACGAAATTGGGAAATAAGCCCAACTCGATCATCGGTGATTTCATCGATTATCTGTTGGCCCGTCATCAGAGCCGCATTCTGGCAATTCACATCATGCGACGATGAATTCAGGAAAATAGAGGTGAAGCATGCGCGAACTTTTCATCACCGATGCGCCTGCGGCTACCGTCCTTGTGCGGGTTATGACCGGCAGCGTCGCTCTATCCGAAGGAATTCAGAAGTTTCTTTATCCGGCAGATCTTGCCGCTGGACGCTTCACGAAAATTGGCATTCCCTCTCCGGAAATCATGGGCCCGTTTGTCGGCGGATGCGAAGTCCTTTGTGGTGCCCTGCTGATCGTTGGATTCTTAACCCGGCTCGCAGCCATCGTGCTGCTGATCGACATCAGTGTTGCGATCGTTTCGACCAAAATTCCCGTGCTTCTCGGTCACGGCTTCTGGGGATTTTCGCTGATGAAACTGTCACGATATGGTTTCTGGAGCATGATGCACGAGGCGCGAACTGATTTCTCGATGTGGCTCGGCCTCCTCTTTCTTCTGATTGTCGGCGCGGGGCGGTGGTCAGTTGACGCCGCTTTAATGCGTGGAAAGACCAGGTCTCCGTGGCCGACCGTATCGCGATAAACGAAAGAAAAAAACTCCGGAGTCTACGGGGCTCGAACCCGCAACCTCCGCCGTGACAGGGCGGCGCTCTAACCAATTGAGCTAAGACTCCCCGGGAAGGAGAAACTGTAGAGGCTGCTCTGTTCAGTCGCAACTGTTCGCAAACGATGGAACAACCTGAAAACGTTGTCGGTAAAGAAACCTACACTGCGTTCACGATTCAGTGCTGAGTTCACGCAACATCGAATCGCAATCGCGGTTGAACATTTTATATGCGAGTGGGGTCGAACTTCCGAAACTTCGCGAGTGAAGATTGCGGATGCTGTTGATAAACGCTATAATGAGACACGGTTCGGCGGATTGACCCAAACCATAAATGAGTGACGAGCGCAGCGAGGGACTTCAGGGCGGGGTTGGGGACTCGAGTCCGGACAATCTCCTCGATTCATTTGATCAAGTGATTGCGTCGTTGCCTCCGGGCGACCCGATTCGACGCGACCTGCTGGAGTTGCGCCCCCAGATTTCCGACCAACAGGAGACAATGGTCGAAGCGCGCCGAATGATCGAGAAACTTGAGGAAGTCGTCAAAAAAGTGACTTCGCCTGCGAACCGCATCGGCACGTTTCTCGGAGCCACTTCGAAAGAAACGGCACACATTGTTGTGGGGGGCGCCGATTATTATTGCAACGTCGATCCGCGCATTCCACTTGCAAAACTAAAAAAGGGAACGCGCGTACTGGTAAACGAAGCGTTCGTGATTGTTGGCGATCTAGGATTTGAAACTGCCGGTCCGGTGACAAAAATCACCGAAGTCCTCGGTAAAGACCGGCTGCGGGTCGGTTCCGAGCACGGGTTGCAATCGATGGTGTTGCAGCGCTCCGCGGACCTTGCCGACTCCACCTTGAAATCAGGCGACGAAGTCCGTGTTGACTCAAACTACCGGATGGCGTTGGAAATGCTCTCGAGCACTAAATCTCACGAACATTATCTAGACAATGTGCCGGAGTTGCCGTGGGAAAAGGTGGGCGGTCAGGAAGCAGCGCTGCAAGCGATCAAAGACGCGATCGAGCTCCCCCTGTTGCACGCCGATCTTTTTCAAAAATTTCACCATGCCACGCCGAAGGGTTTTCTTCTTTACGGTCCACCGGGTTGCGGGAAGACGCTGATCGGTAAAGCGACCGCTTACAATTTGACCAAACAACTTCGTGAGAAAACAGGTGCTGAGATGCAGGAATATTTCATGCACGTCAAGGGTCCTGAGATTCTGAATATGTGGGTGGGCGAATCGGAACGAATCGTGCGGGAAATTTTTGCGACTGCTCGCGAGAAACGCGGCGAGGGTTTCATGCCATTTCTATTTATCGACGAGGCCGAATCGATTCTCGGCACGCGCCGCGCATCGCGTCATTCGAACATTCTTTCAACGCTGGTCCCGATGTTTTGCTCGGAGATGGACGGGATCGATTCGCTCAATGACGTCGTCATTATCCTTGCTTCCAATCGCGCCGATCTGATCGATCCGGCAATTTTGCGGCCGGGTCGAATCGATCGAAAAATAAAAGTTAACCGGCCAGATAAAGAAGGCGCGCGTGAAATTTACCGCATCTATCTCACGGACGATCTTCCTTACGACGGTGTGCTTGGCAAGGAAGCCGATGGCCTGGCGGCATCGATTGAGCGTCTGATCGAGCGCTTTGTTGACTGGCAGTTTACGCGCCGCGACGAGAACAAATTCCTGGAAGTGACGTTGCGCAGCGGACGCAAGGAGACGCTTTACCGCAGCGACCTTATTAGTGGCGCGATTATCGCCTCGATTGTGGAACGTGCAAAAGCAATGGCAATTAAGCGGGCCATCGCCACCGAACAGGAGCAAGGAATTCGGGAAACGGATCTGCAGTTGGCGTTTAACGCCGAGTACGTGGAGAACGATATTTTCCCAACTACCGACATCACCGAGGACTGGCTCAAGCTGATTGATTATGATCCAGAGAACGTCGTCAAGATTTCGCCTGTCAGACCGGTCTCTGACGCGCGAGCGCGCGCAACCTCCGGTGTGATCTGAGCTGCGAAGGGAAAATGGCCACTGCGTCGCACCGGTTGAGGTTGGTCTCCGTTCGTTTATTGCTCGAGTGACAGCGGAAAAAAAGCACGATGTGATGAAACGCGTCTTTGGGTTGGAGACGGAATACGGCATCACGCTCAGCGGTGCGGAGACTGTCGATGTCGTGGCCGAGTCGATCGAACTGGTTCGGCGTTATACTGAGAACGGTGCGCTGATGAAATGGGATTACGAACTGGAAGACCCGCATCTCGACGCGCGGGGCTTTCGCGCTCGAGAGTTACTCCAGGACACCGACGAATCGGCCTACTATGAGATCGATAAACGTCGCCCGCTTAGCTTCGAGGAAATCAAAAGCGATCTGGTCCTTTCAAATGGCGCGCGCTTTTACAACGATCACGCACACCCCGAATATTCTACGCCGGAGTGCACAACTCTTCAGCAGATCGTCGCACAGGACAAAGCGGGGGAACGCATTCTGGCCGAGTGCGCGCGACGCAGAAATCAGAAGTTGCCCTCCGGATTTGAAGTTCGGCTTTACAAAAACAACACCGACTTTGCCGGGCACAGTTATGGTTGCCACGACAATTATCTGATGAGACGCGATGTCGCGTGGGACCGGATCGTCGCTGGAATGCTGCCGTTTCTCATTACTCGCCAAATCTTCGGAGGCGCGGGAAAGATGGGGATTGAAGCTGAGAGTGCGCAAAGCGAGCCCGGCGTCTATCAGATTTCGCAGCGCGCCGATTTCTTCAGCGTGGTTGTGAGCATCGACACGATGAATCGCCGACCTCTGATCAATACCCGTGACGAGCCGCACGTGGACGCGAGCCGTTATCGTCGGTTCCACGTTATTCTTGGCGATTCAAATATGAGCGAATGGGCAACCGCCATGAAGATTGGGACGACAGCGCTGATGCTCGACTTGATTGAACGCGGGGAAGCGCCCGAGCTTGAGATCGCGCAACCGGTTGATGCAAACAAATCGATCAGCCGCGATCGGACTTACGATTGGATCATCGAACTGAAGGACGGACGTAAGATCTCTGCGATCGATGTGCAACGGATCTATTTGCGCGCTGCGAGCAAACTCGATAACAGTGCGAACGAAGATCGACAATGGATACTGCGTGAGTGGGAAAATGTGCTCAACGATCTCGAGCGGGACGTTATGTCGACGCGAGACCGGATCGATTGGGCTGCGAAGAAGTTCTTGCTGGACGCGTTACAGGAGGACGAAAAACTTTCGTGGAGCGATCCCTGGCTCCAATCCATCGACCTGGAATATCACAATCTCGATCTGGACCGGGGATTATACTATGAGCTGCTGCGCAAAGGTCTGATGCGTCGCGTCACGAACGAGGAGGAAATCAAGGCAGCTATTTTCAATCCGCCGGAAACAACCCGAGCGTTTTTTCGCGGTCGCGCTGTAGCACGCTTCAATGACGAGATTTCCTCGATTCAATGGGATGAAATCGTCTTCACAAACCAGGCCAATTCATTCCGCGTCGCGCTGCCCGAGCCAGCAATGAACCCGCGGCTGGACGCGCTTAATCACGCCGCCCGCAACGGCAGGGACTTTTCCGAGTTCCTAAGCGCGGTTCTGCAGATTAATTAGATCGCGCGGGAGACTTAAGGAGCTTCGCGCGGCGTCCGCCCGAAAGCATTGATCGTATCGCGCGGAATTGAATGCGATGCCGGTGCACTTCCTCAGCTATGCGCGATGACAAAGGTCGATGCCGGCTGAGGGCTAGCGGTCTCGGGGTAATACATTTCACACCCGAAGCGAACGTCCAAGACTGCTGCATTGGTAGGGGTGTTCGGAACAGTCCAATCAAAATATCTTCTGTTGATACTCACCGGTGCAATGCACGTCGAGAACGTTCTGCCGCCATCCAATGACAGCCAGATTTCCATCTCGCAAGCGTGCAAGTTTCTCATATCAGGGAACGCGGCGGTCCACTCAACCCTGACTTGCTGGCCAGGGTAGAGAACTTGTCCAAGGCGCGGTGAAATCAACTTCGCAGAATAGTTTTGTTTTTGGCTACTCTGAGCACTCAGGTTCGCCGGAGCGAAAGCAAATGCCATCAACAACATTGTTATAATCAATCCAGGGGTTTTCATTTTGGGGTCCGCCGTTTCAATGAGGATGCACACCCGCCGGCGGTTGATGTCAACGATTTTTTTAGATTCTTTTGCTCGCCTGTAGGGTTTCGTACTACAGGCTGGGAACCACTCAAAATCTCATTCCCACTCGATCGTGCTCGGTGGTTTGCTGGAAATGTCGTAACAAACCCTGTTGACCCCTTTGACTTCGTTGCTGATTCGATTGGAGATACGCGCCAGCAATTCGTAGGGAAGCCGCACCCAGTCGGCGGTCATGCCGTCCTGACTTTCAACAATGCGAAGCACGACCGTGTTTTCGTAGGTCCGTTGATCGCCCATCACGCCAACCGATTGCACAGGAAGCAAAACAGCAAATGACTGCCAGACTTTGTAATACCAATCGGCCGCTTCCATTTCGCTCTGCACGATCGTGTCCGCTTCGCGAAGAATTGATAAACGTTCGGGCGTAACATCTCCTAGAATGCGAACGGCGAGGCCAGGACCGGGAAACGGCTGACGGTATACAATTTCTTTCGGCAAACCGAGCTGCAATCCTGCCTGGCGCACTTCGTCCTTAAACAGTTGGCGCATCGGTTCGACGAGTTCGAAATGCATTTTCTCAGGCAATCCTCCAACGTTGTGATGACTCTTGATCACTTGCGCGGGATTGCCCTGGATCGACACGCTCTCAATCACATCGGGATAAAGGGTGCCTTGCGCTAGAAATTTGTAGCCCCCGTGCCCGTCGGCCCTACGGCGGGACGGGTCCGCCGTGGCGAGTTTGTACTCGCTGTCCCTTTGATCTTCCTCGAGCAGTTCCTCGGTCGCGCGTTGAAATACTTCGATGAATTCATTCCCGATCAGCTTTCGTTTCGTTTCGGGATCGGTGACTCCTTTGAGCAGCGCGAGAAAACGATCGCTGGCGTCCACGTATTTTAAGCGCACGTGAAAATTCTCGCCGAAAACCCGCTGCACGACTTCTTCTTCTCGCGCGCGGAGCAGCCCGTTATTGACAAAAATGCAGGTCAACTGGTCACCGATTGCCTTGTGCAGGAGCGCCGCGGTGACTGAAGAATCAACGCCGCCGCTCAAACCGAGCACGACCTTTTGATCTCCGACTTGTTTTCTGACGCGAGCGCAAGCCTCTTCAATGAATGACCCCATCGTCCAGTCCATCGCGCAATGGCAGATGTGAAACAGAAAATTCTGAAGGATCTCTCTGCCGCGCGGCGTGTGTGCGACCTCGGGATGAAACTGCAATCCATATAGCCTCCGCTGTGGATCCTCCACCGCAGCGAAGTTGCAACCATCAGTGGTTCCGGCGACTCGAAAACCTGTCGGCAAATCCGTCACTTCGTCACCGTGACTGTTCCAAACGTCGAGCTGTTCGCCCAGTCCACCCAGGAGTTCAGAACCGTTCTCAACGTGCAGGACGCCCGCGCCATACTCGCGTCGTCCCGTGAAAACGACGCGTCCGCCGAGATGATGAGCCATCAGCATCAGCCCATAGCAAATTCCCAGCACAGGAACGCCTAGCGAAAAAATCTTCGAGTCGACTTGGGGCGCACCCTGATCGTAAACGCTGGCCGGCCCGCCAGAAAGGATCAGCCCATTCGGTTTCAATGCGGCGACTTCAGCGGCGGGCGTGTCGAAACGGATAATCTCTGAATACACCTGGCACTCACGGATTCGCCGCGCTATGACCTGGGTGTACTGCGAGCCGAAATCGAGGATAAGAATCTTGGAGTGCGTTGGTTTATCGGGCATCTTCAGCGCTACGGATGAGTCTGCGGGACGCCATGCTCGGCGGCAGGGTCACCGGGAGGTCGCTCCAATGGACCAAGACTTCCCTGACCAGTCACGCCGCGTTCAAACTGCCCCTGAACTTCTTGCGTACTGCGTTGCTCGAGAGGGTCGGTGCAGCCATTCAGAGCGAGGCATGCGATCGCGAGCGAGATCGACATGCGTTTCATCTACCTATTTTATGAACGCTGTGAGGTATTGCAATTATGGATTGAGGAATGACGCCAGGTGTTTGGCTAAAAAGTTAAGTAGTTGAAAAACGGTCAACGCCTTTCCGTTGTAACATCTAACGTTTTAATCTGTTAATTTCGCCCGGCATGATCGATCCCGAACTTTTGCTGCAAGGTTATCGGCTCGGTGTTTTCCCAATGGCGATGGAGGACGAATCAATCCAATGGTTTTCGCCCGATCCACGTGCGATTTTGCCATTGAAAGATTTTCATGTGCCACACGCGCTGCGGCGTGTTGTGCGAAAAAAAGCTTTTGAAACGACGATAGACAACGCGTTTTCGAAGGTCATCGAAGAATGCGCGAAACGCGAAGATACGTGGATCAATCTTGAAATTATTGAAAGCTACACCCGGCTGCATGAACTCGGCAGCGCGCATTCTGTCGAAGCCTGGAAGGAAGGGACCCTCGCTGGTGGGCTCTACGGCGTAGCGGTCGGTGGCGCTTTTTTTGGCGAATCAATGTTCCACCGCGTCACGGATGCATCGAAGATCGCGCTGCTGGCGCTGGTAGAACATTTGCGCGCCCAAAAATTCGTGTTGCTTGACACACAATGGCTTACTCCGCACCTGCAGCAATTTGGCGGCATCGAAATTTCACGAGACCACTACCTCCGCCTCCTGCGTAGAGCGGTGGAATTGCCATGCAGCTTTTGAATTCACTCTGCGCGCCCGCCTGCGATTGGAGTCCTCTCAGGCAACGTTGCCAGCGACACAGATGGATTGTAAACCCAGAGGAGGAATGGAGCTTTTGGGAAAAGCGACATAGAACACGTCGCGATTGGGAATCGCGCGGGTAGACGGCAACGCAGCTAGGCAGCTGGCGCAAGCACTGGGAAGTGCGAGTGATCAAGGCAAAGTCGCGAGGGAAGCGGGGACGCGACCGAGTTTCAAATGAGCGAGCCAGTGAGTCAAACATTCGGAGTTGGATATTGAGCCCTGAGCGATTTCTGCTTTAGTAAGCAGCCCGCTCATCGGCGCGGCGGCGAGGGGCGTTTGCAAAGGCTGGGTAGCTCAGTTGGCAGAGCAGTGGACTGAAAATCTAGTGTTTGCCCCTCGTGGCAAATTCGCTCCCTCGCACGGTTGCGAACATGGACGACCGTAAAAGAACAGAAACGACCGTGGTACAGTCAACATGGTGTCAACAGCCTCGCGTAAGCCGCAACGCAAGTAACGTAATCTCGTCTAAACTTGACAATTCAACCGTTGACCGAAATCGCGCAGGTTCACGGCTGCTTTTCCTCGCAGAGTTTTTCGAAGCGCGGATCGCCGCGAAGCGGATCCCAAACCGGGAACATTTTTAAAGCGCCGTAGCTCAGCATCAATGATGCGTCGGGAGCACGCAGCCCAGCTTCCAGTTGCTGCAAGGCAAGCTCCTTCTCGCCCGCCCACGCTGCTGTAATGGCGAAATATTGAAGGACGAGACTGCCGTTCTTGACATCTTTTTCCGCCGGCATGAGCGCGATCGCCCGACGGCCTTCATCCAACGCCAGGTCTTTCCGCCCAAGAGCAGCGTCGATTAAGCCGAGGACGCAGAGCGTGGGGCCATAGTCCGGCTGCCCCTGCACGATCTTCTCCTGTTGGGCG
>Ga0207701_10001581_pt1 | contig 23781 bp, 16 predicted proteins | sample KBSSwiSSwithPhiX_FD_184294 | JGI IMG/M metagenome (GOLD analysis project Ga0207701, IMG submission 184294) | Switchgrass rhizosphere bulk soil microbial communities from Kellogg Biological Station, Michigan, USA, with PhiX - S5 (SPAdes) (version 2) | ecosystem: Environmental > Terrestrial >... | reverse complement strand
GACGATAATCGGCTGAATGACGCCGTTGGCGCGGATCGAGCGCGCGAGCTCCTCGATCTTCGTCTCGTCGATAGCCGTGCGCGGCTGAAACGGATTGGGCCGCAGCAGATCGGTATCGACGTCGAGCGATCGATCGTTGAGCGAAGGAGCCGCCGCGTCTGGAATGAGAGCCGAGAGACCTCGTCCGAGTGCGGGGCGTTTGTCAGCCATGCTGCTGCTCCGTGGTGGTGGGTGTTGCGATGCGATCGCGTTCGAGCATTTCGCGCGCGAGCGCGAGATAGGCTTCGGCGCCGCGCGACTTGACGTCGTACAGAATGGCGGGGATGCCGTGACTCGGCGCTTCCCCCAGCCGGATGTTGCGCGGAATCACCGTGCCGTACACACGCTCCTGAAAAAACGCGCGGATGTCGCGCGAGACCTGCTGCCCGAGATTGGTGCGTTCGTCGTACATCGTCATCAACACGCCGGCGATGTCGAGCGACGGGTTGAAGGCGGCGCGGACGCGGCGAAGCGTGGCGACGAGATCGGCGAGCCCCTCGAGCGCGAAATACTCGCAATTGAGCGGAATGAGGACGGCGTCGGCGGCGACGAGGGCGTTGAGCGTCAGCAGCCCGAGCGAGGGCGGCGTATCGACGAAGATGTAGTCGAAGCTGCCGCGAAGACGATCGAGACATGCGCGAAGACGGCCCTCACGGTTGGGTATGGTGACGAGGTCGATCTCGGCGCCGGTCAGATTGCGATCAGCGGGAATGAGCGACAGGCCGTGGACCGAGGTGTCGAGCACGAACTGCGACGCGTCATTCACGTCCGATGTGAGCGCCTGGTAGATCGTGCCGCCCGGTGCCGAACGACCTTTGAGGCCCACGCCGCTCGTGAGGTTGGCCTGTGGATCCATGTCGACCAGCAAGACGCGCTGCTCGGCGGTTGCGAGGGAGGCGGCAAGATTGATGGCCGTCGTGGTTTTGCCAACGCCACCCTTCTGGTTGGCGACGGCCCTGACCTTGGCGTTCATGTTTGGTTGAATGACCAAATGCTGCGACCGAGTGGGTCGGTTATATCATCAGCATGGTCCCGCGCGGCGCCAGCAATGTCAACCTCTCTAACGATCTAGTTCTACAGGGTTCTACAGGGTGCTGGGTTCGTACCGGATTCGGTTGAGTTCGCGAGGCCTATGACCTCCGAGCCTAGTGCTGGTCAGGACAGAACGAACCCTGCAGAACCAAGTAGAACCTCTAGAACCGAGCAGAACCCGATCTTTTGGAGTGTTCCACGTGAAACATCTCAGAGGATCTTCTGCAGAAGCGTCAGGCGGCTTTGCAGGCTTTCAATCAGCGGAAAAGTCCCCGTCCATCGGAGTGGGGGAACGACATCGGGTGAGTCCGGACCGCTGGCTCCACGGAACAGAAACAACAAACCGCCAGGCCGGACGAATGCCTGGAGGGTTAGCAGCGTGCGGACTTCGACTCGCACTGCCCGAAGCGAAAGCACGTCGAACGCCTCGTGGAGCTCAGGTCTTGCCAGCAATTCCTCGTATCGGGACGTCTCGACGGTCGCCTGGTCGAGGCGCAATGCTCTGACGGCTTCTCGGAGGAAAGCGGATTTTCTAGCCTTCGCCTCGACCATCGTCAAAGCCGCAGCCTGCGCACACAGTTTCAACGGTATTGCCGGGGACCCTCCGCCACTTCCAATATCCATAAGGCTGGAGGTTGATGGGGGCAGATACCTGGCCGCAAGAGCCGGTTCGAGCAGCAGCCGGTCTATTGCGTCATCGGGGCTGTCGAGGGCGGTCAGATTGATTTTGCGATTCCAGCGGGAGAGAAGCTCGTAGTAACAGGTGAACTGGCCAGCTAGCTCATCTGGAAGGAATACGCCAGATTTTTTCGCACGCCGCTCCAGTCGGCTTCGGAAATCCCGGGATGCCACGGCATGAGAGTATCAGAGCCAGAGCCCTTCTGTTCTGTCCGCTGCTCACGTCAGCGGGTCGAAATCGGGTGAGGGCGACGGACCCGACCGCTTATCGAGTTGTGTCCCGAGGACCGCAATCGCCGCCGGCGTTACCCCCGGGATCCGAGACGCCTGACCCAGGGTCGTTGGTCGGATCTGCGTGAGGCGGTCCACCATTTCGCGGGAGAGGCCCGGGATGCCCCGGAACACGAAATCCGCGGGAATCCGGCGAGACTCGTGCCTCCGTTGGCGATCGACGATGGTGGCCTGGCGCCGGAGGTAGCCCTCGTATTTGAGCTCGGTCTCCACGCTCGCGATGTCGATCGTTCGATCCCGCAGATCGATTTGCAGTGGCAGCCTGCCCTCGGCCGCGAGCGGCTCCAGTCGGACGTTCGGGTGCTTCAGCGCGCGGGTGGCTGGGAGTCGTTCGCCGGTCGACAACGAAACCGTCGAGCGCCGAAGGACAGCGAGATTGTGGTCGAATCGCGCGCGCCGCAATCGAAACCGATCCCATCGCGCGTCTGAAACCAGGCCGACGTCGCGGCCGCGCGGGGTCAGCCGGAGATCCGCGTTGTCGATCCTAAGCAAAAGGCGATGTTCCGCCCGCGACGTGAACATCCTGTACGGCTCGAGACAGCCGCGGGTTGTCAGGTCGTCGACGAGAATGCCGATATACGCCTCGTCGCGCCGCAGCGTAAACAGCGGGCCGTCTGGCTCACGCGCCGAATTGATTCCGGCGACGATTCCCTGCGCAGCGGCTTCTTCATAGCCCGACGTCCCATTGATTTGCCCGGCCAGAAACAGCCCGCGCAGCCGCTTGGTCTCGAGTGCCGCATCGAGCTCCGTCGGCTGGATGAAGTCGTATTCGACCGCGTAGCCGGGACGCAGCATGACCGCGGACTCGAGGCCTGGAAGCGAGTGAATGAGATCCTGCTGAACCTCCGCGGGAAGGCTCATCGAGAATCCGTTCACATAGATCTCGTCGACGTCGAGCCCCTCGGGTTCCAGGAAGATCTGGTGCCGCTCGCGATGGGGAAACCGCATCACTTTGTCTTCGAGCGAGGGGCAATATCGCGGACCGATGCCGCGGATCTGGCCGTTGAAGAGCGGCGACTTGTCGATGTTCCCGCGAACGAGTTCGTGCACGCGGTCAGTCGTGTAGAGCACGTGACAGGCGATCTGCTCTCGCTCGATGGTATCGGTCTCGAACGAGAACGGCACCGGCGGCCGGTCCCCGTGCTCGGCTGGGAATCTCGAGAAATCGATGCTCCGGCGATCGAGTCGCGGGGGCGTGCCGGTTTTCAATCGACCCCATTCGAATCCAAATGACTTCAACGATTCCGCGAGATCGCGCGAAGGAAGCTCTCCCGCTCGGCCGGCGGGCCGCTGCTCCGCGCCGACGTGGATCAAGCCGTTGAGAAACGTGCCCGTGGTCACGACAAGGGACGCGCACGAGAAGCGCTCGCCGGTTTCCAATTCGAGCCCGGTCACGCAGCCGTCGTGGCTCAGGATTCTGGCTGCCTTCCCGATGATCCACTCGATATTCGGCTCGGCATCCAGAACGGATTTCACCCAGGCGCCGTAGCGCCGCTTGTCGGCCTGGGCGCGCGGAGACCACACAGCCGGTCCACGGCTGCGATTGAGGATCTTGAACTGGATACCGGTGGCGTCGATCGCCCGGCCCATCAGTCCGCCGAGCGCGTCGATCTCGCGCACCAGGTGACCCTTGGCGGTGCCGCCGACCGCAGGGTTGCACGGCATGTGCGCCACGGTTCCGTCAGACAGCGTGCAGATCCCGACGTGCCGCCCCATTCGCGCGGCCGCCCACGCCGCCTCGACCCCGGCATGACCGGCGCCGATGACGATCACATCAAACGACAGACTACTCTGCATTACAAATTACTCTACTTTCCAATGCAGAACCGACTGAAGATCGCCTCGAGCACATCGTCCGGCGTTCGAACCCCCGTGACCTCCTCGATCCGCGCTCGCGCGTCCGCGAGATCGGCCGCGACGAACTCTTCCGCCGTCCCCGCGCGTGTGGCGTCCGCGGCGCGCACCAACGCTGCGCGAGCGTCGGACAGCAGGTGGACGTGTCGCGTGTTGGTGACCGCAGGTGTGTCGTGCAGCCGATCGGTCGCCGACAGACGGACGCCGATCTCACGTCGAAGATCAGCGATCCCCTGTCCGTCCTTCGCGGAGACGTGCAGGACACCGTCGCCAGGCTCGCCGGCCTGCCATGCATCCGGCAAATCGCACTTGTTCGCGACCACCAGGTGCAGACGGCTGGTGCAGTCGGTAAGAAGTGTCCGATCATCATCCGTCATCGGGCGCGACCGATCGAGTACGACGAGGACGAGATCCGCCACCGCTTCGGCTGCCCGCGCGCGAGCGATGCCCTCGAGTTCGACCGCGTCGGCCGGCGAACCGTGCACGCCGGCAGTGTCGACCACGGTGATGGCGGCGCCGTCGATGTCGATGACCTCCGTGACCAGATCGCGAGTGGTGCCGGGGATGTCAGTCACGATGGCACGTCCGACGCCCGCAAGACGGTTGAAGAGGCTCGATTTTCCCGAGTTGGGCCGACCGATGATCGCAACCTGCGCCCCTTCGCGCACCATACGCCCGCGCCGCGCGTCGGTCAGGAGCGCGTCGATCTGGCTCGCGATGGCGTCGATCTCCGCCGCAGCGGCTCCGGGTTCGACGAAGTGATATCCCTCTTCGGGAAAATCCAGCGAGGCTTCAAGCCGTGCCGAGAGATCGAAGAGCGCCGCATCGATTTCACGAATCCGGCTCGTAAGGGTGCCTTCCAGCTGGTCGAACGCGGTCCGGGCCTGCAACGGCGTCACCGCATCGACAAGATCCTGCACGGCCTCGGCCTGCACCAGATCGATCCGGCCGTTGAGATACGCGCGAAAGGTGAACTCGCCCGGCTCGGCCAGCCGCGCTCCCGCCCGCATCGACGCCTCGACGATCGCGCGCAGCACGACAGGACTGCCGTGCGCACTGACCTCCACCACGTCGTCGCCGGTGTACGAATGTGGCGCCGGGAAGAAGGTGACGACGGCCCGATCAATCGGTTCGCCATCGACGCGAAGCTCGGTCAGCGTCGCACGCCGCGGCTCGAGCGCCGCGCGTCCAGCCATTGAGGCGGCGATGCGCGAGGCCGTCGCACCGCTGATCCTGACCACCCCGATCCCGCCGCGACCCGGCGGCGTGGCGATCGCGACGATCGTATCGGAGGGAGAAAACATACTGCTTGCTGGAGAGGACGGAGGAAACGAAGAAGATTCACAACGAAGAAACGGAGTACACGAAGACGAACGAAGCTCACTCCTCAAAGAAATTCAACCAGACCGAACTCTTCTTCGTCCGTCTCCGTTATCTTCGTTCCTTCGTTGTCGGTCTTCTTCGTTCTCTCCGCGAACTTCGTTAACGACGAACCGAGATAATCACCGTCTTCAGAAAAGCGTCCCCGATGCTCTCGGATGACATCTCAGGATCCTCTGCGACGGTGAGGTGGACCAGGCGGCGCGCGTAGGGATTCAGCGGCCCCATCTCCTGTGGTCCGGCGGTCTTGGCTTTTTCCATTATGAAGCGCGCCATCTGTCGCAGCTCGGCGTCCTTCGCTTTGCGATAGTTCATGCAATCGACGACGAACGAGCGGTCGTCCTTGAGCTCGCGGCGGAACGCGGTGTTGACGATCTGCTGGAGCGCGTCCAGCGCCTCGGCACGTCTTCGCAGCAGGAGCTCGCCTCCTTCGCCCGACAACTCGACGCGAATGTTGTCGCCCGCGTCGACGACCGTCACGTCGAGCGGCACGCCCATGGCCGCGACCGTCTGCTTCGTGAATTCACGAACGCGTTCGTGCAGCTCCATCTACTTCCGCTCCTTCAAGACCTGGTCGGTCTTGCCGCCGCCAACGTTCTTGACCCGGCGCTCCGCCGGCGGCCGGGCCACCTTCGGCTTGGTCGGCCCAATCAGCCGATTGGTCAGCACCTGCTGCCCAATCGCCCAGACATTGCTCGTCAACCAGTAGAGCACCAGCCCGGCTGGCGCCCAGAGGAAGAACGACATCATGACGAGCGGCATGAACAGCATCATTTTTTGCTGCGCCGGATCGGCCGTCGTTGGCGTCATTTTCGTCTGGATGAACTGGCTGATGCCCATCAGGATGGGTGTGATGAACAGCGGATCGTGCACCGACAGATCGTGGATCCATCCCATGAACGGCGCGCCACGCAGCTCGATCGCGACCGAGAGCATCGCGTAGAACGCGAACAGCACCGGCAACGTCAGCAGCATCGGGACGCAACCGCTGGCCGGATTCACACCTTGCTCACGATAGAGGCTCATGAGCTCGGTGTTCATCTTCTGCTTCGCCGGGTCGGTCATCTTCAGGTTCGCGTAGCGATCCTGAATCGCTTTGACCTGCGGCTGGATCTCCTGCATCTTCCGCATCGAGACGACGCTCTTGTGACGCAGCGGGAACATCGCGATGTTGATGAGAATCGTGAGGATGATGATCGACCAGCCGAAATTGCCGACATAGCCGTTCACCCACTTCAACGCGCGAAGCAAGGGAACCACGATCCATGCAAACATGCCGAAGTCGATCGAGCGAACCAGGTCGCGGTCGACCGCGGCGAGCACGTCGAAATCCTTCGGGCCGGCAAAGTACCGGGTTTTCGTCGGATTCGCCGTAAACCGCGCGGACCAGTCGATGAAGTGCGCGATCGTGCCGTCCGGTGATGGCAGCGGCACGTCGAGCGTCCTGAAACTGGCGTGGACCGGCTGCGCTTCGGCAAGCGCCGCCACGAGGAAATAGTGATCGTCGACCCCGGCGAACCGCCATCCATCCACCGAGGAGTTTTCGGCGACCTTGTTTGGCTTGATCCGGCTCACGCTGCCGTCGCGAAAGAAGATTGGCTGCGCCGCCGGATTGTAGGTGCGCGTGCTCGCCACGACCCCGCTGCCGATCCCGGGTCCCCAATCAACCGTCGGCTTCAGATCTTTCCCGCCCTGCGACACCGAAGCCGAGAAGTCAATGACGTACGGGAGGTCCCCGGGAAACGAGAACTTCTTGACCGCATTCAGTCCGCTCGCGTCGGTGTATGTGAATTCGAGCGTTGCACCGCCAGAGGTCAGCGCGATCTGGTTCGCGCTCGGCTTATACAACGCCTGCGTGAGCGTGGAGGAGACCGCGGGGTCTTCGACCGAAAGCGTGAACGGGCGGGCGCTACCAGCCGGGACGGTGTGCGGGACGAGTTCCAGCGGTTGGCCTGACGAATCCGGATATCGCTTTAGGCGCCAGCTTTTCAGCACCGCGCCGCGCGAACTGAACACCGCGCTGATCGAGGCGCTGTCGACGGTGATGTCGTGCTCGGCGGTGTCGGCCACGACCGCGGCGGCAGCCGGCGTCGCTACGGCAGGAACGGCCGCCACGGGGGCAGGCGCGGCAGTCCCAGGACTTGCCGGTGCTTCCGGAGTAATTGTTGTGGTGGAGGAACTTGTCGTCTGACCCTGCGGCCGGATGGCAGCCGGCTTCGGGGGCGGAAACATCGCCTGATATCCGTACAGGACGACGAACGAAAGGATGACCGCGATGAGAACGCGCTTTTCCATGAACGGCTGACTATCGAGTTTTTCGGTAATCCACGGGGACGGCGTCGAAGCCGTGGCCCCCTAACGGATGACAGCGGCCAAGCCGGCGCGCCGCCAGGAGACACCCGCGAGTGACACCGAAGCGCTGAATGGCTTCAGCCGCATAGTCGGAACACGACGGGATGTAGCGGCATGAGCCAGCAAATAATGGAGAAAAAATGACCTTATAGCCTCGAAGCAGAGCAAGAGCGACCCGCTGCACGCCAGAAAGATCAGCGCGCGGCATGGGTGGTGACGGGAAGTCTGGCGGCGCAACGTTTGATTGTGCTGCGCAAATCCGACTCGAGGCTGGAATACTCGGCATCGAACAGCTCTCGCCGGGGAATGATCACCACGTCGAGACCCTTGCCAGGCGGCGTGAAATCTCCGCGCCTGAAAACCTCTCGTATCAATCTCTTAGCGCGATTTCTGCGCACCGCGTCCCCGAGCTTTCGCGAAGCAACGATCCCCAGCCGCGCGGTTCCCGATTCGTTGGGGGCCACTAGCACCGTCGCGTACCGTCCTTTTGCACGGTGCGACAGGTCGAACACCCTCTGGTACTCTTCGCGTCGCCTGACCCGGCGCGCCTTCGAGAATCGTTCGGATTGCCGCGGCATGTTTCGCGGATCGGTGCTCCGCGCGCCAGCGTTACGAGGAGGAAACAGTCAGGCGCTTGCGCCCCTTCGCCCGGCGGCGTTTCAGCACCTGGCGGCCGTTCTTCGTGGCCATGCGCACGAGGAATCCGTGCGTGCGCTTTCGGCGCCGGCGGTTTGGCTGGAACGTCACACTCATTGTCGGATCCCCTGCAACGAAATAAAGATAGCGGCGAAACGTAAATAGTAATCAAGCATCGGCTGGACTGTCAATCACCGCGGACTGGTTGTCGCGTGCCGAAACGGTGTGTTACAGTCGCTTCCCCCTGCGAACGATGGCCGTAGGGTCTCCCCCCGAAGTTTTCCACAACTGTGGAAAAAAATGTGGAAAAGCAAAGGTTTTCAGCGGCGCGATGGTGGAAATGCCGCTCTGAGGCCGCTTTTGCCGGGGCGAAGGCGAAAAGTGCCGGGTTTTAAAGGGTAAGTCATGCTCAGCGGGGCCGCCGCGGCCCCTCCGAGGCCCGCATAATTCTTCGTCGACAGGCGCGCAAATGACCGGCAGCAGCATCTGGGACCAGGTTCTTTCCCGAATCGAAACAAAGGTCAACCGGCACATTTTCTACACCTGGTTCAAGCCGACGTCCTTTGTGGCGGACGATGGGACGGGACTGCGAGTCAAAGTACCGAACGGACTGTTTCGGGACTGGTTGACCAAGCATTACGCCGCGGTATTGGACGAAGCGCTGGCGGAAGTCAATCGGAAGGGAACCACGATCACCTTTGTCAGCGAGATCGGCGAAATCGTCGAGCCTGCGCCGGTGATTACAAAGCCGACGGTCGAGCCAGCAACGAGCCTCGTGGCCGCGGATCCCGTGGAGGAAGGTTCGCCGCCTGGCAGCCTCGCCCCCCGTTACTCCTTCGACACATTCATCGTCGGGTCGTCGAATCAGTTCGCACATGCGGCGTGCCGCGCGGTCGCAGAGGCACCCTCACGCTCGTACAATCCGCTGTTTATCTATGGCGGGGTGGGGCTTGGGAAGACACACCTCATGCACGCGATTGGGCACTACGTGCTCAATCACCTGCGCACGCTGAAGCTGACCTACATCTCGTCCGAGCGATTCATGAACGAGATGATCAACGCGGTCAGGTACGATCGCGTGCTCGATTTCCGTGAGCGGTACAGGAGCGTCGACGTCCTGCTGGTCGACGATATTCAGTTCCTGGCCGGCAAGGAAGGCACACAGACCGAGTTCTTTCACACGTTCAACGCGCTCTACGATTCGCAGAAGCAGATCGTCATCAGCAGCGACTGTCCGCCGCATGAAATTCCGCAGCTCGAGGAGCGGTTGCGCTCCCGTTTCGAATGGGGCCTGATCGCTGACATCCAGGCGCCGGATCTGGAAACGAAGGTCGCGATTCTGAAGAAGAAGGCAGAAACCGAAGGCGTGCCTTTACCGGATAACGTCGCGATTTACATCGCCGGCAAGATCAAGTCGAACATCCGGGAGCTCGAGGGATCGCTGATCCGGTTGGTCGCCTACGCCTCACTGACGGGCCGTGAAATCTCGCTGGCGCTCGCGCAGGACGTGCTCCGCAACGTGCTGCAGCACGACGAACGGGCGGTGACGATCGAAGGGATTCAGAAGTTCGTGTCCGACTACTATCAGCTCAAACACGGTGAGCTGAAATCACGGAACAACTCGAAGTCGATTGCCATGCCCCGTCAGATTGCGATGTATCTCTGTAAGTCGCTGACCAGTGCGTCGCTGCCGGAGATTGGCCGGAGCTTCGGGGGAAAACATCATTCGACCGTGATTCACTCGATCAGAAAAGTCGAACATCTGCGGCAGCGGGATGGAGCTTTCAACACCCTTATCAACACGTTCATGGAGTCATTTCGTTAGCGATATCCGACCGAAGCTCGAGTTTTCCACAGCGTGTGGCAGCCGGGCTTGCGGACCGATTGCGGGTCCTACGAGGGGGCCGGATTATCCACCGAACCGCACCTGAAAACCGGTCCCGGTACCGAAACGGGGTCCACAGGCTAAACCGCAGAACTACAAGGATTAACGACGATTTTTCTTGTTTTCAACAGCACCTCTTTCTTGTTATAATTCTTTGTTTCCTGATCTCCCTCAACATTGAAGGAATCAGCGCGCCCATCATAAATTTTGCGGCGCCTTCCCCAGAGGTCATCACCGACATGGAACTGGTCGTACGCAAGGCCGATCTGCTTCGCGAACTGCAGTTGTTCCAGGGAATCGTCGAGCGAAAGAACACGATCCCTATTCTCGCGAATGTCTTGATCGAGACCGACGGGGATCAAGTCAAACTGCTCGCGACCGATCTCGAAGTCGGACTGCGGAGTCATTGCCAGGCCTCCATCGCCAAGAAGGGATCGCTCACGCTTCCGGCAAAGAAGCTGTACGAAATCATCAAGGCGCTGCCCGAAACGGACGTCCGGATCGAAGAGGACAAGAGCGGCGTCAAAGTGGCTGCGGATCGCTTTGACTCGCGCATGCAGACACTGCCGCGGGAAGATTTTCCGACGCTGCCGGACGGAACGGGGTCGTATACGGCCACGCTGCCGCGCGACGTGCTGAAAAACATGGTTGCGAAAACGCAGTTCGCAATCACGGGTGAAGACACGCGCTATTTCCTCAATGGCGCCTTGTTCATCCAGCGCCCCGAGTCGATGGGGCTGGTTTCGACGGATGGCCACCGACTCGCACTGATCACCGTGCCGCGCGACAAGTCCAAGAGCCGCGCCAAGTCGGCAGACGAAGAGCGGGTGATCCTGCCAAGGAAGACGCTGTTGGAGCTGGCTCGGCTGCTGTCGGAAGGCGAAGGGGACATCCAGTACGAGCGCGGAGAAAACCATCTGTTCTTCGAGGTTGGCGGACGGCTCCTGATCTCGCGGATGATCGACGGCCAGTTCCCCGCGTTCGAACGGGTCATTCCGAAGGGGAACGACAAGCGTGTCGAGTTCGATCGCGATCGCCTCACGAGCGCGGTCAGACGTGTCGCACTGCTCTCGAACGAGCGGTCGCGGGCGGTGAAATTTCAGATCGACAAGGGGAAGGTGGAGATTGCGTCGAGCAGCCCGGAGTTCGGCGAGGCCAAGGAAGTCCTGATGGTGGAATACTCCGCAGCCCCGGTGACGATTTGCTTCAACGCGCAGTACGTCCTCGACTTTCTGAGCGTAGTGGAGACCGATTCGATTGGCCTCGAGTTCAAGGATGAAATGAGCCAGGCCGTGATGAAACCCATCGGCGCCGAAGGCTATGACTACACCTACGTGATCATGCCGATGAGAGTGTGAGAACACTTGGTGAATTGGTGAATCGGTGAATTGGTGAATTGGCGCCGAACTCACGCTGCGGCGCCTCAAAACGTTCGATTCATCACCGATTAACAATTCACTAATTCACCAATTCACCAACTCACCAATTCACCAATTTGTTTTGATTGATGTCTGATTTGGAACCTCAGAACGACGAGCAGCGGTCCGCCGCGGCCACGCCGGAGGCGCGCACCGCCCCGACGCCGGAGTCGCCGTCTGTACCATCGCGCTCCGACAACGGGTCCGGCGGTCCGGATGACTACGGCGCGGACAAGATCAAGGTCCTCGAGGGGCTCGAGGCGGTACGCAAACGGCCGGCGATGTACATCGGGTCGACCGGTGCGCCCGGGCTGCACCATCTGGTCTACGAAATCGTCGATAACTCGATCGACGAGGCGCTGGCCGGGTACTGCGACCAGGTCAATGTGACGCTGCACATCGACAACTCCGTCACCGTTATCGACAACGGCCGCGGCATTCCCGTCGATCAGCACGCCAGCGGAAAATCGGCGGCTGAAGTGGTCCTCACGGTCCTGCACGCCGGCGGCAAGTTCGACAACGAGAGCTACAAAGTCTCTGGCGGCCTGCACGGCGTCGGCGTCTCGGTGGTCAACGCGCTCTCCGAAACGCTCGATCTTGAAATCTGGCGCAGCGGCCAGGTCTACAAGCAGCTGTACGAGCGCGGCACGCCCGCCGCCCCTCTCGAGGTCACCGGCACGACCAAGAAGCGCGGAACGAAGATCACGTTCAAGCCCGACGCGCAGATCTTCGAGACGGCGGAATTCAGCTTCGACACGCTGGCGCAGCGGCTGCGCGAGCTGGCGTTCCTCAACGGCGGCGTCACGATCACGCTCGACGACGAGCGTGACGGCAAGTCGCACAAGTTCCTCTATGAAGGGGGCATCATCTCCTTCGTCGAGTACCTGAATCAGAACAAGGCGACGGTCAACGACAAGCCGATTTACATGCACGGCGAGAAAGACGGCATCGACGTCGAGATCGCCCTGCAATGGAACGACGGCTACGCCGAAACGGTCTATTCGTTCGCCAACAACATCAATACGCACGACGGCGGCACGCACCTGTCCGGCTTCCGTTCGGCGTTGACCCGAACGATCAACTACTACGCGGGCAAGAACAATCTGGCGAAGGATCTGAAGGACGCCAGCATTGGCGGCGACGACATCCGCGAAGGCCTCATCGCGGTCGTGAGCGTCAAGATTCCGCGGCCGCAGTTCGAGGGGCAGACGAAGACCAAGCTGGGCAACACCGAGGTCAAGGGGATCGTCGAAGCCATCCTCAACGACAAGCTCGGCGCCTATCTCGAGGAGAACCCGCCGGTCGCGAAACGGATCGTGGCCAAGGCGGTTGACGCCGCGAGGGCGCGGGAGGCCGCACGCAAGGCACGGGACCTCGTCAGGCGCAAAGGCGCGCTCGACAACAGCTCACTGCCCGGTAAGCTCGCTGACTGCCAGGAGCGGGATCCGGAGCAGAGCGAGATCTACATCGTCGAAGGCGAGTCTGCCGGCGGGTCGGCGAAGCAGGGACGCGACCGTCGGTTCCAGGCCATCCTGCCGATCAAGGGCAAGATTCTGAACGTCGAGAAGGCGCGCTTCGACAAGATGCTCGGCAGCGACGAGATCAAGACGATGATTGCCGCGCTCGGCTGCGGCATCGGCGCGGAGGACTTCGACCTGTCGAAGCTCCGCTACCACCGCGTCATCATCATGACCGACGCCGACGTCGACGGCTCGCACATCCGAACGCTGCTGCTGACGTTCTTCTATCGCCAGATGCGCCAGCTCGTCGAAAACGGCTACGTCTACATCGCGCAGCCGCCGCTGTTCCGCGCGAAGCGAGGACGGAGCGAGGTGTTCATCCGCGACGAGCGCGCGCTCGAAACCTGGCTGATGAAGCGCGCGGTCGAATCGCGCATCGTCGTCCTGCCCGATGGCACGGAGATGTCCGGCGAACAGCTCGAACATCGCCTGGAGCGGCTGATCGCGTTCCGGAAGCTGATGCAGATAGTCGAGCGTCGCGGACCGTCGAAGGAAGTCGTGCTTGGCCTGCTCGAACGTGATGCCAGGGACAAGGCATTCTTTGCCGATCGCGCCAGGGTGGAGGCGGTGGCGGCGGCGCTGAGCACGCCAGCCCGAACCGTGACGGTGCAGGAGGACGAGGAACACCAGGCATTCGCTCTGGCCATCGAGGATCGTACCGGCGGCTATCCGCGCCATCACCGCGTCGATCAGGACTTCGTCACCACAGGCGAGTTCCGAACGCTCGCATCCAGCTATCAGGACGTCAAGGGCATTCGCGCACCCATGGTGGTGAAGACGACGGTAACGGCGACCCAGGACGAGATCGCGGAGACCGGTGAAGGCACCGCTGCCGCCAACGAGACCGCGATCGGCGGCGCACCGATTGACGATGCGACGAAGCTGGCCGCCGAGCCGAAGCCGCTCGATTCGTCGGCAGGGCCGAAACAGCTGCACAAGGCTGTGCGGGACGCCGACGTCCGGGTCGAGTCGCTCGACGAGCTGGTGGAATTCTTCACCGCCGCCGGCAAGAAGGGGGTCGCGGTCAACCGTTACAAGGGTCTGGGAGAGATGAATCCCGAGACCCTGTGGGAAACGACGATGGATCCCGAACGGCGATCGCTCGCCCAGGTGCGCGCCGAAGATCACATGGAAGCGGACCTGATGTTCACCACGCTGATGGGCGATCAGGTCGAGCCGCGCCGCAAGTTCATCGAAGACAACGCGCTGGACGTCAAGAACCTGGACATTTGATCCGTGTCAATTGGTGAGTTCGTGAGTCGGGTGAATTGGTGAATTGGGATCGGACGCGCTACCGCGCGTCCTGTTAACGCGCGGCGGTAGCCGCGCTATGCGAATTCACCAACTCACCGATTCAGTAATTCACTAATTCACCAATTCACCAACTCGCCGATTCACCAACTGTCATGACCGACTCTCTTACTCGCTTCCCCGTCAACATCGAAGACGAAATGAAGCGCTCGTACATGGATTACGCGATGAGCGTAATCATCGGGCGGGCGCTTCCTGATGTGCGCGACGGATTGAAGCCGGCGCACCGTCGCGTGCTCTACGGCATGCGGACGATGGGGCTCGCGTCGAACCGCGCCTATCGCAAGTGCGCAAAGATCGTCGGCGAGGTGATGGGCAACTATCACCCTCACGGCGACGCGTCGATCTACGACACCCTGGTTCGCCTCGCGCAGGAATTCAACATGCGCTACACCCTGGTCGAAGGCCAGGGGAACTTCGGATCGGTCGACGGCGATCCGCCGGCGGCGATGCGATACACCGAAGCGCGGCCGCGGCCTCTCGCCGAGGCGATGATGACGGATCTCGACAAGGAGACCGTCGACTTCGTCCCCAATTACGACGAGACCACGGAAGAGCCGACGGTCCTGCCGACCACGTTCCCGAACCTGCTCGTCAACGGATCGTCGGGCATTGCCGTCGGCATGGCGACGAACATCCCGCCGCACAACATGCGCGAGGTGATCGACGGGGTCATTGCGACGATCGAACAGCGTGGGCAGTCGAAGGAGTCACGGCTCAAGGCGGTGCTGAAAGCCATTCCCGGCCCCGATCTGCCGACCGGCGGCTTCATCGTCGGACGTCATGGAATCTTTCAGGCGTACACGACCGGACGCGGCGCGATCACGCTGCGCGCGAAGGCGACGACCGAGGAATCGAAGAAGGGGGACAAGGTCTCGATTGTCATCACCGAGATCCCCTATCAGGTCAACAAGAAGCGTTTGCTCGAGAACATCGCCGATCTCGTTCACGAGAAGACGATCGAGGGAATTTCCGATCTCCGGGATGAATCCGATCGCGAAGGGATGCGGATTGTCGTCGAGCTGAAACGCGGCGAGGTGCCGGAGGTCGTGCTGAACAACCTCTACAAGCACACGCAGTTGCAGACCACCTTCGGCATCATCATGCTCGCGATCGTCGGCGGCCGGCCGAAGGTTCTGCCGATTCTCGAGATCCTCGAGCACTTCGTCGAGTTCAGGCGCGAGATCGTCCGACGCCGCACCGAGTTCGAGCTCAGAAAGGCCGAGGCTCGCGCGCACATCCTCGAAGGATTGAAGATTGCGCTCGATCATCTCGACGAGGTGATCAAGTTGATCCGCGGCTCGAAGAGCCCGGCCGAAGCGCGTGACGGCTTGATGACGGCTTTCAAGTTCACGCAGATTCAGGCCCAGGCAATCCTCGATATGCAGTTGCAGCGGCTGACCGGCCTCGAGCGGCAGAAGATCGTCGACGAGCTGGTGGAGTTGCTGAAGACGATTGAGCGCCTGCGCGCGATTCTGTCGAGCGATGAACTGCTGATGCAGGTGGTCCTCAACGAGTTGAAGGAAGTCCGCGACAAGTACACGGACCCGCGGCGGACGGTGATTGTCGAGGAGAGCGGCGAGCTGCGGATCGAGGACCTGATCGCCGACGAAGACATGGCGATCACGGTGACGAACACCGGCTATATCAAGCGCACCGCGATCTCGACGTATCGGGCGCAACGGAGAGGGGGCAAGGGGCGCATCGGGATGCGCACGCGCGAAGAGGATTTCGTCAGCCACCTGTTCATTGCGTCGACCCACGCCTACATCATGATTTTCTCCGACCGCGGCCGGGCGTACTGGCTGAAGGTTCACGAGATCCCGGACGTAGGGCCCGGTGGAAAAGGAAAGGCCATCGCCAACCTCGTCGCCATGGAGGAGGGCGAGCACATCGCCGCGCTCCTGGCCGTCAAGGAGTTCCCCGACCAGGAGAATCAGCAGTTCGTCGTGATGGGCAGCCGCAAGGGCGTGATCAAGAAGACCGACCTCTCGCTCTTCCGCAACCCCCGCGCCGGCGGCATCATCGCGATGGGTGTCGAGGAAGGCGACGCGGTCATCGCCGTCGAGATGTCGGACGGCACGGAACAGATCTTCCTGGGAACCCGCGACGGGATGGCAATTCGGTTCGAGGAAACCGACGTCCGCCCGATGGGCCGTACCGCTTACGGTGTGCGCGGCATTTCGCTGCGAGACAACGACGAGGTCGTCGCGATGGAGGTCGTGCGTCAGGGCGGCACGCTGCTCACGGTGGCCCAGAACGGCTACGGCAAGCGCACCGAGCTGGACGAGTACCGGCTGCAGTCGCGCGGGGGCGTCGGCATCATCAACATCCAGACGTCGGATCGCAACGGCAAGGTCGTCGGCATCGCCTACGTGAGCGACGACGACGAACTGATGATCATCAGCCAGCAGGGCATGATCTTGCGGATGCGCGCTGGAGACGTGCGCGTGATCGGCCGCGCCACCCAGGGCGTGCGTCTCATCGAGATGGAAGACGGGGACGCTGTCGTCGCGATCGCGAAGCTGGCGGAGAAGGAAGAGGGCGGCGAGAACGGGAACGGGAACGGGAACGGCAACGGGAACGGTAACGGCGGACCAGAAGAATCTGTGAATTAGTGAATTGGTGAATTAGTGAATTGGGCATCGCGCGGCTACCGCCGCGCTTTTACAGCACGCGCGGTAGCGCGTGCGAAGCCCGATTCACCAATTCACCAATTAGGCTGGCTCCAGCTTCGCGTACTTTGCCAGGAGCTTCTTCACCCCGACGAGATTGAAGCGCACAGTGATCTTCATGTCGTCGTTGTGTTCCTCGACCGATACGACGGTGCCGACGCCGAATTGGGCATGCTTGACGCGCATGCCCGGTCGCAATGCCTGCACCGACTGATCTTCATCCTCGTACCGGTAGCTCTCCTCGGACTCCTTGAATCGTGCGGCCTTGCCCTTTCGGCCATACGGGTTCGTGCGGAACTCGTAGTGGCCGTGCGTAAACGTGCTTTGGTACGCCGGCGCGTATGTCGGCGCGATGCGCTCGAGGAGCTCGGCCGGAATCTCGTCGAGAAAGCGCGAGGGTTCCGTCGACTGGTATTCACCGAAGACCCGACGACGGGCGGCACTCGTGAGCACCAACTGCGACTGGGCCCGCGTCATGCCGACATAGCAGAGACGCCGCTCCTCCTCGAGCTCTTCGAGATCCTCTTTGGAACGCGAATGGGGGAACAGCCCTTCCTCGAGTCCGGCGATGACCACCATCGGAAACTCGAGCCCCTTCGCCGCGTGCATCGTCATCAGCCAGACTTTGGCGTCGCGCGAGCCGGCCTCCTCATCAGCCTCGGACAGGAGCGACAGTCGATCCACGAAACCGCCGAGTGATGCCTCCGCCTCACGGGTCTCGTATTCACGCGCGGCAGACACGAGCTCCATCAGGTTCTCGATGCGTTCGTTCGATTCTTCGCTGTTGTCGTCGCGCAGATCCTTCAGGTAGCCGGTCTGGTCGAGCATCTTGCCGATCGCGATTGAAACCGAGTCCTTCCGCGCCGCGTCGGCGAGGCCGCTGATCAAATTCCGAAAAACCGTCAGCGAGGCCGTCGCTCGAGACGCCAGCTTCCCATCGTCGATCGCGTAGACCAGCTTGGCCCAAAGCGATCTCGCCGAGCTGATCTCCTGGAGTCCGGCCGCGAGCAGCGGCGGTGCGTCCTCGATGACGGCGTTGGGATCGATCGCGTGAAGCGAATCCATGACGCCCTTGCCGATGCCACGCGCAGGCACGTTGATCACTCTCCGCAGGCTGACGTCGTCGTGCGGATTCATGATCAGTTTGAGGTAGGCCAGCGCGTCCTTGATTTCCTTGCGCTCGTAGAAACGGACGCCGCCGATGATCTTGTACGGGATGCTTTCCCGCATCAGCGAGTCTTCGACCGCCCTCGACTGCGCGTTCGTGCGGTAGAGCACCGCCATCGTCGCGTCGACGTCTTCCGATCGGTATTGCTTGATCGAGCGCGTGATGAAGTCGGCCTCTTCGAGCTCGTCGTTGCCGCGAAAGTAGATGATCCGCGACCCGCCGCGACGATCGGTCCAGAGGCGCTTGTCTTTCCGATTGCGATTCTGGCTGATGACCGCGGAGGCGGCGTCCAGGATCGTCTGGGTCGACCGGTAGTTCTGTTCGAGCCGGACGACGGAGGCGTCGGGAAAGTCGTGCTCGAAGTCGAGAATGTTGCGGAGGTCGGCGCCGCGCCATTTGTAGATGGACTGATCGGGGTCGCCGACCACCGCGATGTTGCGATGGATTTCTGCGAGGCGGCGAATGAGGAGGTACTGCGGACGATTGGTATCCTGATACTCGTCCACCATCACGTATTTGAACTTGTGACCGTAAAAGCCGCGCACCTGCTCCGACTGCTCGAAGAGCTCGACCGTCTTCAGCAGCAGGTCATCGAAGTCGAGCGCGTTGGCGTCAGTCAGCGCGGCGAGATAGCGCTCATAGATCTTCGCCGTCTGCTCTTCGCGGATGTTCCAACCCCCGCGAAGGCTGTCCGGCCCTTCCATTCGATTCTTGGCCTGGCTGATCCGCGCGAGCGCCATGCGCGGCGGCACCAGCTTGTCGTCGATGCCGAGATCGCGCTGCACCTGCTTGACCACCGCGACCTGGTCCGACGAGTCGTAGATCACGAAATCCCGGGATAACCCGATCTTTGGCGCCTCGCGCCGCAGCAGCCGCGCGCACAGCGCGTGAAACGTCGACAGCCACACGCCCTGAGCCGTCGAGCCGATCAGCGACTCCACCCGTTCGCGCATTTCCTGCGACGCCTTGTTGGTGAAGGTGACCGCCAACACCTCGCCCGGAGCCGCATGGCCATCGCCGATGAGATACGCAATTCGGAAGGTGATGACCCGCGTCTTTCCCGAGCCCGCGCCGGCGAGGATTAACAGGGGGCCATCACGGTGCAGGACCGCTTCTCGTTGTTCGGGGTTGAGTTTTTCCAGGAAGTTCATGAGGGAACTCCATTATATCTTTCGCGGCTTGCGGCTCGCGGCTCGCGGCTCGCGCCCGAATCAGGAAATTAACGAATCCAAATCCCGATAACTGTTAATGGTGGCCATCTGACGTCTCTCAATTCTGGCGACGACTGAATCGATGCCACATTGCCGGAATTGCAACCGATCCTCGTAACGGATTGATTTACAGCGCGAGCCGACATGAAGATCGCAATCAGATGACCAGCCGTTACTGGCGTCGTCCCAATCACCGAGCCGCGCGCCTTGTTTGCGTGTGTCACCGAGTCGCGAGCCGCGAGCCGCGAGGCGCGGCGATGTAGTACTATCGACTCTGTCCATGTCGCAGACGTTGTTGCAGAAAGTGTGGGATGCCCACACGGTGCGGAAGCTGCCCAACGGGCAGACGCAGCTGTTCGTCGGGTTGCATCTCATCCACGAGGTGACGACCCCGCAGGCGTTTGACATGCTGCGCGCGCGCGGCTGGCGCGTGCGGTTTCCGGAGCGGACGATTGGGACAGTCGACCACATCGTGCCGACGCGGGATCAGCGGCGCCCGTTTCTCGACGTGATGGCCGAGGATATGTTCGCGGCGCTCGAGCGCAATTGTCGCGATGAAGGCATCCGGCTGTTCGACATGTCCACCGGATCGCAGGGCATCGTCCACGTGATTGGGCCGGAGATGGGGCTGACGCAGCCGGGCATGACGATCGCGTGCGGCGACAGTCATACCTCGACGCACGGCGCGCTGGGCGCGGTGGCCTTCGGCATCGGCACGTCGCAGGTGCGCGACGTCCTCGCGTCTCAGTGCCTGGCCATGGATCCGCTGCGCGTGCGTCGCATCCGCGTGCGCGGCCGGCTGGCCCGTGGCGTCTACGCAAAGGACGTCATCCTCGAGATCATTCGGCGCCTGGGGGTCAACGGGGGCGTCGGCTATGCCTACGAGTACGCCGGCGACACGATCGAGCGCATGTCGATGGACGAGCGGATGACGATCTGCAACATGTCGATCGAAGGCGGCGCGCGCGTCGGCTATGTCAACCCGGATCAGGCGACGTTCGATTACCTGCGCGGCCGGCGTTTCGCGCCCGCCGGTGACGACTTCGAGAAAGCGTGCCGCTGGTGGAGCCACATGGCCTCCGATGCGAACGCCGGCTACGACGACGAGGTGGAGCTCGATGCGGCGGCGATCGGGCCGACCGTCACCTGGGGGATCAACCCCGGCCAGTCGGTCTATGTGGACGAGCCGCTCCCGAACCCGGTGAGCGCGCAGGGCGCAGAGCGCGCGGCGATCGACGAAGCGCTCGACTTCATGGGCCTCACCGCCGGTTCGCGCATTCGCGGCACACGCATCGACGTCGCGTTCGTCGGATCGTGCACGAATGGCCGGCTGTCGGATCTTCGAGAGGCAGCAAAAGTGATTCGCGGCCGGCACGTGGCGCCGCACGTCCGCGCGCTGGTCGTGCCGGGATCGCAACCGGTCAGGTTGGCGGCGGAGAGGGAAGGGCTCGATCGCGTGTTCATCGAAGCGGGATTCGATTGGCGCGGAGCCGGATGTTCGATGTGCCTGGCGATGAACCCGGACAAGCTCGAAGGACGCGAGATCTGCGCGTCGTCCTCGAACCGAAACTTCAAGGGGCGGCAGGGCAGTCCGACGGGACGCACGCTGCTCATGAGTCCGGCGATGGTGGCCGCCGCGGCCGTCGCCGGCGAGGTCGTGGATATCCGGGAGTTCGCGAATGGCGATTGAAAAGATCAGCCAGGTTCACGGTCGCGCGCTGCCGGTTCGCGGCGACAACGTCGACACGGATCGGATCATCCCCGCGAGATTCCTTCGATCGATCACGTTCGAAGGGCTTGAAGCGCATCTCTTCGAAGACGACCGGAAACAATTGCAGGCCGCCGGGCAGCATCATCCGCTTGACGAGTCGCGCTACCGCGGCGCGTCGATTCTGCTGACGAACGCGAACTTCGGATGCGGATCATCCCGCGAACATGCGCCGCAGGCGATTCGCCGCCACGGCATCCGCGCGGTCATCGGCGAGTCGTTCTCGGAAATCTTCTTTGGCAACTCCGTCGCGCTGGGTATGCCGTGCGTTACCGCCGATGCGACGACGATGGCCGCGCTGATGCAGACAGTCGAATCGCAGCCTGAAACCGACGTCGCCGTCGATCTGAATCAGATGACGGTCACGGCCGGTGAGACGACCTATCGCATCGCGTTGCCTGGTGCGGCGCGCGAGTCATTTCTCGACGGCACCTGGGACGCCACAGGTTTGCTGCTGGATCGGTTCGAGGATGTTGAGGCTGTGGCGGCGAGGTTGCCGTACGTGGCTGGCTGGAGGTGAACAAGTGAAAGTCAAAAGTTAAAAGTAAAAAGTAAGAAGTGAATCGCAGCCTTACTTCTAACTTTTAACTTTTAACTTTTAACTTGTTCGACTCTCCTCGCCTCTTCCGCTCTCTCGCGGACGAGCTCCAGGAACGCGGTCGCCGCTCTCGACAGTTCTCCCGCCTTCCGGAACACGAACCTCACCGAACGCGGAGAGCTCAGCTCGGGCACTTTGACAGCCACGAGGTGACCGCGTGCGATCTCACCGAGCGCACAGCGGCGCGGCAGCACGGCGACGCCGAGTCCCATCTCGACCGCGCGTTTGATCCCGTCGAGGCTCGGCAGCGCGATTTGAATGTTGATCGGCGCGTGCCGCCGTTCGTAGACACGCAGCACGCGGTCGCGTGCCGGCGACGGATCGTTGTGGGCGATGACGATTTCGCGGCCGACCTCTTCGATGGTGACGCGCTTCTTCGCGGCGAGACGATGGGCCGGGTTCGCCAGCATCACCAGTTCGTCGCTGCCAAGCGAGATCGACTGGAGCCCTTTGTCCGGCGGCTGGAACGTGAGCACGCCGAAATCAAGGCTGCGCTCGAGGAGTTCGGTCGCAATCTGTCTGGACGCCACGCGCCGGACCTCGACCCGTGCGTGGGGATGCGCGCGGGTGAATCGATCGACGATCGGCAGCAGCGAATGAACGGCCGCCTCATTCGCGCCGATGACCACGCGGCCGCGACGCACCTGTTGAAGCTCGCGGACCGCGGCCTCGGCCTCGGCCGCGAATCGCAGCAGCCTGGTCGCGTGTTCCTGCAGCAGCGCGCCGGCCTCGGTGAGGGCCCCGTTGCGGGACGTGCGGTCGAACAGCTTGTCGCCGAGTTCGTCCTCGAGCCGCCGGATGGCCTGGCTGATCGCCGGCTGGGTTCGGTGCAGCTTCTTGGCGGCCCGTGAAAAACTGTGATCCGCAGCCACCGCGACGAAAGCATTGAGGTCCTGGAGCTGCATCGCGGTATCATAAGTAGTTTTGATATAAAGTCAAAAACTATAAATTGGACGAAAGCTGCCGAACCCGGTATTACTGTCAGGGGAGGACTTATGTCTGCCGATAGGCTCATCATCTTCGACACCACGCTGCGCGACGGCGAACAGGCGCCGGGCTTCTCCATGCGAATCGACGAGAAGCTGAAGCTTGCGCGGCAGCTCGCGGTGCTCGGGGTGGACCTGATCGAGGCGGGGTTTCCGATCGCGTCAGAGGCCGACGCCGAGTCCGTCCGCGTGATTTCGGCGCAGGTGCGCGGCCCGGTCATCGCCGCGCTGGCGCGCTGCCATCCCGCTGATATCGATCGCGCCGGCGAAGCGCTCACCGCCGCTCCCCGTCGTCGTATTCACACGTTCATTGCGACCTCCGATCTGCACCTGGAGCGGAAGCTGCGGATGACGCGCGAGGCGTGCCTCGACGCGGCGGTCGCGGCGATCCATCGGGCTCGACGTTATACCGACGATGTGCAGTTTTCAGCTGAAGACGCGACCCGAAGCGACATGGACTTCCTGTGCCGCGTCATCCAGGAAGTGATTTCCGCCGGATGTACGACGGTGAATCTGCCGGACACGGTTGGATACTCGACCCCGGACGAAATCGGCGAATTCTTCCGTACCGTGCTGAGCCGCGTGCCCAATGCCGGCCACGCGACGTTCAGCGCGCACTGTCACGATGATCTCGGTTTGGCTGTGGCCAACACGCTCGCCGCGGTTCGCGCCGGCGCACGACAGGTGGAGTGTACGGTCAACGGCATCGGCGAGCGCGCGGGGAACGCATCGCTCGAAGAAATCGTCATGGCCACGCGCGTCAGGTCGGATCTGCTGCCCTATACGACGGCCATCGAGCCGCGCGAGATCTATCCCTCGAGCCAGTTGCTCACGGCGCTGACCGGTGAGGCCGTGCAGGCGAACAAGGCCATCGTTGGGCGAAACGCGTTCGCGCACGAAGCCGGGATTCACCAGGATGGCATGCTGAAAGATCGCCGCACCTACGAGATCATGCGGCCCGAGGAAGTCGGTGTGCCAC
>Ga0207701_10001580_pt1 | contig 23786 bp, 22 predicted proteins | sample KBSSwiSSwithPhiX_FD_184294 | JGI IMG/M metagenome (GOLD analysis project Ga0207701, IMG submission 184294) | Switchgrass rhizosphere bulk soil microbial communities from Kellogg Biological Station, Michigan, USA, with PhiX - S5 (SPAdes) (version 2) | ecosystem: Environmental > Terrestrial >... | reverse complement strand
CTTGAAGCTCCGCTTGAAAGCACAGCTGAATCCTTTTTACGGGAAACAACAGCATACTGGCGGACATGGATCAAACATTCATCAATCGTACGCTTTCATCAGCCCTTTGTGATACGCGCCGCATTGTGCCTTAAGATCCATCAGTTTGAAGATACAGGAGCCATCGTCGCTGCAAGCACCACCAGCCTTCCTGAATTTGATGGAAGCGGAAGAAACTGGGATTACCGGTTCTGCTGGTTGCGGGACACTTACTATGTCATCACTTCGCTTAATCACATCGGACATTTTGAAGAAATGGAAAAGTATTTCCATTATGTGACCGATATATGTTTTTCGGAAGAGTCGCGATACCAGCCATTATATGGTATCACTGGCGAAAAAAAATTAACAGAACGCATACTCCCGCAACTGAGCGGTTACCTGGATAATCAGCCCGTTCGCATAGGCAACCAGGCATATGAACACATACAGAATGATATATATGGCCAGGTGCTGATTTCTCTGCTCCCACTTTATACCGACCATCGTTTCATTTTCAAGGAAAGAAAAGATTCTGCAAGATGGATAGATACAGTGCTGAGCAAGATTGAAATGACAATCGATGAAAAAGATGCCGGCATATGGGAATTCAGGAATATGGCTCATTATCATGCTTACAGTAACCTTTTTCAATGGGCAGGCTGTTACGCCGCTGAAAAAATGGCAAAGCTGATCGGTGACGACAACCTATTGCAACGGTCGGTTATATTGAAAGAAAAAGCTGCGGAACATATTGAAAATTGTTACGATCCTCAACGGAAAGTATACACACATGCTAAAGGAAGTCCGTATCTCGATGCTTCTACGCTACAGCTGATCATGATGAACTTCATTGACCCTGCTTCGCAGAAAGCAAGGGATCACCTTACAGCGCTTGAAAATGAACTGCGCACTCCCAAAGGGTTATTTTACCGTTACCTGCATTCCGATGATTTTGGAAAACCTAAGACCACTTTTCTTATCTGTGCATTCTGGTATGTTGAAGCCCTCGCGTGTGTTGGAAGAATTGATGATGCCATACGTGAATTTGAAAACCTGCTTCAGTATTCAAATCATCTGCTGCTTTTCAGTGAAGATGTTGATGAGGTATCCGGCAGCCAGTGGGGAAATTTCCCGCAGGCGTATAGTCATGTGGGATTAATGAATGCCGCATACCGCATTGCCATGAAACTCGACACTCCTATATTTCTTTAAAATTTCACAGCGGGAAGATCCTTCGACATGTTATTGTAATTCGTAAGCTCTTTCAGGAAATTGCGCACGTCAATATAATTGCCGGTATAATAGCTTGCCGCTGAAATATGGCTTCCTACTTTAATGGTTATTGCTCCGGAAGGTAATGCTTTAAAAATATCTTCATCAGTATGATCATCGCCGATCGCCATGATAAAATCATATTCAACATCCTGCAAGAAACTCAGCACAGCTTTGCCTTTATTGATCTCCACATTTTTTATTTCAAGAACTTTATTACCAGGTAATAATTGCAGCCCTTTATCTTCCACCAAATACCTGAGTGTATTGATCAGCTCATTTGCTCTCAGTTCTCCAAGACTTTCTTCGACTTTACGATAGTGCCATACAAGAGAAAAATCTTTCTCTTCGATAAATGCTCCTGGAGTACGGTCGGTGAATGATTCAAGAACAGGATAAAAATCCTTTTTCCATGTTGCATTCAATCCGGGTATACTGATCCAGTTATTATGCCTTGTTTTTGTCCATGCGCCATGTTCTCCAATGATATCACCATCAAGGTCTCCAAACCATTTTTCAAGGAACGATGGTGATCTGCCGCTTACAAGTACCAGCTTATTGGCGGAGTCGGAAGAAAGTTGTTTCAGCAAATGATATAAATCTTCATCAGGTGCCGCCATTTCAATATTGGATTTGAATCCGACAAGCGTACCATCATAGTCAAGAAAAATTATCCTGTTCCTGGTTGATGCGAAAAGTTTTTTAATGATAAAACGGGTGGAGCTGTTGATGCGTTTGGCATACATCGAATTTTGCATCTGCTTCACCTCGGAAAGCCTGGTCATGAATAATTTGACCCAGTGTGAAATATTGAACTTCATTACGATATCTTTCATCATTCTCATCCTCCTTCTTTGCTCATCCAACGGCATATTAATCGCTTCTAAAATGGCATTTGCCATTGATTCTATATTATTCGGGTTCACTATCAGCGCATCAACAAGTTCTTTTGACGCGCCTGCCATTTCACTCAATATTAAAACACCATCATCGTTGTGCCGGCTCGCTACGAATTCTTTGCACACCAGGTTCATTCCATCGCGCATAGGGGTAACAAGGCAAATATTCGCCTTTGCATACAAAGCCGATAGTTCGTCAACTGAAAACGCACGGTAAAAATATACAATCGGTTGCCATTCAATAGTGCGGTAACGTGCATTGATGCTTCCTACAAATTTATCGATCTCATCTCTAAGTTCGCGGTATTGTTGCACATTGTCGCGCGATGGCACAACAATCATGTAAAGCACCAGCTTTCCCACATAATCAGGTTCCTTCTGCAAAAAAAGTTCAAAAGCCATCAAACGCTGCAATATTCCCTTGCTGTAATCCAGCCTGTCGATCGATAGAATAATCTTGTAGTCCTGTAAGGTTTTCTCCAGTGTGCGTATATGTTCCTGCACAGTTTCCGTCTCTATACTTCTATAAAATTTCCTGCTGTCGATACCCATGGGAAAGCTGTCGGCAATAATGCTCCGGTTATTAAAGATGATTTCATTTGAAGAAGAAGTGACTGAGGTTAATAGCCGTCGGGCAGATTGTACCATGTGCCTTGCATCATCAAAAGTGTGAAATCCTATCAGGTCGGCGCCAAGCATTCCTTCCAGAATTTCAACTCTCCATGGTATGAGCCGGAACAACTCATAAGAAGGAAAAGGAATATGCTGGAAAAAACCTATGGTGATATCGGGAAGAATAGATCGCAGGAGCCCGGGAAGTATCAACAACTGGTAATCGTGTATCCATACGGTGTCTCCAGGCTCTGCGATATCGAGAATGACGTCCCTGAATTTTTTATTGACATACAGGTAACTATCCCAATAGGTCTGCTGATAACGGGCATAAGTTGGCATGTAATGAAATACCGGCCAAAGCACTTCATTCGAGAAACCCTCGTAATACTGGTTGATCTCCTCCTGTGAAAGAAATACAGGTTTGAGATTTTTTATATCGAGATCGCGCGTAATATTTAATCTTGCTTCATCATCATTTACTTCCAATCCTGGCCAACCTACCCAAACATTTCCTGACTGCTGATATATTGAACCTAATCCGGTTGCTAATCCTCCTTCACTGGGTATAAATGAATATTCACCATTATTCTCAACCAATTTCACGGGTAACCTGTTCGAAACGATTATCGTTTTACTCATTAATACGAATTAGTTGATTACAACTTTAATAACATTAATAAACATACCACCATTCGTGATTTTTTTATATCATGGTGGTCGTTAGCCACTATACAAATTTCGTTGAACAATTTTAGAAAAGGCTAAGTGTAGAAAAGATTCCCCAAGAAAAAACAAAATATAGTCTGTTATCACAAGCAATGTTTGGCAAGCAATTTTTAAGAGAATAGATAGTAACACCTTTCATTAAAATAAAAAGATATTGTCATGGGAAACATTCTGTACTTAATCGCAGTAGTTCTAATAATCGCATGGGCGGTAGGATTTTTAGGCTATAACGCCGGAGGTCTTATTCACATCTTGCTCGTTATCGCAGTTATTGCGATAGTGTTAAGATTGATCCGTGGCTCAGGTGTATAAGCTTTTTGCTTATCTTATGAATAGATATGTACAAAACCCCCGTCAAGGGGGTTTTGTCGTATTTTGCGAAATGCAAATTCAATTCTGGACGATCGGAAAGAATCATGAACAATATGTTGAAGCGGGTATTTCCGATTTTACAAAGCGAATAAACAATTACTTTCCTGCATCCTGGAAGATAATTCCTTCAATTAAAAATGCTTCACTGCATACAGAACAGGATCTTAAGCGAAAAGAAGGGGAATTGATCTCTAAAATGCTCGAGGTGCAGGATTATCTTGTTACACTCGACGAAAAAGGCAGATCATTCAATTCCGTTCAACTTTCATATTTTATTCAGCAGCGTGCAAACGAAAGTTCAAAAAATTTAATATTTCTTATAGGCGGTGCCTATGGCCTCGATCCCGCTATACTTAAACGCGCAAATCACTCCTGGTCGCTCTCGGCATTAACATTCCCTCATCAGCTCGTAAGGCTCATTCTTTCGGAGCAGGTCTACCGTGCGTGCACTATTTTGCGTAACGAAAAATATCATCATAACTGATTTGTTTTCTTTACCCCTATCTTTATAAAAACGCCAGAAGATGTCTATAACGGTGATCCTTATCATCATTACTGTCCTTGTTTCATTAGGTGCATTTAACAGCAGCAAAATAATGAACGATCTTATATTTTATCCTCCTGCTGTTTCGGACAACAATCAATATTACCGTTTCATCACCTGCGGCTTTATCCACGCAGACTATGGCCACCTGTTTTTTAATATGATCTCATTTTATTTCTTTGGCCAGTTTGTTGAAAATGCCTTTGAAGTTATTTTCGGAATTGCAGGAAAGTTGCTCTACCTCTTAATGTACATGTTGGCTTTGATCGCAAGTCTTCTCCCTACTTATTTAAAAAACAAGAATAACCAGTATTACCGCAGTCTTGGCGCTTCAGGCGCAGTGTCCGCAGTTATTTTTGCAGGTATATTACTCGATCCGGCCAACAAAATATACCTTATGTTCATTCCTTTCGGGATACCCGGGTTTGTATTTGGTCCGGCATACCTGCTAATTTCAGCGTGGCTCGACAATAAAGCCAGCGACAATATCAATCACTCCGCACACATTTGGGGAGCTTTATTTGGAATAGCATTCATGATTGTTGCAGGGTATGTCAGTGGAAAGTATAATGCAATCGGGGAATTTATGGAAAAAGTGAGATTTTATTTTAATAGCTGATTTTTAAAACTTTTGTTGTTGATGCAGTAATCTTAAACCTTTCATCAATCCTCATGCCCACCACCCAGCAAATCTTTTTATCTGATTCAAGCACATACAACTTCTCTTTATCTGTCCGCGACAGTTTCTGATCAATTAAAAACCGGGAAACTTTTTTCTTCTTCTTCATCCCCAAAGGATAAAAATAATCACCTGCCTTCCACTTCCTTAGCAGCAACGGAAACTTAATACGCCTGTGGTCGAGTTCAGCAACCTGCGCATCAATTGCAAAATGAATGAGGTCAGAAGTCCCGTTTTCTACTTTCATCACTCCTCCCGGGAAATCTACTTCCTTGTCACCATCTCCAATAATGATGTGAACAGCATTTTCTGTTTCTTTAGGAGCAATGATCAGCCAGTTTCTGTTTTTGATGATCCTGTGCGTGGGCGATTGCACAAAACTTCCCTGTTCTCCGTCAAGCAGGTGTATAACTTCATTAAGCTGATGCGGTGTAAAATTGAATTCAGTAATCACCTCGAATAAAACAGTATGCAAAGGAGAAATTTTTTTCAGTTTCAATACCGGAATGTGCACTTCATTTCCTTTAAGTTCAAGTAGTTTCTTTTTATGAAGGTCAACCGCCTGCAGGTACAACTCCTCCACCTCGGCAAACCGTGAAATATTGTGCGCCAGATTAGATTCAACTTCAGGAAATATTTTATATACCATCGGTATCACGGCATTCCTGAAATAATTTCTTGAATACTTATCAGAAGCATTTGAAATATCCTCGCGCCAGCTCAGTTTTTTTTCTTTCGCGTGATCAATGATCTCTTTTTTAGAAGCAAACAAGAGTGGTCTCACAATATTATCATGCTTTGCCACCATTCCTCTCAATCCGGTTATGCCTGTGCCGCGGAAAAAATTCATGAGCACCGTTTCAACATTATCATCCGCATGGTGTGCAGTCAACAAATAACGCGGACCATTTTCCAACAATTCATTGAACCATTGGTACCTCAGCTGCCTCGCCGCTACCTGCACCGAAACCTTATGGCTATCAGCGTAACCTGCCGTGTCAGCTTTTTTCAGGTGAAACGGAACACGGTAATGTTCAGCCAAACCTTTCACGAAACATTCATCAAGAACACTGTCTTCTCCCCTGAGCTGGAAATTAACATGAGCGATCTCAAATGAAAACCCCGCGCTCCTGCAGAGGTCGCACAGCACAACTGAATCCACTCCCCCGCTCACTGCCAGCAGTAAACGATCAGTTGGACTGAAAAGTTTTTTCTCCACTATATTGCGCACGAACCGGGTGAGAAGCATCCTTTGATCTTGATTTTATTAAGCCTATTCTTTATCGCTTAGGCTCAAAACTTGTTTTTTTGATGAAAATTCTTTTGGTTTGCAAGGCCTCATAGTTGCATAAACAACTTTTAACCACATTCAATATGAAGATTCTGGTTTGTATCAGTAAAACTCCCGACACCACGGCAAAAATAGCCTTCACGGATAACAATACGAAATTCGCTGAAACCGGTGTGCAATGGATCATCAATCCATATGATGAATGGTATGCGCTTGTCCGTGCAATCGAATTAAAAGAAAAAGATCCGTCTGTAGTAATTCACCTCATTACAATTGGAGGTGCAGATACAGAACCTATCCTACGTAAGGCTCTCGCGCTGGGTGGTGAAGAAGCTTTCCGTGTGAATGCGACCGGACAGGACAGCTTTTATATTTCCTCCCAGATCGCTGAAATAGCCAGGCAGGGAAATTATGACCTGGTATTTACAGGCAAAGAAACCATCGACTACAACAGCTCTTCTGTTGGTGGAATGGTAGCAGAGTTACTCGACCTTCCTTTTATTAGTCTCGCCACAAAATTCGAATTGAATGGAAGCAGTGCAACGATTGTTCGTGAAATAGAAGGCGGGGAAGAAACAGTGGAGGCATCACTGCCGCTGGTGGTTAGCTGCCAGAAAGGAATGGCGGAGCAACGCATTCCGAACATGAAAGGCATTATGGGTGCCCGCACAAAACCACTTAAAGTTAGTGAGCCGGTAACTGTTGAACCGCTCACCACTATTAAATCATTTGAAACGCCGCCGCCTAAATCAGGAGTAAAGCTGATACCTGCGGATAATCCCGCCGAACTGATCCGGCTGCTGCGCGAAGAAGCCAAAGTGATCTGATTAAAAACCGCTGATTAAATTATCATTATGCCTGTTTTAATATTTCTCGACCAGTCCGACAATACGATCAAGAAAACTACTCCGGAAGTGATCACCTATGGAACAAAGCTGGCAGCGCTGCTCGGCACGACAGCTGAAGGCGTATTGCTGGGGACCATCAATGATGATATTGCTTCGCTTGGCAAATTCGGTGTAACAAAAATTCATCATGTTGCTGACAGTGCCCTCAACCATCCTGACGGACAGGTATATACGAAGATCATCGCCCAAGTCGCAGAAACGATCGGTGCTAAAGTGATCGTATTTTCCAATAATCTTCATGGCAAAGCTATTGCCCCGAGATTATCTGCCCGCCTTAAAGCGGGTCTGGTGGCTGGTGCCGTTGCATTGCCCGACACTGCTGGAGGTTTTACTGTCAAAAAAACTGTTTTCTCCGGCAAGGCATTTGCCAATGTTTCCGTGGATACCGGCATTAAGATCATCTCACTTAACCCGAATTCATTCCAGGTCGAAACTGTGGGTGGTACAGCAGAGGTAGTACCCTTCAGCATCAATGCAGAACCACCGAAAACAAAAGTGGTTGCTGTGAATAAAATCCAGGGCGAGATCCCGTTAAGTGAAGCTGAACGGGTAGTGAGCGGCGGACGCGGATTGAAAGGCCCCGAAAACTGGAAAATGATCGAAGAGCTCGCCTCATTATTGCATGCGGCAACTGCCTGCAGCAGGGCTGTTGCTGATGCCGGATGGCGGCCACATCATGAGCATGTGGGACAAACAGGACTTGCTATCGCACCAAATTTATACATGGCCATAGCCATTTCAGGTGCAATCCAACACCTTGCAGGAGTGAACAGGAGTAAGGTGATCGTGGTAATCAATAAAGATCCTGAAGCACCTTTTTTCAAGGCTGCTGACTATGGAATTGTAGGCGACGCATTTGATGTTGTGCCTAAACTGATTGAAGCTGCCAAGGCACTTTAGCCTACCCCCTTTTTTCAATAAAAACTTGTACGTTTGTGGTTATTATTAACCTAAAAAAATCACCCACCCGGAATATTGCGGCGTAAAACGGGTAAGAGATTCATATGAAGAAAATAGAGTTGGAAATAGTGGCATTGTCGCACAGTATAACCCAAACACATTCATATGCAGTAGTTTTAGGGGAGGTCAATGGATTACGCCGGCTTCCTATAGTTATAGGCGGTTTTGAAGCCCAGGCCATCGCGGTAGCTCTTGAAAAGATGCACCCCAGCCGGCCGCTCACTCACGACCTGATGAAGAATTTCATGAATGCATTCAACATTGATCTCCAGGAGATCATCATATGCGACCTCCAGGAAGGTATCTTCTATTCCAAACTTCTTTGCGTAAGCGAGCATGACACGGTGGAGATAGATTCGCGCACCTCCGATGCACTGGCCCTTGCGGTTCGCTTCGGATGCCCCATCTACACCTACGATAACATATTGGAAAGTGCCGGTATCCTTATGGAAGATTCATCAGGAAAAAAGAAAATAGCCCGTGAAGCGGTAACTACTGAAACATCCCGTGGCTCCGACGATCTGCGGGCACTTTCAGTGGAAGAGCTGAATCACCTGCTGAACGAAGTGCTGGAACAGGAAGATTACCTGAGAGCCATAGCCATCCGCGACGAGATCAACAGCAGAAAAAAATCACGCTAATATAATTGGTCCTTTTCCCAAACTGTAAGATCAACCTGGGCCTGCGTGTAGCCGGCAAACGTCCCGACGGCTACCATGATCTTGAAACAATATTCTACCCCATATCCCTTAAGGATGCTGCCGAGATAACGGTTTATCCCCATAAAAAAGATAATCCTGAATTTGATCTTAACATAACCGGGATAGAAATTCCGGGTGATCCTTCAACCAATCTTTGCACTAAGGCATGGCACCTGATCAAAAAGGATTTTCCTGGGATCCCGGCAGTAAGGATGCATCTTCATAAAACAGTACCTATCGGCGGCGGACTCGGAGGCGGGTCGTCAGATGGCGCATTTACACTTGTACTATTGAATGAAGTGCTGAAGCTTAATTTAACCACTGAAAAATTAATGGACTATGCTTTACAGCTCGGAAGTGACTGCCCGTTTTTTATTCTGAATAAACCTTGTTTCGCTACAGGAAGAGGGGAAATACTGGAAAAGATCAATATTGGATTAAACGAATATCATTTTGTGATCATTGATCCCGGAATTCATGTCAGCACTGCTGAAGCCTTCAGGGAGTTAATAATATCCGGTATTAAAATGCCTTCCCTGAAAAAAATTATTGAACAGCCCGTAATTGCCTGGAAAGAAAACCTGGTGAATGATTTCGAAGAACCTGTATTCAGAAAGCACCCGGTATTGAAAGAAATAAAGCAGAAACTTTATGAATCAGGTGCAGTCTATGCTTCGATGACCGGTACCGGCAGCTCCTTATATGGGATTTTCCACAACAGTAAAAAAACCGCAAATTTGTTCTCTGGCGAAAAATTCATGGTTTATCTCTTAAATCAATCTCATTGAAAGTAATAGGCTTTACATTCATCAGGAACGCCATAAAATATGATTACCCGGTTGAAGCGGCTATCAGGTCCATCCTTCCGCTTTGTGATGAAGTGATTGTGAACGTTGGCAACTCCGACGATGCTACAGAGAACCTGATACTCGAAATTGATCCCGCAAAAATAAAAATATTCCATTCTACGTGGGATGAATCACTCATGGAAGGAGGTCGTGTGCTGGCAGTTGAAACCGATAAGGCTTATGAATGCATTCCTGCGGATGCCGACTGGTGTTTTTATATACAGGCAGATGAAGTGATCCACGAAAAATTTTATGACACGATAAGGTCTGCCATGCAGAAGCATAAAGATGATAAATCAGTTGAAGGCCTGTTATTCAGGTATCTGCATTTTTATGGCAGCTATGATTATGTAGGCGACACAAGAAAGTGGTACAGCCACGAGATACGCATTATCAGGAAAGATGATCATATACACTCCTACAGGGATGCCCAGGGATTCAGGAAAGATGGCAGGAAGCTGAATGTTGCAGAAATGGATGCCTATGTTTATCATTACGGATGGGTACGCCATCCGAAGTACCAGATGATGAAAGTGCTTGGCTTCGAAAAACTGTACGACAATAATTTCATGGCTGGAAAAATATCAAAAGAAGAAACGGAACACTTCGATTATTCCGCCATAGATTCTCTCACGCGTTTTACAGGATCACATCCCGGGGTAATGAAACAACGCATCTCAAAAAAGAACTGGACGTTTGAGCATGATATATCGAGAAAGAATTTTACACTCAAGGGGCGTATTCTTCACTGGATTGAAAATGTAACGGGCAAAAGACTGTTCGATTACAGGAACTACAACATCATAAAATAATTGGTTACCTTCGCTGAAATCACAGAATTATTCTTCATAGCGCGCACATACCGCATCTCCTGAAATCGAATCTCGATTTACTCTGTCACTGACGAAATATTCTCACTGCTTACTACTCACTTTAACTTTAAACTTCTCACTTTTAACTTCAATGAGTAATCCCGAATACTATTACGCGCTCGAAGAAAAGCATGGCGCACACAACTACCACCCGCTTCCTGTAGTACTGGATAAAGGTGAAGGCGTTCACGTTTACGATGTAGAAGGAAAAAAATATTTTGATTTCCTCAGCGGTTATTCAGCAATTAACCAGGGACACTGTCACCCCAGGATAGTTGACACATTTACCAGGCAGGCATCACGGCTTACGCTTACTTCCCGCGCATTTTACAACAATAAGCTTGGTGAATTTGAAAAATATATCACCACACTTTTCGGATACGATAAGGTATTGCCTATGAATACAGGAGTCGAGGCAGTGGAAACAGCTGTAAAGCTTTGCCGCAGGTGGGCATATGATGTAAAAGGTATTCCCCCTGGTAAAGCAAAGATCATCGTTTGTGAAAATAATTTTCATGGAAGAACCGCAGCGGTTATTTCATTCAGCAGCGACCCATCATCCTATACAGGATTCGGCCCCCTGATGCCGGGATTTGAGATCATTCCTTATAACGATCCTGATGCCCTGGCAAATGCATTGATCGATAAAAATGTCGCAGGATTCCTGGTTGAACCGGTACAGGGCGAAGCCGGGGTGATTATACCGGATGAAGGCTATCTTAAAAAAGCAAAGCAGTTGTGTGCTGAGGCTAATGTATTATTCATGGCAGATGAGATACAAACAGGTTTATGCAGAACTGGAAAGATGCTTTGCATTGATCATGAAAGCATAAAAGCAGATATTCTCATCCTTGGAAAAGCATTAAGTGGTGGCATGATGCCTGTATCTGCTGTGCTTGCAGATGATGAGATCATGCTTACGATAAAATCCGGTGAACATGGATCTACTTATGGAGGCAATCCCCTTGCCGCAGCAGTTGCAATAACATCTTTACAGGTATTAACAGATGAAGCACTCGCCAATAATGCCGGATTAATGGGAAAATTAATGAGAGATGAATTGGAAAAGATAAATTCACCATTAATTTCCATAGTAAGAGGTAAAGGTTTGCTGAATGCTATAGTGATCGGTCATAATGATAAAAAAGTAGCCTGGAATATCTGCCTGCTCATGAAAGAGAACGGGTTGCTGGCCAAGCCCACTCATGGAGACAAGATCAGGCTTGCACCGCCATTGATCATTAATAAAGAGCAGGTGAAAGAAGCGGTAAACATCATAAAACATAGCCTTGATGCTTTCAGTAAATAAATTGGATTTGAAAAAAAACAACTTCATCAGGAATATATGTATCGGGCTGGTGGATGGAGTGACCATACCACTTGCACTCGCAGCGGGTTTGAGTGGTCTTGTCATGGATTCGTCTCCTGTTATTATTGCGTGTCTGATTGCATCATTTGCCGGAGCAATCACCATGACCATAGGCGGCTATATTGAAGGCAAAAAGTATGGTAATAAAGAAAACCCGGTATTATCTGCGTTCACGATCGGCGCAGGTTATTTTTCCGGCGGTTTTATTACGTCTATACCATATTTTTTTGCAGAATATCCGTTGATCGCACTCAGGTATGCGGCAATAATAGCGATGGCAGTACTTTTTATTGCAGGGTATTGGGAAAGCAGGTTGAATGGCTCAAAGGGATGGTCGAATGCACTGAGAGTTTGTATAACAGCAGGTATTGCGGCAGTAGCAGCTTTCCTGGTTGCAAAATTATTCAGGTGATTTTTCTTTAATCTTCAGATCGGGCAGTAATGCACAGAGCAAAATTATCGCTGCACTGATCACCATGATCCAGATACCTGGCTGTTTTACAGGGCAAACGCCCCTGTAGCATGAAGTATATAAGATATAAGTTTTGATAGCGAATGCTACAATGATGGTACAAATAAGCACGTTCCATCGTTTTGCCCAGATCCTTGGGACGGCAAAAAAAAGTATTGCGACAGTCGTTAAGTAAATAAATATCTTACCGGGCTTACCATAAATATTATTTTCGGAAAAGAAGCCGGTAAAATATTTGTGGATGTCGGGATACCACGTCCAGTTCATAAATCCGGAGAGGATGAGCAATATTCCTGAGGCAATCCCGATCCATTGAGAAAATTTCATGCGCAAATATCGATCTTTGACAACACAAAAAAAATCATATGGCCATCCGGGAAACACCAATCAGCGAAATCGACCAGGCAGCAACTAAAGCCCATGAAGCATTCCTGACTTACCGTTTTGCAAAATCTGCAATTAAAATATCTTTCCTTAATAGTATCGCAGACACGATAGAAAAACAAAAAGAAGCATTATCAGCAATCGCCAGTAAAGAAACTTCCCTGCCTCATGAAAGGCTGATAGGTGAGGTTAACAGAACAGTGAATCAACTACGTCAGTTTGCTGAATTCCTGAAAGACAGTTCCTGGGTACGTCCGATCATCAATAGGGCAGATCCTGAAAGGAAACCACTTCCTAAACCAGACCTCCGGCAAATGCAGATACCTTTAGGTCCGGTCGCTGTATTCGGCGCAAGCAATTTTCCATTTGCTTATTCTGTTTGTGGTGGCGATACTGTTTCGGCCCTTGCTGCAGGATGCACCGTTGTATATAAAGCCAATCCCGGACATCCCGAAACTTCAGCAGCAGTTGCAAAAATAATTATTGAAACAGCAAAACAAATCGGTGTTCCCGAAGGCGTGTTCGCAATGATACAGGGCGTTTCAACTGAAACAGGCATGCACCTCGTTATGCATCCCTTGATAAAGGCCGTCGGATTTACCGGATCTTTCAAAGGAGGAAGGGCATTATATGATGCGTGTGCGAAAAGGGATGAGCCTATACCTGTGTATGCTGAAATGGGAAGCACCAATCCTGTATTTATACTTCCGGAAATATTAGCACAGAAAGGTGGCGAAATAGCGCGGGCCCTGGCAGCATCGAACACAGCAAGTGCCGGACAGTTCTGTACCAATCCCGGCATCATGGTAGCACAGGAAGCCGGCGAAATAAAAAACTTTTATGACGAATTCGCTAAAGTAATTCGAGCAACGCCTTCAGCACCTATGCTTACAAAACCTATTTACAACAGTTTTGAAAAAAGCATGAAAGCAATATCGGGTAAAAAAGAAATCAACATTGCGGCTGTTGCCGATGATAATAAAAATGAAAATGCACACGCGCACATGTTCATTTCATCGGGAGAAAATTTTTTGAACGATAAAGAATTGTGGGAAGAAATGTTCGGGCCGAGCTCCATACAGGTTAGAGCAAAAACCAGGTATGAAATGATGAAGATAGCGGCGTCTCTGCAGGGTCAGCTCACAGCTACTGTGTGGGGGACCGACAATGATTTGAAAAGTAATATAGAACTGGTAAGGTTACTTGAACTGAAAGCCGGAAGGCTGATCATTAACGGAGTTCCTACAGGCGTAGAAGTTACCGCGGCAATGAATCACGGAGGTCCCTACCCTGCTACCACCGACAGCAAATTCACATCAGTTGGTACACAGGCCATTTACCGTTTCACCAGGCCGGTATGTTACCAGAATTTTCCTGAGTTTTTGTTGCCGGATGAATTAATCTAAATTTGAGAGGTGAACGCACAACTCGATATAAGCCCCGAAAAAAAAGTACCAATGTACCTGCAGATCGTTGAATCCATCACAGATGCAATACGCAGGGGCAATTACAAAATGGGCGACAGAATTTATTCGATCAACGAATTAAGCAATGAATATTTTCTCGCGCGCGACACAGTGCAGAAAGCCTATAACATATTGCACGAAAGAGGCGTGATCACATCAGTAAAAGGAAAAGGTTATTATGTAAACAATACCAACCTAGATGTTGCCTATAAGGTACTTCTTCTTTTCAGTAAAATAAGCAACTACAAAAAACAGATCTATAACAGCTTTGTACAAACGCTGGGTAAAAATGCGATTGTTGACATTAAGATCCATCATTTCAACACAGCACTTTTCAGTGAGCATATTGTCAACAACCTGAACAACTACGATTACTTTGTGGTGATGCCGCACTTTTACGATGATACGGCACAGGCCATAAATATCATCAAAACCATTCCGCAGGACAAGCTGGTTATCCTCGATAAAAATATTCCTTCCACTGATATTAATTCAGCAGCAGTATACCAGGATTTTCAGAACGACATAGCTGAGGCGCTCGAACAGGGCCACGACCTGCTTTCAAAATATAACAAGCTTTTCCTCGTATTTCCCGGAATAGGTAAATATTCACCCGAGATCATCCAGGGTTTCAGAAAATTCTGCATGCAGAATAATTTTAAAGGAGAGGTGCTGGAAGAGATCAATGAAACAACGGGTATCAATGCTAAAGAAGCTTACATCGTTATCGAGGAAAGCGACCTGTGCAATCTTATCAAAGAATCACGCACTAAAAACCTCCGGATCGGGACGGATGTAGGCATCATTTCTTATAATGACAGCCCGCTGAAAGAAATTCTTCTCGATGGAATCACTGTGGTTTCTACAGATCATACAAAAATGGGTGAAACCGCTGCCCGCCTTATTTTAGAAAACAGTAAGGAGAAGATTAAAAATCCTTTCGTGCTGATAAGAAGGGGGTCGTTGTAGAAATCGGCAGACGTGAGACTGCAGAATTCTATCTGGGACCGCGTATGCCGTGTGACGTCTGCCGTTTGTGTTATTATCTCAAAAATGCCGCTGCCACACCTCCATCAACATTTAAACTATTTCCGGTCGATTTATTGAGCATACCTGAAACAAAAACATAACACGCATTGGCAATATCCTCAGGAAGAATACTTTCATTCAGCAACGTGCGCTTAGCGTAGAATGCGGGAAGCTCATCTACTTTTATCCCATATGCTTTCGCGCGGCCTTCCGCCCATCCACCGGCCCAGATATTGGAATCGGAGATTACTGCATCTGGATTTACCATATTCACCCTGATATTAAATGTACCCAGCTCGGCAGCAAGCAGCCTGCTTAAATGAGCCTGTGCGGCTTTCGCTGAACCATAACCTGCATTGTTAGGACCTGCAAACACAGCATTCTTCGAAACGATATTAATGATGTCTCCACCCATGTCCTGCTTCTTCATAATTTCTACTGCTTCTTTCGAAACAAGGAATTGTCCTTTCACAAGAATATCATACAACCTGTTCCAGTCTGCCGTTGTATGATCGGTCAATGATTTGGAAATGCTTATGCCTGCGTTATTCACAATGATATCTGCTCCGCCGAATAATAAACACGAATCTTCAAAAGCTTTTACCGCACTTTCTTCATTGGTAACATCGAGCAATACCCCTGCTACATTATCCTTACCGAATATTTTTTTGAATTCTCCGATTGCGCCTTCCAGTCTCTTTTCATCAATATCATTCAGTATCACACAGGCGCCTTCCTCTGCAAATTTCTTTGCGATAGCCTTTCCTATGCCTCCGCCGCTACCCGTTATCAAAGCAATTTTTCCCGACAGGGTTTTAGGTTTAGGCATCCGCTGCAATTTGGCTTCTTCAAGCAACCAGTATTCAATATTAAATGCTTCCTGCCTGGGCAACGATGTATATTCCGAAATGGCCTCAGCACCACGCATCACATTGATGGCATTGGTATAAAATTCCGATGCAACCCTTGCAGTCTGTTTATCTTTTGCAAAGGTGAACATACCAACTCCAGGGTAAATGATCACTACAGGATTTGCGTCGCGGATTGCCGGACTATCCGCATGCCTGCAGCTTTCATAATAATCAGCATACATTTTCCTGTATGCATCAAATTGTGGTTCGAGACTCTTCCTGAGCTCTTCCACATTATCTGTATTGTCCGTTGGCTTCAGGTTCAATACGAGGGGACTGATCTTGGTTCTCAGAAAGTGATCAGGACAACTTGTTCCCATTGGTGCAAGCCTGCCGAGATCATTTGAGTTGATGAATTGCAGCACGCGCTCATCATCTGTAAAATGTCCGATCATATTATTTTTTGAGGAACATAGTCCACGTAATACCGGCGCTATCGCTGCTGCTTTTTTCAACCGCTCAGCTTTAGGCAACGCCTTGACCTTCTCTCCTCCGAATATTCCTGATTTAGCTGTATTGTCTTCAATGTATCGTGCACAGCGTTCAATAACTTCAAGCGTATTGATGTAGGATTCAAATGCGGTGTCGCCCCACGTGAACAACCCGTGCGACCCAAGCATAATACCGCGAATACCAGGATTTTCATCGAGACATTTTTGCATCTGCAGGCCCAGTTCAAAACCAGGTCTTTGCCAATCTACCCATCCAATCGTACCATTAAAAAGTTCTTCAGTGATTTTTTTACCATCCCTGGCTGCAGCTATGGCAATTGCCGCATCAGGATGCAGATGATCAATATGTTTGAATGGAAGAAATCCATGCAGTGGTGTATCAATAGAGGGTGCCTTGGAAGAAAGATCGAAGATGCAATGATTGAACAATTCCACCATTTCATCTTCATGTTCTATACCACGATAAATATTTTTCAATGATCTTAACCGATCGGTATATAGTGCCGCAAGGCCGCTTTTTTTAAGTGTGCCAAGATCTCCCCCTGAACCTTTCACCCACATAACCTCGGTTTCTTTTCCTGTAAGCGGATCCCTCTCCATCAATTTGCATGAAGTGTTTCCACCTCCGTAGTTAGTCAGCCGCAGATCAGCACCCAGCAGGTTCGATCTGTATATCAGCAATGCCACCTGGTCGTCGCCTAACGAAGCAGCTTTAGCATCATCCCACAAATAACTTACATGTTTGAATTGATTTTTTCCGATAACTTCTGGCATAATTGTTTGTTTACTGATGAGGTCTCTAAAAATAGGATTTTACATGATTATAGCTGTCATGCTGTGTGATGCTTAACCCCTATCTTCGCGGCCGGAAAAGATCAGGGATAAATGAACTGTAAAGGATGGCACTGTTAGAAAAGCATTTAAGAATAAAACATTCTTTGCTTCCCGGAGCAGGCAAAGGCTTATTTACCACGAAGTTCATTCCAAAAGGTACGCGTATAGTTGAGTATAAGGGAAAAATTTCAAGCTGGAAAGAAGCCGACCACCAGAATGGTGGGAACGGATACATATACTACGTAAAGCGGGATCATGTTATCGATGCGCTGCCACGCCCAAAGGCACTCGCCCGGTATGCAAATGATGCGCAGGGCATGATAAAAGTGAAGGGGGTCACCAACAATTCAGATTACGTAGAAGACGGACTCAGGGTTTACATAGAATCCAAAAAAGATATACCCGCCAATACTGAAATATTCGTCGGCTACGGTAAAGAATACTGGGATGTGATCAAAGCATTCAAAAGATCACAGAAGAAAAAATCTGTCAAAAACGGTAAGCAACGGAAAACCTGAAATTGATACCAGGCTCTACCTGGAAATAATATTCTGTACTGCTGTTATCATTATTGAATTCAAAAGGGGCACCCGAGCAGAGATATTTATTCAGGAGGTTATTTGCACTAAGGCTTAACGATAATATTTCTGTTGTATACGAAACATTTGCATCGAAACGATGATAATCGTCGAGACCATTCCCACGCTTCGCCTGCCACTGGTAACCTAGTGACGTGTGCCATTTACCTGTTACCTCATAATTGATCCAGGCATTGCCGGTGTGTTTTGGAAAAGCAGGACCATCAGCCTCTTTTCCGCGCTTCGATTCATCTGCATCCCTGATAATGAGGGATTTTGTAAATGCATAGTTCATTACAACATCCATCTTCTTTCCGATTGCTCCTCTCATATCAAATTCAATTCCCTGTGTTCTTGTTTGTTTGTCCTGAACTGCTTTATACAATGTTCCGGGAACTACGGTGATGAGATTATTTCTTGTGATGTGGTAAACAGCAATGGTAGTATTCAATTTATTGTCCAACCAATCTTTCTTCAAGCCTGCTTCTATACTTTTACCGGTTAAGGGTTTGAAAGAATTTGAAGAACTGTCTATCCCCGGCTGTCCGGCAAATGTGCAATCATATAATGCATAAACTGCTGTTGAATGATGAATATTAAAACTGATACCTGCACGGGGCGTTACTTTTTTATCATGCGAATAATCGCCAAAGCTATGTTCTACCAACCATGTATACCTGCCGGCAAGTGTAAGCCGTAACTTATCATCCAAAAAATGCAATTCATCCTGTAAATACAGGCTACTGACTTTCTCTCCCATTGTACAGAATGCACGCGCTCTTAATGATTGTGTTCTGTCGAATACCGGGAGTGATGTTGCCGGAATTCTTCCATGAAAAGGATGATAGATATTAAAAGGAATACTTTTACCCGAATGATCATAAGCGGTAATAGTATCAGCCTGGTAAAAATCACTTAAATATTTTTTATAAGACAGATCAATTCCCGCCAGGAAATAGTGGATTATTTTACCGGTTTGCTTACTTCCATTGATATAAAACTGGCCCGAACTGCATTCACTGAATGCATCCCAGTTGGCTATACTTCTTAAAAGATCTCCGTTTGTATTTAATCCGCCGGGGTTTGCCGGCCATACAGAAGAACCGGTTTGCGTATAATTCAGGTAAGCAAGTTTTGCAGTTAATTTCAAATTTTTTGACAATTGGCGATCAAATGTTACAAACATATTGTGATCATGTATACGGGTGGGTTCAAGATTTACATCAATCATCGAGGCATTGCGTGGAAGATCCCCCAGGTTCAGTGAAAATAAATTTGCTGCACCCAACATAGCCATTTCCATCTGCTGATAACTATATTCAGCAACGAGCGTTGTTTTTCCATCCATTTTGAAAGTAAATACTGGTGCGATGGTTAACCGTTTATTGTAATCAAACTGCCTGTGAGATTTTTTATCCTGCGCCATCATATTAAAACGGTAAAGCACTTTCCCCTTTTTATTCAATTTTCCGTCCAGGTCAAATGTTGTTCTGTAGTGATCAAAACTTCCTAGCATGAATGACACTTCTCCTTTACCGGTACCCGCAGGCTTTTTAGTGACCACATTATAAATAGCACCGGGATCTCCATTTGCAAACATAAATCCGGCAGGACCTTTTACAAATTCAATTCTTTCTATCATACAAATGTCTTCAGTGAGCGGTCCCCAGGGCATTTTTACATTCATACCATTTTTGAAAGGAGCAATGCGTCCACCCCTCATGCATAAATTCACATAATTGCCCCAGCTTTCCTGAACAGATGCTGAAGCACCGCTCACATTACGTGTAACAGCATCTGCCATGTCCGTTAACTGCTGGTCACCGATCAGCTTAGGTGATATTACCTGGATGTTCTGAGGTAATTGCAGCAACGGGGTTTGTATTTTCAGCGACAATGAAGGGTCACTTATTTTATAGCTCTGTATTTCTTTTTCGATGATCACTTTTTCGAGGATAGTGACAACTGAATCTGAAACAGCTTGTGCGGTACAGGAAATAAAAAGGCAGACAGATGCAGTCAGCATCAGGATGTTTTTAACTATCATGGGTAAGCGCAGTTTTAAAAATTGCGCTAATCTACCATAATTCAATTATAAAATTACCGATAGTTTTATCTTTCTGTTTCTTTCAGCAGATCCTGGAGATCAAGCGGATCCGTAACCATCACCAAATTTCCCGCAGTATCAACAGGCCAATTACTTCTGGGTTTATCCCAATATATTTCAACTCCATTTCCGTCGGGATCGTCGAGGTATATTGCTTCTGAAACCCCATGATCAGAAGCCCCTGTGAGCGGGTAATTTGCATTTAATATCTGCTGCAATGCGATTGCAAGCTCCTTCCTGGTAGAATAAAGTATGGCAGTATGAAATAATCCGCAGGTATTTTGCGGTGCCGGTCCTGCGCCTTTGCTGTACCAGGTATTCAGTCCGATATGATGATGATAGCCGCCCGCCGAAAGAAATACTGCTGAATCTCCAAACCACTGCATGATCTCAAAACCAAGTATATCCTGGTAAAATGAAAGCGCTTTATTAAGATCAGCAACCTTTAAATGCGAATGGCCAATCCTTGTAGAATCTGGTACTTTATATTTCATAAAATGTTATTTATCCATTGTCATTGCGTATACCGCAAAAGAAGCCAGCCAGTGTTCTCCCATATAATCACCACTTGCCACATGAGGCAAAGCAGCTGCCATGTGAATGTTCGCCTGCTCCAGTATCTTAAGCCTGTTTGTTTTAGTATGACCGGCAATACCATACAGGCACCACGCCCGGCTGAAATTGAGACCATCGAGATGTACAAGGCGCCCGTCGGTGCGGTCTTTAACAAGGCCGGGGTTTAATGGAATCGTATGACTGAATAAAGATGGAAGAAACTTCTTCAACCATATTTCGTATTCCGCAGCAGGCAGAATGCGCCACATCAGGTCGGCCTCTTCAAGGCATGGACTTAAAAAATCAGTTCCTCCTGGTTCCCAGCTCAAAGGACAATTCACATCATTTTTGTAAAAGCGCAAGGCAGTTGCCCTGATGCTTTTTTTCAATAAATCATCACCAGCACATTCTGCGTAATCCCATGCAAGCCTTAAACCAAAAGCAAGATTGGAGTGTTCACCTACACGCAACGGGTATAATAACTTTCCGAGATATTCTATGTAAAGCCTCGAAAATAGCCCGGAAAGTGGTTTAAGATTTTCAGACAACTCTTTCCCCAGCGGATCATTCCACTCCAATAATTCTTTCTGCATCTGCATTATCCAGGCCCAGCCATATGTTCTTTCAAAACTTCTGTTCTCTTTCTGCCCGAATAATTTTACCTCAGCCTGAATTTTCGGAATAGTAAGCTGATCTTTTAATAATGCTCTTATTGTATCTGCCTGCGGAATGCCCGGAAACTTTTTCAATAACCTGATCAGCATCCAGTGACCGTGCGCGCTCGAATGCCAGTCGAAGCAGCCATAAAAAACCGGGTGATAATTTTTAGGCGTTGTGATCAGTGATGTATCAGTGAAAACGACTCCCGTTTTATATGGAAATTCCTGCCTGATACATTTTAACGGAAGACTTGCCAGATGCGAAGCTCCTTCAGTTGTAAGAACATACCTGTTATTTTCTTTTTTATATTGCTGGCAAAAAATATTTTTTACGGAACCAATAAACAGCAATAGGAATACAAGAACCTTCATCAACCCAAATATATCATTTTATATAAACCTCTCCTTTGTAAGGATGTATTGTCGAATAAAATGAATATCCTGCGACGTGCAGCAGGTAATATGCCATAATATCACACCAGCAGATCTCTTCCCTGAAGATTTCAATCTGTGGTAATTTACCACGCTGGCAACTGTTATCCTTATCGTAATCGTAATCACCTCCGTTATCCTGACACCATTTTTCAAATGCAATCAACTCTGCAGGATCAGAAAAAATTATTTTAAAATGAGTGTCTTCCTTTACATCTTTAAGATCGTCGTTCAGGTAATGATGATATTTGTGCCTGTGCCTGATAATTTTTGCCGTATGCATATGATCATTAAATGGTTCTTCATTTCCACAAAATGTGGGTTGAACACAATTCTTGTACCTTCTTAAATTGATAGTTTTCCCCTGTTCTTTGCCACTAAAAATCCCACCACCGCGGCGGTAGTAATGCCGGCAACAGTTAATAATAATTTCGTGTTTTGAGCCGGCGGAGTATATTGAACCCCATCATAATTCACCAGTGCCGGTTCATCAACATACCTTCCGGATCGAGGTACGGCAAGAAGACGGAAATGATCAGCAAGGTTATGCAACCCCTGCCTTAGCTCTTCGCCGGCCATAGGCTTACCATGACCTGTAGCTGCAATCTCCGGTTCAAGATCAGCGAGCATTTTTAAACTTCTTTCCGCTGACCCCCAGTTGTATGTAAAATATTTGGGAGGACCATGCAATTCCCATTTCTGCAAAAGAACGGAAAATGCGGATTCCTGGCAGGTGGTTACAAATGCATCACCGGCCAGTAAAAGCCTGTCGCGCTGGCGAAATAAACTGATATGCCCCGGTGCGTGGCCGGGAGTATGATAATATCTCCATTCAGGAAGATCGGGAATGGTACCGTCCTCCGGCAGTATTAATAGTCTGTCTGATACATCTATCGGACCTTTAGGATATGTAAATGAAATCAACGAAATCAACCCACCACCTACGGTTGGATCTGGCGGAGGATACTTAGAAACGCCTGTGAGATATGGCTTTTCCAGGCTGTGGGCATAGATCGGAACATCCCATTCTTCCGCAAGCGTTCTCAGTGATCCTATATGGTCGAAATGCGCGTGTGTCAATATTATAGCGGAAGGCTTCGACTCAGGCCAGAACAGGTGGTTGGCAACTTTCTTTATTTTTCTTGCTGAAGATTTTAAACCCGTATCCAGCAACACCCATTTATTATCCGAAGGATTATGGATCAGGTACATATTGACAAATAGATCTTTGATCCTCCATACGCCCGGGGCTACAGAGTACCAATCGATATACATCTGTTTGCTGATTTTTTCCTGCTTCATATATTAGAATTTAATAGTATAAATAAAGCATATTAACGAGTATAAAATCATGCCATTAAATTTGACAAATGAACTGGATCATACTCATCATCGCAGGATTATTTGAAGTAGGCTTTGCTTCCTGCCTTGCCAAAGCAAAAGATACATCAGGACAAACCTCAACTTTATGGTTTGTCGGCTTCCTGTTGTGCCTTACCATTAGCATGGTGTTGTTGTACAAAGCTTCTCAGACACTCCCAATAGGAACAGCTTATGCAGTGTGGACGGGTATCGGAGCGGTAGGTACGGTATTGATGGGAATAATATTCTTTGGTGAACCAACTGATGCCTGGAGATTGTTCTTCATCGCAACTTTAATCGCCTCAATCGTTGGTTTAAAATTCGTGAGCTCGCATTAGCCATCATGTAATTTCATTCCTCCTGGATGCGATCTCATTTCTTAACCTGTTAAAAAAAATTCCCCTTTCCTTTTCACCCACCCTGCTGATCATCGTGGATTTCTGCATCAGGTTCTGAAGATTGTCGAAC
>Ga0207701_10001579_pt1 | contig 23788 bp, 23 predicted proteins | sample KBSSwiSSwithPhiX_FD_184294 | JGI IMG/M metagenome (GOLD analysis project Ga0207701, IMG submission 184294) | Switchgrass rhizosphere bulk soil microbial communities from Kellogg Biological Station, Michigan, USA, with PhiX - S5 (SPAdes) (version 2) | ecosystem: Environmental > Terrestrial >... | reverse complement strand
GCGCTCGACACCTTTGATTTTGATTTCAACAAGAAGATGAATCGCGCGCTGGTCTACGAGCTCGCCACGGCGCGCTTCATCGCCCAGCGCGAGGACGTCCTCTTCCTCGGCCCGCCCGGCACCGGCAAGAGTCACCTGGCACAGGCGATTGGCCGTGCCGCCATTCTGCAGGGCTACCGTGTCGTCTATCGCGAGGCCCACACGCTGCTCGAGGAACGCGCGGAGGCGACGCTCGCGGGCACGCGCAAGGACTATCTAGCGGAACTGGCGGCGGTGCCACTGCTGATCATCGATGACCTCGGTATGCGCAAGCTGGCGCACACCGCCGCCGAAGACCTCCTCGAGCTGATCATGCGCCGCTACGAACGGGCCTCGACGCTGCTGACATCGAATCGCCCCGTCGATGATTGGGGCAAGCTTCTCGGAGATACCGCAGCCGTCACCGCACTCCTCGATCGCCTGCTGCATCACGCGCATGTGCTGAAGTGCGGGCCACGGAGCTGGCGAACGAAGGTCCACACAGATTTGCAGTCTGGAGAGAATGTGCGATAGAACTCAATCGGCCTCGATCCCGCTCACCGGCTATGGCCGGTTTGCCCTGTCCACCGAGAGAGGTGCCCAAGTGCGCAACTTTGTCGTAGCGTCGGCGATATCACTGGGAATCCTCGCGTCCACTACCAACGTCGAGCTGCTCAGTCAGTCCGGATCAGCGACGGCTCAGTCGATCGAAGGCGTGTGGAAAGGCGTCAGCGTCGTCGTAACTGGCGCCAACGCGTACACAATTCCGAATCGGCTGCCGATGATGATCATCTATACGAAGAGGCACTACAGCGTCCTCGCACAGGACAGCGATGGACGACAGCTCCCGCGACAGGCCCCACCGCCTTTCAAGACACCCGGCAAACCGACCGATGCGGAGAAGATTGCCCTCTACGAACACTGGGCGCCGGTGGTCGCCGACGCAGGCACCTACGAACTGAAGGGAACAACGCTGATTCAGCGTCAGGTAGTTACCAAGGACGGCATGCCAGTCGAGAGGATCCGCGAAATCAAGATCGAAGATGGTGGCAATACGTTGGTGGAGATCACGAAATCTGTTCCCGGGCAGCCTGTCCGCGAGACCCGCAGAACTTTCACGAGGCTGGAGTAGACCGTCAAGTTCTCGCCAGCGTTTTCCACCAGATCACGGCCTGTGTCCCGGGAACCCGTACAGTACGATTTTCAAAAGCCGCGGCGAACGAAGGTCCACACAGATTTGCAGTTTGGAGAGAATGTGCGATAGAACTCAATCGGCCTCGATCCCGCTCACCGGAAATGGCCGGTTTTGAAGTGTCGACAAATGGCCGGTTTTGCCCTGTCCACCGAGGATTTGCGAGCGAACTTGACCAGGTTGCCGCGTTCTATTCCAACGTGCTCGGTCTCCACGAGGCCAGTCGTGATGACGATCACATCTTGCTGGAGTCGCCAGGGTTCCAGTTGGTGGTGCATCGGATTCCCGCCCACTCGGCCGCCACAGTACAGGTAGAGGAGCCACCCATTCGCCGGGCAACTGCGGCCATGAAACCCGTCTTCTTTGTTCCCAGCCTCGTAAGCGTTCGGACGACGGTGGGCGCGCACGGCGGCACTATGGAGCCGCGAGACAAAGAATGGTCATTCAATGGTGTCCCGGTTTGCGATGCGATCGACCCAGAAGGGAACGTGATTCAGTTCCGCGAGATGCGTAGCTGACCACCGAAGGACGTCAGCAGGTCGTAGGTCGTTTCACCACAGGCTGCTAGCCGTGTCAACGCTACAGACCCAGTTTGACCAGGTCCTGGAGGAACGCCAGTACCTCAAGAACGTCGCCCCACGCACCGTGGAGTGGTACCAGCTGGCGTTCAAGTTGTTCAGCAAGTCAGGGCACACGGAACTGACGCAGCATACCCTGCAAAACTTCGTAATTGGGCTGCAGCGGGGTGTGTCCCCGGCACCAACGCCGGACGCACGGAGTTCTCGGAACCGGAAGTCTGAACCAGCCAGCGCACTGCACCGGCTCTGAAGCGTGCGCCGCTCTCGGCGGGATTGGGGATCGGGGAGCCTGAAGGTTTAGGAGTTGCTAGATACGCTCGTGTTTCCGCGCCACCTTCGCTTTGGCTGTCCACCACCAGCCGCGCAGCACGGAGTACCAGATGATCGCAAGGCCAATCGCCAATATTGCCGAAGAGAGGACAGCCAAGGGATGTCGAGGGTTATCATCGGCGATGAGGCTGACCATGCCGCCGCACAACGCCACTAGAATCCCGATGCCGACAAGCTTAAGGGTGCGTCGCGAGCTGCTCGCCATCGAGACATGATAGATGAGTAGTGCGGATTAGCGAATTGCCCTCGCTACTAGGTCTTGTGAAATGGGCAAGGGAAGTGCTTCGCATTGAGTAGAACCGCTGTCCATGCGGTGCACGCGCCCTTTCCTGGTCCATGAAGGCACACCAATCGTCGTCGCTGCAGAACGTCCGCGCGACCAGCCCCGCATCGTCAGATTTACAAAAGGGACTGGATCGGGCTGTCATGCGGACGATTGTATGAGCTAGATCAACAACTCAGGCGGCGATTCGCTCAGAAATGGGTCGTGGAGCCTTCATCGTGAACGTCGGCCCGCCCGACCGTGGGCTTGTCGTTGCAACCGCTTCTCCCGCTGCCCGAGGCGTAATTGCACTTCCTTGGTCAAGTCGGGATCGTCTCGCAGCTGCTCTAAGGTTTGTAGCGCACGCGGATCCCTCGATCGCATCAGCGGCGCCACGAACGCCAATCGACTCGATCCAAGGGATGTATCGCGAATCAATTCCAGCATCCTATCTATCGAGCCCTTTGGCGCAACATCGACAACCGCTAGAGCGAGAGCAAACTTCACACGCAGCTGTCCGACCGGCGGTTCCCGATACAATAACGTCTGGAGCCTCTCCCACGCCCACGAGGCCTCTGGAACGGCCAGAGCGCGAGCAATACCGTCCCGGATCTCGGGAGGGTAGGGTCGTTCGATGTGGTCGAGGAGAACGTGGATCGCGGATGGATAGGGACGGTGCTTATACAACGACCAAACCGAATCCACGTCGATGCCAACCTGTCGAAGATCCGCCAGAAGCGGCTCTTCGGCGATTCGCATAGCCGCTTGTCTCTCTCGAATGGCAGCCTCGGTCTGCTCCATCTTGGCGCGCCATACTGGGTCGGCGTTCAACTCAGCCAAAAACTTGCCAGCAGTCTTCCTAGATCGACTCGGCACAAGTTGTTTAACTCGCTACTGTCTCATGAGTCCCATCGGGGATTTCACGTCGGCCGAAGCTAGAGGCCGCCGGAACGTTGTATCCTGCGCGGCAATTCCCGAGAAGTCGTCGCGCAACCTCAGTGAGAGATTCGTACCACATGAGCACGACCTCGGCGTCTGTCAACCTGAAAATCGAGAAGGGAAGTTTACGACAGGCGGAGCCTGGTGGCGAAGGGCGGCTCGACTTGGCGGCTACCGAAGTGCAGAGCGGGCGGCGATACTGGTACTGGAAAGTCTGCTGGGTTCCAAGCGGATCCGAGGACTCCACGCCGCGATCCCGGCGAATTTGGTTATCAACTATTGTTGAATCCCACGAGCGCACCGAAGCTCGAAGAGCGAGGGTGGGCCGAAGGCGAATCTTCCAGGCTTCGGTGCACCCTCAACTGGACAGCCACTACCGTTCGTGTCACTCTTCCGCGCATGACTATCATCCTTATCCTCGCGATCGCCTTGCTTGTTGGGGCTTCCGTCCAGAACCGATGGGTGTTGCTGCTACCTCTCGGGATTGGAGCCTTTACCGCATTAGGCATGGCGGGGACGGGCCGTGGTCTTGGCGATACTCCAATCCCCTTCCTCGTGATTGTGTGCACGCTCGTGATGATTGGAGGCCAAGGCTTGCGCTCACGGAATGTCTCATCGATGTCATGAGGGCCGGAACCCTCGCCGAGAGTTCTGCCATTAACCTTTGTGGTAACCCCCGGGCGCGTTTGCGTCGAAGACGGGTGTTTGTTGTATCAGCTTGTCTGCTTCTGGCCGTCTCGATCGTGGTCGCACGCCAGCAAGATCGTGACCTGAGTGGCATCCATGGCATACCGGTGGAGGGACATGACATCGTCGCAGGCGTCGAGATCGTTGGCACCAAACAGCTCGATTTGTCTCGATCAGGGTGGCACAAGCTCGACGAGCGGCTTCGGGCAAGTGGTGCTCAGCTTCGGCCGGGGTGGCCTCTCGAGAATCAAACGCTGTGTCGCTTCAAGGAGGTCCTGCGAGACGTGATGAGCGAGAAAGGGTTTCTCGACATCGAGATCACACACGACACAAGGCCGACGTACGGAAATCCCCACCACCTGACGCTCAAGTTCACGATTGTTGAGGGGAAGCGATCCCGCCCGGCTGCACCAGTGCTATCCCCCGCGGAACGCTGCATGAGGTGAAGACAGAGATAAGCCGCGATCTCGTGAAACGGTGCGACCAACTCGTACCCAGACTGCTCGACACGATGTAATCTGCGCTGCTCTCTGTTCACTCGGTCACGATCACGTCCTCATACGTCGTCACAAGACTCTTTGGAGACGTTACCGCAAGGCCACCTCTCGATCGTGCATTTGCGATCTCGTGGATGGCGATTTATTGTCGGCGCATGAATCTGACCGGAGGCTACGAAGAGTACGCGTTTGTCGCGCCGTTTTACGACCACGTCGTACCTTATCGGAACCGCCCGGACGTGGCGTTCTTCGTCGACGCCGCGACGAAGTCGAACGGGCACGTGTTGGAGATCGGGTGCGGCACCGGTCGCATCCTGATTCCAACGGCTCGAGCCGGTGTCGAGATCGTCGGTTTGGACTTGTCGGCCCGTATGCTGGCGGTGTGCCGCGAGCGATTGCGCCAGGAAGAGGAAACGGTCCAGTCCCGCGTCGAACTGGTTGAGGGCGACATGCGTGCCTTCGATCTCGGCAAGACGTTCGCACTGATCACCATTCCGTTTCGGCCGTTTCAACATTTGCTCACGGTCAGCGACCAGCTCTTCTGCCTGGCCAGCATTCGGCGTCATCTCATCGATGGCGGCACACTCGTCCTGGACCTCTTCAATCCATCGCTGGATATGTTGGGCAGCCCCCGTACGGGGATGGAGTACGGCGACGAGCCGGAATTCATAACCCCTGAAGGCGACCGCGTTCTACGCCGGCACCGGACAGTCGCATGCGACCGATTCGAGCAAGTCAATCAGTTCGAGCTCATCTACTACGTGACGCACCCGGATGGCGTGACCGAGCGTCTCGTCCACGCATTTCCGCTGCGTTACATCTTCAGGTTCGAGGCGGAACACTTGCTGGCTCGCTCGGGGTTTGAGGTTGAACACGTGTACGCGGATTACGAGATGGCCCCGTACGGTTCGAAGTACCCAGGCGAGCTGATTTTTGTGGCGCGAAAGGCCACCTGACACGCGCCACAGGGTTCCGCGAACCGCCCGCCTTCGAGTTCGTTCCGGTGAAATGGCCGGCTGCCGAAAGCCTTGCGGCCGCGGCGAGTTCTCCTTGCCTACGACAGACTAATGGCGGATCAAAGTTCGATTCGCGACGTGCTCAGGCTCGTTGACAAGTCCAAACTCAAGCCCAGCTAGTCGACTGACCGTCGCAGGCCACGATCCCCGAGAATTACGTCAGCGGCAACTGCTTCCAGTGACGTAATTCAAACATGTGCGACTCTACCGGGCTGGTGTTACGATTCCAGAGAAAGTCGGCTCGCAGCGCTCATCCATTCGACAGAAGGGGGTGGTCATGAGCAAGCACCGGTTTTTCGATCGCCTCGCCCGGCACGTCCTGCTCCTGATCTCGTGTGTCCTGCTTTCTCCTGCGTTCGTCGCGGCGCAACTCGATCCGGCCATCGGCAACTGGCAGCTCAATCTCGCGAAGTCAAAGTACGCACCAGGGACGGCTCCGGCGAACCTCCGCGTGACGGTCGAGGCCGCGGGCCAGGGAGTGAAGGTGACGGCCACGACCGTGCGCCAGAATGGACAAAAGATTGTTGTGGAGTACACAGCGTATCTCGACGGCAAGGATTACCCGGTGACCGGGTCACCCGACTACGACAGCGTATCCCTCAAGCGCAACGGCAACATGGTCGAAGGGACACGGAAGAGGGACGGCCAGGTTGTCCAGACTTATCAACGCATCGTGTCCGAAGACAGGAAGACGATGACGGTCGCAACGACCGGAAGGGACGCGGCCGGCAACACGTTGAATAGTGTGGCGGTCTTCGACCGGAGATAGCGCGTGTTACGCAGCGATCCCGGAGAAGTCGTCAACGTGGGCTCCAGTTACGCCGATCTCCGTTCCCGGTACTCGTTTGATCGGGTCGGTCTGGACGAAGGCAACTTCGTTGCGCTGCTACTGATACGCTGAGCCGCACTTTACGGGTGGTTCGGCTTCGCATTCGGGTTCTGACCGACGCAGCAGAACGGCCGAGGGTTAACGCGTATCAATCCGCAACGTCGCGTTGCGTCGAACGGGCGATCTGCTCCACCGCGGTGACCATACGCCTCGCAAGAAGAAGGGTGTAAACGACACTCGCGATGGAGGCGATGAAGAACACAACCGGAAGCACGTTGAGGAACATGTAGTCTCCGTGTGACGCCGCGCGGTTTCCACGTCGCCCAAGGCTCTGGACAACGCACCAAGGGATTAGACACCCGCCCTGACCGCCAGTTCCCGTTCCGACAGCTCGAGCTAATAGACTCCCGGCGAGCAAGTGGTGGACTCTCCTGCAGCAGACGGGATTCGAACGACGCTCTGAACGATAGAGCTAGTTCAATCGGCTCGGGGCGCTTGGCTGGATGTTGCTGGCGAATCGGGCGGGGGCCTTCTTCTTCACCGGTCATTTCCGGCTGCATGCGCAGCGTTCCGTACCACTGTGACGATCGAAGAGAATTGAAGAGATCGGGTGCGTCGCTCCGAACGGAATGCCAGTCGAAATCAGGTCATAGTGTCACTGGAGGAACTCGATGAAGGTCGTCACTCTGTGTCTCGGGTTTGTCGTTGCGGCCGCCGCCGCTGCTGGATCGGCCGCGCAAGACAAGCCGAACCTGTCGGGCGAGTGGATCAGCGTTGACTCTCAACAGCACACTCAGGAACTGATCATCAAGCACGACGCCTCAACGCTGTCGCTCGAGGGCAAGCCAGACGTGACCAAGCGCACGTTCAAGCTTGACGGTTCCGACACCGAAATGAGCTCCCCTGACGGGAAGCCTCTACTTGCCAAGGCCGCCTGGTTAGGCAATGCGCTGGTGATTCGGATCCATTTCCCCGAAACAGCGCAAGACATCAGGCGCGTGACTTTGTCGATCAACGCGGATGGACAACTGGTGATGGAAACCGCGGTCATCGGCGGCAAGCCACAGGCTCCCACCAGAGAAGTCTTCAAACGCCGCTAGTGGACGACGATCAGTCAGGGCGATCGAGGTAGCCATGCCGAGCGCCAGCGGGTGTCCGCGAGCGATCAGATTGATCCGCCGTGCCACATCGGGTGCAATGCCGGACATCGTCAAGTACCCGAGGGCTTCGGTCTCCGACATCGCCCTCCAAGGCGGGCTAGTCTTGTTCAATCCCGCGGATCGAAGCTGTACGTTCCGTCCCAGGCCCACAGGGTTCCGCCGAGCGACGAAACGTTCGCGCGTGCCTGGAACTGTGCGAACTTCCCGGTGCCACCCGAGAACGTGCAGAGTCCACGACCGGTGCCGAGGCTGAGATGGCAATGCCCGAACGCCTTGTTGTTGCCGGGCCCCGGCAGGTCGAGGACGACGTCGCTGTCCAGCGTAAAGGTCCCGAAATCAAGCGCTTGGGCATAGGTGATCTTCGAGCCAGTGTCGATCGCATTGAGGTTCGATGACGCGATTGTACAGAAGTCACCAACCTGGCCCATGTACGTCTCCGGCGGGCAATCCTTGGTCACATGAAGCGCTCCGCTTCGTGGAAACGACGGCGTCACCGACGCGGTGGTACTGCCGGATGAAGGGGACGCCAGACCGGACACGGCCGGATTGGCGCCTGGACTGGTCGGCGTCCCGGATCCGTCGGCGCACCCGACGGCGGCCAGCGCCGAGACACAGACACATACGATGACAATGCGCTGCATTGCGAGCCTCATGATTCCTCTCCTTCTCATCGCCTCCGTCCGTCGATCTCCAGGGTGATCTCCGGTTCTTTCCCTGCACTCGACCCCACGACTGGTCCCCGTATTTGTCCGCCTGTCGGCGCGTGGCTACAATGCAGACCGGCCGCAGCGGGTGATCGCCGACCGGGGGATGAGGATAGACAGGAAGGCGACAAGGCGTCTTTGGAGATTTCTCCAAAAACTCTCCAATTGCTGTTGGACATGAGCAACCGCGCGAATCGAGTCCTTGAATTCGGCCCGTTCCGATTGGAGGCGGGCGAACGGCTCCTGCTCCGTCAGAATGAGCGGATTCCGCTGACGCCGAAGGCCTTCGAAACCTTGCTGGTGCTGGTGGAGCACAGCGGACGGGTCGTTCAGAAGGACGACCTGCTCAAGCAGGTCTGGCCCGATACCATCGTCGAAGAGGCCAATCTTGCGCGAAACATCTGGACGCTGCGCAAGGTCCTGGCGGACGGCAACGGCGAGAGTACCTACATCGAAACGATTCCGAAGGTTGGCTACCGGTTCATCGCGCCGGTGACGGAACTGCCGGTCGAAACCGAAAGCGTCGTGATCCGGCGGCAGGTCAGCGCGCCCAGTGTCACGCAAGACCCAAAGGTCCCCGATGCGCCCCTACCGACGACGCCGACCCGCCGACGGGGCCTGGCTTTTGTGTTCGTCCTTTCGCTGTTGGCTCTGGCTGGCGTGATCTCGGTGGGATTGATTCGGCTCGGGCGGGCAGCGCCGCCGGCCGCGGTTGCCGGCAGCGGCCGCGCTTTTCTCACCGATGGTAGTCATGAAGACATGGCCGCGTACTGGATCGATACCGGCCAGATCTATTTCTCGAGATCGCTTTCGACCACCCGCACCGAAAGCTGGACGATGAACGCGGATGGGACCAACGCGCATCGGGCGAATGCGCAGATCACCAGCCTGCTCCACGGCCGGTGGTCACCCGACGGCAAGCGCGTCGTCTTCACCAAGGATGACGACCAGGGCAAAACCATCTACCTGGCCGATGCCGACGGCACGCACGAGAAGGCTTTGCCATTCGTGGCCGGGAATCTGGACTGGTCACCCGACGGCTCTCGATTTGTGTATGAGGCCAGGACCGCGCCGCAAGTGTCGGAGATTTTCATCTACACGCTGGCGACGGAGAACAGCGTCAATCTGACCGGCAGCATACCGAGCGCGGATCCTTCATTTTCAAGCGACGGCACACACATCGCCTTCACGTCGTGGCGCGACGGCAACGCGGAGATCTACGTCATGGACGCTGACGGTTCGCACATCCGCCGCCTGACAAACCATCCGGCCTTCGACAGTTTTCCCGTGTTTTCCCCGGACGACACACAAATCGCCTTTCAGTCAAACCGCCAGGGGGGACACGTCGAAATCTACTTGCAGAATCTGAATGACCACAGCCCGCCGCGGCGACTGACGCACTCGACAAGTACGACGGGGCTCATGCCGAAATGCTGGTCGCCCGACGGCACACGCATGCTCGTCTACACGAGCCAGCACGGGAAAAACCAGATCGAGCTCATCGACGTGGAGCCGTTTCCGGCGCAGGAGGTTCTTCGCGACGAGGCCGGCGATTTGAGCTTTCCGCGTCTGGCCGCGGACGGCAGGAACCTGCTGTACGAAGCGTGGGGAGCGGACGGCAGCCTGGAGCTGAGGGTCACCGACCTTGTTACGAAAAAGACCACACATCTTTTCAAGAGCGAACCAGGGTATCCGGCGGGTGTTCATTTGACGCCCGCCTGGTCGCCCGACAACTCGCTGGTCGCGTTCTCGGCGAGCATCGGCGGGAACTGGGACATCTTCACGATCAAGAACGACGGCACGGGCCTGCGAAATCTGACCCGGCATCCTCTGCCCGACGTCAGCCCTGTGTTTTCGCCGGACGGGCGTGAAATCGTGTTCTCGCGAGACGACTTTGGCCACGGGCAGCTTTACCGAATGGACGTCAATGGCGGCCATTTGCGCCGCGTCACCGAGAAGGACGGATTTGAAATGCATCCGGCGTTCTCGCCAGACGGCGTGCATCTAATATTTGCCGGCGACCGCGAGGGCCACGGCCTCGACATTCTTCAACTGGACCTGACTGAACCGCGCCAGGAGAAAGTGCTTGCGGCCCGGAAATCGCACGATACGCTGCCAGCGTTCTCGCCAGACGGATCGCGGATCGCGTTCATCGCGATGAGTGACGGTAACCCGGAGATTTACGTCATGAACGCCGACGGCGGCGGGATTTTTCGTGCGACACACAGTAAAGCGGAAGAGGCGGCACCACAGTTTGTCGGCGACGGGACGCACATTATCTTCAGCAGCAATCGCGGCGGGAAATTCGCCCTGTACCAGATTGACGTGCGCTGATCGGAACACCTGATAATGGCAACAGCGAGATAGACACCGTGAAGGGAGGACTGATCTCATGAGTCGTCCACGCCTGGCGAATGGCGGTGCCGTAGCGCTGCTGATGATCGCCGTCGCCGCAGCGACCGTGACCACTGCGCCGCAGCGATCCTCCGTGCGGCCGTACTTTCCTGCACGAGGAGAGTGGCAGAAGAAGGACCCCTCGGCTGTAGGCCTCAACAAGGCGAAACTGGACGAAGCGATTGCATTTGCCGTTGCGCACCAGAATCCCAACACCACGGATCTATCCGTCGCCATCGTCAACCAGTTCCGGTCCGAGGCTCCCTACAACACGTTGATTGGTCCGACACAGACGCGCGCGGGCTCAAACGGCGTCATCATCCGCCACGGCGCCGTTGCCGCGGAATGGGGGGACACGGCCCGCGCCGACATGACGTTCAGCGTCACGAAGACGTTTCTCTCAACCGTGGCTGGTGTGGCGTTCGACCGCGGAAGTATTCGTGCCGTGACGGATCGAGTCGCTCCTTACATGCCGGCCGGCGTCGATTTGTTCACCTCGGCGCACAACGCGCCGATCACCTGGGAGCATCTCCTGCGGCAGACCAGCGACTGGTCGGGCACGTTGTGGGGAAAACCGGACTGGGCCGATCGCCCGCCCCGCGGCCAGACGCCGGCGCAGTGGGAAAAGCGCGAACTCCACGAACCCGGGACGTTCTTCAAATACAACGACACCCGCGTCAACGTGCTGGCACTCTCTCTCCTGTACGTCCTGAAACAGCCCCTGCCGGAGGTGCTCAAGTCGTCGATCATGGATCCGATAGGCGCCTCCCCTACCTGGCACTGGGAGGCGTACGACAACGCGTCCGTGGAGATCGGTGGCGTGCGCATGAAGTCAGTGACCGGCGGCGGGCATTTCGGCGGAGGGATGTTCATCAGCGCCTACGATCTCGCGCGGTTCGGCTACCTGTTCTTGAATAATGGCAAATGGGAAGACCGGCAGCTGGTGTCGATGAAATGGATCGCGATGGCGCGCACACCCGGGCCCGCCAACGTCGGCTATGGTTTCTGCAACTGGTTCTTGAACAACCCGGCGAGACGGTCCGACGGCACTGAAGACGCGCTTCCGTTTCCATCAACGCCGCGCTCGTCGGTGACGTTCCAGGGCAACGGCGTCAACGTGGTGTATCTGGACTGGGAGCACGACATGGTCGTTGTCGTCCGCTGGATTGATACCAACGAGAGCCTCGATCAGTTTCTGGGAAAGGTGATCGCCGCCGCCACACCATCGTGAGCGCGATCGATTACGCCAGACAGAATGGTCGGTGACACATGAGTGAGCACGACGATGATCTCGAGTCGACCGTTCATGAAGGGGCCGACATCGAGACTGATGCATTCCCCGACACGGCCGAAGAATTCGACCCAGAGGTGCCTGGCGACGACGAAGACGACGACTTCGATCCAGACGATGACAAGGCGGAGTTGTGAGACCCAGTCTGGTCTGCCTTTGGTTCGTCGTGTTGACCTTTGTCGGCTCCGCGCCAACAGCGAGCGCTTCACCACAATCGGCAGGTGACCCCGAGTTCTACTTGAAACGCGGCGAGTCCCTCTGCGGCGCTCGTCAACACGATCGGGCGATCGCCGACTACACCACGGCGATCCAGTTGAAGCCCGACTATGCCGAAGCCTACAACGACCGCGGCTTTGCCTACTACCTGAAAGGAAACGGCGAGCGTGCAATCGCCGACTTCACGCGAGCGATAGAACTGCGACCCAACTACCCAAAGGCGTACAACAGCCGAGGCGTGGCCTATATGTCGCATGGTTACGGCGCTGCGAAGTCGGTTCCAGACTTCGATCGCGCGATCGAGTTGAAGCCCGACTTCCGGTATGCCTACATCAACCGAGCGAATGCACGTCTCGTTTCGCATCCCTGGCTTGCTCTTCAGGATTTCCATCACGTTGGCATGTACCCCGAGCGCACCGCCGCGAAGATCGGCGGCGCGATCTTCGTGATGATTGTCGGGATCACCTGGATTCGGCGAAGGCGCGTGAGGGATGTCAGCGGCGCGGCTTGAAGCGCAGGGCGCGACTCGGATCGCCGGCACATAGCAACAACATGTTCACCTTAGCCCAGGTCGTGCCCTGGGGCCGTTCGTTCGATGAGTACCGAAAGATGTTCGCGATCAGCGACGCGGACCTGGCAGGTCGAATCCTGGGATGCGGAGACGGCCCTGCGAGTTTCAACGCGGGGGCCACGGGACGACGGACATCGGTCGTATCGTGTGACCCGATCTACCGGTGGACCGCCGACGAACTTCGGGCTCGCATCAATCAAACGTACGACGAAATCCTTGAGCAAACGCGACAGAACCAGCACGAGTTCGTCTGGGATGCCATCTCCTCAGTCGAGGAGTTGGGCCGCACGCGGATGGCGGCGATGGCGGAATTCCTGGCGGACTATCCGGTCGGCCTCTCCCAAGGTCGCTACGTCGAGGCAGCACTCCCAGCCTTGCCGTTCAGAGATGCGGAGTTCGACCTGGCGCTGTGCTCGCATCTACTGTTCCTGTATAGCGATCAACTCGGCGAGGCCTTTCATCGGACCGCGGTGTTGGAGCTGGGCCGAGTGGCGAAAGAAGTGCGAGTGTTCCCGCTGCTGGCGTTGGGCGGCCTGCCCTCCCCCTTCGTCGACACGTGTGGGGGGATGCTTCGAGAGGTGGGATACGACGTATCAATCGAGCGGGTGGATTACGAGTTCCAACGCGGCGGGAACCAGATGATGCGCGTCCGGAAGACCGCCTAAGCGCCGAAAGGGTGTCGGGCAGTGAACAGTGAATCGCCCATGAACGCTGTGCGGCGAGACGAGGCGGGGCCGTTCCGTTTGCTCATGCGGATCCCTGTGCCGTGGGTATTCATCCTCGCCTACTTCATCGGTGTGGGGCTCGAGCACCTCTTGCCGCTGCGCCTCGGTGTTGAAGTAGGTGAACGTGCGACCGTCTGGGTTGGAGCGGCATTGTTCACCGCCGGAGCATTCATCGCGGGGTGGGGCCTGGTCACGTTTCACAGGGCTCGCACCACCACCGTGCCTGGCAAGACGTCCGCACAATTGGTGACCTGGGGCCCCTATCGATTCACCAGGAATCCGATGTACGTGGGGCTGGCGATTGCGTATCTCGGCGAGGCGTTTCTCCTTCGGCACGTCTGGCCCGCTGTGCTGCTGCCACTCGTGCTGGCCTACGTGAACTGGGTCGTTATTCCTGTGGAGCAGGCAAGACTGACGGAGGGATTCGGTGCGGAGTATGCCGCCTACCAGCGGCGGGTGCGTCGCTGGCTGTAGCGCGGGTGCGCTGGTCTCGCGCTCAATTTGGTTCGGCCACCTCCGATCTCGCGAGAGTACATCAGTCCCTCACACGTCCTCGCGGCCACGGCAGGAGTAGTACTGCGTCAGCGCGACATCAAAATGGCTTCAAAGACTTTTCGAACCACGATTGTTCGAGACGGATCGATGTGTTTCATCCCGGTGACGTTCGATCCACGGTCCGTCTTCGGCAAGCTGCGCGTTCCGGTCAAAGTAACGGTGAACGGTTACACGTATCGAAGCACCATTGCCGCGATGGGGGGACCGCCGTGCGTTCCGCTGCGGAAGAGCAATCGTGAAGCCGCTGGGCTCGAAGGCGGCGAGACGGTCACGGTTCGTTTAGACCTCGACACGGACAAACGCGAGGTCACGCCGCCCCCGGATCTAGTTCGAGCATTGAAAGCCAACCCTGGTGTCTTACATCGCTGGCGCGCGCTGAGCTACAGCCATCAGCGCGAACATGTGGAAGCGATCGAAGACGCCAAGAAACCGGAGACGCGTGCTCGGCGCGTTGCGGCTGCAGTCAAGATGATTCAGGAGACCGGGAAGAAGAGTAAGGCCTGAGACGTGCCGGAACGATGTCGCCGAGCTTCTCCCTTGCCCACCTCGCCCCTCAGTGGTACCTTGACGGCGGGCGTGCAGGGCGCCTCCCGTCCGCGGACAGGACTGAGTCCACCTGAATAGATCGCCAAATGTTCGGAGATGATCGCCGAACCTCCTTGCCCGGTGCCAGCGGACCACGGGCTCATTGAAGGAGGCCCGTCATGCCGTCCCGCCGCCTGCCCGTCCGGCCCGATCAACAACAGCTTCATCGTCAAGCCAAGGAACTCCTCCGCGCCATTCATGCTGGCGACGCGAACGCCGTCGCTGAATTACGCGAGCATCATCCCGACTCGATCGAGCCCTCCGCCGCGAAGTTAGCCGACGTTCAGCTCGTGCTTGCACGGACCTATGGCGCTTCAAGCTGGACGAGGCTCGTTCACGCGGTGCAGCTCGCTGAAGCGATCTGGCGCGATGACATCGAAGCGGTCCGCCAACTCATCACGCAGAACAACGTACTGATCCGTGAGCATGTCCTGATTCGGACCGACAGCAACTGGGGCCCGCCGATGACCTACGCGGCAAACCTCGGCCGCAACGCGATCGTTCGTCTCCTGTACGAACGGGGCGCGCGCGATCTCGAATCAGCCGCCGGACGAGCCGCGCTCCAGGGCAAGGTCGATACGCTGCACATGATCTACGACCTGCTCGGACGACCGCCGGTGGACAGGCGGGCACTCGCCGGTCCCGCCTACACGCTCAGCGTCGAAGGCACCGCGGCCATGCTTGCGCTCGGCGCAATCGTCGCCGGACCCAACGGCGTGGACTCCAACACCATGGAGCACCTCCTCGGGACCGACAGCCGGAACCCGGCGAAGAAGCATCGCATCCTGGAGATGTATGTCGAGCACGGCTTCGAGCCTCCCGACACGCCGGTGATGGCACTTCACCGCGGACGCCTTGACCTCCTCGAGGCACACCTGACGCGCGACCCGAACCTTCTCACGCGCACGTTCGACATCGAAGAGATCTTTCCCCTCGCGCCTCTGTGCTCACGAGACCCGTACGCGGCTCAGGGGACACCCGTGCACGGCACAACGCTCCTCCACATCGCAGCCTACTTCGACGAGGTGGAGATCGCAGCGTGGTTGCTCGACCGCGGAATGGATCCAAACGTGCGCGCAGCGACTGACGGTGATGGCGTCGGCGGATACACCGCGCTCTTCTCTACGGCCGTCTCCCAGCGCAACTTCTGGGTCAACTACGGCAAGGGAGAGCCGGACGAGGCCCGCTTCACGCGTTTGCTGCTCGAGCGAGGCGCCGACCCGAATGTGCGGGCGTCCCTCCGGCACCGGCTCGAGGAAGGGCATGGCGGCGGGCCGCTTCGCGAGTACCGCAACGTCACACCGCTTGGCTGGGGCGAGCAGTTCCACGCGCGGATCTTCGTGAGCAAGGAAACCCTTCGGTTGATCGAAGCGACAGGTGCCGGGCGGTAACCATCGGCGGCAGATGCGCTGCGCGAAAAATGCCAGCGGTCGCGACTGTGAGCATCGGCGTTGGCTCGGGAATCGGCGAGCCTCGTCTCCGTACGCACGATGATCTGTGTGCGGTCACCGCACACTCTTGACATCCTAGCCCGTCCATCCGACGATGCGCCTCTCACCGACTGCGAGAGGCTCCATGACGAGACGGACGTACTTGTACTTGACGGCCGCGATGGCCGTTACCGCCGTGATCGGTTGCGGCGGAACGCCGTCGAGCCCGACTGCGGCGCCACCGGTTGTCACGCCATCGCCCACACCAACGGCGAATACGTGGACGCTTGCGGGTACGGTCAGCGACGCGGTCACCAGAGCGCCAATCTCAGGCGCATCGCTCGCATTCTCGAAGCTCTCAACCGTCACCAGTGATTCAGCCGGCGCATGGAGCATGAATGGCACCGGAACTGCGGACGCGAGTCAGTCGCTGGTCGTATCCGCACCCGGCTACCTTACCCACAACACAGGAATCCGGTGGCAGGCCAGTGGACGGACTAACCTCGAGGTGCTGCTGTTCGCCGATCGCGCCCCTTTCTCGCTGGCCTTTTACCGCGATCTGGTACGAAACGCATCCGAGACGCTCGATCGCTTCGAGCCGCTTCGTCGCTGGACCGTGCAACCAAACTTCTACATCAACACGTTCAACCCGCAAACCAACCAGACAATCGATGCGGCGGAACTTGCGCTCGTCGTAATCGCGATTCAGCAGTCGGTGCCTCAGCTCACCGGCGGCGCTTTTACAGCGGGAGCCATCGAGTCGGGGAACGGGCAAAGGCCCTTTCGGGCTGGCTACATCAATCTTTCGTTTTCGTCTGAACCGAAGGCGGACTACTGCGGGCATTCTCAGGTCGGCGCGAATCCTGGTGAGATCGTCATCAATTACGACCGCTGTGCCAGCGCCTGTGGCAGCTTGAAGGTCTCGCCGGAGGTCGTGGCGCACGAAGTCGGCCATGCCATGGGCTTCTGGCACACCAAGGCAGACGGCCTGATGAATGCGACGAAATTTCACGGCTGCGCGACAGCATCATTCTCGCTCGACGAACAGCTGCACGCGCGGCTCGCCTACTTACGGCCGCCCGGCAATCTGGACATTGATACCGATCCTGATTCGTTCCTGGCGCTGACGGAATCGGGCGCGCCGCCGGTGATTTACTGCCGCCGCTGAATCCGCGACGGTTGCGCACGCCGACCGCTGGTATGCCAAGCTCGGCCGTCGATCATTCGGACAAACCAGAGGGCTTGTCAGCACGTCTGAATCGCTGTTAAACCATTGGGCGGCGTGCTGGTCTAACGATGGTAAATGCTGAATGCTGAGTGCTGAATTCACCTCACTTGAAGGTGCGCGGAGGCGCGCCCTTCAACATTCAACATTCAGCATTCAACATTCAGCATTCAGCATTCAGGAGGCCATTCCCCATGATGCGTCTGGGAAAGGTGGGCAGCGTTTCCATCCTGCTCGTCTCCGCGGCCACGCTTTCTGCCCTGGGCGCAGGCCGCTTCGATCAGAAGCTCCCACTCGATAAACAAGCGGTCCATGTGCTGCGCCGGCTGACCTTCGGGCCCCAGCGTGGCGATCTGGAGCAAATCCGAAAGCTCGGCGTTCAGAAATGGATTGATCTGCAGCTCCACCCGGATCGCATTTCCGAGAACATCATCCTCGACGACAAGCTGAAGGCGCTGACGACGCTCAATCAGCCGCTCTGGCAGCTGTTCGAGAGCTACGGGGGAGGTCCACCCGTCAACGTCATACAGCCGCCGTCCGCGATCGTCATGTCGTCGCTCGCCCTGCAGGACAGGACGCGGCTGTTGAACTGCTCGGCGGACGACCGGAAGACGATTCTTGATCGACTGGATCCCGACAAGAGACGACTCATCCTCGCGGCGATCCCGCCAAACGCGTTAGAGGGGCTTCCCGATGCGCTCGTCGAGGAGGCCGCCAACGCGCGCCGCCTCGAATCCGAAGAACGGAACAAGGAAATGCGCCGGCAGATGCCGCCGCTTCGCGAGATTCTCACGCCAGAACAGATGAGAGTTGCCAACGCGGGGACGCAGGAGGAAAAGGTTGCCCTTCTCGACTCTCTCGACCCGAGCAAGCGACGGCAGGTCCTTCGGATGCTGCCGATGCAATCGCTCGCGTCTATGCCGGCGCTCAGGCGGGAGGCGATGGCGGCTGGACAGCCGCAGCAATTCGTCAACTTCGAACTGACCGAACAGAAGCTCCTGCGAGCCGTGTACTCGAACCGTCAGCTTCAGGAAGTGCTCGTCGACTTCTGGATGAATCACTTCAATGTGTTCAACGGCAAGGGTCCGGGCCGCATTCTGCTCACGAGCTTCGAGCGCGATGCAATCCGTCCGTACGTGTTCGGCAAGTTCAAGGACATGCTGCTCGCAACGGCTCGTCATCCGGCGATGCTCTATTACCTGGACAACTGGCAGTCCCAATCACCGCGCGACGACCTCCCGACCCCGCCACCTGGCGTCCGTCGACCCGGCCTCAACGAGAACTACGGCCGGGAAGTCATGGAGCTCCACACCCTCGGCGTAGCCGGCGGTTACACCCAGGCTGATGTCGTCGCGGTGGCTCGGGCGTTTACCGGCTGGACCATCTACGACCCGCAGCGGTTCGCGGAGTACCAGTTCAATCCTGCGGTCCACGATCGCAAGGAGAAGGTGATCCTCGGCCACGTGATTCCAGCGATGGGAGCCGAGCAGGATGGCCTGCAGGTCATCGACCTGCTGGCGCACCACCCGTCGACTGCGGCCTTCATCTCCCGAAAGCTCGCGCAACGCTTCGTCGCGGACGACCCGCCGAAGGGGCTGGTCGATCGGATGGCCGCGACATTTTTGACCACTGATGGCGATCTCCGAGCCGTCCTGCAGACCCTGTTCTCCTCCCCCGAGTTCCTGTCCGACGCGGCCTGGCAGGCGAAAGTGAAATCGCCGCTCGAGATGGTCGTCAGTGCGGTGCGAGCCGTCGGGGGCGACGTGAGCGACACCTTCGTCCTCGCCCAGCGAATCGCCGACCTCGGCGAGCCGCTCTATGGGAAGGTGGAACCGACGGGATACCCGAATACTTCAGAAGGCTGGACCAACACCGCCGGCGTGCTGGGGCGGATCAATTTCGCGACCGCCCTGGCGGCGGACCAGATTCCTGGCGTGAAAGTCGATCGAGATCGGTTCGCCGGCAGGCGCGCGTCTGATGTTGCCGTCGATCTGCTCAACGGTGCGCCGTCCGCGTCGACGCTGGCAGCCATTGAAAAGGGCATCGGGGATTCAGCCTCGTCTCCGTCTCTCCTGCCCGCCCTCGTGATCGCCTCACCAGACTTCCAGCGGAGGTAGCCATGCTGACTCGACGGTGCTTTCTTCGTGCGTCGGCGGTGGCAATGGCAGGTGTTGGAGTGGCTCCGCCATGGTTGATTCGCACAGCAGCGCAGGGCTCCACAAAGCGGAAGATTCTCGTCGCAATTTTTCAGCGTGGCGCTGCCGACGGGCTGAACATGGTGGTGCCATTCTTCGAGAAGCGGTACTACGATCTCCGTCCAACAATTGCCGTTCCCGAACCCGGAAAGCCGAATGGCGCCATCGATCTCGACGGCCGCTTCGCGCTTCACCCCTCGCTCGGTCCGCTGAAGGGACTATGGGACGCGAAGCAGTTGGCTATCATCGAGGCCGCCGGTTCGCCCGATCCGAGCCGATCGCACTTCGACGCGCAGGATTTCATGGAGTCCGGCACGCCGGGAAAAACACGCGACGACGGCTGGCTGAACCGCGCGTTGCCAGTACGCGGTCACGAGCCGGTGTCTCCTCTGCGCGCCGTCGCTCTCGGCACCCAGGTGCCGCGTACACTGCGCGGAGCTCGAGCTGCCGTTGCCATCAGCAACCTGGACCAGTTCCAGGCGCGCAACCAGACCACGGCAGGCATCCTCGAAACGATGTATTCGACCAGCGGCGACGATAAGCTCGGCGCCGCCGGGAAAGAGGCTTTCGAAGCGACCCACATGATCGAAACCATCACTCGCACCCCGTACGTTCCAGCCAACGGAGCGCAATATCAGGGACCGTTCGGACAGAGCCTCCAGCAGATTGCGCGCCTCATCAAGGCTGACGTGGGGGTCGAGGCCGCCTTTGCCGACATCGGCGGGTGGGATCATCACAGCAACGAAGGGCCGCAGCTGACCGGACTGCTCCTCCAGTTTGGAGCCTCGCTCTCGGCCTTCGCGCGCGATCTGGGCGATCGGATGGAGGACATCGTGCTCGTGACGATGTCAGAGTTCGGGCGTACCGTGAAGGAAGACGGCAACGGTGGCACGGATCACGGACACGGCAACGTGATGATGGTGCTCGGCGGGCCGGTCAATGGCGGCGCGATGTACGGCCGATGGCCGGGACTCGAGGTGGAGCAGTTGTACGAAGAGCGCGATCTTGCCGTAACGACGGACTTCCGCGATGTGCTCGGGGAGCTCGTCTCGACCCACCTGGGTCAGAAGATCGAAGACGTGTTTCCGGGTTATTCGCCCGCCCCGGCGCTCGGGCTGATTCGCTAGGCTTCAACAACGTTCACTTCAACTGGCAATCCTGAATTTGCTGAGGTATGGTGTGCGGTCGGAGGCCCAATGCGCAGCGCCATCCTTTCAGCGACCGTCCTGTTGCTATCTGCCACCGCAACGGCGCAAACGCCGACAGCAGCCGTCGCCCGTGCCGAGATCACGCCGGGAAAGATCGACGCCGAAGTCGGCCAGACACTGACGTTCACGGCGGCGGCGTTCGACGAGAGCGGCAAGCGCCTGGACCTGAAAGCGACCGCGTGGTTTGCGGCGCCGTTCGATGCTGCCGCTGCCACCGACCAGAACGGTTCGGTGACCTTCTTCCTTCCCGGAGAGATCAAGATTGGCGCGATCATCGGCGGGAAACCCGCGCTGGCCAGCGTGACGGTTAAGCCGCAGGCCGTCGCGCGACTCGACATCGAACCGATCAAGGCGCCGATCGCGGTCGGCGCCGGCATCACGCTTGGCGCCATCGCGCGGACGTCGAACGGGGATCCCCGGGCCGACGCCAAGATCGACTGGACCTCGGCCACGCCGTCGACCGCGTCGGTCGATGCGGCTGGTCTTGTCACCGGCATCGCGCCTGGTAAAGCGCGGTTCACGGCGACGAGCGGGCAGGCGCGCGCCAGCATCGACGCCACCATCATCGACAATCCCATCCGCTCGCTGTCGGTGTCGCCGCGATCGGCGCAGGCACGCACCGGCGACGTCGTGCATTTCTCGGCCGCGGCGTCTGGAGCGGCTGCGGGCGGCCCACCCCTGCCCGCGATCCGATGGTCAGTCGCCGGCGCCGCTGCCGCGATCGAGCCCGATGGCGCGTTCGTCGCGGAACGCCCGGGCACCTACACCGTAACCGCGTCGGCCGGCGACCGCAGTGCCGCGGCGTCAGTGGTCGTTTCGCCGCGCGGCGTCGAACGTCCGCTCGAGGTCATCGGACGAACGCCGCTCGAGGAATTCCAGACGACCGAGGAATGGATTGTTGGCAACTACGCCTACGTCGCATCGCTCGGTGGACGCGTCTGGGTTTACGACATCTCGAACCCGGCCTCGCCAGTGAAAACGGATTCGATCGCGTTCGACGCGCGCCTGGTCAACGACGTCAGTACCACGGCGGACGGCAAGATCGCGGTCGTGACGCGCGAGGGCGCGTCGAACCGCAAGAACGGAATCGTCTTCCTCGACACGTCGCTGCCGGCGCATCCGAAAGTGCTCTCGGAGTACACGTCGACCGTCACCGGCGGTGTCCACAGTGCTTTCATCGATGGCCACTTTGTCTACCTGACCGACGATGCGACCGGCTCGTTGCGCGTAATCGATTTCGAGGATCCACGGAGTCCAAAGGAGATCGCCCGCTGGCAGCTCGAGAGTCCGATGGCCAAGCCGATCACGCTGCCCGAGGGCGAGACGTTCATGGCCGGCCGCTATCTCCACGACGTCTACGCGAAAGACGGTCTTCTCTACATGGGGTATTGGCGAGACGGCCTGGTCGTGCTCGACATCGGGAACGGGATCAGAGGCGGCAGCCCGGCGAACCCCAAGTTGGTCAGCCAGGTGCGCTTCAACTACCTCGATCTCTACGGACCCGGCTGGTTGGCCGGCGCGCACGCGGTCTTTCGCTACAAGAACTACGTCTTCATCGGGGACGAGGTCTTTCCCGCCCGCTTCGACATCGACTCGCGCGACCGGATCCCTGTCCAGGGCATCGTGCACGTCGTCGACGTCACCGACATTGAACACCCGCGACCAGTCGCGCAGTACGCCGTTCCAGAAGCCGGGTCGCACAACATGTGGGTCGTCGACGATGTGATGGTCGTGGGTTACTACAACGGAGGCGGCCGCGTTGTCGACGTCTCAGGCGAACTGCGCGGGGATCTATATCGGCAGGGTCGCGAAATCGCGCGGCTGTGGACTGGAGATCCCAAGGGCTGGCGTCCGAATCTCCCGTTCACCTGGGGCGCCCAGCCGGCGAACGGTCTGATCTACTTCAATGACATCAATAGCGGCATCTGGATCACGCGCCTGCCTGCCGTGAAATCGCAGACGTCTGGCGGGCAATAGCCGTCACTGCATCTTGAAGAAGTCAATCCCACCCGCCTGAGGCGCGACGTCGACGGTCGCGACGACCTTGAGTGCCTGCAAGTCGACCATCTCCACGGTGCCAGGCTCGGTTCCGATGCCCTCGACGGATACGAACGCATAGCGGTCGTCCGGCGAGACAACCACACCATGGACAATGCGCCGTTTGGTTGGGATCCTGGCAAGCTCGCGGAAGTCGCGCACGTCGAAAACCGAGACAGACTGCCCGCGCTTGTTGGTGGCGACCAGCCGACCATCCTTCGTGACCGCCATGTTGTAGACGCCGGGTCCGGCACTCGTCCGGCGAGTCATGGTCCACGTCCCGGTCGCGATCTCGACGATTTCGCTGGAGGCGTTGCACGCGACGTAGACTGCAGCGCCGTCAGCGGAGGGCTGTGCCCAGGTCGGCGAGCAGCCAGCTGCTGCCGACGGTGCGTCGGCCCCATGGCCCGTCATCGCGCTCATCGCGTGGTCGCGGGTGGTGGGGGCGGGCGGTCCGGTGTGGCCAGCTTCGGCCGCTTTCGTCAGCACGAAGTGTCGCGAGACCTTCAGCGTCGCCGTGTCGATCTCGACGAGCATGTCGTCCATCATGCAGGCCGAGTAATGCTTCGTGCCCTGCGGATTGATCCGCGAGCCGTGCGGCATCGTGCAGGTCGGGATTCTCGCGATCTCGAGCATCGGCCCGGTCGCAATGACCGAAACCGATGACGGCACCTGATCGCCGTGCAGGTTGAAGTTGACGACGAAAAGGAGCTCGCCGTCCGGGGTCGTCTGCATCGTTGCAGGAAACATCCCGACCGTGGTCCGGCCGACGACGGCGTCGTTGGCCGACGAGTACTTCCACACGCTTCCATTCGGCTGGCCGTGCGCAAGGGACACATAATAGAACTGGCGGTCCGGTGACACGACGAGAGCGTGCGGGCCATCGATGTCGGTGGGCATGATGCCCGTCGTCCAATCCCGATCGAGGCGGCCCCCGTCCCGATTGAACCGCACGAGGCTGATCTTGTCGGCCGCCTCCGAAGCTACGTAGACGAGATATTCGTTGGCAACGGGAACCGGCGCGACTTCAGCGATTGCGCTTGCGCCGAGCGTCAGCGCGACGAGCCATCCAGTAGGGGGAATCCAGATCTTCACGCCTGTAGGATAGTCGACCTGATCCTCGTTTGCGCTACTCCGCGCGTAG
>Ga0207701_10001577_pt1 | contig 23810 bp, 19 predicted proteins | sample KBSSwiSSwithPhiX_FD_184294 | JGI IMG/M metagenome (GOLD analysis project Ga0207701, IMG submission 184294) | Switchgrass rhizosphere bulk soil microbial communities from Kellogg Biological Station, Michigan, USA, with PhiX - S5 (SPAdes) (version 2) | ecosystem: Environmental > Terrestrial >... | reverse complement strand
CACGGTTGGAACCGGCGGCTCGGCCGGCATGGGCGGCACGATTGGAACTGGCGGCGCGACCGGCGCTGCGGGAACCGGCGGCTCGGCCGGAATCGGAACCGGCGGTGCGGCCGCGGGCGGCGCCGGCGGATCGGTCGCCGGACTCTGCGCCACGTATGGATGGGGCTCGAACACCGTCGCCGCGATCGCTCCCGGCGGGGCGTTCGTTGCGTTCGCGACCCCGTCGGGGAACTTCGAGGTCCGCCGCTGGAGCGATGGGACCGATCTCGGGATCAACAGCGGCGCCCTGGGCGCCACCGCCGTCGCGTTCTCGGCCGACGGGACGCTCGTCGGCGCCAGCACGATCGATGGCGTCAAGATCTGGCGCCTCTCGGACGGGGCGTTGCTCTCGACCATCCCATCTCTCGCAAACTCCACGATGCTTGCGATCTCGTCCGACGGGAACGTCGCCGTCGCCCGCACCAGCAGCGCGGTGAAGCTCTCGCGGCCTGGTGGCGTGTTGACGATCCCCCAGACCAACACCGTCGGCATCGGCCTGTCGCCCGACGGGACTCAGGTCCTCACGGTCGATGCGATGTCGGCCGGCGCAAACACCACGTATGTCGACAGCCTCTGGCGCGTGTCCGATGGACAGTCCATCTGGTCGAAGAACCGCGGGACGTTCCCCGTCTTCTCGACGGCGCATGTCGTGTTCTCTCCGGACGGATCCAAGGTCGCCGTCGGTGGCGGATACCCGACGATGCTGCGCGTGAGCGACGGCGGCGCGATCTACCTGACGAACGAGCCCCTCGCCTTCTCCGCCGACGGCACGGCGTTCATCTCGGTCTACGACATGGCCCGGACGTACGTCCTCACCCGCGCCTCTGACGGCGCGACCGTCCGCATGTTCAGCGTCGCCTCCACGGATCGGATCATGGACGGCGCGTTCGGCAGCGGACTTGCCATGCGGGTCGTGTTGCGGTCGGCCATCGCGACCGAGCTGTCGCAGACCCTGGTCGAGGACGGCGCCAGTCAGCGCTCGTTCAGCCGGATCAACATCGCGTCGACGGTCCTCTCACCCGACGCGTCGTTGCTCGCGATCGGTCAGTCGGACGGATACCTCGTGATGCGGGACGCCGCCACTCTCGCGCAGCTCTCGTCTCGAGGCGGCGGCTGGCTCGCGTTCTCACCGGACTCCGCGCGGGCGACGATCGTCAACCCGACGGCGGTCGGCGTCTACACGCGCGCCGGCGTGACGACACCGAATACGAATCCCGCGTTCTCGCTCCAGACGGCGGCGCTCGCCGTCGCGTTTTCGCCGGATGGGACCCTGATCGGAACGGGCAGCTCCGACCACACCGCGGCATTGTGGAGCACGACGAACGGGGCTCTTGCGCGCACGCTGTGGAACATCAACGGTCACATCTCTTCGGTGCGCGGCATCGCGTTCTCGCCCGACGGAAGCGTGGTCGCCACGGCCGGCAGCGACCACATCATCAAGTTGTGGCGCACCTCCGACGGCACCGAGCTGAAGACCATCAGCCTGGGGGCCATCGCCGAGGTCGGGCCGCTCACCTTCTTGCCGGACGGCCGGTTGCTGATGGCGACCCCGAGCAGCGTAGAAGTCTGGGACGTCGTCGCCGGGACGCGGCTCAAGTCGTTCAGCAGCGGCCGCAGTCCCGTCGTGTCGCCCGATGGGTCGACCTTGTACGTCGTGAACTTGAATCCTGGGATCAGTCGCTTCAGCCTGTCCGACTACAGCGATCTCGGGGCCATTCCTCTGACGGCGACCGGCTCGACGCCGAGCAGCTTCCAGCTGACGCCGAACGGTGTCGTCAAGACCACGCTCGACAGCGCCGGCGTCCTCCGCGTCTGGTGCACGCCGTAGGCTGAGCGTTGGGGCGGAGCGACGCGGCAGCGCGACCACGGGGTCGCTTTGGGCTTCCCTGCGCGCGCGTCATCGGACAGGATGGCGGTGGTGCATTCGTCTTGGGGGAGCGAAGGCCATCGATGGGGACGTCTGTCTTGAGCGACAGCGTCAGTGATGTGTTTGCGAAGCCGGACACGTCGGTCCTGTTTCGGGCGCTCTTCATGCACATGGCCGAGGGCGTTGCGCTTCACGAGATCACGTTCGACGGCGCGCGGCGGCCGGCCGGCTATCGAATCGTGGAGGTGAATCCGCAGTACGAAGGGTTCATGGGGAAGCGGCGTGAGGAACTGATCGGCAAGCTGGCGACGGAGGTGTTCGGCCCGGATGATCCGCGGCGTCTGGACCTGTACAGCCAGGTGCTCTCCGAGGATCGTCCGGCGCGCGTGGAGCAGCACTGCCCTTTCACGGACCGGCACTTCGAAGTGAGCGTGTCGCCGATGGGCGTCGGGTTCTTCGCGACGATCATGGTCGAGGTCACCGAGCGCAAGCGCCACGAAAAGGCGCTCCGCGAGAGCGAATGGTTCCTGCAGCGCTCGCAGCGCGTCGGCAAGCTCGGCTCCTATCGCTTCGAGGTCGTCGCGGGGACCTGGGTCAGCTCGCAGGGCCTCGACGACGTGTTCGGGATCGATGCCGCGTTCAGGAGGGATGTCGCGAACTGGCTCGGCCTCGTCCATCCGGACGACCGCGACATGATGGGCCGTTATCTCGCCGACGAGGTCCTGGGCCAGGGCAAGCCCTTCGACATGCGATACCGGATCGTCCGTCGCAACGACGGCGAGGAGCGCTGGGTCCATGGCCGGGGCGAGCTGGAGCTGGACGCGAGCGGCACCCCCGTCATCATGATCGGCACGATCCAGGACATCACCGAATCGGTGCAGCGAGAGCAGGCGCTGCGCCGCACCTCCGATGAGCTCGATCGGATCTTCAGCCTCACCCTGGACATGCTCTGCGTCGTTCGTCCCGACGGGCAACTCTTGCGCGTCAACGCCGCGTGGGAGCGCGTGCTCGGCTGGCCGATCGCGCAGCTCGAAGGATCCGAGCTGCTGGCGATCGTTCACGAGGACGACGTCGAGACGACCCGCGAGGCGATGCGAGAGCTCGCCAGCGGACAGGACCTCATCGACTTCACGAATCGATGTCGGTGCAAGGACGGAACGCATCGTTTCATCGAGTGGCGCTCGGTCCTCGCGGGAGGCGTGATCTATGCGGCCGCGCGCGACGTGTCGGAACGCCAGAAGAGCCAGGCGGAACGGCTGCGGCTCGAGCAGCAGCTCTTGCAGTCACAGAAGATGGAATCGGTGGGGCTGCTGGCGGGCGGTGTGGCCCACGACTTCAACAATCTCCTGACGGTCATCCTTGGATCCGCCGGCGCGCTCGGCGAGCGCATCGGACCCGTTGACCAGCAGCAAGCGCTGCTGTCGGAGGTCACGTCAGCGGCGCAGCGCGCCGCCGATCTCACACGCCAGTTGCTCGCCTTCAGCCGCCGTCAGGTCCTGAAACCACGCGCGCTCGACATCAACAACGTCGTGGTGGACCTGAGCCGCATGCTGGGCCGGATGCTGGGTGAGGACATCCAGATCTCCCTGATGCTCGGCGCTCAGGTGGGCGCTGTCTTTGCCGACCCGGGGCAGCTTCATCAGATCATCGTCAACCTGGCGGTCAACGCGCGGGATGCCATGCCCCGCGGCGGCACGCTGACGTTCGAGACCACCGACGCGACCGCCGCCGAGGCCGCCGGCCTCGCCGCCGCCGCGCCCGGCTCGTACGTGGCCCTGATTGTCCGCGACACCGGGCTCGGCATGGACGAAGCGACGCGCGCGCGGATCTTCGAGCCATTCTTCACGACGAAGGGTGAGCTGGGCACGGGCCTCGGGCTGGCGACCGTCTACGGCATCGTCACGCAGAGCGGCGGGCAGATCGTGGTTTCCAGCCAGCCCGGGCAGGGCACGACGTTCAAGATTTTCCTGCCGCGGGCCGAACCGGGGCTGGCCGCCGGTGCGCCGTCCGAGCCGCGGCTGAAGTCGCTCGGAGGACGAGAGACAGTGCTCCTCGTCGAGGACGAGCCGCGGGTGCGGGCCGTTCTGAAGAGGGCACTGGTCGGGGCCGGCTACGCTGTCCTCGAGGCTGCGAACGCCGCAGACGCTTCGCTGGTCCACGACGGGTTCGGTGGGACCATCCATGCGCTCGTCACGGACGTCGTGATGCCCGGCAAGACTGGCCTGGAGCTCGCCCGCCAGCTGACGTCGATGAGGCCCGCCCTCAAGGTGCTGTACATGTCCGGCTACTCGCCCGACGCGCAAAAGCTCGCGCTCGGCGGCGACAACGGCGTCTCGTTCTTGCAGAAGCCGATCATGCCGCCGCAGCTGCTGTCCGTGCTGCGGACCGTCCTGGACCAACCGAGCTAGGCCGTTTTCTCGGCGTCCCGGGTATCGTAGGCGCCGATCTCTCATGGCCGATCACAAGCTGCTCTGGTCGTTGCTGGAACTGGCGTGGTTTGCCGTCGCGGCCACGGTCATCATCCTCGAGCGCCGCTCCGCTGCGGCGACCATCGCCTGGCTGTTCGTCCTGGCCTTCTTGCCCGTCGTCGGATTGATCGTGTATCGCCTGATCGGACCCATGCGCCTCGAGCGCAAGCGCGTCCGTCGGCGCGTCGGACGCGTCGCGATCGAAGAGGCCACGGGCGCGATGGCGCGCTTGCGCGAGGTCGCCCTGGAAGACCTGCAGGTCGCCGCCGTCCCGATCGCGCTGGAGCAGCCCCTGCCACTGCCCGCGTCCGGCGTCGCGCTGTACCTCGACGGCGCGTCGACGTACGCCGCCATCCTGGAGGCCGTCGCGGCCGCGAAGCATCACGTTCACCTCGAGTACTACATCTGGGAGCCGGACCAGATCGGGACGCGGCTGCGCGACGCGCTGATCGCGAAGGCGCGCGCGGGCGTGAAGGTGCGCATGCTGGTCGACGGCACCGGGTCCGCGCGGCTCGGCCGCAAGTTTCTGCGCGAGCTCCGCGCGGCCGGCGTGGAGTTCGGCTGGTTCAATCCGATGCGCCTGCGCTTCATTCGCAGACCGCGAATCGACTTCCGCACCCATCGCAAGATCGTCGTGTGCGACGGGCAAGTGGCGTTCACCGGCGGCATGAACGTGGCCGACGTGCACAGCGCGGAGCTGTCCGCCCGCTACTGGCGAGACACGCACGTGAGGCTGGAGGGGACGGCGGTCTGGGCGCTGCAGCGTATCTTTCTGGAGGACTGGTTCTTCGCGACCGGGCGCCGGTTCGAGTTCACCGCGGACTACTTCCCCGCGCCCAGCGGCGAGCGCCGGCACGTCGTGCAGGTCGTCGCGTCGGGTCCCGACCACGATCACCTGGCGATCCATCGGACGTACTTCACCGTCATCACGCGCGCGACTGAACGGCTGTGGGTGACCACGCCGTACTTCGTGCCCGACGAGGCGACCGCGGCCGCGCTGGCGACGGCCGCGCTTCGCGGGGTGGACGTCCGCCTGCTGATCCCGAAGCGCGGCGACAGCCTCCTGATCGACCTCGCGGCGCGCAGCTACATCCTCGAGCTCATCCAGGTGGGGGTGCGCGTGTACGAGTACCTGCCGCGCTTCATCCACGCGAAGACCTTCGTCGTGGACGACGATCTCGCGATCGTGGGATCGGCCAACATGGACAACCGCAGCTTCTTGCTGAACTTCGAGGTGACGTCGCTGATCTACGATCGCGGCATCGCGGCGCAGCTCGCGCGCGCCTTCGAGGCCGATCTCGCGGAGAGCCGGGCGGTCGTCGCGTCGGAGATCGCAGGCCAGGGGCTTGGCCAGAGGTTCGGCCAAGCCGCGGCGCGCCTGCTCTCCCCGCTGCTGTGATCCGTCGGCGGCGCCGACGCTACTCGAAGAACAGGGCGGCGCGCTCGGCCGGCCAGTCGCTGGCACGCTTAGTCTGCCGGTCGACGTGCGCAACGATCATGAGGCAGCGCGCGAGGTCCTTGCCGGCGGCGTCGGACATCGTGCACGCGATGGTCGCGTCGGGGCCCTGAAACTCCTGGACGAACGAGGTGATGGTGATCTCCTGGCCCTCGCTGGCCGGGCGCACGAAGTCGATCTCCAGGCGTCGCACCCAGACCATGAAGGGGGCCGTCGCCAGCGTCTCGATATCCCAGCCGATGCGCTCGCGTATGCCCTGCATACGGTGATCGACGAAGTACGTTGCGTACCGCGCGGTGCTGACGTGGTTGTAGGGATCGAGATCGGAGAACGCGATCCGGTGGCTGGTCTTGAAGACGATGGGTTTGGGCATTGCGGGGCTGATGGTACGCCCTGAAGAAGAATTGGGCGTTCTCCTCATCGCCGTCGCCGTTGACGAGTCGCAGCTTTGGGGTCGGTTGACGGGGCGCCCCAAACACCGAAACGAGGGGCGGAGGCTGTAATGAGGGGAGGGGCAAATGATCCGGAGACTTTCTTGTTTGTTGGTCATCGCTTCAACGGCGGCTGCGTGCGGTACGGCAGACCCTGACGCAGCGGGTACGGCGTCCGACCCGACGGTCAACGCCCTCGAGGCCTCGGGGCAGGTCGAGTTCTTCGTCAGGGTCGTGGGCGCCAACGGCCAGGTCTTCAGCGGAGAGTCGAACAACGCCCGCTTCCGCGATTCGATTCCTGCCATCCGCTACTTCTCGGACGTGAACAAGGGCGCAGCAAACGCCCGCACGCGTTGCACCACCTTCCGCTTCACGAAGGTCGTGGGAGCGGCGAGCCCACAGCTCGTCGCGGCCCTGGCGTCGGGCGAGACGCTGCAGAGCGCGCGTTTCGCCTTCGTGCGCTCCAACGGCACCGTCTTTCAGCAGGTCGATCTCGCCGGCATCCGGATCTCCCAGGTGGAACAGGCCGTCGCGCCGCCCGACGATCTCTCGCCCTCGGTCATCCTGGAAGAGGTGACGCTGGTACCGACCGCCACGGCGACTGTCACGCTGACGGCCAATCCCCTGAACGCCGACGGCTCGCCCGCGGCGTCGATCGTCAGCACGTTCACCTGCAGGAACTGAGCGATCCGGACGCGGATTGATCTTTCGCCGGACGCGCACAGGTTTCGATCGTGACGACGGAAGCGGGCCGCGAGGTTCAATACATCTTCGACGCGGTGGTGCGATTGGGGAAGGAGGTCGACGACGCCGAGCCCGGGGACCCGGAACTGGCTGCGGTCATCGCGACGGTGAAGGACCTTCAGCAGCGCCTGAAGCGCGCCCGCAGCGTGATGGGTCCCCTCGTGCCCGACGCGAAACGCGAGCCGAGCGCCGACGAAAAGTCCGCCGCCCACCTCGAGCGCGCCCTGGGCAACCTGCTCAGCGCAGCGGAGGCCAAGCAGGTCGCGCGTTAGGTGCGGTCAGCCTGCCGCCGGGACCTAGCGGCCGAGACGCCGCCGGAGCAGCGTCCGGATCGCCTCTGACGGCGCTCCGGCCAGCGCGCGCTCTCGATGCTGGTCGGCCGCTTCGGCGTGTCCGGCCCGCCGATGGAGGTCGCTGAGGGCGGCCTCCCAAAGGTAAGAGCCGGCGAGCCAGGTGGGCGGCGCCAGGCCCCGCAAGAGCGCCAGCGCCGCATCGGGCCCCTGCCACTCCGCGACAGCCATGGCGCGGTTCATCGTGTGCAGCGGCGACGGCGCGATGCCCTCGAGTGTCTCGTAGAGCGCGGCGATCTCTTTCCACCGGGTCTCGGCAAACGAAGGCGCCAGGCAATGCTCGGCGGCGATGCCGGCTTCGGCGTGGTAGCGCGAGAAGACCTCTCCGCTCGCGGCTTGTTCCAGCCATTGCAAACCCAGGTGCATCCTTTCGCGGTCCCAGCGCGACCGGTCCTGCTCCTCGAGCAAGAGCAGCCCGCCGGCGCCGTCGAGCCGTGCTCCCAAACGCGCAGCGTGCAGGTGCATCAGCGCGAGCAGGGCGAAGGTCTCCGGGACGGCACCCAGCGGGTGCTCCGCCACCCGGGTGGCGAGTCGGATGCCTTCCTCGCAGAGGTCACGGCGGATCGCCTCGTCGTCCTGTGAGGTCAAGTAGCCTTCGTTGAAAACGAGATACAGCACCGCGTGGACGCTCGGCAGCCTGGATTGGAGGGCGGCTGGCGACGGCGTGTCGAGGTCGGGCGCGACTGCGCGCAGCCGCTCGCGGGCCCGCGCCAGGCGCTTGTGCACGTTGGCTTCGGTCGCGAACAGGCGGAGCGCGATCTCGGCGGTGCTGAAGCCGCAGAGGACCTTCAGCGCGAAGACGAGACGCGAGTCGGCCGGAATCGCGTCGTGACAGCAGACGAAAAGCATCCGGAGCAGGTCGTCCCGCACCTCGCCGCTGAAACGGGACGGCGGGTGCGGCCCGATCCCTGCCGTCCCCGTGTCGCTCGCCTGTTCCAGGATCCGGCGCCGGTTGGCCGTCGCTCGCAACTCGCCGACCAGGCGGTTGTGGGCGACCCGGAACAACCAGCCGGCGGGATCCTCGGGAATGCCTCCGGTCCTCCAGGCCTCGAGCGCGGCCGTGAACGCACCCTGGACCGCGTCCTCGGCGAGCGCGAGGTGCTGGAAGCCCGCGATGCGCGCGAGTGTCGCCACCAGCTCGCCGTACTGGTGCCTGAAAAAGTGTTCGGGCAGCTCGCTCAGGGCGCCGCCAGCTCCCGGATCTCGATGCGCGTTCCCGGTCCCATCATCCCGAACATCTCCCGCGCCATCTCGAGCGCCTCGTCGTAGCTGTCCGCCGTCACGATCATGTATCCGCCGACGATCTCCTTGGTCTCGACGAGCGGCCCGTCCATCACGCCCGAAGCCGTCAAGACCTTGCCGCTCGGTTTGAGCTTGCCCCCCATGTCGACGACCCGGCTCTTGAACTTCTCCATCCACGCTTGCCAGACCGCGAACATCTCCTGCATTCGCGCGGGCGACGGCGGCTGCTGGTCAGTCGAGCTTCGGTGAAGGAACAGGTATTTCTGGCTTGGCATCAGGTCTCCTTGATCTCGCGCCGGCTGGATCGCCGGCACCTACAGACGCGTGAAGGACGCGCTTCTGGACACCCTCACGATCGATTCTGGTCGAATATCGGTGGGCCTCGCTCAGGCCTCGACGCCCTCCCGTCGCCAGGCCTCGGCGAGGCGGTCGCGGCAGCCGTCTTCGATGACGTCGGCGTGCCCCACGATGAGACGCAGGGCCGGCCGTTCCAGCATCGCGCGGATGGAGCGCGCGGCCGCGGTCTTGTCCGGAATCTTCTTCCTGACGTCGGGCGACACGCGCACCCGCTCGTAGCAGCCGGTGATGCGCGCGGCCCAGCGCCAGGACCAGTGGTCCTTGGCGCTCGCGCAAACAACGAGGTCTGCGCCCAGCAGGGTCTGTGTCGGCCGATGGTAGAGCACCGTCTCGTCGAGAAACGGCACGCCCTCGAGCGGCAACGCCTCGAGCTCCGGCACCTGCTCGCTGAACCGGGCGTCGCGGATGTCGACATGGAGTCTCAGCGCCTCGTTCCTGTTCAGCGCCGACGCCGGTCCCACCACCTGCGCCTCGGGGAAGCGGGCCGCCGCCGCCGGTGTCCCGAGATGGTGAAAGCAGTTGGGGACGACCAGCCAGCGCACGCGACCGAGGGGGCGGAGCTGCTCTGCGAACGCATCGGTGGGAGGCGCGGGCGTGTGCAGGAGCAAGCTGCCGTCGTCGAGGCGCACGACCGTGGTGCGGGCCCGCAGCCGCACGCCGCCGAACCACACAGGACGATCGAGCGTCCAGATCCTGTCGGCGACCACGGCGGTGAGAGCGCTCTGAGTCATGCGGGCAGCCGACCCCTTGTATAGTCGCGGGCCATGGCGCGGTCCATCGCCCTCCTGGTGCTTGCCCTCGCGCTCGCCGTTGACCTCGGCTGTTCCGGGGCGCGTCCCGCTTCCGTCGATGCCGGGCCCGAGGTCGGGGTTGGTCACCGCGTGTTGACGAAGGTCATCGACAACGCGCCCTGGAAGGGGCTGCAGCACGTGGGGGGCATGGCGGTGGACGCGCAGAACCGCGTCTACTTCGAGGACACAGAGAACGTCTGGCTCGTCGACGGGCAGAACGTCACCAAGTACCTGACGCTCGCCGAGGCGACCGCCCAGATCCCACCGACGGTGACGGCCTACATCTCCGACCTCGACAGGGGCCCCGACGGCCTGATCTACGTCGCGGTGAGCGGATTCGGCGACATGGGAAACCTCATCGCGGCGGTTCTCCGCTCGTCATCGCCGCACGTCGTCCAGCGGTGGCTCGACGTCTCGAGCATCAACGCAGCCCGCATGTCCGTCGTCGCCGCGGATCGCGTCGCCGTCGTCAATGTGGGAGGTCTCTACGCCGCGTCGCTGACGGGCCAGACGCTCGCCTACCCGAACGCGATGCTCGACAACGCGGAGAACTGCGCCGCGCAGGATCTGACCGCGGCGCCCACCGGCACGTTCCTCTATCAGCCGGGCTGCAACGGTTCGCCGCTCTATCGCGGGAACGTGGATGGTTCAGGGGTCGCGAAGGTCACCGGATTTAACCTCTCGCACATCTGCACGGCGCGCGATCCCAAGGGCGGCTTCTACATCGTGGTCGACGACTTTCCTCCGGGTGCGACGCGCATCTATCACCTCGCCGACGGCGCGACGGATGCCGCGGACGCCACGCTCGTCGAAACGACGCCGTCACTTGCCGAGGTGGCGCAGATGGAGATGATGCGGGTCGACCCCGTGCTCTTCATGTTCTGCTCGATGGCCGCGGCGAGCGACGGGACCCTGTTCCTGCAAACCTTCCAGCAGCTGTGGAGGGTGTCGCCCTGATCAATTCGACCCGGCCTGCGCCTGGAGGCTCGCGTAGCGTTGCGCGACGAAGTCCTTGATGTGGCTCGCGCTCCAATCGAACTCTGCGTTGGTGAACGCCTTGAACGGATCCTCGTACGCAGCCTGCTGGATCTGCTGGTAGATCGTATCGACCTCGCCCTGGAGCGCGGTCAACGGAACGGTGCTCATCACCGTGTTGATCTTTGCGACATATCGCGAGTAAAGGTCGGAGCTGTTGGCGACCGCACGTGACAAGGCGCTGCGGCTGAAGCTCTTCGTGATCGACCGGGTGGGCAGCTCGTCCTGCGACGAGAACGTGTTGTCGGGGTCCCAGGGCAGGATCAAGAACTTGCCCGAGGAGGGATCGAAGTACTGGAAGTGGTCGGACACTCCGTGGTCGCCGACGAAGCCGTCGGTGCACATGACCACCGCGAAGGCCGCCAGGTAGGTCACGAGGTCTTCCGTGTCGACGACGCTCTCGATCATCGCCGGGTTGTTGTTGATGACGTCGAGGAACGACGGGATGACCTCGTCGCCCCGGGCGGGCTTGTCGATGTGGGACTCCCACGGCAGCGGCGTGTACTTCGATGTGTCCGTGCCGAGATACGCGTAAGGATCGGTGCCGACAATGCCCCGCACGCGATAGAGCGGCCCGAGCGGCTGGGAGAAGTGCGCGGCGATCGAATCGGCGTCCCAGACCTCGCGGATCGTGTACAGCCCGCGCACCGCGCCGTTGACCATCAACCGGACGTGCGCCGCTTGCGGCGTCGGTAGCACCTGACGGAAGACGAAGTACGCCAGCCGTTCGCGCATCATCGAGTAGTCGTCGTACTCGCCCTTGATGTTGATCTCCTTCAGGCCGGCGAACTTTCCGTGGCCGAAGGCATCGAGCTTCACGCGGATCGACTGCTTCGAGTTGCCCGGCATGCGCGACGACTCGCCGGCGGGACGAACGCCGACGTCGTCGACCACGACGCCGTCGTAGGTCAGCTTCGCGTGGCGCAGCTCGTCGCCGCGCGTGTCATCGATGATCGACTGCCAGTCGTCCGCCGACATCGTGAGCTCTGCCTGGTGCAGGCGCGTGTCGTCGTGCACGGGGGCGGCCGGCTGTGGTCGCACCGACAAGCCGTCGCCGGCGTCCGGAGTGCCCGGTCCACGGGTGATGGGATTACGCGACGCTTCGCCGCCGCCACACGCTCCGACGAGCGACACGATCACCAGACCCACGCCCAACCGCCGCATCCCGACCTCCCGCGCCAGCCGACGAAATTGCAAGCGAGGTGCCGCAAGATTCTGCCCGACGCACGCGCGCGCCGTTACCAAGGGAGACCTGCGAGATGCGTGGCGTGTTCCGGGGGTGACGGCATCGAGACCAACGCTGATAGACGTCGTGACGTCGCCATCCCCATGTTCTGACTGCGAGTCAGAGGTGGCAGGTGAAAGCGACAGAGCAGCAACCTCGACGGGCCACCCGGATGCGAGGCGCCGAGCCGGCCGCTGGATGGCCGGACTGGTCGCGGTGGTTCTGCTTTCGCTGGGCACCGCCGTCGGCGGCCGCGCTCTTCGAACGCCGGAGCGCCCCCGGCTTCTCCCCGTGCCTCTCATCTCGCAGGCCCGTCCGTGGAGCTGTGGGGCGGCGGCGCTGATGGCCGCCCTCGTCTACTTCGGGGTGTTCGACGAGGCGGAGTCCGTCCTCGACGTCGATCTCCGGGTGAATCCGGAGGACGGAACGAGGGTGCCGAGCATCGTCAGCGCGGCTCGCCGCTTCGGCCTGACGGCTGCGGCGCGTGCGGACCTGACGCTCGACGACCTCGGCCGTGCGCTCTCGCGCGGCGCCGTCGTCATCGCGGCCATCCAGGCCTGGCCGACGGACAGGATCGCGGATTGGCGCGCGGACTGGGAGGACGGGCACTACGTCGTCGTCGTCGGGCTGTCGGACGATCGCGTCTACGTGATGGACCCTTCCGTTCGCACGGGATACGCGTACCTCAGCCGTCACGACTTCCTGAACCGCTGGCACGACTACGACTTCGACGGGGATCGGCGCGTCGTGTGGAACCGACTGGGAATCGTGATCGAGGGCGGCAAGCCGCTGGGGCGGTATCCGGCGGATCCGGTGCCGGTCGAGTAGGGCGCTTCATGAGACCGGCTGGGTCCCTGGCTCCTCTCGTTGCCTGTGCGCCAGGGTGTAGACGGCGGGGAACAGCAGCAGGGTGAGGGCGGTCGCGGTCACGAGGCCGCCGATCACGACGGTGGCGATGGGGCGTTGCACCTCGCTGCCCGGCGAATGCGACAGCGCCATCGGTAGAAATCCGAGGGCGGCGACCAGCGCGGTCATGAGCACGGGCCGCAGGCGCAGCTCCGCCGCTTGCGCGATCGCGTCGCGCGGCGGGGTCCCTTCACGTTGTCGCTGCAGGCAGAACGAGACCAGCACCAGGCCGTTCAGGACCGCCACGCCGAACAGCGCGATGAACCCGACGCCCGCAGAGATGCTGAACGGAATCCCGCGCAGCCAGAGCGCCAGGATGCCGCCCACCGCCGCGAACGGGACGTTCACGAACACGAGCAGCGCCGGCCTGAGCTTGTCGAACGCGAGCCAGAGCAGGAAGACGATCAGGCCGAGGGCCAGCGGGACGACGATCGCGAGGCGCGCGCGGGCGGCGGCGTAGTTCTTGAACTGACCGCCCCACTCGAGCCGGTAGCCGGGCGGCACGCTCACGCGCGCGGCGACGGCGTTCCGCGCGTCCTCGACCGCCGACACCACGTCGCGGCCGCGGACGTTGAACTCGACGATGAAGCGGCGGGACTGGCTGTCGCGGCTGACGGCCGCGGGACCTTGTTCGAGGCTGACGTCCGCGACGTCGCCGAGCGGGACGATCTGGCCCAGCGTGGACTTGAGGGGAAGCGCCCGCACGACGTCGAGGTTGCCCTGATAGTCGAGCGCGGTCCGGACGACCAGACCGAAGCGGCGGTCCTTCTCGAAGATCTCGCCGACCTTCCGACCAACGGCCATGGTCTCGGTGACGACGTTCACGTCCTCGACGGTGAGGCCGTACCGGGCGAGGCGGCTGCGATCGGGGCGGATGCGCAGGTACGTCAGGCCTGCTGTCTGCTCGGCGCGGACGTCGACGACACCGGGAACGTTCTTCAGCGCCGCCGCGATCTTCTCACCGTTGCGCCGGAGCTCTTCGAGGTCGGGTCCGTAGAGCTGGGCAGCAGCGTCGGAGCGGACGCCGGCGATCAGCTCGCCGGTGCGGTTCTGGATCGGCTGCGAGATGGCGACGGTCACCTCCGGCACCAGCTTCGCCAGACGATCGCTGATCTCCGTCGCGAGGTCGTCCTTCTTGATCCCCGAGCGCCACTCCCCGCGCGGCGCCAGGCCGATGAAGATGTCGCTCTGCTCGACGCCCATCGGGTCCGTCGCGATCTCCGGCGCGCCGGCGCGCGCGATCACGTGGCGGACCTCGGGAATGCCAAGCAGCGCCTGCTGGATCCGCGTATCGGTCGCGATGGTCTCGGTGAGCGCGATGCCGGGCAGCCGTCGGGCCTCGAGGACGAAGTCACCCTCTTCCAGCTGCGGCACGAACTCCGCGCCCAGGTGGGGAGCGACGGCGAAGCCGCTTGAGAGCAGCGCGAGGCCGATCCCGAGGGTGATCGAGGGTCGCGCCAGCACGCGCCGCAGGAGCGGGCCGTAGCCGCGGCGCGCTTGCCGCATCAGCCACGTGTCGTGCGCCTCCTGCTTGCCGCTCAGGAAATGGCTGGCGAGGACCGGCACCAGCGTCAGCGACAGGATGAACGCGCCGGCCAGCGCGAACAGCACGGTCCGCGCCATCGGGTGGAACAGCTTCCCCTCGACGCCGCGCAACGCGAGGATCGGGACGTAGACGACCGCGATGATGATCTCGCCGAAGACACTCGCGCCGCGCACCTCGACGGCCGCGGCCTGCACGATCTCCGTGCGTTCGTCGGGCGCGAGATCGCGGTCGCGCCCGGCCCGGGCCTCCGCCAGCCGGCGGACGGCGTTCTCGACGATGATGACGGCGCCGTCGACGATCAGGCCGAAGTCGATCGCGCCCAGGCTCATGAGGTTGCCGGACGCGCCCGTCAGCCGCATGACGGTGACGGCGAACAACATCGAGAGGGGGATGGTGCACGCGACGATCAGCCCGGCGCGCAGGTCCCCGAGCAGGATCAGCAGAACGACGATCACCAGGGCGGCGCCCTCGCTCAGGTTGATGACGACCGTCTTGATGGTTCGGTTCACCAGCTCCGAGCGATCGTAGTAGGGCACGACCTCGATCCCCGCCGGCAGCGTCGCCTTCAGCTCGTCGAGGCGCGCCTTCACGCGGTTCGTGACGGCGCCGGCGTTCTCGCCCATGAGCATCATCGCGACGCCCACGACGACCTCGCCCTTGCCGTCCATGGTGGCGGCGCCACGTCGCAGGCGGGGCCCGAAGCGGACGTCACCGACGTTGGCGATCGTGATCGGGACGCCCTGCGCCGTCGCGCCCACGACCACCGACTCGAGATCTTCGAGGCTGGTCACGAGGCCGACGGTGCCGATGACGATCTGCTCGCGATTGTGCTCGACGTATCCGCCGCCTGCGTTGGCGTTGGTGCGTTCGAGCGCGCGGATCACCTCACCGACGGACAGCCCGGCCGCCTGCAGGCGCTTCGGATCGATGACGACCTGGTATTGCTTGTCCTGGCCGCCGAAGCTGTTGACCTCGACGATGCCGGGCACGCTCCGCAGCTGCGGTCCGATGCTCCAGTCCAGTGTCTCCTCCAGCTCCATCAGCGAGTGGCGCTGGCCCTTCAGGACGAACTGGTACACCTCGCCCAGGCCGGTCGAGATGGGGGCCATCTCGGGCCGGCCGTACGCCGCGGGGACGGCTTCCTCGGCGTCGCGCATCTTCTCGAGCACCATCTGGCGCGCGAAGTAGATGTCGGTGCCGTCTTCGAAGACGACGGTGACGACGGACAGGCCGTACTTCGAGATCGAGCGCAGCTCCTCGAGCCTGGGGATGCCGGACATCGCCCGCTCGACAGGGACGGTCACGTATTGCTCCACCTCCGTCGGCGACAATGCCGGCGCGGGCGTGATGATCTGCACCTGGACGTTGGTGACGTCGGGGACGGCGTCGATCGGGAGAGTGATCGCCGAACGCACGCCGACGAGCACCAGGAGGCCCGTCGCGAGCAGCACGATCGCGCGGTTGCGCAGCGACCAGCCGACGATCGCGTTGAGGACGTTCACCTCACTGCTCCTCGCCGAACGTGCCCTTGAGGATCGCGCTCTTCAGCGTGAACACGCCCTCGACCACCACCGCCTCGCCGGCGCGCAGCCCGCTGAGGATCTCGACGCGCCCCTCCGCCGTCCGGCCGACCGTCACCGGATGCAGCTCGAAGTCGCCGTCGGGCTGGCGCACGAAGACGACGTCCCGGGACGCCACGCGCGTCACCGCCGAGAGCGGCACCACGACGCGTTTCGCGGTCGCCTCGGCGGGACCGACGACGACCCGCGCGGTTCCGAACAGGCCGACCTTCACGAGGTCGCCGTGGTTACGGACCAGGATGCGCGCGGTGACCGTGCGTGCCGCCGGGTCGAGCTGGCGGCCGATGGTCTCGATCTTCGCGTCGAAGGCCTCGCTGGGGTACGCGTTGAGGCGGACCTCCGCGCTCGCCCCGACCTTCACCCGCGCCAGATCCTTCTCGAACAGGCGGCCGAGAAAGTAGGCGTGCTCCAGATCGCCGACGGTGGCAATGATGTGCTCGGCGGTGACGGCCTGGCCCTGGACGGCGTCGCGCGACAGCACGAAACCGGCGAGCGGCGTCCGGATCGTCACGCGGGCGCCGCCGCCCTGCGCGTCGTCGGCGCCTTGCCCGAACGCGGACAGTGTCTGCTTCGCCGCGGCGACCTCGGCGTCGAGGGCCGCCGCCTCCGCGGCCGCGCCCGCGACCTCCTGGCCGGAGGCGAGCGACTTCGCCTCGAGGTTCTTCAACCGATCGGCGTTGAGCCGGGCCGCCCTTGCCCTGGCGGATGCCGACGCCAGCGTCGCGCGGGCGCGCGCCAGCTCCGGCGACTCCAGGAGGGCGATCGTCTGGCCCGCTTTCACGCGGTCGCCTTCCTTGGCCTTCACCTCGATGATGCGGCCGGGGACGCGCGCCGCGAGGCGTGCGGACCGATCGGGATCGGCGGCGATCTCGCCGGTCAGATCGACGGTGGCGGGAAGGCTGTCTGATCCGGCCGGGGCCGTCTTGATCCCGGCGGAGCGGACGACCTCGGGCTCCAGCCGCACCTTCGTCGGCAGCTGCTCGTGCTCCGATTCGTCCTGGTGGGGCCCCGGCCCGGGCGGGCTGGCGGCGTCCGCCGCCGTCGGCGATGGTGGCGCGGGCCGGGGCTCGTCCGCGGCCTTCTTCGAACATCCGGCGAGCAGCGCAACGGCCGCGAGCATGTGGAGCGCCTTCATGGCTTGCCTCCCGACGCGCCGGCCAGCGGCAGACCGACGACCCGTCGCAGCTCGACCCATGCCAGCGCCTGTCCGAGGCGGACGTCGATGTCCGCCTGCAGCAGCTCGATCAGGCTTCGCTGCCACTGCAGCCCCTCGCGCAGCGTGAGCTGGCGCGACGCGATCGCCTCGCGCAGGGCCGCGAGGTCGGCCTGCGCCCGGCCCAGGAGATCGCGCGGGAACAGCGTCGCGGCGGCGTTCCTCGAGTCGAAGGCTGACAGCGCACGGGCGACCTCCATCCGGACGCGGCGGCGCACGAGGTCCTGCGAGCTCTCCGCCGCCCGGATCTGCGCGAGCGTCTCCGCGATCTCGCCGGCGCGCGATCGGCCGACCGGCGAGGGCAGCGGCAGCGGGAACGAGAGTCCGACGCCGATGATCCGGTCGTTGATCTCGCCGCGCTCGAGGAACGCGGACAGCGTCGGGTTCGGGACGCGTTCGCGCCGGACGAGGGCGAGGCGATGTTCCAGGACCTGCCGCTCCATGTCGGCGGCGGCGATCTCGCCGCGCAAGCCGAGCGCGCGGTCCTCCAGCGAGCCGGCCGGCAGCGCCGGTGTCGTCGCGGGCGGAAGGCGATCGGGCAGCACCAGGCGCTCGCGATCGACGTCCAGCAACAGCGCGAGCGCGGACCGCGCCTCGGTGGCGCGGCGCTCGGCCTCGAATCGCGCCAGGCCGATGCGCGCGGCCTCGGCGCGGGCGACGTCCGCCTCGATGCCAGCGACCAGCGCTTCCTTGGCGCGCGCGTCCGCGTAGGTCGCCAGCGCCTGCGCCGTCGCCGCGAGCTCGGTGGCGAACCGCAGCGACTCTCGCGCTGCGAGCGCCTCGTAGTACGCGGCCAGCGCGGCGGCCGCGACCTCCTGCTCGGCGACCTTCGCGCGGCGCACTTGCGCCGCCGCCGCCGCGTCGGCCTCGTCGATGCGCGCCGCACGCTGGCCTCCGATTTCAAACTCCTGCTGGAGCGCGACGCTCCAGTTGAGGACGGAGGCCTCTTCGGGCGGCGGCCGGCGCCGATTCGATGCCACCGCGACCACATTCGGGTTGCTGGGCAGCATCACCCCGGCGGTCTGCCTCCGGCCGGCCGCTGCGTCCGCCTGGGCGCGCGCGATGCGCAAGTCAGGGCTGGCCGCGAGCGCACAGCGCACGATCGCGTCGGCGTCCGCGGGGCGGGCGCATGGGGCGGCGTCTCTCTGTTCCGAAGCTTCGGGCGTTGTCTGGGCGGATGCGGCGCGCGCCCACGCGCCAGCGGCGACGACTGTCGCCGCGACGATCGTGCGGTTCATGGTCCCCTCGCGGTCTAGGTCAGGGGCGGATCGATCGGCGCACGACGCGCCGGCCGCGGGCCGCCCACTCGCTTGGCGTTACGCGAGGTGGGATCTGGGGACGTGCAGGATGTCCGCCGGTTCGGGCGACGACACGCGATCGATCGGGCAGACCCACGAGGTCTCGCGCGCGGCCGGCGCCACCAGCGCGACGGGCGTCGAGGACGTGAACGTGGGAAGCGAGCAGCAGTTGCAGCTGTGACAGTTCGGTGGGCACTTGCCGCCCGACAGGTCGGTCGGGCAGGGCTCGTCGCAGGCGCCCTCGTCGCCCAGCGCCGCCAGACCGCTCACGTCGAACGCGAGAAAGGCCAGCAGGGCGATGAGGACCGCGCGACGCACGAAACGAGTATCGCACAGCCCCGATCGGGTCGATAGTCGGGCCCCGGGGCCGCAGGACGACCCGTACTACATTCGCGCGCGTGACCCCTGCGGGCGATGAACGCTGCTGCATCCACCGTCGGTCGACATTTCCGTCCGGCGCCCAGGCGATGCCATCGTAGTATTCGACGGTGCTCGAAGCTCCGTTGGATGAAGCGGTCGTGAAGCAGGAGGTGGCCTGATGTGCCGTCGCGTCGACTGCCCGAAGTGCGGGCGCCCGACGTTCGCCGGTTGCGGCCTGCACGTCGAGCAAGTCCTGGGAAACGTGCCGCCCGACCAGCGCTGTCGCTGTCGGGAAGAGGAGAAGCCGAAGGCGCCGGCGGGCAACGACGGTGGCCTGCGTTCGCGCTTGCGGCGCTTCTTTGGCCCCTGAGAACGGTCCAGCCGATCGGTGATCAGCGGTCGCGCTTGCCCAGCGCGCCGTCGACGAGCGTCGTCGCGAGGGCACGGGCCTTCTTCGCGACCGACGGGTCGTCATCCATGTACGCGCCGACCGTCGCGCCGTCGTAGACGAGCACCAGCTGCTGCGCGAGGCGTTCCGGATCGGCGGCGCCCGCCTCGGTGGCGAGCTCGACGAGCAGGTCGCGCATCCAGCCGCGTGACTGCTCGACGACGCGGCGAACGGCCGAGCCCGGGCGGCCTTCCGCCGTCGCGAGCACGAAGGCGCAACCGCGGAAGTTCGGCTCGGAGACGCGCTCATCCAGCGCGTCGAACACGGCGAGCAGACGCGCCCGCGGGGTGGTGGCGGCGGCGACCTTCCTCGCGATGCGGGCCTTGCGCGACTCTTGCCGCCCCACGAGGTACGCCTGCACGAGCGCGTCCTTGCTGCCGAACGTGCTGTACAGGGAGGCCTTGGCGACGCCCGCCTTCTCGATGACGCGGTCGATGCCGACCGTGTGGACGCCCTCCTCGTAGAACAGCTCGTTCGCGGCCTTGAGGAGCCGCTCGCGCGCCGAGGCCACCTCGGAACCCTTGGTCGTTTGCGCCTTCACGATGGACTTGACTCTGACAGACCGGTCTGTCTATATCAAGCACAGGAATTAGACAGACCTGTCTGTCCAGTCGGGCAGGCCGCAGCCGTAAGGAGCCGTCATGACCACCTCGTCCGTGTCGATCGCCGTTCCCCTCGCGCGTCCCTGGCAACTGTCGCAACGCGCGAGCTTCGCGTTGCTCGCGTCGATCGTCCTTTTCTTTCTCGCCGGCTCGGCCGCGCCGACGCCGCTCTATCCTGTGTATCAGGCGGCCTGGGGCTTCTCGCCGGTGACGGTCACCGTCATCTTCGGGATCTACGCCGTCGCGGTGCTGTCGACGCTGCTGACCTTCGGGTCGCTGTCCGATTACGTTGGCCGGCGCCCCGTTCTCATCGTCGCGACCCTGGTGCAGGCGGGAACCATGATCGTCTTCGCGACGGCCGATGGGCTCGGGGCGCTGCTCGTCGCGCGCGTCGTGCAGGGACTCTCGACCGGCGCCGCCATCGCCGCGATCGGCGCGGGTCTGCTGGACATCGATCGGTCGCGCGGCACCGTCGCAAATAGCGTCGCGCCGATGTCGGGGACGGCGATGGGCGGGATCCTCTCGGGGCTGATGGTGCAGTACCTGCCGGCGCCGACGCACCTGGTCTACCTCGTGCTGGCCGGCATCTTCGTGCTGCAGGCTGCCGGCGTCGCGCTGATGCCCGAGTCGGTGGTGCCACGGCCGGGGGCGCTCGCGTCCCTCCGGCCGCGTCTGCGCCTTCCCGCCGATCTGCGCAGCGCCGTGCTGCTCGCCGCGCCCGCGCTCGTCGCGACGTGGGCGCTCGCTGGCTTCTACGGCTCGCTCGGCCCCGCGCTCGTGCGTCGCATGCTCGGGTCGTCGTCGTCCGTCCTGGGGGGCCTCACGCTGTTCGTCCTCGCCGGAAGCGGCGCCCTGACGGTTGTCCTGCTCCGTCGCTGGCCGGCCCTCCGGATGATGAACGCCGGCGCGCTCGCGCTGATCATCGGTGTCGGCATCACCCTCGTTGCGGCAGCGCACGGGGCCGCGCCGTCGTTCTTCTTCGGTGGCGCGCTCGCGGGCGCGGGGTTCGGGGCGGGCTTCCAGGGGGCGATCCGGACGGTCCTTCCGCGGACGGCCGCGCCCGATCGCGCCGGCGTGCTCTCGGTCCTGTACCTGATCTCGTACCTCGCGATGGGCGTGCCGGCCGTCCTGGGCGGTCTGCTCGTCGTGCATGGCGGGGGGCTCGTCGCGACCTCACGCGAGTACGGCGCCGCCGTCATGGCGCTCGCCGCCCTCGCTCTCGCCGGCGGGCTCGCACGCGTGCGCCGCGCGCCGGCCCGCCTCTGAAACCGGAAGGCCCGCTTCCTGGAACTTTGGCAGCGGTCAGGTCGTTTTGGTACGGGCCGATCCGTAATCTAACGACCTACACTGGCCGAGCAAAAGATCAGGGCCATGATGCTCGCCGTGAAGATGGGGTCTGACGCCGTCGATTATGCCGAGTGCGGCGACGAGATCCTGGTGGACCGGGCGCGCACGGGAGACATGGTCGCGTGCGCGGCGCTGATGCGGCGCTACAACCAGCGGATGTATCGCGTGATCCGTTCCGTGTTGAAGACGGGCTCGGACGTCGAGGACACGATGCAGGACACGTATCTCGCGGCGTTGCGCAACCTTTATCAATTCGAGGGCCGCGCGCAGTTCGGTGCCTGGTTGCTGAAGATCGCAACGAACACCGCGCTCGCGCGTATGCGGCAGCGCATGCGCGTCGTTCAACTGGACGATCTGCCCGACCTCGACGGGCTCGAGTTGCTGGACGTGTCCGCCGAAGCCGCGCGCACGCCCGAGCAACACGTGCTGTCCTCCGAGAGCATGGCGATCGTCGAGGCGGCCATCGATCGGCTGCCGTACGACTATCGCCAGGTGTTCATGCTGCGGACGATCGAGGGGCTCGACACGACCGAGACCGCGGCTGTCCTCGGCCTCGGAGAGGACGCGGTCCGTCAGCGGCTGCACCGCGCGCGAGAGATGTTGCAGGTCGACATCGAGGCCCACGATCGTCGCGCCATTCGCACGGCGTTCGGCTTCCTCGGGCGCCGATGCAATCGCGTCGTCGCCAACGTCCTCGACCGCCTGTCCGCCGATTCGTTGCAAGAGCCGCTGGAAGATCTGTCGGAAGATCTGTCGGAAGATCTGTCGGACGATCCGTCCGACGATCCGTCGAACGCCTGGAGCTGAATCGACCGCGCGGCCTCGGTGGCGCGCAGGTGCGGGTCGCTCGTTCGTTCGCGTGTTCGTGTTGGATTCTCACAACACTGATTTCCGACCGAAACGGAGATGATCCTTTTTTTTGATGATCTTCAGATGATTACGCGCGGGTTACGAACGCGTTGTAAACGATCAATGCTGTCACAAAGTCGGCCGCTCCGACTCTTGATCATAAGTCCCTGCGATCTTTTTATGCATTGGGGACGAGCGCGGTCTTCGTTGAAGAGGCGCGGTTCAGGAAACAGCGGAAGGAAGGAGCGGGCAATGCGACCAATAACGATTCCCCCAACGGCACGGCACATCGGCTTGACGATGAGCCTCGTGCTCTTCGGTGGCGCGGCGTGCAACAACGCCGCGTCGGATGACGACGACATCACAACCAAGCAAGGCGCGTTGACCCCGTCGACGGCGCCCCAGATCGATCCCACGACGATCCCCAGGTTCCAGACCAACTTCCAGCGCTTCTTCTCGTATGCGCCCACGCGGAACGCGGCGGGGCAGAACGAATACACGGTTCAAATCAATACGGCTCAGTTGCAGCAACTCCCGCCGGGATTTCCGGCAACGACGGTGTTCGGCTACGGTGGCAACGTTATCACCGACCCCAACGGCAATCCTTCGCTCGATGGGACCGGCCAGATTGCGTTCAGGCGCACCTCGCCGGGCCCGAAGTTCGAGCAGACCAAGGGCGTTCCGGCGCTCATCCACTATCGGAACCAGCTGACGGGCTCGCACCCGCTGGCTGTCGATCCGACGCTGGACTGGGCGAACCCGAACAACTTCCCCAAGCCGACGCCACCGTTTGCGCCGTTCCCGCCCGGGTACCCGCAGGCGCAGTCGCCGATCACGCACACGACCCACACGCACGGCATCGAGGTCGTCCCGGCGTTCGACGGCACGCCCGACACGTGGTTCACGGCCAACGGCATCCACGGCCCTGAGTTCGTGTCGAACGACTACACGCAGCCGAGCAGCAACCAGTCGGCGGCGTTCTGGTACCACGACCACGCGTTCGGCGTGACCCGCCTGGACGTCGGCATGGGCCTGTCGGGCTACTCGATCCTGCGTGACCCGGGCAACGCGCTCGACACGCTCGGGAACTCCGACATCCTCGGGATGGAGGACGTCTACCAGTGGAAGCTCCGATCCGGCGTGACGCCCGGGAACAGCACGACCCACAGCCAGGGCTCGTTCTCGGTGTCGCTGACGAACCCGGGCACCACCGAGCTGAGGAGCGATCCGTTCGTGCTCACGGCGACGCTGCCGTCGGCCATCTCGATCGACGTCTTCATCCCATCGGGCGGCGCGGTCGGCAACGCGTTCATGTTCGTCGACTGCCCGAGCAAGGGGTTGACCCGCTTCTCGATCGGCAACGTCAGCCTGGCCGGCAAGACGCAGAACGCGTTCAACACGCTGACCTTCAACCAGGTTCCGTCGAGCCAGATCGGCAGCTCGTGCGTCGACTTCCGACTGACCGTTCGGCTGCAGGGGGTTGGCTCGGGCACGTACCTGCTCGACAACATCCGCGGCCCGGCCGTCGTTCCCGCGACGCCGCTGCCGACCCGCGAGTTCGAGGTCCCGACGATCGTGCAGTCGCGCTCGTTCCGCACCGACGGCGAGGTGTTCTACCCGCTGGCGACGGAGGCCCCTCCCGGCGAGACGGTCGGC
>Ga0207701_10001574_pt1 | contig 23826 bp, 18 predicted proteins | sample KBSSwiSSwithPhiX_FD_184294 | JGI IMG/M metagenome (GOLD analysis project Ga0207701, IMG submission 184294) | Switchgrass rhizosphere bulk soil microbial communities from Kellogg Biological Station, Michigan, USA, with PhiX - S5 (SPAdes) (version 2) | ecosystem: Environmental > Terrestrial >... | reverse complement strand
TTCGGAAAGCTAACCCGCGCGGCCGCCGCCGCTCTGGGCACGGACCTGATACGTCTTCAATGCTATGAAGGCATCGATGTCGGCCACGCGCTGTACGAGTGGGACTACGCGCGCCAGCTGCTCGAACTGCGCCTGCTGGACGCCACCGGCACGCTCAGCCGCGACAGCGCTCGTCGCGAGCTCTACAGCGAGGCCTTTCTCATCAAACGGCCGTTGCTCCAGGCGATCGACCCGCTGCGCACGCGTCCGGCCGTCCTCTTGATCGACGAGATCGATCGTGCCGACGAGGAGTTCGAAGGTTTCCTCCTCGAGCTGCTCGCCGAATTCCAGATCACGATTCCCGAGCTCGGGACGCTGCGGGCAGCAGAGCCTCCGCTGGTCGTCCTCACGTCCAATCGCACCCGTGAGGTGCACGACGCGCTGAAACGCCGGTGCCTCTATCAATGGATCGAGTACCCGTCATTCGAGAGTGAAGTGGCCATCGTCCGCGAGCACGCTCCGGGCGCGCCGGCGCAGCTGACCGAGCAGGTGACCGCCATGGTGCAGGAGTTGCGCGGCGAGGACCTCTACAAGAAGCCCGGGGTGTCCGAGACCATCGACTGGGTCAACGCGCTCGTCGCCCTCGACCGGGCCACGCTCGATCCGCAGGCGATCGAGGAAACGCTGGGCGTCGTGCTCAAGGCGAAGGAAGATCTGGAGTCGCTCCGAGGTCCCGGCACGATGGAACTGCTCGATCGCGCCATCGCCCGGAGTGCGGATGCCGGCATGAGACGCCGCGCCGATGTCCCATCTCCTCGATAACCTGCTGATTTTCGGCCGCCTCCTGCGGCGCGCGGGCATCGACGTCCACCGCGGCCGCCTGCTCGATCTCGTCGATGCCCTCGGGCACGTGAACCTGCAGGAACGCGGCGAGGTCTATCACGCGTGCCGGGCGCTGCTCGTCCATCGCCGTGAACAGGGTGCACTCTTCGACGCAGCCTTCACCACCTTCTGGCGCGAGCATCATGGCCGAGAGCCGCGGCAGGCTCCGTCGCCTGAACGGTCACGAGCGTCTGTGGTCGTGATCGAGGAAGCCCTGGTGATCGGCAACGCCACCGAGAGCCCAGGCCGCGACACACCGGACGACGACACGCAGGAGACGCCGGGCGGAGTGAAGACCTGGAGCGACCGCGGCGGCCTCGCTGACAAGGATTTCGCCGCGTTCACGACTGCCGAAACCGCCGAAGCGGCCGCGGTGCTGTCGCGTCTCGTCTGGAGCCCCGGTGAACGTCGGACCCGGCGATGGATTCGGGGCCGCGGCTCGCGCATCGATCTTCGACGGACGGTCGCCGACAGTGTCCGGACCGGCGGCGACGTGCTGGAACTCAGGCGGCGCGCGCCACGCCTGCGCCGCCGTGCGCTGGTGTTGCTGTGCGACGTCAGCGGTTCGATGGAGCGATACGTGCGGATGCTCCTGCACTTCGCCCACGCCGTGACGAAGCGCGGCGACCGTGTCGAAGCGTTCCTGTTCGCGACGCAGCTGACGCGCATCACCCGCCAGCTCCGGGCGCGCCGGGCCGACGCCGCACTAGCGGCCATCTCGCGGTCGGTGCCGGACTGGTCCGGAGGGACGCACATTGGCGGCGCCGTGAAGGAGTTCCATCAGCGATGGAGCCGGCGCGTCCTCAACGGCGGTCCCGTGGTCCTGCTCATCTCCGATGGCTGGGATCGTGGAGAACCGGGCGAGCTGCGCGACCAGATCGCCCGGCTCCAGCGAAGCTGCCATCGACTCGTGTGGCTGAACCCGCTCATCGGCACGGCCGATTACGCGCCGCTGACGCGCGGCCTCCAGGCGGCGCTGCCATTCGTGGACGACTTCCTGCCCGTACGGACCTTGCGGAATCTCGCGGACCTCGCGATGCACCTGAACGCGCTCGCCTGACTGGCCCAGAAGACAATCATGGATATTTTCGGCTCGTATACGTTCGACGCGCCGGTGGATCGGGTGTGGGACGTGCTCATGGATCCGGCGGCACTGTCGTCATGCATTCCGGGCTGCACGCGGTTCGAGCCGGACGGCGAGGATCGATACGCCGTCACGCTCACGGTCGCCCTGGCGGCAATCACCGGCACCTACAACGGGACGGTCAATCTCACCGACAGGACCCCTCACACTTCGTACCGTCTGGTAATGGAAGGGGACGGACGGGCGGGGTTCGTGAAGGGCACCTCGGTAATCTCGCTTCGACCTGCCGGCGCGTCAACCGCGGTGGATGTGAGCGGAGCCGTACACACGGGCGGTCCGATCGCCCGCGTCGGCCAGCGGCTGATCGGCGGGGTGGCGAGGATGATGATGGATCGATTCTTCGCGTGCCTGAAGGCGAAGCTGGAAGCGGGCTAGGCCGCCCGCTCCAGCGCTCGCTTCAACGCGCGTGCCGTGAACACGGGAATCATCGCGCGCCGATACTCGGCACTGGCGTGGATATCGGAGTTGATGTCCTGCAGGCTGGCACCGGCGAGTCGTGCCGCATCGTCGATGCTGCCCGCCGACAGCGGTTTCCCGGCGAGCGCCTTCTCCACATCGGTCAAGCGGGTCGCGTGCGAGCTGGCTCCGGTCAGGCCGATTCGCGCCGATCGAATGGTCCCCTTCTCCACTTCCAGAGCGGCCGCCACCCCGACGATGGCGAAGTGCGACGCACGCTGATAGAGCTTGGCGTAGGCGGCACAGCCCACCGGCCTGAACCGTACGGCAACGATGATCTCGTCGGCAGCCAGGTCGACGGTGAACAGCCCGCGGAAGAAATCGTGGGCCTTGGCCACGCGCGGGCCGCTCGGACCCACGACGTGGATGTCGGCGTCGAGCGCGAGCATCGCCGCCGGGTAGTCGGCGGAGGGATCGGCGTGGGCCAGGCTCCCGCCGAGCGTGCCGCGGTTGCGGACCTGTGGATCGCCGATCGATGCTGCGGCCTCGGCAATCAGCGGGCAGACCCTGCGCAGCAACGCTGACGCCGCCACGTCGTGATGGACGGTGCTCGCACCGATTTCAATCCCGCCCTCCGTTTCACGGATGCCGGACAGGCCCGGAATGCGGGCGATGTCGATCAGCGTCGCGGGCTCGCTCAACCGCAGCTTCATCAGCGGGATCAGACTGTGGCCGCCGGCGACCAGCTTACCCGCACCGTTAGCCGCGCGAAGCCTGGCGAGCGCGTCGTCCAGTGACGTGGCGCGGCTGTATTCGAACGTCGTCGAAATCACGAGGCGCCTCCCTGAATGATGCGCCACAGCTTTTCGGGCCGGAGCATCATGTCGATGTGCTTGACCCCGAACTCGCTGAGCGCGTCGACTGCCGCGGCGACGACGCACGGCGTCGAGCCGAGCGTGCCGGCCTCACCCACACCTTTTGCGCCCAGCGGGTTGACCGGCGTCGGCGTCACCGTGGCCTCGAGCTCGAAATGCGGAAAATCGATCGCCCGGGGGATGGCGTAGTCCATGAACGAGCCGGTCAGCAACTGGCCTTCCTCGCTGTAGACCACTTCTTCAATCAACGCCTGGCCGATGCCCTGGGCGAGACCGCCGTGAATCTGCCCCTCGACGATGAGCGGGTTGATCAGATGTCCCGCATCGTCAACCGCCACGACTTTCAGCAGCGTCGGCTCGCCCGTTTCCCGGTCGATCTCGAGCATCGCGATGTGGCATCCGAACGGATACGTGTTGTTGGCCGGTTCGAAGAACGCCTCGTCGCTCAGGCCCGGCTCGAGCCCTTCGGGCAGGGGCACCGGCACATAGGCGTATGACGCGACGCTCGCGAACGACTTCCCGGCCGCGGGCGATCCTTTGACCGAAATCATGCCGTTCTGAAACACGAGATCGTCCTCGTGCGCCTCGAGCAGCGCGGCAGCGAACTTGGCCATCTTGGTCTTGACCTTCGCGCCGGCCAGGTGCAGGGCGGTGCCGCCCACCGCCTGCGACCGGCTGCCGAAGGAGCCGATGCCCTGTTTCACGACGCCCGTGTCGCCGTGCAGGATCGTGACGTGTTCGAGGGGCACGCCGAACTGATCGGCCAGCATCTGCGCGAAGGTCGTCTCGTTCCCCTGGCCGTGCGGCGAGGCGCCGGTCGTGGCGCTGATCCGGCCGTCCCGTTCAATCGTCACCTGCGAGTGCTCCCACCCGCCGGTCGGCAGCGATGAGGATGGGCCGATTCCGCAGACCTCCACGTACATCGCGAGTCCCAGGCCGACCAGCCGGCCCTGAGCGCGGGCGGCGTCACGCTCGGCCTTCAACGCTTCCCATTTGGCTGTTTCGAGAGCCTTGTCGAGCGCCTTCTCATAGTCGCCCGAGTCGTAGGTGGCGCCCATCTGCGTCACAAACGGAAACTGGTTTGGCTGGATGAAGTTCTTCCGGCGGAGCTCCGCCGGATCCATCTGGAGCTCCCGCGCCAGCATATCCATCGCGCGCTCGACGAAGTAGGTTGCTTCGGGACGCCCGGCGCCGCGGTAGGCATCGGTCGGGGTCTTGTTCGTGAACACCTCGGTCAGCGTCGTGCGGATGGCCGGAATGCGATAGGTCGCGTTCGCCATCATCATCGTGAGCGTCGGGATCGCCGCGGTCAGCAGCATGTTGTAGGCGCCGATATCGGCGATCAGGCGCAGCTTCAAGCCGAGCACCGTGCCGTCGCGCTTGGCCGCGAGGTCCACGTAGCCCAGGATGTCGCGCCCGTGGGTCGTGGCCACGAAGGCCTCCGAGCGGTCTTCGATCCACTTCACTGGGATGCCGAGCCGCTTGGAGATCGCGGCCGTGACGTATTCTTCCGCGTAGATGTTGATCTTGGCGCCGAAGCCGCCGCCCACTTCCGGTGCGATGGCCCGGACCTGATCCTGGCCCAACCCGGTCATCGCGGCGATGAACGTCCGCAGGATGTGCGGGTTCTGCGTCGACGACCAGATGGTCATCGTGCCCTTCCCCGGCTCGTAGTGCGCCACCACCCCTCTCGACTCCATCGCCGACGGCGCGAGCCGCTGGTTCATCATCCGCTGTGAGATGACGACCTCTGCCTTGGCGAACGCCTCGTCGATCGCCGAATCGTCGACGCCGGACGCGCTCACGCCGGTGCCGCTCGGCACCAGCGCCACCGCCAGGTTGTTCGGAAAGGCGGAATGGATCACCGTCGGCTGCCCGGTCATCGCGAGCTCGAGATCGACGACCGCGGGCAGTGTGTCGTAGTCCACGACGATGGCATCGGCGGCGTCCCGCGCCAGATAGCGATCGCTGGCCACGACGACGGCGACCGCCTCGCCGCCGTAGCGGACCGTGTCGACCGCTACCGCGCGGTGGTCGGGCGACGGGAACGGCGTGCCGATAGGCATGGGCGCCAGGAACTCCGCGATCTGCGCCCCGGTGAACACCGCTTCCACGCCGTCCATCGCCTCCGCCGCACTTGTGTCGATGGAGCGGATGCGGCCGTGCGCGACGTCGCTGCGCTTGAACGCCAGGTGCAGCATGCCGACGAGCGCGATGTCGTCCACATACGTGCCACGACCCTGGATGAGACGCGGGTCTTCGCGCCGCTTGACGCGCTGGCCCACGAGTTTCGGCAACACGGGAGACGTCGGCATCGCTTACCTCTTCTCCGCGGCGCGCTGAATGGCGTTGACGATGTGCTGGTAGCCGGTGCAGCGGCAGTAGTTGCCGGAGATCCCTTCGCGTATCTCGCGCTCCGACGGCTTCGGATTGTCCTCGAGCAGCGTCACCGCCGCCATGATCATCCCCGGCGTGCAGTAGCCGCACTGGAGGCCATGTTCCTCCCAGAAGGCGTGTTGCAGAGGATGCAGCTGGCCATCAGGGGCGAGCCCCTCGATCGTCGTGATCTCCGAGCCATCGGCCTGGACCGCGAAGATCGTGCAGGATTTCGCGCTCCGGCCGTCCAGGAGGACGGTGCAGGATCCGCACTGACTCGTGTCGCACCCGATGTGCGTGCCGGTCAGGCGCAGGTGCTCGCGCAGGAAGTGGACCAGAAGCACGCGGGGATCGACGTTTGCTTTGCGCGCCTTGCCGTTCACGGTCATCGAGATTTGGGCCATATATGCGCTCTCGAAAAAGGAGGCGCCTAGCCTACCCCAAAAAGTCTCGTGACAAATCCCTGATTTTCGACGTGGATTCGTGCGGCTCTTGGGGAGTCGCGAGACTGCGTATCCTGCCCCGGTCAAGATCCTGCCATGGGTGAGCTGGATGCTCGACGGCATCGCGATCAGAAGGCGCTCTCTATCACCGACCGCCACAAGCTTCGTTGACGGACTGGGGGGCGAGGACTACGATGCGGAGTCCGTAGGCCTACCCATGCTCGGCACGCGCATCACGCACTACGACATCATCCGGCCGCTTGGCAGCGGCGGCATGGGCGTCGTGTACGAGGCGGAAGATACGCGGCTGGGACGTCGAGTGGCCCTCAAATTCCTGCTGCCCGCACTGGACCATGACCTGAAGGCGCTCGAGCGGTTCCAACGCGAGGCGCGCGCCGCGTCAGCCCTGAACCACCCGAATATCTGCACGGTCTACGCGATCGAGCAGCACGATGCGCCGTGCTCACCGCCGAACTGTCCAGGCGAGCACTTCATCGTCATGGAGCTGCTCGAAGGCGAGACGCTGGCGCAAATGATTGACCGGCACCACCGGTTCGACCTGACGCACTTGCTCGACATCGCGCTGCAGATCGCGGATGCGCTGGAGTCGGCCCACGCCAAGGGCATCGTCCACCGCGACATCAAGCCGGCCCACATCTTCCTCAGTCCGCGAGGCCAGGTGAAGATCCTCGATTTTGGGATCGCCCAGATCGAAGGGGCGCGAGCCGCCGCGGACCCGTGGGGGTCGGAGATCGAGACGACCAGGGGCGAGCAGTTGACCGTCCCCGGCACGGCGATCGGGACGGTGGCGTATATGTCGCCGGAACAGGCGCGTGGATGGCTCACCGACGCGCGCACCGACCTGTTCTCACTCGGCACCGTGCTCTATCAGGCCGCCACCGGCGGCCTGCCGTTCGCCGGGGCCACGCCGGCGCTGGTGTTCGACGCGATCTTCAACCACGACCCGGTGCCCGTCACGCACGGCGACGCGGAGCTGCCGGCCGAGTTCGGACGCATCCTCGACAAGGCACTCGAGAAAGACCGCAATCTCCGCTACCAGACGGCCACCGATCTCAAGACTGATTTGATTCGGCTGCGGCGCGACTCCGACCTGGGCAGGAAAACGACCGCTGCAGCCACCGACCCCAATGCGTCGGCTGAGCGATCGGTCGCGGTGCTGTTCTTCGAGAACCTGAGCGGCGTAAAGGACGACGAGTATTTTCGCGACGGCATCACCGAGGACATCATCACGGAGCTGTCGAAGATCAAGGGCCTGAACATCTTCTCGCGCGCCACCGTGCTCGCCTATCGCGACAAGCGGGTGACGCCCGCCCAGATCGGCCAGCAACTCGGCGCCACCTGCGTGCTCACCGGCAGCTTACGGCGCGCCGGCAAGCGGCTGCGCATCAACGCCCAGCTCGTCGACACCCGGACGGACTTTCCGCTCTGGTCCGAGCGGTACGACCGTGAGATGCTGGACGCCTTCGAACTGCAAGACGAGATCGCCCGCAAGGTCGCCGACGCCCTGCGCGTCACACTCGCGCCTCAGGACCACGCGGCGCTCCCGGCCCAGCCCCCGCAGACGCTGCCAACCCCTAAGTCCTGATCGGTTCGAGCCCAACGGCACAGCGCGTTCGAGCGGCGCCTCATGCCGTCGATCGGCTGCGGGGGGCGTCGTTCAAACACCGGAAGCAACGTCCTGCGCGTCACGCTTGGCTGGCTCGAGTCGTCGAGCCGTAAGGCAATACGCCCGCCTCGCCCGTTGCCGCCGTTGCTGGCGCGGCAGGCAGCTCCACCGTGACGCAGAGTCCCCCGGCGAGTCGGGGCGTCAGGGTGAGCATGCCGTCGTGCGCCTGGGTGATGCTCTTGACGATCGCCAGACCGAGACCGACGCCGGCGTGGTCGGTGCGCAGGCGTTCGGTGCCGCGCTGAAACGGTTCGACGAGCGTGGATACCAATTGTGGGGTGAGTTTCTCGCCAGTGTTCTCGACCGTGAGCACTGCAGACTCGGCGCGAACGCTGGTCGTGACCCACACCGTGCCCTGTTCAGGCAGGTTGTGAACGATCGCGTTGTGTACGAGGTTGGTCGTCATCTGCAGCAGGAGCGCGGGCGAGCCGATGGTCGGGGCCTCGTCCCCTGAGGTCTCGATGTTCAGGCGGCGTTTTTCTGCGAGAGGAAGAAGTGTTTCTGTGGCTTCTTCCGCGAGGAGAGACAGATCGACCCGTTCCCGGAGAAAGGATCGTTGGTCGGCGCGGCTGAGCAGAAGCAGTGCCTCTGTGAGATCGATCGCCCGGGCGTTGATCGAGGAGAGGCGCTCGATCAGTTCGCTTGTGTCACGGTTCGGATCGGTGCGTGCCACGTCGAGCAATGTCCGCGTGATGGTCAGAGGCGTGCGCAGCTCGTGAGAGGCATTGGCGGCGAATCGCCGCTGTTCGCCGATATGGGCTTCCATCCGCTCGAGCATCGTGTCGAACGTGTCGGCCAGTTCCCGGAACTCATCGCGCCGACCCGGCAACCGGATGCGGTGCGAGAGTGACCCATTCGTGGCCCGGCGTGTCGCGTCCGTAATCCGGATCAGCGGGGCGAGCATGCGGCCCGCGAGAATCCAGCCCCCGAGGAGACCAAACACCAACAGGAAGGCGAGCGCGATCGCCGCGGCGGGCGCGTACGCGCGCAGAAGGAACGCGTGGTGCCCCGGCACGACAGCACCGAGCGCGCTGATCACCGACTGGGGCACGTATTGCACCAGTTCGTTGAACGATCGGTCCGGTTGGCCCGCGAGCCACGCGGCCACGAGCATCAGGAACCCGGCGAGCATCAGGAACCCGGCATAGCTGAGCGTGAGCTTCAGACGAACGCTCAGCCCGGGCAATCTACCCACGGCTCTCTCCGTGGCGTCCAGTGCCGGGAGGGATGTCGATGCGGTAGCCGACTCCCGCCACGGTCGCGATGATCCAGGGTTCACCGAGCCGTTTGCGCAGGGCCGATACCGTGATCCGCACGGCATTCGTGAACGGGTCGGCGTTCTCGTCCCACGCCCGTGCGAGCAGCTCTTCGGCACTCACGACGCCGCCTTCCGCAGCGACCAGGACCTCGAGCACCGCAAACTGTTTCCGGGTCAGCGCGACGTATCGGCCATCGCGGTAGACTTCCCGGCGGAACGGATCCAGACGCACACCGGCGATGTCCCGCACTGGCGGCGTGTTGTGGGCTCGCCTGCGGTTCAGCGCTCGAAGCCGGAGCACGAGTTCCTGGAGCTCGAAGGGTTTGGTGAGGTAGTCGTCAGCGCCGAGCTCGAACCCCGAGGCCTTGTCGTCGATCCGATCGGCGGCGGTGAGCATGAGGATCGGCAGGCCGCTACCAGAAGCGACGATGCGTTTGGCGATGTCGTCGCCGGACGGACCCGGGATGTCGCGGTCGAGCACGGCGATGTCGTAGGCGTTGAGGTCCAGCAGCTCCAGCGCGGCGTGGCCGTCACCCGCGATGTCGGCGGCGATCGCTGCCAGGCGTAGACCATCGCGGATGGCCTCGGCGAGGTAGGGTTCGTCCTCCACGATCAACACACGCATACACCCTCGATGCTACGAGCCCCGACATATCGTCAGCATATAGAAAACGGAATACGCTCCGGCAACGCCACGTGATCTTCAATAGTCGCATGGCCCGACCGAACCCGCATCGACACCGGCCCGCTGCCTTCGAATGTTGGGCCTGACGACCCTGGTGCCCGTCAGCACGTTGACGACCGCCGCCTGGCGGGACCGTCCGGTCCAGCGGCGCTGCATGAGCCGCTCGTGAACCCTGGAGCCTCGCGATGATCGAACCTGTCCTCAAGGATGTGCGCCACGCGCTGCGGTTGATGCGGCGGGAACCGGGATTCACGTTCACCGCGCTTGCCACGCTGGCGCTGGGCATCGGCCTCAATACGGCGATCTTTTCCGTCGCCTACGGCGTGCTGTGGCGACCGCTGCCCTATCCCAATCCCGATCGCCTGGTCGTGATCTCGTCAGCGCAGCAGACCGAGACCGGCGTCAAGACGTTCACCACCTGGACGCCTGGATCGTACGAGGCGCTCCGCCAGCACGTCACCACCCTCGGTCACCTGTCGGCCTACACCTCAATCGACGCGCAACTCACTGGACGCGGCGAGGCGCTCCGGATCCCGGCGCTCGACGTGAGCCCGAATTTCTTCGCCACGCTGGGCGTCACGCCCGCGCGCGGGCGCACGTTCCTCACCGGCGCCGCGGCGGCAGACGACGACCGGGCCGTGATCGTCAGCGATCGGCTGTGGCGCGCGTGGTTCAAGGCGGATCCGGCGACAGCGGGACAGTCGATCACCATCGACGGCGTCCCCCGGACCATCGTCGGCGTTCTCCCGCCGGACTTCAGCTTCAGGCCGGTGATCCCCCGGTTCGGCGCGCTGCCCGAGCCGGACCTGTTCATGCCCAACCGGTGGCCTCGTGACACCGGCAAGAGTGCCTTCCTGTGGCTGATGGGCCGCATGCAGCCGGGCGTGGCACGCGACCGAGTAGAAGCGGAGTTAACGGCGCTGTTGAAAGATCCGTCGATCGCTCCGATAGGCGCATTGGCGCAGGCCGGTACATTTGCCGCCACGGGGCGCACCCTGGCCCGCGTGGCGGGCTTGCGGGACTACGGTTCGGACTCGGTGCGGATTCTTCTACTGATCCTGCTCGGTGCGGTGTCGTTCGTGCTGCTCATCGCGTGCGTCAACGTCGCGAACCTCCAGATGGCTCGCCTCAGCGGCCGGCGCGGTGAGCTGTCCGTCCGGATGGCGCTCGGTGCCGGGCGGCCGCGGATCGTGCGTCAGCTGCTCACGGAAGCGGGTGTGCTGTCGCTCCTGGGCGCAGCGCTCGGCGTGCTGCTCGCGCAGCTCGCGATCCGCATCACGCTGCCGCTGGTGCCGCAAATCCTGCTGCCACGTCTCGGTGCGATCGTGATCGACGCACGCGTGGCGGCGTTCTGCCTCGGTTTGTCGTTGGTGTCGGCCTTGGTGATCGGCCTCGTGCCGGCGCTGCGCGTCAGTGGGGCCGCATTCGGCGAAGGCCTCGCCCTGCACGCCGGCGGCGCACGCGCGACGGGTGATCGTCAGGGCGATCGGCTGCGGACACTGCTGGTCGGCGCGCAGATCGCGATGACGCTCGTCCTGCTGATCGGCGCGGGCCTGCTGATCCACAGCTTCCTCCGGCTGACCTCCGTCTCACCCGGTTTCGAATCGAGCGGCCGCGATGGCGCCCTGCAGATCGTCAAGGTCACGCTGCCCGAACGCCTTTACAGCGAGCCCGAACGCATCCATGTCTTCGTCCAGGACATGCTCGAACGTATCCGATCGCTGCCGGGCGTAACGTCCGCCAGTGTCATCAATTCCGTGCCTTTCGGGATGATGTTCATCCAGGGCGACTTCGAGATCGAGGGTCGACCGAAACCTACCCTCTTCGTCGGGACGCCAAAGATCGACGCGGGCTATTTCGCGACAATGGGGATCCCGCTCCTGGCCGGCCGCGACTTCACCACTCGGGACACGGCGGCGGCGCCTAAAGTGGCAATCGTCACCGAGCGGGTGGTGCGCGACTACTTTCCGGGTGGCCTCTCGGCCGCGCTTGGCCAGCGCGTGCGCCTGGACGACGCCGGCGACTGGCTGACGGTCGTCGGGGTCGTCGCGGACATCCATCAGCGAGGCCTCGATCAAGGCGTGAAGCCCATGATCTATGCGCCCTTTCAGCAGGACCGCAGCGGGTTCACGCGCTACGTCTCGTTCGTCGCGCGCACCGCGATCCCTGCCGGCGTCGCCGAAGGCATTCGCGCCGAAATTCGCCGTGCCGCTCCGGATCTTCCGATTGACACCGCGTTGACGATGGACGAGGCGCTGGCGGCGTCAGTGGCGCAGCCGCGGTTCCGGACAGTGCTGCTGGGGCTGTTCGCGACGGCCGCGATGCTGATCGCGACGTGCGGGCTGTACGGGTTGATGGCGTATTCGGTGACGCAGCGCCGCCGCGAGATCGGCGTGCGCATGGCCCTCGGCGCGGACCGCCGCGACGTGCTCCGCCTCGTGCTCACCCGCGCGCTCCGCATCGTCGCCGCCGGGCTGATCGTCGGCCTTGCCGGTGCGCTGGTCGTCACGCGCGTGCTGCAGACGTTCCTGTTCGGCGTGACCCCCACCGATCCGATGGTGTTCACGATCGTCACGCTTCTCCTGTTGGCCGTGGGACTGATGGCCGCGTGGCTGCCCGCGCGCCGCGCCACCCGGATCGACCCGTGGGCGGCGCTGCGCGCCGAGTAGCAGCCGTCAACTGAAGGCCGGCGGGATGTTGTTCGTCAGCGAGCGTCAGGAGTGAACTGCCCGTCATGGCGTCTGGAGCGCATGGCATTCTCGAGGACGTAAGACGCAACCGTGCCTCCGAGAGCAGCCCCGCGGACGCACGCCGTCCGGAAATGCATGCCGCCGAACACCCGGGCGTCAGCCATTTCTTTGAGAGCACTGTCGAATCCGACGAACCAGCGGACGGAACCTGGGCTCACTTCGGAGGTTGCGTTGAACGGCACCTCGGGGCCGAAGATTGCGCTGAGGACCGTCGCCGCGGCGCCGGCGAGGTTGGAGTGCCCCGAAGGGTATTCGGGATGGGCGGAGGTGGTGAGGAACGGCGTCCACGTCGGGTCAGCAACGGTGCCGTCGTTCCCGTCATCGTCGGCCAACCGAATAGCGGTCACCGGCCGCCAGAACACGTATCGATATTTGGCGTCCCACGTGGCGATGGACGCGTCGGCCATGGCCACGTGCAGCACGGCAAAGAGATGTGCGCTCTCGGAAGCGCCCAACTGTCGCGCCTCTGCGAGATCCGTAGCCACTCGAGTCCAGTAGAGCGTGCCGTTGCCGCTCCAGAACACTGCCAGGGCGGAGTCCTCAGGCTGTCGAACCGAGCCCGTGACGCCGCCCCACATCTTGGTTTCGTTGAGATCGGTGGCGTATTCCTGACTATTCAGCGCCGGCGGTGGCTGCGGGCGAAACTGCGACGGCCGCGTCAGAACCCACGGCGTCATCGTCGCGAACTGCGGCCCGACGCCGGAGGAGTTCGCGGGAGGAGTAGGTCTCCAGAAGCCGGTGGTTGGGGAGCCTGTGAACGGCGCCATGACCGGCGTGAATCCATCACGCTCGCGTGCCGACCAGATCGCGTCGGCGACGTACTGGCCCCATGCTATCCCCCGCTCGACTTGTTCAGAACGCCCGACCGCCAGCAACCCGGCGATGGAGGCATCCCGACGCCCGCTTAAGAACGCGGCCTGTACCGGATAGATCCTTACTAGCGTCGCGTAAGCCGCCTGAATCACTGCGGCGTCCGCCGACGTCCGGGCCGGGGCGCGCTCGGTCACCAGGTAGGGTTGGTACCGCCGTTCCACACCGTTGATGGCGTCGAACACGCTGACCGACAGGAGGGCCGCCGAGCGACTCGTCGTCAGCGAGTTGGGGACTGGAGTCGTGCTGAGGGTCGCCGCGTTGAATATCTGGTGCCACTCGACCACCGGATTACCGAGCACCACCTGCATGGCGGGGCTCGGGTCCGGCAGTGTTGACCGGGCCGCCGGGCGCGGCGCCGCAAGCACCACGGCGACAGCAGCGAAGGACAGGGCGCCGACGAACACCGTTGGACGCGTTCTCATGGCAGGCTCCTGGGTGTATAAGTGAGCCATTCGATGCTCGCGGGAGACGGTACGGGAAAGGACGCCTCGATACCATGATCGCGGGATGATTTCTCGAGGCAACCTGTCTGAGCGTGTAAGAGCATGATTTGATGGCAGTTGTCGCGCTGAATGAACGGGAGAAGCGATGCCGGCTGAGCGCGTCCGCTGAGACTTGATTCAGACAGGCACAGTTGTGGGCTCCACGACCCGGTATCGCTTCGGAGTGTTCGAGTTCGATCCGGCGACCTCTGAATTGCGGAAGGCCGGGCGCCTCGTCAGACTGCGCCCCCAGGGACTCAAGCTCCTGACGCTGCTGGTCACGCGTCCGAGGGAGGTGATCCCGCGGGACGAAATCGCCCGGTCGCTGTGGGATGGGGGCGTCTACGTCGATTTTGAGCAGGGCCTCAATCACATCGTCCAACAGGTCCGCGCGGCGCTTGGCGACGATGCCGATTCGCCGATCTACGTCGAAACCTTACGGGGTCGTGGCTATCGGTTCATCGCGCCAGTCGAAGTGGTCGGAGAGGCTGAGGGAGCTGGTCGATCTGATCCACGAAACCCGACGGTCCTCGCCGAAACCGTGGTGGACCTCCGTGTCGAGCAGCCACTTGCAGGGATGGTGGATGGGCGGGCCGAGCTCAACGCGACAGCAAGCCCATCCTTCGACGGAGTGTTGCCCCGCGGCCCTAGCAGCAGAACGTCTCGAGCTCTCCTTGTCGCTGCTCTTGCCCTGTGCGTGGTGCTGTTGGCGGTTAGCCTCTGGTAGCGCGCGGGGCCGCCGCTGTTTTCATCGTCACCCGAGATCCCATCGCTCGCGGTATTGCCGTTCGCGACCATTGGGGTCGGTGCTGACTATCTTGCCGACGGCTTGACGCAGGCGCTCACCACCGAGCTCGAGAAGGTCCATGGCATGCAGGGTGGAGTGGTTCCTGAAGGACCGCCACCCGACAACGTCGCGTCCAGGGAGCAGTTGGGGACGTCGAGCGCGCGCTCGACTGGGAAGATCCGCGAACAGAATTGCCCAACTGCAATGATGACGGGACGTCTCTCTACCGCAGGGGGCGCACGGCACGTGACCACGGCGTCCGTCCTTGCGCGGCGTTGGACAGCGCTCGGCTGGGATTCAAGGCGATGCGCGAGGCTGCCCGGACGACGCGGTTGCGCGTCCACGATTCGATTCGGGTGATCAGGTAGCGATCGACTGCATCCTCGGCGACCATGAAACCAAGGGCGCCGGCGGGCGTCACGAGATGGTCGACCCAGCCCGTGGTGTTCGGCCTCATGCCGACATTGCCGATCGATGCTTCACTGAGCGGTCCGAACTCGAACTGCAAGCTGTACGCCGCAGCCCACGCCGTCGCCCGGCCTCGACTCGCCCAGTACGCCCGCGAAAATCCCAGCTTGGGATCATGACTCCCATCTTCGTGATCCAGCCAGACGAAACCAGATGCGGCGCCATGAATGGGATGACCGATGTAGTTGACGCCCCAGCTGTCGCCATCGCCCCACGTCTGAGGCGTCTTGAGCGATCGTCTGTAGTCGGAGAAGAAATTGCCGCCCAGTTCGCGCCGCGTTTTCGGCTGGAAGAACACGCGCGTCGCGTGCTCGATGACGAGGAGCCGCAGCGAGTCGGTGATCGCCCCGCGCCACGTCGGTGGGGTCGGCGTCAGGTCACTGCCGTTCTCTTCGGGCGCACTGAGCGCGCCGGTCGACGCCTGACCGAAGCTCTCAACGGGAAGGGCGAGCAGCAGAACGCAACCGAGCGCCAGGAGCCGGCCGGAGACACGAGCGGAGAACGAAATAGCGGCCAAATGTGCGAACGCCCGACTCGCCGGGAGCAATGCCCATGCCAATAATCACTCCGCGTGTTCGTGAGCGGTGACTTGCTTTTCAGACGTTCGGAGCTGGCCGCGGCGACGTCAAGGTCGGCGTGTCCGGCATGTTGACGGTTCACGGGGTCGAGGATATTGAGCTGAATCACCGGAAATGCCGCAGAAGAATCCTTTCACCCCCAGATCGAGTTACCGCCGGGCTGGAGTGGAAACCGTCGTCTGGCGCGAAACCGCGGACGCTACGAGCGCCAGTGCCTGCCGAATGCGGGAAGGCGGCTCCTGGCTCCGATCCGTGACCACGGGGCGGCCTCCGTGGCGTCGGAGCCGCGGGCAGCGCACGATCACGGAACGTCGGCGTCAGTGTGAGCCAGGTATCTGGCGTTCGATCATCACGATATCCGAGTTGTCGCGGAGGCGGTCGAAGACGATCTGCTTGCCGTCGGGGGTCACGTCGAAGGTGCGCATCGTGTCGCGGTGGGTGAGATGCGTAAGCTGACGCGTGCTCATGGTGGCCAGGTCGAGACGCCAGAAGTTCTGCGCTCGCAGCTCGCCTTGCATGTAAATCAGGCTGCCATCGCGGGCGAAGCGAATGCGCTCGCCATCCCGGCGAAGCTGGATCGGCGGCAGTCGGACGGGAGTCCCGTCGGGCCGGACTGCGAGCAGCGGCGTGAACGCGGATACGTTCGGGCCGGCGAACGCGATGAGATCTCCTTTGGGGGACCATACGGGATTGAGCGCGCCGCCGGTCGTCAAGCGAATCGGCTTGCCGCCGTCGACGGGCACCAAGAACAGTCCCGGGCTCCCGTTCTCGTTGGCACGGACCACGACAGAGTCGCCTTTCGGAGACCACGATGCGGCGCCGCGGACGTCCAGCGACTCCGCGAGCGGCCGCAGCTCACCGCTGTCGGCCGACAGCACATGCAGCTTGAGCCGGCCGTTGCGGCGAAGCACGACGGCAACCCGTTGGCCATCCGGCGAAACGTCCGGGGGCGCAAGCACGGCGCCGTCCGCGCCCTTCCAGATTTCCACGGCCTGCCCGTTGTCGAATCGCCACACGCCTTCTCCGGCGCCGAGCGAAGACAGATAGAAGAGCGACGCTGCCCCGAACCGCGGTGCGCTCGACTGCGCGGTCGGCAGCGCGAACGGCTTGACATCCTCTTCGCCGGCGGCGCGACCCTCCAGTATCGGGACGCTCCACACGCTGGCGCTTGGATTGGCGACTGTCGCCACCAGGCGGTTGCCGTCCGGCGTCGCCGACACCGACAGGTATTTTTCAACTCCAAAGCTCACGCGCCGCGTGAGCTTGCGTTGAACGTCCAGCGCCCATAGCCATGGACCCGAGCCATCCTCGTTGCGCGCGACATAGAGGAGCGTGTTGGCATCGATGGGGGTTGGATAGGCAACATCGCTGTTGCGCGTGGTCAACCGTTCGGCCGCGCCACCTTCGGCGGGAACTCGCCAGATGTCCATCTCCTTGGTTTCCGGCGTGCCACTGGTGAAGTAAATCCAGCGGCCGTCGGTCGACCAAATCGGAAAATGATTGTGCTCGTTCGCCTTTCGCCGAAAGATCAGACGCGCGTTCTCTCCCGTGCGGTCAGCCACGAACATGGAATCGCCGTCGTCCTGCAGGTGATAGACGACGTGAGTGCTATCTGGAGACCACGCGACGGTCACGGCATTGTCGGGCAGGAACGGACGTGGGATGCCGCCCATCAATGGCAGAATCCGCAGTCGCCGGCCCACACCGCCGCCCAGCCAGATCTCGGATCCCTCCCCGGAAAAACCGCAGCTCGGGTGTTCGGTGGCGAACTCGTCGTCCATCCCATTCGTCAGGTTGCGAAAAGTGCCGGTGCCGATTTGTGTCAGGTAGACATCGAGCGGCCCCTCGCGATCCCACCGGAACGCCACGAACCTGCCGTCCCGAGAAATCGCCGCGCTGCGCTCGGTTCCTTCGAAGTTCGTGACGCGGCTGAAGACGGCGTTTTCCAGCGGGTTTCGCAGCGTCGGCCGCAGCGTCTGAAAAAGCCCCACACCCGCAACCGCAGCTCCCCCGATGAACGCGGCGGCGACCATGCCGAGATTGCGCCGCCTGCCGCGGACCGGCCACCAGCCTTGCTCGGCGGCCGAGGAAGACGACTTCGCCGAGCCCTGAGACTGGGCGTCCTCCAGTTCCAATCGGGCGTCTCCGATGTCGCGCAGTCGGCGCGAGAGATCCTTCTCGAGGCATCGTTTGAGCAGCTTGCGAGTGGCATCCGAGGTCGTCGCCGGCAGCACAGACCAGTCCGGCTCGTGCTCGAGAATGCGGGCGAAGGTATCCGTGGACGTGCCGCCTTCAAACGGCCGTCGGCCGGACAGCATCTCGAACAGGACACACCCGAACGCCCAGATATCGGTGCGCTTGTCCACATGCTCGCCACGCGCCTGTTCAGGACTCATATAGGGCGGCGTTCCGACAATCCGCCCCTCGGCAGTCCAACCGAGCGATCGGGCGTCATGGACAGTTGGCGGCTCGGGACCGAGAAGCACGATCGGTTTTGCCAACCCGAAATCGAGCACTTTCGCCCGGATGTCGCTGCCCGACGGCCCGGACACGCCTGCCTTCTGCAGGACGACGTTGGCCGGCTTCAGATCACGATGGACAATTCCCTTTTCGTGTGCAGCCTCGAGGGCTTCGGCGATCTGGCGTGCCACGGCCAGCGCCTCGTGGACCCTCATTGCCCCATGCTGCAATCGATCCGCAAGCGTCGGCCCTTCGACCAGTTCGAGTACCAACGCGGTCAGACCGTCCGCTTCTTGCAGTCCGTAAATGGCGCCGATGTTGGGATGATTCAGCGTGGCGAGGAGCCGCGCCTCACGCGCAAAACGGGCGCGACGTTCCGCGTCAGCGCTGAAGTGGGCCGGAAGGAACTTGAGCGCGACCTCGCGGCCCAGCTTGGTGTCACGCGCCCGGTAAACCTCCCCCATGCCACCTTTGCCGAGGGGCGCCAGAACGCGATACGGGCCGAAGTCGCGTCCCACGATCTGTGTGATCCCGGTGAAGTCGGGCCCGATGTTCGCTGCTGCGGGCGACTCCAGGAACTCCGGGGAGTCGGACTCGTATCGCAACAGCGATTCGACTTCGATGCGCAGCGGATCGTCGCCGGCGCACGCCTCATTCAAGAAGGCCTGGCGAGCCTCCGGCGCGCGTGATAACGCCGCGTGGTACAGGTCCGAAACGCGAGCGCCCCGATCAGCAGATGCCATGTCCCACCGTGGTCACTGTCCCTTACTGCTGCCGCTTCGATGCATGCGACAGCTCGCGCAAGAGCCAGGTCTTGGCAAACTTCCAATCCCGCATGACCGTCTCCACCGACACCTCGAGCACGTCTGCCGTCTCCTCGACCGACAGCCCGCCGAAGTGCCGCAGTTCGACGACCCGCGCCTTCCGTTCGTGAACCGCCGCCAGCGCCTTCAACGCATCGTCGAGCGCCACGAGATCGCCCGGCGTAAGCGGAGGCGTGGCCAAATTTTCGTCGAATGTGACGTGCGGCGCTCCCCCGCCGCGCTTCCGAAGCGCACGCGCACGCGCGTGGTCGACCAGAACCCTTCGCATCAATCGCGCCGACATGGCGAAAAAGTGCGTGCGGTCGCGCCACTGAATTTCGTGCACGTCTACCAGCCGGAGAAACGCCTCGTTGACCAGTGCGGTCGCCTGAAGGACATGGTCTTCCCGCTCGCGTGACATTTGCCGTCTGGCGACGCGCCGCAGCTCGTCGTACACGAGCGGCACCAGTTCCTGCATCGCGGCCTCGTCACCGCCGGACCATTTCACGAGCAACGTAGTGACGTGGCGGCGGGGATCGTCACCCGGCTGAGCTGGGTTCATGCTCATCGCCGCGTCATTCTACGCTGTGCTACGCCGTGCGCCGCGGATCAACGAGCGCGCCGACCCGGCCCTCGCGTGATGTTCACGGTTGGCTGGGGTCAGCCACATCGCTCGACCTCCGGACGATGTCCAGGCCTGCGAGCCGAGCATTTTGGGGAGACACCGCGCCTGGTGGGAGGCGACAATGCGGAGAGAGGCACTCGATGGCAACGTGCAGGTTGCCGCCGCGGCACCTCGGCTCACATCAGCGATTCGATCGGCAGGATCCCGTACATCCACGCCTTGAAGCGTAGCCAGCGGCCCGCGCGCGGCTCACTCGTAAAGCGCCGCTCGCCTCCCGCCTCACTATCGACCCATTCCAGGTGCCTCGACCCGCTGGCATCCGTCGTCAGCTCGAGGCGGAAGGCAGCCCGTGCAATCGTCCCGTCGAGGCCTTGGCACAAGGCTCCGGCGACGTCGGGCGCATCGACGAGGAACCCTATCTCGGTGTTCGTGAACGCTGAGCGCGGATCGAGGTTCATCGACCCGACGAAGAACCGGAGGCAGTCGAAGGACAAGACCTTGCCGTGCAGCGCGGCGCTCGGCGCTTTGGTGTCGGCCGCCTTCGCGGCCTCGGGCGTCGGCAGCGGGCCGGCCGGCCCGTCGACGTCGTGCAGGGGATCGATCTCGTAGAGCTCGACGCCCGCTTCGAGCAGCTCACGGCGGTACTTCTTGTACTTGCCGAACACCGGCACCACGTCGGTCGAGGCCAGGCCGTTGGTGAGCACCCTCACCTTGATCCCTCGCGCACGCAGCGACCGCAGGAACTCGACGCCCCCCTTGCGGGGCACGAAGTACGGCGACACGAGGACCACCGAGTCGCGCGCGCTGTCGAACTGCGGCCTGAGCTGCGGCATCAGGTTGTGGGAGGGATCCTTCCCGGCGCCCTCCACCTTGCCGGGATCGTCCGCCGTGACCTCGATGCGGGCGGGGCTGAAGGAGACGCGGCCGTCGCGAATCTCCTGCGAAAGCCGGCTGTCGTGCATCGCCTGCGCGTAACTGGCCTGTCGCTGCTGCTCTTCGAACGCCCGCAGTCCGGCCGCCGCGCGTTCGAGCTCGCCGGGCGCCGGCGTGTCGTGGCGCAACTCGCTGATCCCGTAGACGACCGGGCTGTTCCAATAGCGATCGAATCTGGCTGACACCGCTGTCACCGCGGCGCCGATCGCGAGCGCGTCGAGGTCGGCGTAGTTCATCGCCGTGCCGGCCTCGAAGTACTCGTCGCCGATGTTCCGGCCGCCGACGATCGTCAGCTGGTTGTCGGCGGTGATCGACTTGTTGTGCATGCGTTGGTTGACGCGCGAGAAGTCCGTGATCATCCAGAGCGCCCTGGCGGACCGCGAGGCAATCGGATTGAACAGTCGCACCTCGATGTTAGGGTGCGCGTCGAGCAGCAGCAGCGTCTGATCGTCCGGCGAGGCGCCCACGTCGTCGATGAGGAGGCGCACCCGGACGCCACGATCGGCGGCGCGCAGGACGGCTCCGATCAGCAGCTTGCCGACCGTGTCGTCGTGCCAGATGTAGTACTGCAGGTCGAGGCTGCGCTCAGCCAGATCGACGAGGGTGAGACGGGCCAGGAACGCATCGGGACCGCGGGGAATCAGGTTGATGCCGGACGGTGCGTTCAGCTCGATCATTCGCTGCGCCACGACGTGCCCGAGCGAGGTCGAGTCGGCGGTATCGGTGAGCGCCGATGAGGGGGTGACGGTTCGCGTCTTCGGCAGTGAGGCGCAGGCGCCGCACATGAGGAGGGCGATGGCTGGCACGGCGAACCGGATTTGCCCCCCGTTCACACGGGACGAACGGTTCAGCCTTACGAACGTCACGGCGCCGGCGACGAAGGATCGGACGTGTTCCTGGAGGCCTTCACGCATTCCGGCGCCGCGGGAGTGTTCCCGTGGCAAATCCGCCGGGTCCAATGAGGAGGTGGCACACATGGGTCCCCCAGAGAGAAAGCGCCCGAGATCAGGCGCGGGCCGGCACCAGCAGAATCGGCTCGCCTGAAAGGCGTAGCGCTGCCCTGCTCGTCCGCGGTCGCTGGCCAGAATGATATCGCCGAACCTGGCTGATCGTGTGAACGATCGCCCCGACCGCCCCTCGTGTGCTGGCGTCTCGATCGTCTCGGTCGAAACCTTCGGCCCTGGTCGTGTTGCTCGACGACTGGCGCTCGCGCGGCATCGCGTTCGTCACCCTGGGCAAGGGGATCGACACCAGCACGCAGGCCGGCAGGCTCGTCGCCGGCGTCCTCGGCTCGATCGCGGAGTTCGAGTCGAGTTCGGAATAGGTCGACACCGCGCGACCGGGGAGGAGTCACCGCCCCTGTGCGGCCGAGGGCAGCAGCGCGTCCGTGACTGGCGCGCGAACGCTCGTGCCGAGCGTCATCAGCGGATTCCACCCGCCGCGAGGATCTGCTTCAGCTCTTCGGTCCAGTTGATGATGACGCGCAGCTTGCCGCCATTGGTGCCCCTCCGAATCATGATGAACCGGCCGTCGGGCGTGACGTCGTAGTTCGCGATGCTCGCCCCCGCGCCGAAGTCGTAATCGTCTGCGAACAGTGTGGTGGGTTTGCCGAACACCGGGTCGCCGCGTGAGGCGTCGAGCGTCGCGGCGACGAGGTGTCCGCCGCCGCGATAGTAGATCTCCCGGCTGTTACGGCTCCAGCGCGGCTGCACGCCGCCTCCGTCCGAGACCTGCATGCTCTCGACCGAACGCGCCTCGTCCGTCTGCCTAGTGGACGAAGCTGCGCCAGGTCGATGTCGAACACGTCCCTGGTCGCGGGTTTGAGGCTGGGCGGCGCACTCCGGCCGCATCATTACGGCATTCGGTCGGCGCTGACGAGCATGAGGATCGAGTCAACGATCTGCACCGGGTCGATCGGCTTCCTCAGATGAAGTTGATAACCCGCAGCGAGGGCGTGCATGCGATCTTCAGCCTCGGCATACGCCGTCAGCGCGATAGCTGGCGTTCGGCACATTGGTTCCGGCAACGTCTTGACCCGCTTGATGAACGAGTAGCCGTCCGTGCCCGGCATCGCGATATCGGAGACCAGCACGTCGGGAACGAAGCTGGCGCTCGACAGGACTTCGATCGCAGCATCGCCGGAGTCGAGCGCAATCACCGTAGCCCCGTAACCGCGCAACCCGATCTCGAGCATCTCCCGTCCGTCTACGCTGTCTTCGACGAGCAGCACTTTGATGCCGTGCAGCGCGCTGTCCCCAAATCCGGCTGCCGGCGACAATGCGGCCACGGCCCCCTCCGATACCGGAAGCCGGATCGTGAACCGTGAGCCACGCTCGACGCCGTCGCTATGGGCGTCGATGAAACCACCATGCAGCTGAACGATCTGCTGTGTGAGGGCCAGTCCCAGCCCAAGACCGCCATGCCGACGGCTGGCCGACGAATCGGCCTGGCGGAAACGGTCGAACACGTAGGGCAGAAATTCCGCACCGATGCCCTGGCCGGTGTCGGTCACGACAATACAGACGACGCTACCTTCGCGGCGAACGGTCACTTCGACGACACCTCCGGCTGGGGTGAACTTGACGGCGTTGGCCAGCACGTTCCAGATCGCCTGCTGCAGGCGATCGACGTCAGCGTTGACACCGGTTCTGGCCGCCTCGGCGCGAGTGTGAAGCGTGACCTGCTTGGCGGACGCGGCCGGAAGGACGACGTCAACCGCCGCCTGCACAACCGCTTGCACGTCCACCGGACTGACCACCAGGCGTAGCTTGCCGCTGACAATCCTCGCCATGTCCAGCAGATCTTCGACCAGCCGCAGCTGCGACGTGGCATTCCGAGCGATCACCTCGAGCCCGCGCTCGTAAGAACCGCTGTTGCCGTGGGTCCGGAGGATCTGCGTCCAGCCGAGAACCGCGTTGAGCGGTGTTCGAATCTCGTGGGACATGGTCGCCAGGAAATCGTCCTTGAGCCTCGACGCGTCCTCCGCAATCACCCGGGCCCGCTCGGCATTCGCGATCTGGGCGCGCAGCTCGCGCTCGCTGGTCACGCGTTCAGCCACGTCCTCGATGATCGTGATCGTGCCGACCACTGATCCCTCGTTTACAAGAGGGAGGACACGGGCGCTTTGCACGGTCTCGACGGCGTTCGCCCCGGCAGATCGACTGGCTGGGATCAGGAACCGATGGAAGCGGTGCGCGAGGATTCGCGCTTCACCCTGAAGCGCCCGCTGGTAATGCTCATCCATGCCCCGCGCGGCAATGCTCGGAACAATGTCGACGAGCCGTCGCCTGAGGGCGTTCTCGGCTGGGATGCCAGTCAGCGACGCCATCCAAGGGTTCCACG